>WNFC01008242.1_pt1 | contig 11487 bp, 11 predicted proteins | sample 5400541 | NCBI WGS metagenome assembly WNFC01 (sample SAMN13153342, study PRJNA577476) | soil metagenome | isolation source: 120 cm saprolite under Douglas fir tree site 2 hole 2 replicate 1 | place: USA:California | collected 2015-04-18
AGCACGCCGAGCTCCTCGGCGACCGGGCCGAGCGCCGGGCTGTTGCCGCTCGAGATGACGCCGGTGAACATGTCGATGTTCTCGGACAGCTTCATCCGCCGCAGCTCTTTGACGTTTGCGTCCGTTCCGGCAGCCTCGTCGGCCGTGATGGTCTCGATCTTGCGCTTGCCGAGCAATCCGCCCTGGGCGTTGATTTCCTCCGCGGCGAGGAGATGACCTTTCAGTGACGGCTCACCGAGCACTGCAGCGGCGCTGGTCAGGAACGTCATGTGCCCGGTCCTGAACGGCTTGTCGGGGATGTTGCCCTTGGCCGGTGCGGCAGCCCGAGCGGCACCGACCGGGATAAGACCGGACGCCCCGAGTCCGACACCGACGCCGGCCGCGGCGCTGACCGTCACGCCGAGCGTGTTCAAGAATGCGCGGCGGTTTATTTGATTGCTCATCGACTTCCTCCCAGACCCTGATGCCGAACGATTGGACATCTTTTTCGCCAGGGTACTCGATTCGCAACGGTCAGTAAATCGCCATTCCCGGTGGTACATCAGTTTGCCGTAATGCCGATATAGGCGATAACTTGACAAGCAGCGAGAAGCACCCGCGACCGCGGCCGCGAGACGGCGACACGATTTCTTGCCGTGCTCGCGCGGCTTTGGTGAGCCTTTCACGCGATTTTGTATTGCGCGGAATTTTCCAATACGGTCAAAGGCAACATGAGGGCGGGGGGGATTTCCAATGTGGAACCAAGTCTATAATCCGTTTGGTAATAGCGCGTTGTCGACCATCGTCGCCGCCCTTCCGGTGGTCACGCTGCTCGTTCTGATCGCTTCCGGCAAGGTGAAGGCGCATATCGCCGCAATCGTCGCGCTGATCGTCGCCAATCTTCTCGCCATCGTTATCTTCACCATGCCGGCCGGCATGTCGATCCGCGCCACCGTCCTCGGCGCGGTGACCGGCTTCTTTCCGATCGGCTGGATCGTCCTCAACGTCATCTTCCTCTACCGGCTGACGGTGGCGAAAGGCGGCTTCGAGACGCTGCAGGCCACGATCGGCGGCGTCACCACCGACCGAAGGCTGCAACTGCTGCTCATCGCCTTCTCGTTCGGCGCCTTCTTCGAGGGCGCCTCGGGCTTCGGCACGCCCGTCGCGGTCACCGGCGCGATCCTCATCGGGCTGGGATTCTCGCCGCTCGCGGCCTCGGGTCTGTCGCTTATCGCCAACACGGCGCCGGTCGCCTATGGCGCGCTCGGCACGCCGATTGCGGGTCTCGCCAGCGTCACCGGGTTCGACCCCTACATTCTCGGCGCGATGGTCGGGCGGCAATTGCCGTTCTTCTCGCTGATCGTGCCGTTCTGGCTGATCTGGGCCTTTGCCGGCTTCCGCGGCATGCTGCAGATCTGGCCGGCGATCCTGGTCTGCGGCGTGTCCTTCGCGATCCCGCAATTCCTCATCTCGAATTACATCAATCCGTGGATTGTCGATATCGGCGCCTCGCTGATCTCGATGGCCTGCCTCATTCTCTTCCTCAAGGTCTGGAGCCCGAAGGAGCTATGGCTGTCGCCGGCCTTGCGCGGCAAGGACGAGTCCGCCGCGACGATGCAGAAGCCACCGGCGACCGGGCGGGAGCGGAGTCAGGGCGAGGTTTGGGCCGCTTTCCTGCCGTGGATCATCGTCTGCGTCATCCTGCTGGTCTGGGGCGCGGGCTGGTTCAAGGCGATCGTCAATCCGATCGCCACCTGGAACTATGCCGTACCGGATCTGCACAACATGATCAACGCGGTCGCGCCGGTCGCTGCGAAACCGACGCCGCAGGGGGCGGTCTTCGCCTTCACCTGGCTCTCCTACACGGGCTCGGGGATGCTGATCGCCGCCATCATCTCGGGCTTCGTCATGGGCTTCTCGCCGGCGGGACTCGTCGTCGAATACGGCAAGACGATCAAGGTCTGCGCCTATTCGCTGATCACCATCTCGGCGATGCTGGCAATCGGCACGCTGACGCGCCTCTCCGGCATCGATGCGACGCTTGGTCTCGCCTTCGCCGGCGCCGGCGTGCTCTATCCCTTCTTCGGCACGCTGCTCGGCTGGCTCGGCGTCGCATTGACCGGGTCCGACACCGCCTCCAACGTACTGTTCGGCAATCTGCAGAAGATCACGTCGGAGCAATTGGGATTGTCGCCCATCCTGATGAGCGCCGCCAACTCGTCGGGCGGTGTCATGGGTAAGATGATCGATGCGCAATCGATCGTCGTCGCCTCGACCGCGACCAACTGGTTCGGCCATGAAGGCTCGATCCTGCGCTTCGTCTTCTGGCACTCGATCGCGCTCGCCTGCCTGGTCGGCGTCCTGGTGATGCTGCAGGCCTATGTCGCACCCTTCACCCGGATGGTCTATTAGGCGCGGCGGCGGCTTTACATTAGGGGTCGGCCCCCCTATCCTAAGGGATGGCCGACCCCGCCGCCCTGCCAGCGGCGCCCGACGAGGCGCTGCCAGCAGTCTTCCTCGATACCGTGCTGGCGCCCCATCGCAGCCTGCCGCCAGCCGGCTTTGCCGCGATCATGGCCATCTTCGGCGGCATCAGCTTCATCGCCGGCATATTCTTCGTGCTGCACGGCGCCTGGCCGGTCATGGGGTTCTTCGGCCTCGATGTCGGCCTCATCTATCTCGCCTTCCGCATCAACTACCGCAGCGCCCGCCGCGCGGAGCGCATCCGTCTCCTCAGCGATGCGTTGACGGTCGATCGGCTCGGTGTGCGGGGCGAGCGCCGCTCGTGGCGCTTTCAGCCTTATTGGCTGCGCGTCATCCTCGAGGAGAAGGGTGACGACAGCAACCGCTTGATCATCACCTCGCATGGTCGCTCGCTCGTCCTCGGCAGCTTTCTCGGGGCTGGCGAACGACGCAGCGTCGCCGCGCTCATCGAAGACGCGCTGGCGCGCTGGCGCGCCCATCTGGCGCCCCGGTGAGGCTGACGCGAGGCTGACGTGAGGCTGACGGAAGATGCAGTGCTGCTGATCATCGACGTGCAGCAGGCGATCGATCATCCGAGCTGGGGCATCCGCAATAATCACCTGATGGAAGCGAATATCGCGGCGCTGCTCGCCGCGTGGCGGTACGGCAGCCGCCCTATCATCCATATCAGACACCATTCGCGTGAGGCGAATTCGACCTACCGCCCGGGTCAGCACGGCGCCGAATTCAAGGCCGAGGCCGCCCCGCTCGCCGGCGAGACCGTCATCACCAAGCACGTCCACAGCGCCTTCATCGACACCGACCTCGAGACGCGGCTGCGCCGGGCCGGCCGAACCCAGCTCGTCATCACCGGAGTGATCACCAACAACTCGGTCGAGGCGACGGCGCGCATGGCCGGCAATCTCGGCTTCGATACGGTGGTAGTTTCAGACGGTACCGCGACGTTCGGGCGCGTCGACTACAACGGCAAGTACCACGACGCCGACGACGTCCATGCGCTGTCGCTCGCCAATCTGCAAGGCGAATACGCGCGCATCGCCAGGACGGCGGAGATCCTGGAGGCGGTGGGCGGCAAGGAAATGTGAGGGCCGACTCGTCCCCGCATCATCGGAGGCCAAGCACGTCCTTCATGTCATAGAGGCCGGGCGGCTTGCCGGTAACCCATTTGGCCGCGGTCACCGCACCGCGGGCAAAGACCTGGCGCGTGGTCGCGCGGTGAACGAGCTCGAGGCGTTCGCCATTGGCGGTGAAGCTGACCGTGTGCTCGCCGGCGACGTCGCCGCCGCGCAGCGTGGCGAAACCGATATCGCCGCGCCGGCGCGCCCCGGTGCGGCCGTCGCGCACGCGTTGCGCGACGCTCTCGAGATCGACGCCGCGCCCGGCAGCGGCGGCGGCGCCGAGCGCCAGCGCGGTGCCTGACGGTGCGTCGATCTTGTCGCGGTGATGCATCTCTAAAATCTCGATGTCGTAATCCGGACCGAGGCGGCGTGCGACGTCCTCGACGAGCTCAATGAACAGGGTTACCGCGAGGCTCATATTGGGTGCCCACATGATCGGCGCACTGCGCGCCGCCTGCTTGACCGCGTGGGTTTGCGCCACGTCGAGGCCGGTAGTGCCGATGACCAGCGCGCGGCCGAGCGAAGCGGCGAGGGCGGCATGGGCGACGCTCGCCGCCGGCACGGTAAAGTCGATCACGACATCGGAGGCGGCGAAGAGCGCGGCGCGATCGCTGCCGACGCTGAGTCCGAGCGGTCCGAGCCCCGCCAATTCGCCGACGTCGCGGCCAAGCGCAGTGCTGCCGAGCGCCTCGGCGCCGCCGGCGACCGTGCAACCCTCGGCGGCGGCGATCTCGCCGACCAGCATGCGGCCCATCCGCCCGCCGCAACCGAGAACACCAATTCGGATTCCCACCATCTACCCGTCTCCCGCTTCGTTACCGTGACGGTAAGCGGAGCGGACCGATGAGACAAGAGGCGATCACCTTTTGGCACTGCGGTAACGGGCGAGAACGGCGGCCCCGTCGGCGCCGATTTTCATAGCCCAGTCGTCGACGACAGCTGCGCCGGCGCGGCGCAGCCGCGCCGCCAAAGCCGGATCGATCGTGCTGGTGATGGTGACGCCGTTCGCCCGCATGCGCTCGTAATTCGCCGTGACCCTACCGCGCATCGCCTGCCATTGCCGATTCTCGGTCTCGGCCGCCGCGGCGCCGACCGCCGCTTGCAAATCGGGCGGCAAGCCGTCCCAAGCGGCAAGGCCGATCGTCGCGAAGCTGAGCGGCATAGCGTAGTTGATTTCGGTGAAGTGCGGCAGCAGTTCCCAGAGCTTGGCGCCGGCGCCGCCATCACCCGAAGACAGCACCGCGTCGAGCTCGCCAGCGCGCAGTCGCGGCAGCGCGTCGGCGAAGGAAATCATCGCCGGGGCGGCCCCGAGATGGCGAAAGATCTCCGTCGCGGTGACGTCGAAGGTACGGATACGCAGGCCGCGCAGCGCCGCTTCGTCGGCAATCGTGCGCCTCGCCCAGATGCCGCTCGGCGGCCACAGCGAGGCGAAAAGGAGTTTCTGCGCGTGGCGTATCAGCACCGCCTCATAGGCCGGCCGCGCCGCGTCATAGAGCTGGCGCGCCTCCTCGAGGCTGGCGGTGAGGAAGGGCAGCGAGGGCAAGAGGAAAAGCGGCTCGGCCTCGCCGAGCGCGCCGGCAAACATGTCGCCGAGCGGCACGGCGCCGGATGCCACGGCCTCGAGCGTCTGCTTGGAGCGATAGCCGAGCGCGGCATCGAATTTCGGCACGACGACGATGCGTCCCGCGCTCTTGTCGCGCACCAGCGCGGCGAAGGCGCTATCGCCCTCGCCGGGGATCGAGGAGGCCGGATATTCCTCGCTGAGGTTCCAGACGAGGGGCTGGGCAACGGCCGGTGCCGCAACGAGAACGAGGATAATCAGCGAACGCCCGATGAGTCCCATGGCTGCTCCGATTGTCGAGGCTCGCGGGTGAAACTAACGATTGGGCGGCGGCTTTGCCAACCGCCATGCGGGCGGCGCGGCACTTTCCGCCCCTGCGGATTTCCTCTACACAGGCCGGCGATGGCCCTCCTGCGCTCGGTCGCCACGGTCGGCGGCTACACCCTGATCAGTCGCGTGCTTGGCTTCGTTCGCGAGATGCTGACTGCTGCCTTCCTCGGCGCGAGTCCGGTCTCGGATGCGTTCTTCGTCGCGCTGCGCCTGCCCAACATGTTCCGCAGCCTGTTCGCGGAGGGCGCGTTCAGCGCCGCCTTCGTGCCGATCTTCGCCGGCATGATCGCCAAGGAGGGTCGCGCCGCCGCGCTCACCTTTGCCGAGGACGTGCTCGCCGCGCTGCTCACCGCGCTTTGCCTCTTCCTGCTCGTCGGCGAGATGGCTACGCCGTTCATCCTGCGGGTGATTGCCCCGGGTTTTGCCGCCGAGCCGGCGAAGTTCGCCCTCGCGGTCGAGCTGACCCGCATCATGTTTCCCTATCTCGTCTACATTTCGCTGGTCTCGTTCCTCGGCGGGATGCTCAATTCGGTCGAGCGATTCGCCGCCACTGCGGCGACCCCGGCGCTGCTCAATCTCTTTCTCATCGCGGCACTCGTCTTCGTGCGACCGGTCACCGGCCAGGCGCTCGCCTGGGCGGTCACCGCCTCGGGGCTGGCGCAATTCCTCTGGCTGACGGCGTCGTGCCAGCGTGCCGGGCTATCGCTCTCGCTGCCGCGGCCGCGGCTACCGCCGGCGGTCCGCCGGCTGCTCCGCGTCATGCTGCCGGGCGTCTTCGGATCGGGCGTCGTCCAGATCAACCTCCTGGTCTCGACGGCGATCGCTTCGCTGTTGCCGACCGGTGCGGTCTCGTATCTCAGCTATGCCGACCGTCTAAACCAGCTGCCGCTGGCGCTCGTCGGCATCGCCGTCGGGACCGCGATCCTGCCGCCGCTGTCGCGTCAGGTGCGCACCGGCGATAGCGACGGCGCCTCTCATACGCAGAACCGCGGCCTCGAGCTTGCACTGCTGCTCACCCTGCCGGCGGCGATCGCGTTGGCGGTCGCGGCGCACCCGATCCTCGCCGCGGTCTACCAGCACGGTGCCTTCGGCGCGGCGCAGACCGACGCCACGGCGCCGGCGCTCGCCGCCTACGCCATCGGCCTGCCCGCCTTCGTGCTGATCAAGGTCATGGCGCCGGGGTTCTTTGCCCGCCACGACACCGCGACCCCGGTCAAGATCGCCGCCGTCACCGTGGCGGTGAACATCGTTCTCACCGTCTGCCTCGGCCTCGTCCTGCCCCTCGCCCATATCGGCGTCGCGCTCGCTACCTCGATCGCCGGCTGGGTCAATGCGCTTTCGCTTCTCACCATGCTGCGCCGACGCGGGTATTTCGCGCTCGATCGGCCAGCGCGGCGCAGCCTGCCGCGAATTCTCCTGGCGGCGCTCGGCATGGGGTTGCTGCTCATGCTGCTCGAGCGGCTTCTGGCACCGCTGCTGGCCGGTGGCCTCGCGGCGCAGCTTGTGGCGGTCGCCATTCTCGTCGGCGGCGGGCTCGCCGGCTTCGCCGGCCTCGCCCTCGCCTTCGGCGTCGTCGAGTGGCGGGATGTGAAACGCCGCCTGCGCCGCCAAGCGGTGTGACCAGCTACGCTGGCACGGACCAGATCGGCGGGGCCGACGGGGACCTGACCAGCGGACTTGACCAGCCGCGGCGCGAGCGGCGATAACACCGCCCCGCCACAAGCGTACTCCGCCACAGCCTCATGAATCGCATCTTCTCGGGCATCCAGCCGACCGGTAATCTGCACCTCGGCAACTATCTCGGCGCCATCCGCAACTGGGTGGCGCTGCAGCACGAATTCGACTGCATCTTCTGCATCGTCGACTTGCACGCCTTGACCCAGCCCCAGGATCCGGCGCAGCTGCATGCCCAGACCCGCGAGGTGACGGCCGCCTACATCGCCTCGGGCATCGATCCTGAGAACTGCATCATCTTCAACCAGAGCACGGTTTCCGGTCATGCCGAGCTCGCCTGGCTGCTCGCCTGCCTGACGCCGCTCGGCTGGCTTAACCGGATGACGCAATTCAAGGAGAAGGCCGGCAAGCAGCGCGACAATGCTGGGCTCGGCCTCTACGCCTACCCCGTGCTGATGGCCGCCGACATCCTGCTCTACAAGGGCACCCATGTGCCGGTCGGCGAGGATCAGAAGCAGCATCTGGAGCTCGCGCGCGACCTTGCCGGCGCCTTCAACCGGCGCTACGGCGTCGAGTATTTCCCGCTGCCCGAGCCGCAGATCTTCGGCGCCGCGACGCGTGTCATGAGCCTGCGCGACGGTAGCAAGAAGATGTCGAAATCGGAAAGCTCGGATTATTCGCGCATCAACATGACCGACGACGCCGACACGGTTGCGCTCAAGATCCAGAAGGCGAAGACCGATCCCGCGCCGCTGCCCGACAGCGAGGCGGGACTCGCCGACCGCCCGGAGGCAGCCAATCTGCTCGGCATTTATGCCGCGCTGACCGATACCTCGCTCGCTGTCGCGGTCGCCCGCTTCGCCGGCCAGAATTTCTCAGCGTTCAAGAAGGAGCTCGCCGAAATCGCCGTCGGCGTGCTCGGCCGGATCGGCGGCGAGATGCGGCGGCTGATGGCCGATCCGGGCTATATCGACGGCGTCCTGCGACGCGGCGGCGATCGCGCGCGGGCGCTCGCCGAGCCGCACCTGCGCGAGGTCCAGGACATCGTTGGGCTGCTGCGCCCCTGAGCCATCCTGTCGGGGGCGGATTTTTCCCGCATTTCCGCGGAAATTGGCTTTGCCCTCGCGAATCGCTTCTGTAAGGTAGACCAGGGGCGAGCGGCGGCCGGATCCACGCGATTCGCGTCATCGTGGCCCAATCAACCGGTCAGCGCAACACGCGCCAAGATAATCCTCAACTGCCGGGCGCAATGGAAATCTACCTACCGATTGCCGAGATCTCGCTGGATGTTTTCGTCCTGCTGGCTCTGGGCGGCGCGGTCGGGTTTCTCTCCGGCGTGTTCGGCGTCGGCGGCGGCTTTCTGCTCACCCCCTTTCTCATCTTCATCGGCGTGCCGCCCGCGGTTGCCGTCGCTTCCTCGGCCAATCAGCTCGTCGGCGCCTCGGTGTCCGGCGTGCTCGGGCATTGGCGGCGCGGTAATGTCGACTTCAAGATGGGCGGCATCCTCCTGGCCGGCGGCTTTATCGGCTCGCTGCTCGGGGTCTGGCTATTCGGCCTGCTTCGCCGCATCGGCCAGGTCGAGCTGGTGATCAATCTCAGCTATGTGCTGCTGCTCGGCACGCTCGGCGCCCTGATGCTGATCGAGGGCACGCGCGCATTGTTGCGGCGTCGCCGGGCGGGGGCGCCGCGCCGCAAGCTGCACCAACATACCTGGGTCCACGGCTTGCCGCTCAAGATGCGCTTTCGTCGCTCGAAGCTCTATATCAGCGCTCTGCTGCCCCTTGTGCTCGGCTTTCTCATCGGCATCCTTTCTGCCATCATGGGCATCGGCGGCGGCTTCGTGATGGTGCCGGCGATGATCTACCTGCTCGGCATGCCGACATCGATCGTCCCCGGGACCTCGCTTTTTCAGATCATCTTCGTCGCCGCGACGGTGACGGTGCTGCAGGCGATCAACAATCGCACCGTCGATGCGGTTCTCGCCCTCGTGCTGCTGGTCGGCGGCGTGCTCGGCGCCCAGCTCGGCATCCGCATGGGCTCCCGTCTGCGCGGCGATCAGTTGCGCATCATGCTCGCCGTGCTGGTGCTTGGCGTCGCCCTCAAGCTCGCCATCGACACGACGGCGACGCCCGACCAGCTCTATTCTGCCGCGGTGGTGCTGTGAGCTGCCAGACTGCGAGTTGGCGGTTTCGCCAGGTCCTCGTCGTCCTTGGCCTCGCCCTCCTCGTCGGGATGCTCGACGATCCGACGGCAAACGGCGAGCCGCTGGTTGCCGATTTGACCAGCCACCTCATCGGCATCACCGGCGCTTTCGCCGGCACCAGTGTCGTGCTGTTCGGTGCGACCGACGGGCCGGGTGATGTCGTCGTCGTCGTGCGCGGGCCCGAGCACGACATTGCCGTCCGGCGCAAGCGGCGGGTCGCCGGCGTGTGGGTCAACGCCAAGGAGGAGGTCTTCGCCGGCGTGCCGAGCTTCTACAGCATCGCCAGCAGCCGACCGCTCGACGCGATCACCACGCCGGCGGTTCAGAGCTTCCACGAGCTCGGACTCGACTACCTGCATCTTCGACTGGATCGCGGCCCCCTGCGCGACGAGGACACGCCGTTCCGCGACGCCCTGATCCAGACCCAGCAGCGGGACAACGTCTTCGGCGAGACCGTCGGCAAGGTCGATTTTCTCGGTGACCGGCTGTTCCGCACGACCCTGGTTTTCCCGTCCAACGTGCCGACTGGCACCTATCTCGTTCAGGTGTTCCTCATCCGCAATCGGGGGGTGGTGAGCGGCCAGACGACACCGCTGGTCATCTCCAAGATCGGCATCGACGCCGAGATCGTCGATTTCGCCGAGCGCCGAGCCGCCATCTACGGCTTGGTTGCGGTGGCGACGGCGATGATGGCAGGATGGCTGGCGAGCATTCCCTTCCGCAACGCCTGACGGCGAAAGCTGATCGCGACAACATGAGCGCGCCGACCGAACCAGATGCCAAGAGCGCGGGATTCGCCCCGCCCGAGCGCGTTTTCCTGGTCGTCGTCGATGAGAGCGAGGAGCTCAAGGTGGCGCTGCGCTACGCCGCTCGGCGGGCTCAGCACACCGGCGGCCGCGTCGCCCTGCTCTATGTCATCGAGCCGAGCGACCTTCAGCAATGGGCCGCCGTCGAGACGCTGATGCGCGAGGAGCAGCGTGAGCAGGCCGAGGCGCTGCTGCAGAAACTATCGGCCGAGGTCGCCGAATTGTCGGGCTCGATGCCGATAATCTTCATCCGCGAGGGAAGGCGGCGCGATGAGCTCCTCGCCCTCATCGACGAGGAGCCGAGCATCTCGATCCTCGTCCTGGCGGCGAGCGCGGGACCGGAAGGGCCGGGCCCGCTGATCACCGCACTGACCGGCAAGGCGTTGACCAAGCTGCGCGTGCCGATCACCATCGTGCCAGGCAGCCTCAACGAGAAGCAACTCGATGCGCTGACCTAACGCGGCTGCTGATAGGTGGCGCGGGTCAGCCCGTAACGCACCGCGCGAGGCCGCTTCTGGTCCTCGACGATTGGGCGTAGGCCGAGCTTCTCGGCGACGCGGCGTGAAGCCGAATTTGCCCGATCGATATCGGCGATGACGCGGTCGAGCCCCACCGTCTCGAAGCCGTGCCGCAGCACCGGGGCAGCGGCCTCGGTCCCATAGCCCTTGCCCCAGGCGGCGCGGGTGAGGCGCCAGCCGATCTCGATCTCGGGGCCGACAAGATCGAGCGGGGTGAGCAGGATCCAGCCGAGAAATGCCGGACGATCGCCGCCCTCGAACACGGACCAGTAGCCGAGCCCTGGCGGATAGCGATGTGCGATCCTGGCCATGACGAAGGCGGTGTGGCTGGCTGCGTCCGACCACGGCACTTCGATGAAGCGAATGACGAGGGGGTCGTCATCCATGGCGATCGAGGCGGCAAGGTCCCGCATGGTGCGGGGCCGCAGGATCAGCCGTTCGGTGGCGAAGATCGGTAGCATTTCGTCACTCCTCACGCCTCTTTCGGCGGCGAGTCTCGGCAATACCCATAGAAACGAAAGGGTTGAAAAACCGTCCGCTTCTCCCAAGGTAGCTGGTTAGATGAGTTGGCTGCGCGCCCAGAAATTCCGCGCCAGCAATCCCGGAGAAATTTCGATGTTCATCCAGACCGAGCTGACCCCGAATCCAGCGACGCTCAAATTTCTCCCCGGGCGGGCCGTTATCGGCAGTGGCACGGCCAATTTCACCGATCCGACGGTCGCCGCCGCGCGCTCGCCATTGGCCGAGCGGCTGTTCGCGGTCGGCGGCGTCACCGGGGTTTTTCTCGGCAGCGATTTCGTCACGGTGTCGAAGG
>WNFC01013454.1_pt1 | contig 11486 bp, 8 predicted proteins | sample 5400541 | NCBI WGS metagenome assembly WNFC01 (sample SAMN13153342, study PRJNA577476) | soil metagenome | isolation source: 120 cm saprolite under Douglas fir tree site 2 hole 2 replicate 1 | place: USA:California | collected 2015-04-18
AGGTCTAAATCCTCATTCACCCATCCACACATCGAGCAAGTTTTAGAACTCGCATACCAGCGATCTGCATACTTGACCACAATTCCTGCTTGTGTGGCCTTGTATGCAAGTTGTCGTCTGAACTCAGACATACCTACATCTGCTATCGCTCTGGATAGTTTGTGATTTTTGAGCATGCCTGAGATATTCAAATCCTCTAGCACAATCACAGACGGCCGAGCATTCGCAGGCTTGGTTTTCGCCACAATCTGAGCAGTCGTCTTATGCAAGGCATCTTTTCTAATATTGGCAATATGAGCATGCAGTTTTGCCAATTTATAACGAGATTTTCCTCTATTCTTAGAGCCTTTTTGCTTGCGTGAGTGAGCACGGCTTAAACGCTTCAGCCGCTTTAATTGCTGCTTCAAGGCTCTTGGATTTTCAAATGGCGTCGCGTCTGAGAGTGTGGCAAGCGTCTTAATGCCAAGATCAATGCCGATTGGTTGACCTGTAGCAATTACTGGCCCTGGTCTATCTTCTTCAACCTGAATACTCACAAACCAGCGTCCAGCTTGCTCTGAGACTGTCGCAGAAAGAATATGCACACCACTTACAGGGAAATAATCGTGTTCTTTGAGTCTCAGCTTGCCTAATCGTGGAAGTTGGATAACATCAGGAAATACCTTGATTGAGCCAGTCAAGCGGAATGAGCCAATGGCCTTTTTCTTGCTTTTAAACTTAGGAAAGCCGAGCTTGCCTTTGTACTTGCCCTGTTTCTTGAGCTTCACTTTTCTGAAAAAATTGTCATACGCTTTATCAACATCTCTCAATGCCTCTTGTGGAGCGCATTTAGAAACGGTATACATCCATGAAAATTCAGTCTGCTTGAGCTTGTTTAATTCTCGATGAAGGTCACGAGCAGTCGGAGCTTTTTTCCCTGCTTTGTATGCCTCTTGCTTCTTGTTCAATGCCCAATTAAACGCAAAGCGAGCAGCGCCAGCATGCTGTAAACATGCAGTTCTCTGCTTGTTGTTGAGGTCTAATTCAGTTTTGTAGCCGCGTGTAATCTTCATCCTTTTTTCTGCTGTTCAGCAATATATTGACGCAACGCCCAAACGATCTCCCCATTGAGCGAGCGTTCATGCTCTTGTGCGAGCTTGCGAAGCTCCTCTAGCAGGTCGGGTGGATACCGCGTATTGATATTGACATCCTTGACAGCTTTCTTCTTCATGTAGCTATGATAGCACTAATGAGGCTACAAGTCTAGCAGCATTTTGTGCAAGATATTGCTGGTGAGAACCAGTTTCAACCCCAGTGCAGCCAGAGTAGAGCGTTGTACATCTGTGTCTGCCAAATTTTCCAGGAGTGATAGCCCTGCTGTACATCAAGATGGTATGGAATATGTAGTCCATCGAGTTCCTGCGCGAATTGTTGAGCGTCTGCATAGTATGGCTGATCTTGCGTGCCAGCTCCTAAAAAGAACCGCAGTTTCCAGGCTTGTTTTTTCGTAGGAAGTACATCAGCGGGACTATTCTGTTGCATATAAGCGGCATTGTTGCCCCAGATACTGCCCTCAGTGTGATAATATCCTCCTAGCGAAATGACCGAGCCAAATATATCAGGATGATGTACTGCAATATTCGTTGCCCCAAAACCGCCCATTGATAGGCCACCGATGGCTCTATTGGCTGCATCAGGTATAGTCCGATACTTCGAATCAATATACTTCACTACATCGTTGACAACGTATGATTCGATCAATTGGTGTTGATCGAAGCTGTTAGCCCACTCGCTTGTGGCTCCTGGTCGTCCATTACCATCTGGCAGTACCATGATCAGTTCGGGAATCTTGTTCAACGCTAACAAGGTGTCGGCGGATTGATTCGCTTTGCCCGCGGTAAACCAATCATGAGCTGCACCAGGCGAGCCGTGTAGCAGGTAGAGCACAGGATAACGTTTGTTCTGTCCAATGTGCGTGTTGTAGGTTGGTGGTAAGTACACTAAAATTGTACGTTTCTGGCCACCAAGCGCGGGACTGACCAGGCTTTCTGTTACCGTTGTGCCGTATGATGGTATTGTTTCGACGACAGTGGATGTACCAGTTGGAGTGATAGCAAGTTTGACGATTTGCGGTTTTGTATGCAATCCATTATCAGGAGAATAAATAAACAATTCAGTTGCACTGCTAGCAAGCACAATCAGCACAATCATCGCTAGAGCGACGAGCCAGGCACCGATGGTTGTGAAAGCCGTTCCTGGATAAGATGTAGTAGCATATAACTGTTGCGTTTCTTCTTTGTGCGAGAAGCGATACCATAGAGACTGCGCTAGTCGATAGAGAGGATCGAGCAACACTTCACCGAGCGCTATACCTATTGCTGCTCCGATAAATGCACTTAGTAGGGCAAGTGCAGTTATAGTGATTGATGTGTGAACAAGCGCTCCCACATCCAAAGGTTCCAGAAGCCCTCCGGGATCATACGTTGGTTGCAACTCCAGTTGAGTAAAACCGTTCAGGTAGCCAAACGAGAAAACAATCCAGGCTCCCAGCATTGCTCCTAGTTTTCTACGACCAAATACTGCTCCTATTAGGGCAGTTGCCAGGGTTAATAGCAATGCAGCAATTAGTTGAGCACGTAATGGATCAAGACCGACATCGATAATAGTAGAGCTTAAATTGTCTATCACAGCAGTATTAAAGAGCAGTATGCCGCTTACCAGAGCTATGATGAGAGAAACCAGGAATAGTAGAATAGGCCGTTTCTGTTGTAACGAAAAACGTAGTTTAGAGGGTGTAGTAGAGGGCTTCATCCGCATACTCCGTGCGAAAATCATATCGACATCATAAAAGCTTTCTCATCTGAATACGTATAAATATTATACGCCTGGCTAAAGCCATTTTACACAGGAGAAAATTTCGGGATGAGATAACAAATATCTGTAGCTAGCAAACGAAGAAAATGCTTTGGAAGTTCCGAGAGTGATATTTTTTATAAAGAAGTTAAAAAAGGGAGTCAAGTTACTTGACTCCCAGTAAATAATACAGTCTTTACAAGGCCAATCTACACATGCCGCGCTACAAAAACGTACTACTTGTCGCACTACAAGTAAAACCTACATCTAAGAGCCTGTCTTCTGAGAGGATTCTATATACCTCTCATTTGTGAAAACGAAGGAGGCGAAGTATTGTAACAAGCTCTACAGTAAATGCTCTAAATGTTGTGCTTTGTGATATCTATTGGCTTGCTCAATCTGTAGAACTATGTTAAACTTTGATTGATTGGAGAACTCTCAGATGAGATTTTTGTAGTAGTCTCTAGTAAGGATGTATATTTCTGTGGGTCATGAAGCTGACGAGCAATTAGAAGCTCTTGATTTCTTGCTCAATCAGGAATCATTCAAGCACGATAGCAATAGTAGTCAGCAGGAACTTGAGCAGCGAGGTGGACTACTTTCTTCAAGTACATTACAGCAGAAATTGCAGAATTCTGAGAATAATCAGGTCTTATCGGTAGTTGAAATTCGCCCTGATTTTCATCGTGAGCAGCGCAAAGGTGTCCCTGAGGTCATTTATGGCGAGACAAAAGACATTGAGCAGATCGTTGCGATGACTCGCCAGATTCTGGATGAAACAGGACGAACGATTATCAGTCGAGTTCCACCCGAAACCGTAGAGATACTGCGTGATGTGTTTAACACATATAACGTGCGTCATCATGGAACCGCTCGCGCAGTAGTAATCTACAATCCTGATTATGAACATCGTAGCACAGGAGGACATGTTGGCGTAATCAGCGCTGGGACATCCGATGTCCCAGTTGCGGAGGAGGCCGCACTTATAGCGGAAGAGATGGGATGCGAGGTGACATGCATCTATGATGTGGGTGTAGCAGGATTGCATCGTTTGTTGGAACCTTTGCGGAATCTCCTCTCCAAAGAGGTGGATGTAATCATTGTAGCTGCGGGTATGGATGGTGCGTTACCATCGGTAGTGGCAGGATTGGTTCCTGTTCCTGTAATTGGCTTACCAACGTCGATTGGTTATGGGATGGGCGGCAAAGGAGTTGCCGCATTGCTTTCAATGTTACAAACGTGTGCGCCAGGTCTTTCTGTGGTAAACATCGATAACGGTGTTGGAGCAGGTATTACAGCAGCGATGATTGCCAATGGAGTGGCGCGTGCGCGGAGACATCAGTCACAGTAGGTAAGCAGCGAGATGTTCAGTATTTTGAATGTCTCATCGCATCGTATATTGGGCAAAAGTGGAAGTACGAGTTTCAGAAGGGCGGATTCTCGATGGCGAATAACAAACGCGGACCACAACCGGGATCGCAAAAGGCTAAACACGGCGGGCAGGCTGTGCGAGAAAAATACGGGCCGGAATTTTACTCCAAAATTGGCAAAAAGGGTGGTGAAACCGTAAAGGAGAAACGGGGACCTCAGTTTTATGCCGAGATTGGCAAGAAAGGCGGCGAGTCTACTAAACGCCAGCAAGGCTCTGAGTTCTATTCCAAGATCGGTAAAAAAGGCGGTGAGCGTGGGAGAGCAGTTGCCTCAAATAAGGAGTAGAGAGCCGTAGGGGCCAGATGTATCGCGCCCCTACGGCTGGGGCGCGATACATCTGGCCCCTACGGCTTCTTGATCTCAAGTATATTTTTTCAAAAACGGAGGCACATCAATTTCTTCGGCGTTTAATGCATCCTCTTCTTCAAGCCCATTCTGAGGTACTTGTGGCATTTCATGGCGACGACCCATGCTACGAAGTCCTCGCAGATCATCAAGACTGCGCTGTGGGCGTGCCGGTGTTGTGGACAGGCGCGTAGGTAGCAGAGAACGTGCTACAGCTTGCTCCGCTGGCATGGGTTGCGCTGGTGTAGATGGTGACATTGCCAACGGTTGTTCGAGATTACCGGCATTTCGTGATGGCGAAGCGGGTGTATCATAAGGCTTTGGAGGCATTGACGCTGCGGATGCCATGCCGACTTGCTCCATGTGTATTGCTGAGATGCGCCCAGTTGGTGAATCCTGCATCCCTGCAGCAATCAAGGTTACACGAATCGTATCGTCAAGCATGGGATCAATGACTGCACCAAAAGTGATATCCGCAGTATTGTCAATAGCTGTGCCAATATATTCAGCTACTTCGTTGACTTCATAAAGCGTCATATCCTCTCCTCCACTAATGTTGAAGAGGACGCGCTGGGCACCACGAATAGGCACATTGAGAAAACCACCTGCTATAGCTTCTTCAGCCGCGCCTTGAGCACGATTGCGACCCTGTCCCTGCCCAATGCTCATCAATGCTGTGCCTGCATCGCGCAGTACACTACGCACATCTGCGAAGTCTACATTGATTAAACCGGGGACGTTGATGACCTCCGCGATACCCTGCACCCCCTGACGTAGGACATCATCGGCAAGCTTAAAGGCATCTGTCAGGCTACGATCACGTCCTGTGAGGGAGAGTAGGCGATCGTTGGGGACTGTAATAAGTGCATCGATTTCAGCGCTCAAGGCCAAAAGGCCTTCTTCGGCTATACGTCGACGTCTTGAACCTTCGAATGTGAATGGTAGGGTGACAATGCCAATAGTGAGCATCCCCAGTTGTTTAGCGATCGAGGCCACAACTGGAGCGCCACCGGTTCCTGTACCACCACCCATACCGGCGGCAATGAAGACCAGGTCAGCATCTCCTAGAATGTTGCGAATCTCTTCTGTGCTTTCGGCGGCCGCCCGTGCTCCTACTGCCGCCTTACCCCCAGTTCCAAGCCCTTTTGTATATTGTTGTCCCAGGCAGATACGTTCAGATGCTTCTGAGCGGGAAAGCACCTGAATATCGGTGTTCAATGCAACAAACCTCACCCCTCGCACTCGCGTGTTAATCATTCGGTTAACAGCGTTCATACCTGCGCCGCCGATACCAGCAACCACGATATCTACGTGGTTTGGCACTTGTTCTTCAATGAACTGTGATTGAAAGTGCACTTGAGGGGTATGGGTACTGGCATCATCTTCAGTGTCACGCTGATCCCAACCTGGCTGTACTGGCTCTGCCTGGCGATTGATATCTTCTTCCTCCGCCTCATGCCGGAGAACGGCCCACTGATCTACTTGACCTTCATCCATTTCGAATCCAGATTGCTGATTCATTCCTGATTCAGAAAACGGGGTTCGCTCGCGTTTATTCGCATCTTCATGAGAATTCGACTGCACACGATCCCCTTTCTTCTCTCGTCCTGTTTTACATTACGTTGCAACAAATGTCACATTGCTGTCAGCTTGTAATCATAGTTATAGCACAATTTCAGATGGCCTTCTAAGCGCATTGTATCAATAGTGTCAAGAGCAGATGAATAAGCGTGGCAGGGACATTGTCTCTGCCACGCTTATTCATCTGCTGATAATTTATTCTTTCTTTAAGGTGATACCACCGCCGGATGTCTTAGCGGCCTTTTTCTCCTTTTGCATCTCTTTTTTCTGTTTGTTTGATTTTGGTGGTGCTTTCTGCACTTTTTTCTGTTCTTTGTTTGCCAAGGTACAGACCCTCCTTTGAACATCTTGATTTATCAACGTTCATGCTTGTATTGTATCAGATTCACTCAGGAAGCGGTAGCTCGACCTACGCTTTTCAAATAGATGGCTGACTCTCGCTCAACCTGCCCTCTTCGAAGGTCGCCAATCACACGCAAGAGATGAAAATAAGTGCTTCCAGTGATATTGTTCATAGTATAGCCTATTTGATCTCAAAATGCATCAGTTTAGCGAGTGAATCGTAGCTCTACCTTATGACATACCTGGCAGTAGCAGTGCATAGCTTTACATCTTTCTATGTTGTCGCCTCTCTGCTATACTCGTGCCGGAGACCATTATGTAACCGCACCTAAAAAAAAGGATAGCATGTAATGAGTTATTGATTGTGTGGAGTTCGATGCCATGATTATCTCAGCCAGTTACAAAACAGATATCCCTACCTTCTACGGTGAATGGTTTATGAACCGCTTGAAAGCTGGTTATTGCAAGATGGTCAATCCATATAGCCAGCAGATTAACAAGGTCGATTTGACTCCCGAAAGCGTGGATGGTTTTGTGTTCTGGACAAAGAATGTTGGGCCATTTCTCAAACGCCTGCCAGAAGTGCAGAGGATGGGCTATCCATTTATTGTTCAGTATACAATCACGGGCTATCCACGAGAGTTGGAATTTCGAGTTATTGACTTCACTCATACTATTGAACATATGAAGGCTTTAGCTGACATGTATGGGCCTCACGTGGCCGTCTGGCGCTATGATCCTATCATCATCTCGTCCTTAACTCCCTCTGACTGGCATCGTGATAACTTTGAGAAACTGGCTCAATCTCTCAAGGGTAGCACAGATGAAGTGGTTGTCTCTTTTACTCAGATATATAAGAAAACCCGGCGGAACATGGATTGGGCTGCACACAAGTATGGCTTCAGTTGGAGTGATCATGAGGCAATGACTTCAGGTTCCGTGCGGATTTTGATCAGCGAGCTGGCTGAAATCAGCAGGTCGCATGGTATGCGTTTGAAAATCTGCTCACAGAAAGCCTTTCTCACACCCGGATTAACCGCAGAGGCACGGTGCGTGGATGCAGAACGCCTCGAAAGAGTATCGGGTAAGAATATAGTGGATAGAGTTGAACTAAGGGGTAATCGCAAGGAGTGCGGCTGCTTTGCCTCGAAGGATATTGGGGAGTATGATACCTGCCCTCATGGTTGCGTATATTGTTATGCAGTGCAGCATAGAGACCTGGCAGCGGAACGCTTTAAAGCGCATGACCCTGAGGGTGAGTTTTTGTTTCCACCCAAAGATTACCTTCCGTTGAATAATTCGCGTGGCTGATGGTTTGACCTCGAGATACACATGATTGGCTCTTTACTGATGCTTGATTCACACCCTATGCTATATTCCAGGGTCAGAACGCGCTTCTCGTACGAAAACCAATAGCTTTGTATCCAGGTAATAAGGAAGGTAACCTATGGGATTGACGATTTACCAAATTGATGCATTCACCGATAGACCGTTTTCTGGCAATCCGGCGGGGGTTTGCATTGTAGATGAGCCACAGGACGCAGGCTGGATGCAAAACGTGGCGCGAGAAATGAATCTATCCGAGACAGCTTTCCTACACGAGCAGGCTGAAGGCTACAATCTGCGTTGGTTTACTCCCGCGGTCGAGATTGAACTTTGTGGGCATGCGACCCTTGCGAGTGCACATGTGTTGTGGGAGGCCGGGTTCCTGGAACCAGGTGAGCAAGCGAGCTTTCATACGCTCAGTGGGCTATTGACAGCTAATCGGAAGGGTGATTGGATCGAGATGAATTTTCCGGCCAAGCCAGATGAACCGGCTATCGCTCCTCCCGGGCTGCTTGAGGCTCTTGGTGTCCATGTGAAGTATGTGGGTAAAAGCCATTTTGATTACCTCGTAGAGGTGGAATCTGAAGAAATCGTGCGCAACATTAAACCGGAATTTAGTTTATTGATGTCGGTGGCAGCGAGAGGCGTTATTGTGACCAGTCTTGCCGTTTCAAAAGAGTATGATTTTGTGTCTCGCTTCTTCGCCCCGCAGGTAGGTGTTAATGAAGACCCTGTGACCGGTTCGGCGCATTGTTGCTTGAGTCCTTTCTGGAGTAAGCGACTTGGTAAGGATGAGCTGGTTGGTTACCAGGCTTCTGCACGTGGTGGAGTAGTGAGGGTTCGCTTAAATAGGGATCGTGTGATTCTGGGAGGGCAAGCGGTCACGGTATTGCGTGGAGAATTATTGTGACAGTTTACCTTGACTTCGCGCAAGATGTAATGTTAGCATTGAAGCATGAGAATACAATCACCACACCACTCTGAACGAAACAGATTGTCCGAGTGGGCTGTCATCATCATGAATATTCAAATGAGCCACTCGGCCGCGTAGGCGTACACGCCGGGCTTACGCGGCAGGAAATGGCGCTACCTCATGCATCCACTTACCGCTGGCTTCTTCCAGAGTAAGTGCTAGACCCAGGTGAATTTCTCAACGCAAGTATGTAGCTGCTTCCTTTTCCTCACTCGCATTATTACTCTCGGTATGTCTCGCCGGGCACATCTCTCCTGATTGCTAATCGACCTGCTCCGTTGCTTGTCTTTGCTGCCTTGTCATTGCATCTAGCCTGCCCTCCTGCTAAACTCGTTCATCGTTCTTCTATGCCAATCTAAAAACATTGATAAAAATATTCATAAGGGAGCAACTACAATGTCAAAGATACAAGTAAATTCAATCGAAGAGGTCAAGGCAACAGAGCCAACAGCGCCCGCCAAACGACCTGTTCCATTATGGCATAACCGTGACTACGTGCTACTCTGGAGCGGGCAGATGATTTCTTCTGTCGGAACACAAGTCTCGATGCTGGCTTTCCCATTACTCGTCCTCGCGATTACTCATTCGCCTGCACAGGCGGGTTTGATAGCCGCACTGAGAGGGCTGCCCTATGCTCTCTTTGTCCTGCCTGCCGGTGCGCTGATTGATCGCTGGAATCGCAAGCGCGTGATGATCCTTTGCGATATTGGACGTGCCATCGCTCTCGGAAGCATCCCGGTCGCGCTCATATTCGGTCACTTGACAATTGTACAGCTTTTCATTGTCTCGCTGGTCGAGGGCACGCTGTTCACCTTCTTTAACCTGGCAGAGACTGCTTGCCTGCCACAGGTTGTAGCAAAGGAGCAACTGCCTACCGCCGCTTCACAGGGCATGGTGATCGACTCTGTATCATGGTTGATAGGCCCGTCACTTGGTGGTGCTCTCTATAGTATTGGACGAGCTATTCCATTTTTGACAGATGCGATTTCTTATGGAGCATCGGTTCTTTCGCTGTTTTTCATTAAGGCGCAGTTTCAGGAAGAGCGCGACCCGGCACCATTGCATTTGTGGGTTGATATTAAAGAGGGTCTTAGTTGGCTCTGGCACCAACCACTGCTACGATTTATAGCGGTGCTAACTGGTGGAATCACTATGCCGGTTGTAGGCTATTCACTGATCCTGATTGTGCTGGCGCAGGGTCTACATGCATCCAATTTCACAATTGGCTTGATCTTTGCATGTGGAGGCATAGGTAGCATACTTGGCTCTCTGTTAGTAGCTCCACTGGTGAAGCGTTTCAGTTTCAGCCAGCTCATGATCGGCTCTACGTGGATCTGGGCCTTGACCTGGTTGCTCTTCGCTATCGCGCCAAATCCGCTTGTGTTAGGAGTGGTAACAGTGCTCAGCTTTATCATCGTTCCAATCTACATGTCGGTGCAGTTTGGTTATCGTCTTGCAGTGATCCCAGATCATTTGCAGGGACGGGTCAATAGTATCTTCCGTTTGATCGCCTATGGAGGAGAACCTATTGGCCTTGCAGTAACAGGCATATTGATACAGGCGGTAGGGCCTATCGCGGCGGTGCTGGTGCTGTTCGTGCCGCAATTCATCTTGAGCGTTGCTGCAACGTTCAATAAAAATTTGCGGAATGCGAAGCCTGTTGAAGAGTTGGTGTAGGAAGGGTGCTCCCCAAATTTTTGCAAAGAGGATGTCCAGGCAAAAGGAGAGTGGTAAGATACAACCATCTTGAAGAAGAGGAAAAAAGCACAGAGATCCTAACGAACATCAAAGAAAGACGGGAATCGCATTCTACAGTCTATGGATTCGAGCCATAAGATTTTGCGTAAATTAGTAAAGGAATAGAACTTTGAAAAAGAGAAGACCATCACCTCGTAAGTCAACCGCATTCCACGAAGCTGGCCATGCTATAGTTGGTCATCTTTTGGGCTGGGATATAGATGCAATTACTATTGGTGCTACAGAATCTTTTCGTGGTTATACTTTAAGGCGTAGACGGAGAGCATGAGCTAGTTCTTCTTCCTGGGTTATAATAAGTTCTTTCTCGACTCATTCTAATTCGTCAGTGATTGCCCCCGATTCTGATAATAATGATATTTTAGATGGCAGTTAGCGCAAACAACGTCGCATTTCTCGATTTCATTCTTAAGCTTTTCCATACTACCTAACTGACGGGTCACAAACTTGGAACTGTAAAACGGCGGGATGGTCTTCACCGCAATACGCGCAACTTGCCTTTGCTTTAATTTGTCGAAGGTACTCGTATAATCTGGTCCTCCTTTCATAATTAGCAGCTTGCCGTTTGATTTTGTGCCGTTGGTAATAGTTCCTATCCCAGGCTCGCTTTTTTTCAAGGTATTCCCGTGTCTTCTCTCCAGACTGCTGTGGCAAGAACGCGGTTTCCCCTCGTTCCCGATACTCTCTGCGCCAACGTGACAGTAGGCTTTCGTGTAAGCTGTACTCGCGGCACACCTGGGCCGGTTGCTTTTGTCCACTTGCGATTTGGTGCATCAGATCCAGCTTAAATTCGCGGCTATGCATGCGTTTTTGCATCATCTCTTCTCCTTCTTCCCAATGTACAACATTTCATAGAAACTGACTTCGTTGTGATTGCACCATAAACAATGCGTCTTGAGTA
>WNFC01008244.1_pt1 | contig 11485 bp, 9 predicted proteins | sample 5400541 | NCBI WGS metagenome assembly WNFC01 (sample SAMN13153342, study PRJNA577476) | soil metagenome | isolation source: 120 cm saprolite under Douglas fir tree site 2 hole 2 replicate 1 | place: USA:California | collected 2015-04-18
CGGCTATCATCCCGGCGGACGGTGGGAGGACGCCCGCGAGTGGGTGATCGCCTCGTTCCGCCAGCACACCAGCCGGGACGGCGACCCGCAGTTGCACGTGCACAACCTGATCTTGCACAAGGTGCGGCGGGAAACTGACGGGGCCTGGCGTGCTTTGGACTCGATGTCGCTGTACCGGCACCGCCCGGCCGCCTCCGCGATCGCCGCCCTGGCCACCGAGAACGCCCTCACCCGGAGGTACGGCGTCCGGTGGGTGCCGCGCCGGGACGGGCACGGCCGGGAGATCGCCGGGGCCGGGCAGGCGCTGATGGACATGTTCTCCTCCCGTCGGCACAGCATCGGCCCGGTCACCGCGCGCCTGGCGGACGAGTATGAGGCGCAGTTCGGGCGCGCCCCCGACGCCCGGGCGCTGGCCAGCTTGCGCCAGTGGGCCAACCACGCCACCCGGCGCGGCAAGGACACCGGCCCGCTCGATCTTCCGGCGCTGGTGCGCCAGTGGTCGGCGCAAGCCCGCGCCAGCGAGGCAGGGGCGCTCGAACCATTAGCCCCGAAAGTGATGGGCGCAGGCGCCCGCCCTTCAGACGCCGAGCCCGGAAGACCGTCCGCGCACAAGCAGGCGCATCCCGCGCCGCTGTCCGAGGCGCAGGCACTGCGCGTCACGCAAGAGGCGGTCGCCGCCGTGCAGGTCGCCCAGTCCACCTGGACCGAAGCCGACCTGATCCGGCGCCTGGGGGAGCGCCTGCCCGCCCAGGTAGGCGCGATGAGCGCCCAGGACGCTGCCAACCTGCTCCCCGCCCTGGCCAAGCGGGCCCTGGCCACCGAAGCCGTCATGCTGTCGGCGCCGGAATGGCCGCAGGTGCCGGACTGCCTGCGCCGCGCCTCGGGGGAGAGCTGCTATGTCCCGCACGGCGCGGTCCGTTATGCCACCGGCGTGCAGCTCACCATGGAAGAGCGCCTGCTCACGCAAGCGCAAGAGAATGGTGCGCCGCGCCTGGACCCTGCCACGGCGGCGCAACTCCTCGGCGCAGATCAGGCGCACTTGGAGGCGCAACTCCAGGCGCAAACCGCCACCCCGGACGCCATCAGCGAGCAGACCGGATCAGGGCTGCGCCTCGACCAGGCCGCCGCCGCGTACCTGGTGCTCACCTCGACCCGCCGCGCCGAGGTGATGGCCGGGCCCGCCGGGTCCGGGAAGACCCGCACCGTCGCCGAGATGGCCCGGATCTGGTGTGACGGGGGAATGGGTGAGGTGATCGGCCTGGCCACCTCCCAGACCGCGCGCAACGTCCTGGCCGAAGCGGGCGTGACCCAGGCCTACAACACCGCCCGGTTCCTCGGCCACCTTCAGGGACACCGGGAAGCCCTGGGCCCGCTCCCGGTCAAGCGCGGGTCGCTGCTGATCCTCGATGAGGCCAGCATGATGTCGATGGCCGACATGGCCGCGATCCTGGCCCTGGCCCACGACAGACGCTGCAAAGTGGTGGTGACCGGCGACCACGAGCAGCTCACCGCCGTGGAAGGCGGCGGCGGCATGATGCTGCTCGCCCGCCGCCAGGGATACGTGCAGCTCGCCGAACCACAACGCTTCACCAACTCGTGGGAACGGGACGCGACCCTGCGGCTGCGCGCCGGGGACACCACGGTGCTCGCCGACTACGAACAGCACGGGCGGCTGCGCGGCGGCACCCCCGAGGAAGCCACCGAGCAGGCCTACCGGGGCTGGCTCGCCGACTACCTGGACGGCATCGACACGCTGCTGATGGCCCGCACCGAAGACCAGGCCCGCGAACTGTCCCGCCGCGCCCGCGACGACCTGATCCGCTACGGCATCGTCTCCGCCGACCCCACCATCCGGCTGGCCCACGGTGAGCACGCCAGTACCGGGGACCTGGTCATGGCCCGCCGCAACACCCGCGCCATCCAGGTCGGCCAGCTCGGCCGGGAGCTAGCCAACCGCGACGTCCTGCGGATCACCAAGATCACCCCGGGCCCCGGCGGCACCCGCGTCGAGGTGCGCCGGCTCACCGGCCGTGACCCGGTCACCGGGAAGGCCCGCTGGTCAGCGCCGTTCCAGGTGCCCCGCCGCTACCTGGCGGCCAACGCCACCCTGGCGTATGCGACCACCCAGCACGCCGCCCTCGGCCGCACCGTGAGCACCGCGCACGTCCTGGTCGACGGGCTCGGGGACCGGCAAGGCCTGTATGTAGCCATGAGCCGCGGCCAGCAGGCCAACCACGCATATTGCATAACGGATTACCCCCGCGCAGCTGACATCCGCCGGGGAAGCGGCCCGGCGCCGGAACTCGAACGCGCCCAGCAGCTGGTCCGCGAATATGAGGGACTGCCCCAGAGCGAACCGCCACGGGACGACAAGCAGATGCCGCCCAGGGACCCGGTGTCGGTGCTGGCCGCCGTGCTGGGGCGAGACGGCAGCGAGCTGTCGGCAACAGAAACCCTGCAACGCGAACTGTCCCGCGCCGACCACCTGGGCGTGCTCGGCGCGATCTGGGACGACCTGGCCCGCCAGGCCCAAACCGCCAAGTTCGAGCAGGCGTTGCGCGAATCCCTGCCTGCTGGCCTCGCCGGACAAGCCCTCCAAGACCCGGCATGCACATGGCTGTGGCGGACGCTCCGGGAAGCCGAAGCCTCTGGGCTCGACGGCTCAGAAATCCTGCAGCAAGCAGCAGCCGAACGGACCATGGACAGCGCCCGCCACGCCGCCCGCGTCCTGGACGCGCGGGTGCGCCGCATGCTGGCCGGCGTCCAACCGCAGCTCTCCGGTCCGTGGACCGAGCGGGTCCCAGATATGGGCTCCCCCGAGCTGGACCGGTACATGAACGAGCTCGCGGCAGCGATGGACGACCGGTCCCGGCGCCTCGGCGAGCACACTGCCCAGACGCAGCCGTTGTGGGCGCAGCAGGCTCTCGGCCCAGTCCCCGACAATCCTGTCGCGCGAGCCGACTGGGAGCAGCGGGCCAGCCTCGTGGCCAGCTACCGAGAACGGTACGGCTACGCACACCCTGCAGACCCCATCGGCCCAGCACCGGGAAAGACCAGCCCGAAGGCCCGCGCAGCGTGGCAAGCCGCCATGGCCGCGATCAGCAAGGTGGACGGCATCGACCTCCGCGACTGCACCGACGGCGACCTGTGGCTGCGCCGCGGCACCTACGAACGAGAAACCGTGTGGGCGCCGCCGCACGTCGCCGAGGAACTGCGGCTCATGCGCCTGGCCGAACGCGACGCCCACGTAAACGCCATCCGCGCCGAACACGAAAGCCGGGCCACCAAGGACGAACAGGTTGCGGTCCGCCACCAGCAGCTCGCCGGGATCTGGCGGGCACTCGAAGCCAAAGCCTCGAAGGAGGCCGCAATGTTCACGGCCGTGCAGGACACCAGACGGCAATGGGAAGCGGTCACTGAGACCACCCGCCGGATTGCGATCGCGGCTGACATCGAACTGCGCCGCCGCCACCCCGGCATTCGACTCGAGCGTCTCAGTCCCCACCCCAACGAAGCGGTCGGCATCACCTACCCCGACCAGCTCAGCACTGTGCGGCAGGACACCTGGATCAAGGACACCCTCGACGGCTTCCCGCGCCTCCCCAAAGAAGGCACTGTCAACGGCACATCCCAGCGCGAGCCCGTCACCAGCAAGCAGCGGGAAGCCGCCGGACAGCTCGCGCTCGGCCTCACGCCAGAGACTGTGCATAGGGAGATCCCTGAGCAGGTGCTCCGCATCCGGCAGAACGCCCAGATCGCGCAGGCCAAGCTCGACGAGCTTGCGCACACGCCCCTGCCTGGCACCGAGGAGGACGACCCCTCACCCGGCGAGGCGTGGCCGGTCACCGCCGGGAGTGAACGGGACGCGGTGCTCCAGCCTCCGAAGCCCGACGTGGTCCCTTCCGCCCGGGTCCTGGCACACCGCGCCGCGAAAACCAGGGCCGAACACGCCGAAGCGGAGCGAGGCTGACGAATGAGAGCAGCCAGGATTACCGTGAAGAACGTGAGCGCCGTGCGTGTCCCCGAGCAGTTGCCTGCCGCTGTCATCAGGCCCCGCCAGCAGGTCGAGGCCGTGCTCGCACAGAGCCTGAGCGAGGTGGGCACCGAAGGGCGCGCGGCCCTGGCCTGGGAATGGGCGTTGACAGGTACCCGGCCATCACCAGTAACCCTGTCGCTGTCCGTCGGCCGTCCTCCGCCCCGTGAGGAGATCCTCACTGAGTCTGGCGCAGACCCTGAGGGCTCGAGCGCTGAGCCTGGAGTCCCGTCTGACTTCTGCGATCAGATCGGCGAAGCCCGCCGAGTCCTGGCCTGGCTCGCGGGGGAGTCCGATGAGATTCTCGTCGACGACGAAAACCGTGGCCGATTCATCGGCGCCCGCGACGACTACGCGCGAACTGACCACGACATCCGCCAGGTTCGCGACAATGCCCGCCGCGGCCTCGAAATCTGCGACCTACCCGACCCCATGGACTCCGCCGACGCTAGAACCCCCTGGCAATGGGACGCCGGATGGATGAACGCCGCCTGGCTGCGAGGCGTCCGCGACCTGCTGAACTGGGTTTTAGGCGAACGCGCCACTTCCCCTCTGTGCCGTCGGGCGGCCGGCCTACCCACCGTGTACGACCTCACCTACGAAGAAGGGGCCGCCGCCGACGTGGTCCTGCAGGGGGCCCCGCCCGGCCTGCTGGTGGATCCCAGCGCCTACCCTCCGCCGCAGTACGGCGAGGGTGTCCAGGAGACCATCCGCTGGTTGCGCGGCGAGACCACCACGCCGCCGGTCGACCAGCACGGCTGCGGCGCCTACCAGGTATGCAACGACCACGGTCCCGCCATATCGCGAACCGCTGCCCGGGCGCAAACTGCCCGGCCTACGCCACCAAGCTGAGCCTGAAGCTAGTACGGCTGCCCTACTAGGAACATCAGCAGCGCACGCAGAGGCGCGTCCCCGGCGTCGGGCGTCATGGTCTTCGACACTGCGGGAATCCGGTGCTCTTGGAAACGATCCGTTCGAAGTGCTCCGGGTCCGGGAGCATCGATCACTCGCCGGATGCGCTGATCGCGCACACGGTTTGGGCCGATGGCTGTGCCCTGATGACGAACGAGATGCGGCTGGCCCTAAATTCCTGCTGTCAACGGCGCGTGAATCCTGGCATGTCCGTTATGTCGTCATTATTCGACGACCCGCGACGGAATCTCTACTAACCCGGTCAACGGATCGGGCCACAGAGGCGTCACTAAAACACGATGCCGTTTCCTGCTCGGAGACAAGGGCCGACTCGGCTAGGAATGATCATTTCGGAGGGTGACCTGTGTCTGCCGTGCCACGCTGCGTCGCCAAGCCGCTTGCGGACGATCACGACAGCGCGAGGGGCCACTCATGCCGGGCCGCTCTCGCCCGGCTGGCTAATGAGGTGCTCAAGGTCCAGGCCCGCGTCCTCATCTCAAGGAGGCAGGTCACCGTGTCGGCGTCTCTCAGGCCCCTGTTCCAAAGCAGGGCGTTGGACACCGACGAACAACTCCCGCCTTCGGCCGATGACGTGACAAAGGCCCCAAACCAACGCGGGAAAACAACGAGGTCGCGCCCGGTCGGAAGCCGTCTGCCGATTCAGGGCGGCCCAGGGCCCAACCCGTCCGCCCAGAGATTTGGTTGCAAGTCTGGAATCCACCGCGACCTCGCTCGCCTTTATGGAAATGATCTGGGTGGAAGACCCTCCCAACCACGATACCGACCTCGCCACAGCCGCCTGTCGCCGGAGAAATAGATGACCCTTCGAGACTCTATAAAGCGCGCTTGGCCAGGGTCAGGCGCCACCGTTGTCCAATCCTCCATTCCAGTAGATGCTATCCTAACCGAAGCAAATTCTGATAGACAACTCCAGATCATGCTAGACGAGATCGCCGATCTAACTAAAGCGATGCGCGAACTTCTTCTGACCCTTGATAGATATGTATACTTTGGAGGACTAGTCGCGGCAGGAGCACTTACCCTGGGGATAATCCACAATAAGAACGGACTCGACTGGCTAGCTCTGGTTTTCGCCCCCTATGGCATCGGTTTGAGCTTCATATATATAATTCAGGTCTTCACAGAGATCGAGAGAAGGGCTGGGTATAAGCAATTCCTTGAGGAACAAGTACGTCAATGCCTGCACATGCCGGTATTTCTGTATTCTGCCGTAAATTCTTGGGGCGCACGAAATCGGCCAAGTAATTGGGGTGCTATGCTCATAAACGGCATTGGTCTGTTTACCTTCTCGTTCTTCAGTGTGCTACAGACTAGAAGGTATGATATGCGGGGCCCGTCGATACTCGGACTGCACGTACTAAACCTTCACTATCTCAACATCCTCGCCCTGGCCGGCCTTGGGGCAGTCCTCATTGCGGCCATGTCCGAAAACTTTCGCGAAAGCGGCCGCGCCTATAGAGTCGCACATATGACCTACGATATGCACAAGTCGAATGGCAAAAAGCCGATCGAATGACGGCCCGAACGATCAGCTTGATACGGAACCGCCTTCTCAGTGAGCGGCCACGGCGTAAGAACAGCGTTTCCTGAGGATCTGGAGCTTCCTCAAGGCCTTCACGGCATAAAGGCGGCGACCAATGGATGGTGGCTGCTAAAGCGGCTTGCTAGTCCACCACTGGGTGAGAAATGATTTGGTGATGCTTGCAAGCTCCTTGGGCTCCTCAATTGGAGAAAGGTGGCCCTGCTCAGGCATAATCACAATGTGTCCGTGGGGCGCGGCCTTGGCTAGTTTCAGTAGCTTGCCGGGGCGGACAATCACGTCACGTCCACCTGCAACAACCAACACCGGGCATCTTGCCGCTCGGGCGTATTCTCCAAGGTGTAGCCGCCTGAAGGCCAGGAATTGTTGGATAGCCGCATCGGGATTAATGGTTGAGAGGGTCTGCTGGCCACGTTCGATGAGCACTTTCCTCCGATCACCACGCGTCGTACGCAGCAAGGCACGCGAGATCAGTCGATCTAGGTGATGATTAAGTACCCAGTGCTTGCGCAGTTCCTGCGGTAGCCATCGCCCGATGAAATAGAATGACGTCGGTATGAGATCCAAGATAGTGTTGCCGAGAGGCGCCGGCGAGACCGCGATCACGAGATCCGACCGTTGCAAGCCCAGCGCTGAATGAGCAAGCGCGATCGTCGCACCGTATGAGTGACCCCATACGACAAAGTCAGTTAGATCAAGCGCTTGAGCTAGCTCATCTACCCAAGTCACGTATGCTTGCACTGTCGGTGGTACATTTAGAGGTTGGGAGTCGCCTGAGCCGGGTAGATCGGGGAGGATGACGCGATACTCGCCGAGGTATTCAGCCACCTCAGACAGGCCCAGGTGGTTACCGCGGAAACCATGTAGCATCAATATGGTCCTGGACGCAGCAGTATTGTACTGCCAGAATGTGACATGTGCGCCAGACACGATGGCGGAGTGGCGGTTCATAGCATAAAGGTGATGGCTAGTGGACTCGTATGGGGTCGCTTGGCACCGGGCCGAAGTACGGTATCAGGCTACAGCATAGATGCGCATTAGCGGCGGTGTTGTTGATGCGCGTCCGCCGATTTGCGAGGCAAGGGCGGCCAGCCCGGCCAGGTTCGGTAGGAACCCGGCCGAGACGTCGGAACATGGCTGATTGGCCAAGATCAGGTCGCAAGCGAAGGCGATGACGAGTCGGCCTGTTCTGGTGCTGTGATTCGAACGCTCGGGCGGGAGCGAACTGCTGCTATCGTACTCCGAGGTAGTTCTGGCGAACTCCAGCTGAAACTGGTCGATGCGACGTGTCGTTCAGTCCGCCATGTCAGCCTGCAACCGGAGTAAAGTCGTGCTGCTCTCGGCGGACTCCCCTGTCGAGTCGGCGCACGGGTGGAAGATCCGCGCTTGGTATGTGTGCTATGCCGCTGCCCTCCGCTGCCGGGCTGTGTGTGAGTGAAACCCGAGACGGCGAGAGGCCGAACCTTTGAAAGGGCGTCATACTTTTATCTGGCGTCCTAAGATGCCTGGCAGATCTTCTGATGATCTCGTATCCGAGGCTCCCACGGCGTCACTTGTTAAGGCGCGGGCGAATTTGGATACTCGTCGAGTGTGAACAGGGCGGTCATTGGTCTATGCATACTGGCGAACTAGACGGGTTTGGTGGTCTCATTTGAGGCGGGACTGTCAGTGCTTGTACGGCCGCAGAAGTAGAGCGCGATATCGAGACAAGGCTAGCTGCGCAAGCGGACGCTGGCCCGATGATGGGCGGATCCTTCACGCAGACCATCCTGACACCCTGGGCATTCCGGGACTCACAGATGACGCCAAGTCAGCTTCTGGCGCCGCCCGCCATATACATGAGACTCCGGCCGTGGCATCTGTAAACCTCTTCAGATCCGCTAGACAGTGTCATTACCGGTCCGCATGTGGTGTCATTGGTAGAGAATCTGGTCGTCGGACCTGCCAGGTCCTGTGCTTGATGATTTTCGGTTAAGGCGGAGGAGGTGTCTGAGGAACTGAACGGCCAGGTAGCCATCCACTATACTATCTAGATGCATATTCTCTCGACCGGCCCAGTCTGCACCAGTCGATGGATTAAGCGTGTCCGGGTGATTTCGGAGTCTACCTTCACAGTACAAGGGCATGGTGTTCATAGCGCCTATCTGGACACGATACAGGCGATCTCTCAGATGGATGATGTCGAGATGGTGTCAGGGATGCGCTCGCTCGGTACGTCGGTAATTCTCCACGCGCACACAATCGGCCCAACTGCACTCGTCAGAATGCTAATCCATCGAGGCTATAGGATAGTCAATGCTCATATCACGCCTGCTTCGTTTGTCGGAAGTATAATCTGCGCTCGCCCCTTGCTTGGCCTGGTAGGCAGATATATGAGGTTCGTCTATAACCGGGCCGACTCTGTTATTGCTGTCAGCCAGGCTACTGCGACGGAGCTGGCAGAGCTGAAGGTGCGTCGGCCGATTACCGTTTCGCATAATGCCATTGACAGTCAGCCCATCCTGGACCTACTAAGCCAGCGATTCGAGCTAAGGGGAGTCCTGGGTTGGCACCGTGACGTGGTCGTTCTGGCAGTGGGTCAGATCCAGCCGAGAAAGGGAGTCGAGGAGTTTCTTGAATGCGCGGCGGCGCTTCCGCGAATGCGTTTTGTATGGGTAGGTGGTACTCAATTCGGCCTACTGTCAGCGGGGCGAAGAGGGTTGAGGCAAAGCTGCGCGATGGCGCCTAACAACGTTCGCTTCGTTGGAATGCTGCCGAGGCCCGACGTGTTTCGCTACTATGCGGCTGCGGACGCGTTCTTCTTGCCTTCGCGGCAGGAGACGTTCGGCTTGGCTGCTTTGGAAGCAGCCATGGCGGGCCTGCCCCTTGTACTTCGTGACTTGGACTGCTATCGTGAATGGCTCGGTCGGGCATATCTGAGCGGGACGACGATAAAGGAATACGTAAGCCTACTTCGGCAGCTGGAGGACCCGGGGATACGAAGGGCACTGGGCGCCCAGGCGGGCTTGGCGGCTTCGAAGCATGGACGGCAAGCGCTAATTACTGGCCTACGGGACGCGTATGACATGGCTGTTCGCTAGATGTGCCGCAGTTTGCAAGTTCGCCATCCTGGCTGGATAATACGGGCGGTCGAAGCATCCCTGGCCTGGTCATGTATTCGGGAATCCAGAGTCTCGGGGTGTGTTCGGGTAGCCGTTGTGGGTCCTTGGGCGCACCGCTGCGTCGTCGGGACCTTACCGGGCGACCCTGCGGCGTGCTGTCGCGACCTGGGAATCATCAGTGGCGCCCTGGCTGATCGAGCATGTTCGCGGCGCTTGGTTTTAGCTCGAGATTCAGCTGATCGTGGATCTGCGATATCGAACGCTGTTGTAATGCGCCCAATGGCGTCACGTCGTCGCGCATCGGGGTGGGGGCAGGGCAAGGCATGCGCCGCCCCACCTGCACGCTGCAAATGTCCGTGATCTATGCGGGGTCAGCGAGAATGCACTCGCCAGATGAGTTTGCCACCCAGCGTGGCAACGAGTGGTCACGGCGTGGTGATAGCGAGGAGGGCGGCGCCGTAGCTCGCGAGATCGCTGCCGTACAAGCCCGCCTGTAGCTCTCGCGCCGCGGCAGCGAACAGAATCACGTCCGGCTTGGCCAGTAGCGGGCCCGTCGGCGCGTATGCCTGGTATCGATCCGGGACCGCTTCAATCAGCGCCCAACGGAGCAGCCCGCGGGCGGCCTGGCCCTCGGTGTCATCATCGATGTGGGGCACTTCGGCGTAGTCCTCGAAGCCATGCAGGATACCCGCGATCAACAGGTCGCATTGGGATGCGAGCACCAGCTCGCCTACGTCTCGCCCGACTTGGGCGTCGACCTTCCGCAGGGCATCAGCGATCTGGCAGAGCTGGTCGTGGCGCACGCTGAACAAGGGACGGGTGCCGTTCTCCCAGGTGCGGACCGTGTCGGCGTTGACGGCGAGCGTGCGGGCGAGGTCTTGCCTGCTCAGGCCTGCCGAGCGTCGCGCGGCTCTGATGGCGGCTCCGCCGATCACGCCGGGTGCGGAGACCGGGAAGGCGATTGCGCCGGCCTCGTCTTCGATCCAGCTGGGCTGGGCGAGCAGGGTGGTCACTGGGTGCTCCGATCTGAGGGTGAGATTCCAAATGAGGGACCCGGCCGCCTGGATCGGCGGCGGGCGGCGCCTGTGGCCGCCGTCCGCATGCCGACCGCAGACCCAGGGATGGCGTTCATGGTCATGACCCTGCTGATTCGTTCTTGTCCGGGACGAGTGACGACTCGTCTCCGGCCTGGGCACCAGGGCACGCGCCCGCCGTCGGCTGGCGTACGTACAGGCCGCCCAGGTGGCGGGCCAGGGTGGTGCTCAGGCCGCGGGGCTGGCAGGCCAGGCAGCCAGCGCGTTCCTGGCGGCGGATGCCTATCCGCACTAGGGCGAGCAGGACCACGAGGACGATGATCACGGCGAGGGCTAAGACGGTGAGGATGATTGCCATGGCACGAAGCGTGCGACAGAGAGTGCGGACGTCATCACTGCGTAGCTGGACGTATCCAAGACGTCCCGGCTAAGGTGATTGCCGTCCTAGACGTCCCGCGGATCCCGGTCGGGTGCATGCCGAACGAACGGTTGCGAGCCGCGCTGCTCGAACGCGGGCTGACGCCCTCGGTGCTGGGTGAGGCACTCGGCGTTGACCACAAGACCGTCGAACGGTGGGTCGCCGGGCGGGTTCCTTACCGGAAGTATCGGTATGAGGTGGCTTCCCGCCTGGGGGTGGATGAGGCTTATCTGTGGCCGGATGCGCTGTCGCGTGAGCAGGTCGCGGCGGCGTCAGACAGCGAAATTGTGGCCGTCTACCCGCACCGGTCGGACGTTCCGAGTGAGGCATGGCGACGGCTTTTTGATTCAGCTGAACGCGAGATCGGCGTGCTGGTGTATGCCGGGCTTTTCTTGGCCGAGGACAGCGCCATCCAGAAGATCTTCG
>WNFC01009733.1_pt1 | contig 11485 bp, 16 predicted proteins | sample 5400541 | NCBI WGS metagenome assembly WNFC01 (sample SAMN13153342, study PRJNA577476) | soil metagenome | isolation source: 120 cm saprolite under Douglas fir tree site 2 hole 2 replicate 1 | place: USA:California | collected 2015-04-18
CACAAATCACTCACCCTCGGTCCCGGCCACTTGAGAGACTCCGCTTTCCCCGGAGACCCGGGTAACTCCGTGCTCGCTGCTCACCGCGATACTTTCTTCCGCCACATTTCTGAATTGAAGGCAGGCGACGATATCTTCGTGGAACGCAATGGCCAGCATTATCACTACGTGGTGACGGGAAAGCGCATCGTTCAGCCCGCCGATCTTTCTGTGCTGGATACCACATCTGAAGCCCGGCTAACTCTTATCACCTGCTATCCCGTGTACTTCATCGGCCCGGCGCCGGAACGTCTGGTTGTTTTCGCCAAGCTTGCCAACGCGCCTGCGACCACTTAAGGCCACTCCGTTAGGCAGCCTGCTCTGCTGACGTCATCGTCTGATAAAGGCGTTTGTACTGATCGACCATTCGATCAGCCGTGAAACTCTTGCATGCTCTTTCGTACGCCGCGTCCGCGTACCTCTGTCGCAACTTATGGTCGCTAGTCAACCGTCGGATTAACCATGCAAGATCCTTGCCATCATTCTGCCGGAAGTACAAGGCGGATTCTCCCCAAAGTTCGCGAAATGAAGAAATATCGTTCGCAATCAGTGCACATCGCGAGAACGCAGCTTCCACCGGCGCCAGCCCGAAAGGTTCATACCGCGACGTCGCAGCATAGATGGAAGCGCTCCCATACAAATCTCGCAGTTGCTTTTGCGACTGCTCACCCACTACCTTGATTTCCGGGCGGACCACTTCCCTGCTCGGGCGCGCCTTTGCATTTCCTGGCTCTGTTTGCGATCCCACGATCCACACCGGAGAGGATTGATCCTGCTCGAGAAGCAGTGAGACTTGCTTGCCCGCGTCCCATGCTCGTCCTACGGAAAGGACACGATTTTCTTTTCGAACATCGGAGGCAAAGAGCGCGGGATCGCGTCCATTGTGAATCACCGTTCCGAACCTAGGTCGCGTGTAATGGGTAAAGATGGAATCGAGCATCCACTGCGAGGGCGCCGCCACCACGTCCCGTAACAATACTGGTTGAAATGCAGCAGATCTGGCCGGACGTCTCGAATTATCTTTTCCAGATACTTTCGGGATTCTTCCACGTCCTGCTCGGAGTTCTGCATCCACTCCAGACGAAAGGTGGTGGGAAGATAGTTCAGTGACCACAAGCTTTCCATCCAGGCAGTTTGTTCGGCCTTCGGAAGACCGCCCATGCTGACCAGGGTGACACGAATCCCCCGCCGCACTAATCCGGAGACCAACTCCTGGGTGTAAGTCCAGACTCCTCCGACTGTGTCCGTAGTCATCAGTACGTGCATTCCACGTCCTCGAGTGGGACAGGATGCGTCCTGTCACTACGCGATGCATACCGCGTCGCGGCCCAGATCGCAAAATCGACAAAATCGCCAGGATTTTTCGGAGGACTAGTGTAATGCGGCGCCAGGCCCATGTGTTCCGGAGTGAAACACAGCGTGAGCGTGGTGGAAAATTCTCGTAACGCTTGCATTTGAGAATCAAACCAGGTTTGCGCATTGGGACGAAACCAATCCGCCCAGCTCAAACCGGTGCGCACGTGATGCACTTGCAGCTTGCGAAGCCAGTTCACCGCAGCTTCCAGCCGTGGATCCTCAAAATGAAACCACTGACACACACCCATTCCAGTGGGAAAACACTCGCCCGAAGATTTCAGGGTGCCGTCCTCGCGTACCAGGCCCATATAGTAATGACGATAGTAAGAGCTGCCCTCAGCTTCCTTGTGACGGGTAGTGGCGGTCCAAGTGGCGGGTAAGTCCATCAGGCTGTACCAGTGCACTCGCTCCACCAGGGGCAAGAGCAATTCCGCGGTGCGCTTCAATCCAAAGACCTGCACTTCTTCCGCGCCAAAGGACGAAGCCCCCGCCTCCGATACCCATACGGGTTTGTTCGTGACACTACGAATTTCTTCTACTTTGCGCGGCCATTCATGAATGCTCCAGTGATTCCAATCCAGGGGGAAACCATGAATGGCCACGACATCGATTTCGTCGAGCACGCCGTATCCACCCAATAAGCGCACGAAATTGGGATCCACCGGCGACATCCCACCCAGCACAATCTTCAACTCAGGATTCACTCGCCGAATGCCCCGCGCGGCGGCAATGACCATAGCTGCAAATATCTTCCAGCCCTGATCCAGATGGAAATCCCAGTGAGAGATATTGTTGGGCTCGTTCCACAACATTACGGCTTCAACCATGGCGCCTCGTTAAATTCTGGTCTCGGGTCTCAGGTCTCTGGCCTCAGGGGATGAGATCTTGGCAGCTGAGACCTGGTACCTGAGACCGGACACCTGATCACAGGGTTCCATCCAGTTCCATGTCCAGGATGTAGCGGCCGTCTCTGGTTACATTACGGGGAGCACAAATCCAAGTTTCTGATTCCGGATGCTGCAGAATTTCCAGTCCGGAGCTGCGCAACATGCTTTCTACCGCTCCGCGGTTGGGAATCCACCAATTCGTGGGATCGTTAGAATAACTTCGTTCAATGAAGTACATGGCAGGAAAATTCGGGTCGGAGAACACTTCTTTATTCCAGAAGGGGTAATCTTCGTCCCACAGGCTGACCTCTTGCGAGCCGCGAATCATGGTTTGGAAAACTAGTCGCTTGCCGACCTTCTTAATAATTTTATCGAGAGCAAAAAGGGGATAGCGCAAGTGATAGAACAGTCCCATGAACAGGACGTAGTCGAACTGACCCGGTGTTTGGTCCACGTCATAAACCGAACGCTTTTGAAAATCAATTTCCAGGTCAAGCGTCTCCGCCGCGAAACGGGCCTGGCTTAAATACCGGTCGTCCACATCCACGCCCAGCACATACTTCGCCCCGCGTTGCTTCATCTGCAGCGAGTAAAAGCCTGCATTACAGCCGATGTCAAGCACTGTGGCTCCCGTCAAGTCTTCAGGAATCACCTGGGAAATATGCTTCCACTTGATATTGGGAAAGTCGCCCAGGAAATGATGCGGTGCGGTCGGAACGCCGTGCAGATCAAGATTATGAAACCAGTCGCCTAGTTCTTCGATGCGCCGGAGCAAGGTAGCTTCGTTAGTGGGCGGACCAGGGGGAACGGAGTCCGCCGAGATCGGCAAGGGATCAGATAGGGGAGGCATAAGACCGTTCGCTCCAAAGATGCCAGTTCGGACGTCCCCGTTGCGCCTCGTCCCATGTTCATCCCGCGAACCCAAACAGCATTCTCACCTCCCACTCACGGCAACCGCAAGTCAGAAAAGCACATCCAACCGCCTCGTGCCGGAACCGAATGCCAAAACGCCCGAGAGCTCCACTCTCACCTCTTCGATTCCGGCCAAGATCCCAGAAAAGCAGAAGGGTCTTTACCGGGAGGTTTTACAGGTCCTGGAGGAAAACCGAGTGCCTTATGCTGTTGCCGGCGCATTCGCTTTGCAACAACATACTGGCATCTGTCGTGACACCAAGGATCTTGATGTCTTCCTGACCGCGGAACATGTGCCCGCGGCCCTGGCTCAGCTTCGAGAACACGGATTTGAGTGCGAGATTTGCGATCCAGTATGGCTGGCCAAGGCTCACAGGGATGATTTTTTCGTCGACCTCATCACCGGAATGAGCAACGCTGTAATCATCGTGGACGACTCCTGGATTGAACGCGCTCATCCCGCGACTATCGTGGGAATTCAAACCCGTGTATTGGCTCCGGAAGAACTATTGGCGTCGAAACTTTTCGTGACCCGGCGGGAGCGTTTCGATGGCGCCGATATTGCCCACGTCATCTACGGCACCCAAGGGCGACTGGATTGGAACCGAGTGCTGGAATTGGTCGGAGAACACTGGGAGATTCTGCTTTGGGCGCTGGTCTTGTTTCGTTACGTCTATCCCGCGCACACGGATTATGTGCCCAGCTTCTTATGGCATGATCTTCTCTCACGCTTCAAGAACCAACTGGCGCATCCCAATCCACGAGCCAGGTTCCGCGGCAGTTTGATCGACGAGAACATGTTCTCCATCGACCTGAATGAGTGGGGACTGGACAACATTCTCGAAGAGTACCGGGCGCTTCGACAGCCGAAAATCGCCTCGCCAGAGACTCGTTGTGGCTAGGGCTCCATCTCCTCCTCCGCGAAAATGAGAATTGCAGCTACCGCCGATTTACATTTCACCCCTCAACGTTACGCCGTCCTACGCGATCAACTCAGCAAGATTCGCGATGACGCTGACCTGCTGGTGCTGGCCGGCGACCTGACCAACTACGGCCAACCGGCAGAGATGGAACCGCTGGTGAATGCTCTAGTCCGTTTGCGCGTTCCCACGGTTGCCGTCCTGGGTAATCACGACTACGAAAGTGGGCGTGAAGCTGATCTCATGCAGATGATGACTGCGGAAGGCATCAAGGTGCTGGATGGAAGCGCCTATGAACGCGACGGAGTTGGCTTCGCCGGCACGAAAGGGTTCGTCGGCGGATTTGGGCGCGGCGTACTAACCGCTTTCGGAGAACCTGAAATCAAAGCGTTTGTTCGCGCCGGAATTGATGAAGCCCTCAAACTGGAGCGGGCCATGGCGCAACTGCGCACGCCTAAACGCGTGGTGGTGTTGCACTATGCCCCCATCGCTGCCACGGTCAACGGCGAGGCACCCGAGATATTCCCTTTCCTCGGAACCTCGCGCCTGGCCGAAGTCGTGGATCGTCACGGCGCTGACCTGGTATTACACGGACATGCCCACCACGGACAACTGGATGGTCGCACCACTGGCGGAATTCCAGTACATAACGTAGCCATCACCCTGCTGCAGGCGCAGCAACCCTCAGCGGTTTATCGAGTATTCGATATCTAAACGCGATTATAACTAAAAGCTAATAGCAATTAGAATCGTCTGTGCGCCCTTTGGAATGACCTAAACGACCCTTGGGAGCTGACGCGATGCGATCGTCGATTCTAGAGCTGTTTCCTCGCGATTAAAGGGCATTCTACGAGAGCTGCTGAATGCAGATTTCATCCCGTCAGACTCATAATGCATCCGGGCGCGGTTAACCTGGAGCTAACCTGCTGATTCTCCTGCATCAAACGTCAGATCAATTCGCGAATCTTATCGGAAACTGCCGTGATCGCGATTTTGCCCCGATTGGGTTCGCCCCGAGCCAGCGACTCGGCAAGATGCAAAGCTTGTTCCGCCGTCACTGTGGCCGGCATAGGCGGTTCGAAGGGATCCACAACGGCTTGCAGAATCGCTGGGCCGGGAGCGTTCAAGAACGCTTCCACGGTCGAGGCACATTGGCCGGGATCATCAAGCGTGAAACCGATTCCCCCACAGGCATGGGCGACCTCGGCAAAATCGATGGGATGGAGATCCACTCCATATTCCGGATTGCCGAGGAAGACCATCTGCTCCCACTTGATTTGACCTAGGACGTTGTTCTTGATGATCACGACCTTGATGGGCAAGTGATATTTCACGGCGGTAACAAAATCCGCCATCAGCATGGAAAAGCCGCCATCGCCGACGATAGCAACGCACTGCCGCTCAGGATAGGCGATCTGCGCTGCCAAGGCATAGGGCAATCCACACGCCATGCTGGCCAGATTGCCAGAAACGGAATGCATCTGTCCCTTCTTGACCGGCATATGACGGGCCCACCATGTGGTGATGGTGCCGCTGTCACAACTGACCACGGCATTACTTTTAAGCCGCTTGCCTATTACCCAGGCGACAACCTGGGGCTTCATGGGGACGTCCTGGCGGGTCGCCTGCTTTTCCAACAACGCCCACCAATCTTTCATGCCGGCCTGTGCTTTCTTCAGAAAGCTCCGGTCTTCGTTGCGCTTCAAGAGTGGGATCAATGCTTGGAGAGTGCGTAGACTGTCACCCACCAACCCGACCTCCACCGGAAAACGAATGCCGATCTGCTGCGGATTGAGATCGATCTGAACGCCCTTAGCCTGACCGGGTTTGGGCAAGAATTCGATGTATGGGAAAGCGCTTCCTACGATAAAGAGAGTGTCACATTCTTCCATGGCCTCTTGCGAAGGACGCGTGCCCAGCAATCCGATTCCGCCGGTCGTGTATGGACTATCGTCCGGAACCACAGCCTTTCCAAGGAGAGCCTTAATAATTGCAGCACCGAGCAGCTCAGCCACTTGTTGCAACTCGTCTCCGGCGCCCAGCGCGCCTTGGCCTGTCAGAATCGCGATTTTCTTGCCAGCGTTCAAAATGTCGGCTGCATCGTGCAAATCGCTTTCGCGAGGCAGCAGTGGAAGGGGCGTGCAGATGTCGGAGGTATGATGAGGCACATTTCGCTTGGAACGCTTTGCGTCTTTGAGTTCCTGTTCCTGAAAATCTACCGGAATGGTGATGTGAGCCACGCCGCGGTAAGAAAGCGCGGTCCGACAAGCCAAGTCAACGACATTTTCCACATGGGTGGCGCCCATCACGCGTTCGTTGTAAACCGCGACATCGACGAATAATTTATCCAGCGCGACATCCTGTTGGGTGCGCGTTCCAAGCAAGTCGTGGAATTGCAGGCCAGTAATCGCCAGCACCGGCTGATGATCGAGCTTGGCGTCGTAAAGTCCATTCAGCAGATGAATGCCGCCCGGTCCGGAGGTAGCCAGACACACCCCCAGCCTGCCGGTGAACTTGGCGTAGCCACATGCCATGAACGCGGCGGTTTCCTCGTGGCGTACCTGAACAAAGCGAATCTTGTCCTGGCGGGTGCGCAACGCTTCCATGATTCCGTTGATTCCATCTCCCGGAAGGCCGAAGACGACCTCCACGCCCCAGTCGATCAGGCGGTCGACGAGTAGCTCTGCAGTATTCAAAGGCTTACCTCGGATGATGGCCTTTAATGGTTTTCTAGGATGCTTTCATGAGGGCATGGGTCGTCCTAATTTGCGGAGAAGATGGCTTGCAGCGGTGTGCAGGTCTCAGGTGTCGGCTCTCGGGCTTTAATAATTGGTTTCCCAAAAACTGGCACCAGGGACCTGAGACCTAAGACCTTGGACCTGAGACCTGGGACCCAAACCCTCGCTATATCTAGACTTGCTGATTGACTCCCGCTTACGTAATGTTCCACAACCGGTTACAGACTTAACCCGATATAAGAGGGACCCGGCATATCGTAAGTTCCAGAACTAGTCAGGCATTGCAAGCAAGGCCGAAAGTGCTTGCATCGTCAATGAGTCCTATCTCAGTTCTGGAGGAACTCAATGGGAACGATTCTGATCATTATCCTGGTCCTTTTACTGCTGGGTGCTTTGCCAACGTGGCCATACAGCAGCGGTTGGGGATACTACCCGAGCGGAGGACTGGGATTGATCCTCATAATTATCATCATCCTTGTGCTGCTGGGACGCTTCTAGGTGGACTTGGCGCATCTTAAAAGCTCGACATCTTAAAAGCTCGAATAGAGGAAATCATGAGTCCACAGTCTCCGCAGTCCGACAAACGCGGGCCATTTGTATCGGATATTGAAGAAATCCGCCGGCGAGCCCGGCAGCACATCGAGAACGACGCAGTTACTGATGCCTACCAGGCAGACCGCGAGACTGTGATCCGAGTCTTGAACGAGGCGCTCGCTACAGAGATCGTTTGCGTCCTGCGCTACAAGCGCCATCACTACATGGCCGCCGGCATCCATGCTCAAGCTGTAGCTGAGGAGTTTCTGGAGCACGCGAGCGAGGAACAGCAACACGCCGACATGATCGCCGAACGAATCGTGCAATTGGGTGGCGCACCCAATTTCAGTCCTGAGGGGCTGGCCATGCGAAGTCACTCCCAGTATGTCGAAGGCACGACTCTAGTAAACATGATTCGCGAAAGATCTGGTGGCCGAACGCATCGCAATCGATTCTTACAGCGAAATCATTCGCTATCTGGGCACCAATGACCCTACCAGCCGCCGTGTGCTCGAGGAGATTCTGGCGAAAGAAGAAGAGCACGCTGACGATATGAAGACTCTTATTGAGACGTTAGCGGGCATAGAAGATTCGAATAAGTCAGTTACTGCGAAAACGGATCCACGGCTCCGAGAGGCTTCCTAACTACGCCCCAGGGCAGGGAAAGCGTTCGCTACCGAACTACAGGGTTTTCCTAAAGCGAGATACAGCCTTGCCCCCATTGTGCCGCCTTTGAGGCGCGCCTACACTTATTTCCATGCCTAGGGTAAAAGGTCATCAGTGTGCGAGATGGTCGAGGCCTGCCTTTTCCTGGGACGGACGACAGTTCGGTAAGCGGCCTCATGGGCTTGATAAGCGCCAACAGCGAAGCCGGTTGCGACGGACCGCTTCGGCTACACGCCCTAAGACCTTGATATGGATCGATGACTACGAGCCGGGATTGCCGGTGTACCAGGCGCTAGCCGAGAGCCTGGGGTTTCGAGTATTAACCGCTTCGTCTGGCAAAGCGGGATTAGAGTTGGTGGCCTCGCACCGGGCCGACGCGGTCATCGTGGATTATGAAATGCCGGTCATGAATGGTGAGGCGGTCGCCAAATTTATCAAGGCCAATTGGCCGGAGCTACCGGTGATCCTGTTTTCAGGCAGCTCTTTATTGCCGGGCCGCGTCAAACACTTTGTCGATGCGGTCTGTGATAAGGCGGGATCGCCCGATGCACTTCTGTCTGCAATTCAACGGGTTCTGGTCGGCAAGGATCATCAGCCCCCGCCCATCTCCGAAGTTTCCTCTGGCCAACAGAGGATCGCATAAGGCAATGGTTGCCTAATTCGATCGAGGTTCGGGAATTTTTCACATACTTTTGATTCAGGAGAAGAAAAGAATGAAGAAACTATCGTTGACCATCGTTACAGCATTGATGTTCTTTGTGGCGACTGCCATGGCGCAGACCACCCCACAGAGCACACCGCAGACTAACCCCCAAGGGTCTACAACCGCAAGCCCTTCAAGCGCAAGCCCCAGCAACCAGACCTCAACCCCAAGCACTCAGACCCCAGCCGAGCAACCGGGCTCTTCCACCTCATCCACTTCCTCTACCGGCATGCAGACTAATTCTGCTGCTGACACGAAGGGCGAGAAGAAGCTCAAGGGGTGCATTGAGTCCGAGAACGGCAAGTATGTCCTGGAAACCAAGCATGGAAAAGAAGTCACGCTGACCGGTCAAGACCTTTCCGGTCACGTCGGCCACAAAGTCGTGGTTCGTGGAACTTTCCAGAACAGCGCCGCGGCTAGCGCCTCCGGCGAAAACGCAGGCACGGCGGCTTCCGCCGGCTCAACTTCTACCAGCTCGACCTCGGCCAGCAACACGGCCGGCTCGTCTGATATGAAAGCCAAGGCTGGAAAAGAATTCAACGTGACCAACGTGGAAATGGTTTCCAGCACCTGCAAGGACAAGGACGAAAAGACTGAGAAGCACAGCGATACTTCTGCTCCCCCGCAGAAGTACTAAGTAGTCCTTAAGCAGAGTTGTTCAGAGGGCCTCAACCGAAGGGTTGAGGCCTTAAATTTTTGCGCGGAGATTTGGCTAGTGGTGCAGTTTGACATCCACAGGCGCTAGCTCCATTCTATTGACTTGTCACGGTTCGAGTTGTGCTCTATTGCTCGGACTCGGTTTTGAATCCAGAGTAGCTTGTTGAGCAGTAAAAGAGAGGTTCCCCCATGACCACGTCCCAAAGCGATTGGCATTACATCGCTGGACAAGCGAGTACTGAGATGGAAGCAGACAAGCTCCTGGACCTCGTAACACACCTTCATAACGTCTTAGGCGAGCGCGAGGAACGAGCTCGCGCACAGCAACGTCAAGCGATCGAATGCTGTTCCTTTACCGCTACCTAAGCACCCTGTCACGTTTCGTGCCTCTTGCGCCTTGGGAGTATCATCTCTCGGGAGGTGCTGTATGCACCACCGAAAGCCTCTCCGGCCCGAAACTGCTATCGAGCGCATCTTCCGCGAGGAAACCGGTCGCCAAATGCCGCCATCCATCAAACGCATCCTGCTTCGCAAGCCAATAGCCAAACGCAAGCTCCACTAGAATCAAACTGCAGCACTACCAAGATTTGCGGCCAATTCGAGGGGTTTTAGATTCCGAAGACTTGCCTGGGAATCGGCGCAGCAAAAACGGCGTCCTGGCGGACGCCGTCTATTTGCAAGGAGAAAAACGTGCGATTGTTTCAGTAACTGGCGGTAAGCGTAACTGGTTGATCAAGTTTGAACTTGAGCACGGTTTCGGCCGGCACTTTGACTTCTTTTCCTTTGGTCAGAACCTGCGCGGTGCCGCCTGCAGCCGCGCCGGCAATGGCTCCGATCACAGCGCCTTTACCGCCGCCAGCGATGGCTCCCAGGAGAGTGCCGAGCGCAGCACCTCCACCCACCATTTCGGCGGTGCGCTTGTTTTTGCCGATTCCAGAATTGCCCTTCTTGCTGACATCCGCTGTGCTGACCAAATAGTTGCGTCCGTTCACCGTAACGGAATTCAGATCGAGTGTGAGTTCAGGACTTCCGGTCGTTCCCCCGGTTGCAACCTTGCGAATGACCAGTTGAGCGTCGGAATTTTTAGGGATCAGGATCTCTCCCAAACTTCCTTTCACATCATCCACGACAACCGCCGAGTAGGTTTGTCCCTCGGAGGCGTTGCGAGAATCGACGGCTTGGTTGGTGCGAACCGAGATCGCAGTTCCAGCCGGTAAGGTTACGTCGCTAACCGTATTAGCCTGTGTGCCTGACGGCGTCCCATACTGTGCGTAGGCCAGGGATGCGGTAGCAATCCAACAGCCGAGCACTAAAAACAACAGAAGTTTTCTTGTGTGCATAGCAATTGCCCTCGAAAAAGCAGATTACCTGCTCTTCAGAACTTTAGACGGGCAATCAATTATTCAGCGGTTGGGAGCTCCTGTTCTATCCAGATTTCTCTGCAGGATTTGAGGGGAATTTGCTGTAGGCCACACTAAGGCATTGGGGGGGCGATGAGGGTCGCGCGTGGATGCGGCCCTCAGCCCGCTCAATTGTTTACCGCTTGTCTAAACTCCAGTGCTGCCCCTTTTCATCAAGCCCATGATCAGCGAGATCACGAAAATCACCAGAAAAATATAAAACAATAGTTTGGCGATACCCGCAGCCGCGGTTGCAATACCGGCAAAGCCAAACACCGCAGCGATAATCGCTACGACCAAGAACACCAAAGACCAATAAAGCATAACTGTCTCCTTTTGTTGCGACCGTTTCAGCGGTCGTTGCGCTTATACATGTGCGTTAAATCATAAGGAGGGCTACCAGAAGTGACGATCAGGCTGAGCCTGTAATTTCTTTAAGGGTTGCTGTATAGGCATACCTATGGGTTGTAGGTGAGAGCGTTCAACCTTGGGCCCTCAGCGGTCACCCAAAACCGGCCAATGAGGGTCACCTGAAAACCGGCCAACGAGAATGAGCTCGGGGACGTTGATTCCGATGAAAGGCAGTATGCCTTCGTCGGTATGAGCAACGTCTTGAGCGAAGCGAAAAAACAACAAGTTATAGCCCTGGGACGACTCGGATGGCCACTGCGGC
>WNFC01016405.1_pt1 | contig 11485 bp, 10 predicted proteins | sample 5400541 | NCBI WGS metagenome assembly WNFC01 (sample SAMN13153342, study PRJNA577476) | soil metagenome | isolation source: 120 cm saprolite under Douglas fir tree site 2 hole 2 replicate 1 | place: USA:California | collected 2015-04-18
CGAAATAACGCATGCGGGCAGGCGACGGCTCGCCGCGGACAGGCCCCGCCGGTGTTCGAACTGCTTCCAGATCCCTGATCTCTTTTTCGGTTCGCGTGATCTCCGGGTGCTTTGGGGTGTATCGCGTCTTAAGCTGCGCCAGCTTGATGCGTAAGTCTTCCACCGTGGCTGCGGTGGCGGATCTCTCTGTCGTCTGCGACGGATTGCCCAGTCCGGCCTGTTTCTCAAGCGATTTGATCTCCTCCACCAGGGCTGAGCGCCGCGCTTGATCCTCCGCTATCTTGTCGGTCTTGTTTTGCACCTGCGCCTGCAAGTTCTCCACAAACTTGAGGTTATCTGGCAGGTTCGCTGGAAGCTCGTCCACCGCGCGCTGCTTGTAATTTTTCTCGCGCTGCTCCTGGTCACTGAGCTGTTTTCGTAAGCGATCCGCCTCGGCATCCAAGAACGTCGTAGCCTGTTGCACTTGCTGGCCGCGAAGGTGTGACGTACCCTCAACGAACAGTTGGGCGAGACGATTTGCCACCTGCATCACCTGCTGCGGATTATCACCCTCGAAGCCGAGGTAAAACGAGTCCGGCCCTTCGACCTGAATCTCGATTTTCGATTTCATGTTTTCAATGGCGGTTTCGGGAACGCCGTTCTGCGGGATGTCGTACAGCCTGAATTCACGAATTGCCGTTTCTAGTAACGGCCGGCTGAAGAGCGTCTCCCGGATCGACCGTAGTTGGTCTTGAACGCTGGCTGTCGCTGTAGCGTCGGCTCGGAGGTTGACATAATGTTGCGGGATCACGGGTTCCACGGCGACTAGGGCGTGAGCACGAAAACGGGCAGGCAGCCGAAACGCAAAAATGGCGGCGCCGGCCGTCAGGAGCAGCATGGGAATCAAAAAGTAGAGTTTTCGTCTCTTGATGACGTTTAAGATCGTAAAGGCAGTGAGTGTCTTGCCTGTCCCATTGTTTTGCATTAGTTATCCCTCAGCCCGGTTTCGGGCAGGTCGGTCTGCGGAAGGTCGGAGTCCTTGGAGGTATCTGTGGGTTGACTCGGAACATCGACTACTTCGCGCGGACGCGACAAAACTATTTGCACACCGCCAAAATATCGTCTGCGTGATAGTGGCAGTGGCGAAAACTCGTTTATGTTCTGATCGTAAAAATCCAGTTGCGTGAAGGCCACGAAGGGGCCGCTCAACTTGTAATCCACACGACACCTGGCGACCCAACTCCGGATATTCCCATTTCTAACGGCGGCATCGTTACGCGCATTAAACCCGGTCACCTTCACGCTCAGACGCTTCGTTAGCTTCCCTTTGATTCCAAAAGAAGCTACGTTATACACGGCGTCAGGCAATATACCCTGGGCAAAAGGAATGCCACTACTTGGCGCCGCGGCAACCGGCGAGAGTGGCCCAAAGAAGGCCAGATAGCGCTGGAATCCCCCCGTCAGCCACACTCCTCCCAACCGTTTCTCCACGTCCCCTCCTGCCGTGTATCCGAATTGAGGGCCACGAATCACGCCACCGGACAGCCGAAAAACCAATCCCGGATTCACGGTATATGTGTAGCCCACATTCACGTTGTGCATGGGCTGGTAAAGGGCCAAGTGATTCAACTGCGCCGTCTGCTGGAACGGAACAATATACAGATAGGAGTAGCTCCCGGTAATGAAATGATGGCGGTTGAGACTTCGGTCCACCGACACGGTTCCTGCGACACTGCTCTGATCGAGCACGCCCGTAAAGGGTCGAGGCAGGTCCATGGTTGTGATGGCATTGTCGAACCGAAAATGCACCGTTGTTTCCCGGTTAATCCGGTAGCTCATGCCGGCATAAAGAAGGTTCTGACGAAAGAGACCCCGGGGCAGGAGGAGTAGACTTTCTCCCAACTGGCGGGTTGGATCCATGGTGGAGAGGAAGGAGTTGCCGGCGTCGAAGGTTAGCCGGGCATTCAGCCGGTGACTAAAATGCAGAGTTGCGGAATGGTTCCATGCATTAAAATCCGGATGCTGGGAGAAAATTTCAAACTCCGGTTCATAGTCCACTTCGAAATTTGTCCTGTGAGTGCTTTTCTTCCAGGACAGTGTGGGCGACGTCAACAGAATGACGGTGTCATCCAGTGGCTGAGAGCCGGCAATGAAGTTATTGTCGTATCCGGCGCTCAGACTTAGCGGCGTGGTGAAATGAAATCCATCGCTCAATTGGCCTGACACTAAATTCGTTTGGCCTGACACTAAACCAACAGAAGTGAAAATCAAAAGGGCATACGGAAGCACCAGTGGTCGGCTCATCATTGTTTCCCCTCGCGGGCTAAGCCACGAACGCCTTTAGATGCCCGTGACCGTTCTTACTGCAAGCGGCGCCGATCGCACTTCGCAATTGCGATGCATCGTCATCCTTACGGATGTAGCCTGATGCGCCGGCGTCCAGACACCCGGATAAGAGGCTTGGGTCATCGCTGAGGTTCAAGACAAGAACCTTGACGTCCGGATTTATGGTTTTGATGCATCGCGTGACTTCGGCAATGCTCCAGTCGCGCTCGGCCTCGCCCATCAGCACAATATCCGGCTTCAGGCGCTGGACCTGCTTGACCGTACTTCTAACCGTGCCGGCCTCCCCCACGATTTCAAAGGGGGGTTGTTTCCGAAGCAGGGCCTTAATACCGGTTCGGAACAGAACATACCTGTTACAGATCAGAATCCTGATTTTTCTGTGTGCCATTGTCCCTATGTAGCTTGCATTTACTCTACGAAAACTGTGTCTAACGGCTGCAAGTAAAACCACGCCTTGTTATTGTGGGTGACCAGTTGCTTCACATTGACCTTGATTCTCTGTGGGCCGGAAGGTCCATTCCGTATGACCACGACCTTGTTCTGCTTGGCTAAGTCGCTAAAGCCGCCCGCCATGGCAATCGCGTCGAGCACCGTAACGCGGTTCTTGATCCGGTACACGTCAGGCTTGCGAACTTCACCTAAGACGGAAATTTTAAGGCTGTTCACTTGTTTGACAATTACGCTGACCACCGGCTGGGCGATGAACTCGCGCAGTTTCTCCGTAACGTCCCGCTGAAGTTGGACCACGGTCTTGCCACTGGCCTCAATATCGTTGGTCAACGGCAGCGAGATCCTTCCGTCGGGTCTTATAACAACGGTCGTTGTCAACTCGGGCTCTTTCCATACGAATACATCGATCACGTCGTCAGGACCCAAGCGGTATTCGGAGGCATTTGAATTTCCATCGGTCGGCCGATGGACGTCGGCCGCCTGCGCGATAAGCGTACAGGTGGCGAAGACAAGAAGTGTCAGTGAGCTTTTCCAACGCATGATTCTCATGTGTGCCTTAGCACGCCTCGTCTAGCGTGGCATTCGTAACTGGCGGAGCGGCGCAAATAATCATCGCTTGCGTGTGATAGGCGCACAAATCCGCATGCATGGCAGATTTTGCCCTGCGTTTCACGTTACGGCACGTTATAAATATCACGAAATAGCGTCGACAGACGTTCGATACGGGCTCCAAGCGTGCACGTAAATAGTACGAGGTCTGCAGAGTATGCGAAGAGGGTAAAAACAAAGGTTCATAATCCTCAGTCACTTAAGCCAAACGGAAGCTTAGCTGCAAATTGGTTAGGACGGAATGAGAACTAGCGGCGCACGAGCGCCTCGGCAACAATCGAGCGAACTCAACCAAAGACAGAAGGAGTTTTAATCATGGCAGGCAAAAACACAGCAGTTTACGGTATCTACCGGAACATTGGCCAAGTGGAGGCAGCAGTTGACAGCTTGCGCGAACAAGGTTTCCGTAATACCGATATTTCAGTGCTACTTCCAGAGAACGAGGGAACGAAGGATTTCGCACACAAGAAGAGCACCAAAGCACCTGAGGGCGCCGCTACCGGCGCGGGATCGGGTGCCGTAGTGGGCGGCGCGCTCGGATGGCTTGCAGGAATTGGAGCATTAGCCATCCCAGGCGTGGGTCCGTTTATCGCGGCGGGTCCGATTGTGGCATTACTAGCAGGAGTCGGAGTCGGCGGCGCCGTAGGCGGACTTGTCGGCGCTATGGTAGGCATGGGCATGCCCGAGTATGAGGCCAAGCGGTACGCAGGGCGCATAAAAGAGGGTGGCATCCTGCTGTCGGTTCATGCCGACAACTCGGATTGGGTAAAACGTGCGAAGGAAATCTTGAAACAAACCGGGGCCGAGGACGTCGCGTCGGCCGGCGAAGCCGCCGCTGACTTTGCGAAGACTGACAAACCGATGCAGCGGGGCGGAGCTAGCTACTAGGGCTCTGTCTCAATCCACTAGACTTGCCGCGGGGAAACTCGCTGGTTCATCGCCACCGTTCCCCGCGGCAGCCAAGTTGATGGCGGGACGTAACAATCAAACGCGGCCGCTCACCAAAAGTAGGAGGAAACATGTCAGGTCGATTATTATTTTTAGCACTGGCGACTGTTGGAGTTCTTGCTGCGCAAGATCCTCCCAGCAGCGTTGGCCGCTTGAACTACATTAGCGGTTCGGTATCTTTTCAGCCCGGGGGAGTAAATGATTGGGTTCCGGCCACAGTAAACCGCCCACTCACTGTGGGCGATCAACTCTATGCCGATGCCGGCGCACGCGCGGAGATTCATGTACCCGGCGCCGCACTTCGGATCGGTTCGCAAACCGCTTTCGAGTTCATGAATCTGGACGAACAGAACGTGCAAGTCCGGCTCTCAGAAGGAAGTTTGAACCTACGCGTTCGCAGGCTTGACCGTGGTCAAAACTTCGAGGTCGACACCCCAAACCTTGCGTTCTCGATTGATCGTCCTGGCGAGTATCGAATCAATACCAATCCCGATACCTACCAAACGTACGTAACCGTTCGTTACGGAGAGGGGCAGATTACCGGCAATGCCGGTTCTTTCCCGGTCCACGCGCGGGAGCAGGCGGTGATTGCAGGCCAGGATCAACAGGCTCAATATAACGTGTACGCTGCGCCTGGTAATGATGATTTTGACAACTGGACTCTCGATCGTAACCGGCGTGAAGACCGCTTTCATTCATCCCGCTACGTGTCCCCAAACATGGTCGGCTATGAGGATTTAGATGAATATGGCTCGTGGCGCAGTGTACCGCAGTATGGCGAGTGCTGGGTGCCGCGAGGCGTGCCTTCAGGATGGGCTCCCTATCACAATGGACATTGGGCCTGGGTCGACCCGTGGGGATGGAGCTGGGTAGATGATGCGCCCTGGGGCTTCGCGCCGTTCCATTATGGACGGTGGGCCTATTTTGGAGACACTTGGGGTTGGGTCCCCGGACCCGTGGCGGTCACACCCGTCTATGCTCCTGCCCTTGTAGCATGGGTGGGCTTCGGCGGCGGTGGCATCGGCGCATCAATCAGATTTGGCGGAGGATCCGATGTGGGCTGGTTCCCACTCGGCCCTCGTGACGTATATGTACCGGCGTACCGGGCTAGTGAAACCTACGTCACGCGCATCAATACCACCAATACAACCGTTATCAACAACACGAACATTACAAACGTCTATAAGACCTATGTACAAACAGGGAATGTTTCCACTGCCAACTACGTGAACCGGGCGGTTCCTGGTGCAGTGGTGGCTGTCCCGCAAACCGCTTTAACCAGCGCTCGCCCCGTGCAGCAAGTCGCGGTGAAGGTTTCGCCCGCGCAGATCACAGCCATGAAAGCCGGGGCTCCGGCGCCTCATGTTGCGCCACAAGTGGCCAGTGTGCTTGGCCGTCCCGCGTCGGCCAGTGCACCTCGTCCTCCCGCGGCGGTGATCAACAAACCCGTGGTCGCCAAATCCGCCCCTCCACCTCCCCCGCCTTCGTTCCAGCAACGCCAGAGCCTGCTGGCTCAAAACCCTGGACGCCCGCTGCCGATCCAGCAGAATCGTCAAATTGCAAGCGCGGCTCCCGCAGCCGCGGCGGCCCGGCCGCAGGTGCGTGTGGTCGCTCAAGCACGGCCGGTTACGCCGCACGTAAGCAATGCGCCGGCCCCGCGACTGGGAGGTCAACCCGGAGCGGTTCCAAACACGCCAAGCCAGGGTTTGCCCGCGCGCGGGGTTCCTGCGCACGCATCGCCTGCCCCGGCGCAAGCACAGCGTCCTTTTGAGCCTCCGGCAGCGCAACAGCGTCAGGCGCAGCCGGTTCCGCCGAACCGTCCGGCCCAAACTCCGCAACAAAACCGGCCTTTTGAACCTCCAGCAGCGCAGCAGCGGCAAGCGCAACCGCCGAGCCGTCCGGCCATAGCTCCGCGGCCGCAGAATGCTCAACCGCAGCAAAGCCGGCCAGTTGAGCCTCCAGCAGTGCAGCAGCGTCAGGCCCCGGTTCCGCCGAGCCAAGCTCCGCGCCCGCAAAATGTGCAGCCACAGCGGCCTAGCAGCCCACCTCCGCCAGAGCAGCGCCGGGCGGAGCCGCAGCCTAGTTCACAAGGAAGAAATCGTAGTGTGCAACCGGCGCGGCCTTCTGCCACCTCGCCAACCCAGGAACAGCGCCGGGCGGCGCCCCCTGCTCCCGCGCAAGAGCGGAAGGCGCCGCCACCACCAGCTCCGAAACGAAAGGACGAACATCCGCCTCAATAGTGCGGGTGCAGGGTTTGCGGAGAGCCCGAGAAAATATCGGGCTCTCCAGTTTTTTGCTGCTTGGCTTTACGCTGCTTGTTGCCGGAACCAGTCCTTCAGTGCATCCCGGTGTAGGAAAATACCTTTGCGGGAATAACGCAGATACCCCTGCCGGCGAAAGTGATTCATATAGTGCGTCACGATTTCGCGCGAAGTGCCCACGTATTGGGACAAGAGTTCGTGAGTGAGCGGCATCATCTGAACCGAACCGTCCTCAGTGTCCCTTCCTAAGCGCTCAGAGAAGCGGATCAACGTCCGCCCCAGACGTCTGGCGATCTTATCGACTGAGAAACTCTCGATCCGGTAACCGAAGTCGATAGAGCGCTGCACCAGCATTTGCAGAAGCGCGATGGCCAAACGCGGTCGCCGCGTCACGATCTCTTCGATTTCAGCGTTGGTCCACGTCATCACTTTCGAATTTTCAATCGCGACGGCTTGCTCGTCCCGGCTGGGGGAGTTTAAAAAGGCTGACTCGCCGAAGAATTCCTCGTTCTGATAAATGTCTACCACAACAGGGCGCCCGTCGTGAGCCATGCGGCAGACTTTCACCGCACCCTCAATTACGAGGTAAAGGTTGGTTGAGGGTTGATGTTGGTCGTAAATGACCTGCCCTTTTCGATACTCGAGAATGCTCGAGCTGGACAGATACACCAGCGGATCCTCCAGTTGTTTTTGCGGTACAGCTAACGTCGGGTTGGTTGCCATTCAGATCTCTCCATTTTCTTAGAGCGCCGCGTGCGGCGGACTGGACTGTGTGCATGACGCAATCTCTCCAATCTGCGACTCGCACGCATCTGCCCGCAGCATCTCAAGCGCCAAATTTTCGATCTCCAGTAATTCAGGGCATGACACTCGCATCTTCACGTAGATTCCATGTCTCAACAGGCCTCAAGTACGCGTAAACGGTGTGGCGCGTGGCCTACAGGGCCTTGGACCTCTTTGGTTACCACCAACATACTTTCCACCTTCGTCTCCAGTATTGCCGGCGTGAATGGTTTCGCCAGGAAGTCCCTTCCTGGACTGATTCGCATTTGCAATTCTGAATCTTGTTCTGCAAGAGCGCCTGAAATGAACAATATCGGTACTGTGGGTCTTGCGACAGCGAAGGCTGCGGCCAGTTCGAAGCCGGACGACCCCGGCAATTGTATGTCCGTGATCAACAGGTCGATCCGTTGCCCAAGCCGTTTACAAATCCGCAGGGCATCACTGCTCGTGCCTGCCAGTAGCACCCTGAAGCCGCTGGTTCTCAAAAGCAAGCCCACCATTACTCGCAGCGCTTCGTCATCATCCACAACCAGGACCGTTTTCCTGCGACTTAATGCTTGGGTCGGAGCTCTGTTGGAACCTTCTTGAACAACCGTCCTCCGATCAGTTGTCGCCTGCCGCCCTTGATGCGTCGGGTCATCCGTGTTCCCAGATCCATCAGCGGTCCCGTCGCCAAGAATAGAGCCGTCGAAGGTGCTGCTCTCCATCGGATTTGTCCTCCACGCGCGTCCCGAAACGCTGCGTATGTAACCTCACGCTTCTATGGGCATTTTTGATTCCAATGCCTTGAAACCGACCGAATGTTGTAGCTTGCACAGCCGTAGCTTCCTGATTCAGCAATAATTATTGGGACTTTGTAGGGGCCGAAGCTACGGGCTTGATTGGGAAAATGCCTAGTCGGCAGTTTCTGCAGCGGACTGTACGCTTTGCGCACATTTGCGACCGACTTTGCCGTCACCTCAAGTCGATAGCATCGTCTTCCCAGTCTTAGGCGCCGGCAGCTGCAGTTGGGTTAAGTTTCACACTGGACAAAAAGTTGCTGTTCTCCGGGCCAGGAGGTTGCCCGGGATGAGACTGCTTCTTCTGCTGATGTCGTGTGCCCTGCTCTTCGGATGCAGAACGAATGAGACTCCTGCAGGTCAGGTAGATGATTTACAAATCACGGCGCAGGTGAAGTCCAAACTGGCGTCTGACATCGGAATTTCCAGCGTGACGAATATCTCGGTGAATTCCACGAATGGAATAGTGACGCTTTCTGGCCAAGTGGATTCATCAGAAGTCAAGAGCAAGGCCGAAATGGTCGCCAAAAATGTCCCCAAAGTGGTCCGCGTTGTAGACAGTTTGCAAGTCGCCGCCCCAAAGACCTGAGTGAATCGCGATCTGGTAGTACGCGCAGAGGTTCATTCTATGCGTGTCTCCTAGGTGTCGCGACTGCGACCGGGTTCCAAATGTCTCGAGTGCCGCACAGAAAATAATATAGGCCCGCGACGGCGGCCCAGTTCATCAAGACAAATGTGTGCGGAATACGTAGTATTTTCTTAAGTGTCTCGCTGCCGTCAGTCGGAATCAGGCCGCCTGCGCAAGCTATGCCATACCACAGGATCTGGCAAACAGAGAGAACTCGATACAAACCGTAAGGCAGGCACAGGTTGGAGATGAAAACTGCTGCAAGACAGTAAGGCACCAGCAGCCGGCCCAGCTTGTGAGAAATGAACTGCACGAAGATTGGGTTCCGCCACGGCGCCAGCAACGAAGGCATTCGAGCGAAAAGCTGGTAGTTCCCTGACAAGGTCCTTGCCTTTCTTTTGTATTCTTTCGCCGCCTCTCGACTCGCATCATCGTAGGCGCGCGCCGCCGGATCAAAAATCGAGCGCTTCCCCCTGAGTACTATCCGCATCGGAGTGACCACGTCATCCAATATCGTTTCCGGAGCCAAGGGCTCGAAGAGTTCGCGGCGAATAGCATAGATCGCGCCAGTCGCTCCCGGAACTGAATGAATGTCGCTTTCCATGGCGCGCAATCTTTTTTCATAACGCCAATACGCGCCCACTGAATCACTTGCTTCCCGGGCATGTTCATCCAGTAACACGAGCTCGCCCGAAACTGCTCCGACGGACTTGTCTGTGAAATTCGCCACTAGCTCGCGAACTGCATTGTTTTCAAAACGCTGCCGCGCATCGGCAAAAAGCACGATCTCGCCATTTGCGATTGCCACTCCTCGGTTTACCGCCTCCGCTTTGCCTATGTGCAGATCCGAATGGATGACGTCCACACCTCGGCCGGCGTAATCGCGGATCAGGGCATCGGTTCCATCGGTTGGTGCATCCAGCGAAACGATCACTTGGAGCTTGTCGGGTGGATAGTCCAGTTCGAAGCAATTCCGCAGCTTGGCTTGGACATTGCCCCTTTCGTTGCGCATTGCAATCACCAGGCTGACGCTCGGTTCTTGATAACGCTTGCGGACCGGTCGCTGCGCCAGTCGTCGCCAGGTAATAAGCAAAAGGGGATAACCTACATAAACGTATGCGACGCACGCAAACGTACTCCAGAAAATTGCCTTCACTATTTCTTGGTTTGCCATCCTTAGAATCCCGCCGGTTTCCAGGCCCTCTATACCCCTGCCGCACGCGCAATGCCAACGCCACTTAGTCGGCCGACACTTCTCGATTAAGTAGTGCGTTTGCTAACATGCCAACGCTTAGGGTGCAGCGCGGGAGCGGAATCTTCCTTCGTTCCCGTCATTTGATACATTGGACGGCATGTGCATCATACGCGGCGATCGGCAGCAGCGGTCTAGCTCGGTTACCGGCCGACAATGAAAGCGCGGATTCTTTGTGTCGCCGGCGCGCGCCCTAACTTCATGAAGCTGGCGCCACTGGTTGCTGCGCTCGAACGAGATCGTGATTTTTCGCCCTTCATAGTACATACTGGGCAACACTACGATGACCAGATGTCCGGCCAGTTCTTCCGCGACCTGGAGCTCCCCCCTCCCAAATTCAACCTCAGTGTCGGCTTAGGCTCGCACGCGCAGCAGACGGCCGAGATCATGAAACGATTCGAGCCCGTGGTGATCCAGGAGAGTCCGGATGCCGTGCTGGTGGTCGGCGATGTCAACTCCACCATGGCCTGCGCCCTGGTAGCCAAAAAGTTGCAGATTCCCGTCATTCACATCGAATCCGGCTTGCGAAGTTTCGATCGTGCCATGCCCGAAGAGATCAACCGCGTCGTCACCGACGCTATTTCCGACCTTCTACTCGTCACTGAAGACAGCGGACGCCGGAATTTGCTGGCCGAAGGCATTCCGCCGGACCGCATCCATGTGGTGGGCAACCTGATGATTGACTCGTTACGAATAAACGTCCAGAAGGCGCGCCAGTCCGATATCCTGGCGCGCCTGGGAGCTGCCGCGAAATCCTACGGCCTGGTGACGTTGCACCGGCCATCCAATGTCGATGAGCCCGCTCAGCTCGGCGAGATCATGGAAACGCTGTCAACCATTGCGAGCGAGCTCCCCTTGTACTTTCCTGTGCATCCGAGGACCCGAGCCCGCTTGAATGACCACAAAATCGATCTCCACATGCGAATTCAGTTGATCGACCCCCTCGGATATCTCGACTTCCTTTCCCTGATGTCCGACAGTTCAGTGGTTCTGACTGATTCCGGCGGCATTCAGGAGGAGACTACGGCTTTGGGCATACCGTGTCTTACGCTACGTGACAACACCGAACGCCCGGTGACTGTCGAGGAGGGCACTAACATCCTGGCTGGAACCCACAAGGACAGTATTCTGGCCGCGTGGGCCGAGATGAAACGGACTCCGAAGGCTGGCCGCATTCCGAAGTATTGGGACGGAAACACGGCTGGGCGCTGTATTGAGGTCATGCGCGCGTATTTTTCCCGTAGTTAGTCTGTACCTTCGCTATGTGCCCTGCTGGGCCTTTGTCGCTAAAGCAAAACCCGCATACGCTAGCCGGTATATTTTGCACGTATTTTATCTCACGGCGCCGCTCCCTAACTAATTGTGCGTCTGCGACCCATTCTTCATCCGCGATACTTTGACAGGCAAATGACGCGCTTAGTTATAGGTTCAATAACTCCCTAATGATTGT
>WNFC01018371.1_pt1 | contig 11485 bp, 12 predicted proteins | sample 5400541 | NCBI WGS metagenome assembly WNFC01 (sample SAMN13153342, study PRJNA577476) | soil metagenome | isolation source: 120 cm saprolite under Douglas fir tree site 2 hole 2 replicate 1 | place: USA:California | collected 2015-04-18
ATCAGTTCAGCCCGCCGGTTCGCATCGTCGCTTCGAAGCGACGGCGGCGGACCGTCTCTGCCCGCCTTCGGTCTGGCGTCCTCGAGCTTCTCGTCCCGTCATGGATGCCGCAGTCCGAACGCCAGCAGTGGGCGGAGACGATGCGCAAGCGCCTCGAGCGCCGCATCGTGCGGGCCCGGCCTTCCGACCACCGGCTGGCGGAGCGCGCACGCACGCTCAACGAGCGCCATTTCGGCGGCAGGCTGGAGTGGACGTCGATCGGATTCGTCGAAATGGCTCACATCTGGGGAAGCTGCACCTTCACGACGGGAGCCATCCGGATCGCCAGGCGCGCCGCGTCGCTGCCGGACTGGGTCCTCGACTATCTGGTGGTCCATGAGCTTGCCCATCTCGAGCAGAGCGATCACGGGGCGGCGTTCCACGAGCTGGAGTACCGCTACCCGCTGACCGAGCGGGCGAAGGGCTACCTGATGGCGCTGGATGCAGCCGCGGCGACGCCGAACTAGAGCTCGGCCAGCACGATCACGTCGAATCGCGTCGCCACTCAGATCGGCACCCTACGGCGTGAGGACGATCTTGGTTGCCTCGCGCGCGTCGAAGATGCGGTAGGCCTCCTCGGCCTGCTCCAGCTTCATGCGGTGGCTGATGATCTTTTCCGGGTGCAGCCTCCCGGCGGCGATCAAGTCCAAAAGAGGCCTCATGTACGCCTGGACGTTGCACCACCCGGCGCGGAACGTGAGTGACTTGAGCCACATTTTCATGTACGGGAAGTCACCGATCACCGCGCTCGGGACGCCGACCATCGAGATCGTGCCGCCGCCGCGGACACTTTCGATCGCTGTGTCGACAGCCGTCAGCAGCCCCACGCACTCGATGCTGGAGTCGGCCCCGAGGCCACCCGTCTGGCCCTGGATCGCCTCGACCGGGTGAACCTGTTTTGCGTTGACGGGGATGCCTCCGAGTTCCATGGCGATCTCGAGCCGGGAGTCGACCATGTCGACGACGAACACGCGGGACGGGCCAAAAAGCTGAGCGCACATGGTGGCCATCAAGCCGACAGGGCCGGCGCCGACCACCGCGACGACGTCTCCAGGCTTGATCTCGGCCCGTTCGGCGCCGAAGAAACCTGTCGACAGGATGTCTCCGACGAAGATCGCCTGCTCGTCGGTCATGCCTTGCGGGATGGGCTCCATCGAATGATCGGCAAGGGGGACGACGACGTACTCCGCCTGCCCGCCGCCAAGGTTGCCGAAATACTCGCCGTGGCCGAACGTGCCTTTGTTGGCGCACTGGTTGAACCAGCCTTTCCTGCAAAGCGCGCACACACCGCATGAGGTGAAAAAGCTCGACACGACGCGGTCACCTGGCTTGAACCGCTTGACCTCCGAGCCGACCTCTTCGACCACGCCGACGAATTCGTGGCCAAGCACTGCGCCCTGGTTCATCGGGGTGTGACCGTGAAGGATGTGCAGATCCGAGCCGCACACGGCGCCAAGCGTCACCTTGAGCAGGGCCTCGCCTGAACCTTTGATCGCGGGCTTCGGGACGTCGATGACCTTCACGTCGCCGGCTGCCTGGTAGGTCAGCGCTTTCATGCTCGGATTCTATGCCGACCCGGCGCTAGGGTTTGTGCATGCGGTTGAAGGGAGCGGTGGTGGTGATCACCGGGGCCTCCAGCGGCATCGGAGCGGCCACCGCCGTCGCCTTCGCCAAGCGCGGCGCAAAGCTCGAGCTCGGCGCCCGCCGCATGGACCGGCTCTACGCGGTGGCCCAGAGGTGCCGCGAGGCTGGATCGCCCGACGTGAACGTCCGCCACCTCGACGTCGGCCGGGATGGTGAGGCACGCGCGCTCATCGCGGCGACATTGCGGACGCACGAACGCCTCGACGTGCTCGTCAACAACGCCGGCGTCGGCTGGTCGGGCCGACTGCATCAGATGCCCGAGGAAAAGATCGAAGAGCTCATCGCCACCAACCTGAAAGGCGTGATCGCGACGACCCAGGCCGTCCTGCCCTGGATGCTGGCCCGCCGGCGGGGCGTGATCATCACCGTAGCCTCCGTGGTCGGTTTTCGAGCCTCGCCCTACTCGGCGGTGTATTCCGCGACCAAGCACGCGGTCACCGGGCTTGCGCACGCGTTGCGCGGCGAGCTTTCAGGCACGGGGGTCAAGGTGTGCGTCGTCTATCCCGGCGTGACGTCGGGCACCGAGTTCTTCGGCCAGGTCGAGCGTTCCGCCGCTCAATACCCCGCCTCATGGGTCGCCAACTTGATCGTCCGCACCGCGCAGTTTCCTCGCCGCGATGCGATGGTGCTTCCGATCCGAGCCGCCCATCTGGTCGAGCCCGTGTTCGGAGGCCTGATGGACCATGCGCTGGGTGAGATAAGGCGGCGCGCGTCGCCTGAGCTCAGGGGAACAGGCCTTCCGAAGATCTAACGACTACTTCTGCCAGGCCGCCAAAAGTTTCTCCAGCTGCTGCGCGTTCTTGACTGAATAGTTCGAATAGTTGTTGTTCATGAGCGCGTGCACCTGCTTGGCCGAGCGCTCCATCTCTTTGATGCGGGGCACCCATTCCACAAGCTCCTCGTCCTTGTAGTCGTAACGAAAACGCAGATTCGGCGGAGCACCTTTGAGGTCCCACGTCTCGTGGTTGCGGCCGTGAAAGCGGATGACAGCGAGATTACTCGACGTCACCTCATGTTCCATGGGCATGCTCGACTTATGGCCTGGCGGCACGTCTACCGCGACGAACGGGATGTCGCGAGTGCGGAGGAAGGCCAGCGTTCCATCGCGGTGGCGCGCGTCCAACCACTCGGGCTTGCGGAACTCGACCGCGATCTGGAATCCGAACATGCGCTCCTGGCATTGCTCGATGTAGGCGAGCGAGCGCGACGACGGCAGGAACCAGGGCGGGAATTGAAAGAAGACGGCGCCGAGCTTGCCCGCCGCGCGCAGGGGCTCTAGCGCGGTCCGGAATCGTTCCCACGACTCGTCCATCAGCTCGTCCGGCATCTGCTCGAGATAGATGTTCTTGTCGCGCAGCTTTTCGGGGAGCTCGTCGCGGATGTCCTTGGGCAGGGCCATCGGCTTGGTCGGGTGGTTGGTGAACAGCGAGAACGATTTGACGTCGAAGGTGAAGCCTTCGGGCGTGCGGGCGACCCACAGCTCAGAGTTCTCGGGCTTGGGCATTCCGTAGTACGTCGAGTCGACCTCGACCAGCGAGAACTGGCTCGCATAGAAGTTGAGCCGCTCCTCCGACGTCTTGGCGGTCATCGGATAAAACAGCTTGGAGTCGATCAGCGACTTGTCGATCCAGCCGGCGATCCCGCAGCGCACTGCCATCCACTCGATCGTGTCATGATCCGGGCGCCCGTGGGCCGCTACATCCGCTACTGGTACACGTACCGCACCGCGGTGGCGGTGATCCTCGCGGTTGTCCTCAGCGGCACCATCTACTGGCTCTACACGCAGCAGGTGGCTTGCGACACACATGTCGGGGCCTGCCTGGTCAACATCTCGGTCCACCCGGAGGACCGCTTCGTCCCCGGAGCGAATCCCGACCCCAACATCATCATCGTCGGCATCGACGACCAGAGCCTGAAGGACATCGGGCGGTACCCGGTCCCGCGCGACGTGTACGCGAAGGTGCTGCAGGTCTTGCAGAACGATGGCGCCTCGGTGGTCGCCTTCGACATCGGCTTCCCCGACCAGCGCGACCGTGTGACGGACGCCGTTTTCGCCAAGGCTCTGGCCGCCAGCAAGATTCCGGTGATTCTCGGCTACGCCGGCGACAATGTGGTGGCGGGTAGCGGAAAGATGGTCCAGTGCTTGGGCAGCCAGCCGCCGCCCTGCGCAGGCGGCGTGGACGAGGTTCCCCTCCGGATGTTCCGGTGCGCGGACGCGAGCTCCGACCCGAACGCTCCCTGCAAGCAGGCATATCCGAACGTCATCCTCGCCTCGACTGATGTCAAGCCGGACACCGATGGGGTCCTGCGACGGATCCCGATGTTCGTTCAGCCCGCTTGTGTGGCCGCGGGCGGATGCTCTGATTCAGTCATCAACCCGCTTGGCTTCGCTGCTTATCGCGCATGGCTGATCCAGGGCGTTACGGGGCCAGACCTGCAGTCTTCCAATGGGCAAGCGACCTTGGGCGACACCTGGAAGGAGCCCCTCCAGGTCGATGGCAGCGGCGCTGCCGTGATCAACTACTTCGGCCCTCCCGGCAACTACAAAGCCGGAGGCCGGTACGTGTCGCTTGGTGACGTTTATGCCGGACGGGTGTCACCCGACAAGATCAAGGGCAACATCGTCCTGGTCGGGGCTTACTACTTGACCAGCTACAACGACAGCGTGCTGACGACGACCAGCGCCGGTGCAGGTGGAGGTACTGGCGCGCCCATGGCGGGGGTGGAGATGCACGCCAACGTGGCCCAGATGTTCACTCCCTCAAACCCCGGCTCTTACCCGAAGTTCCTCGCGCCGGAGTCGCCGCTGGTTATTTTCATGGTCATCCTGGTACTCGCGCTCCTGACTGCGCTCGCTGTGGCACGGGTTCCGGTGCTGTGGGGATTGCTGGGCGCAGGCGCGGCGCTGGTTGCCTTCACGATCGCAATGGCGATCCTCTCGGACAATGCAGGAATCGTCCCCGACCTGTTTCATCCCTGGCTCGCCATCGCGCTGACGTACTCAGGTGTGACGGCGTACCGGTTCCTGTACGAGGACCGCGAGAAGCGCAAGGTGGCCCGCCTGTTCGGACAGTTCCTCAAGCCCGAGATCGTCGCTCAGCTCGCCAGGAATCGTGGCGGCGTCGAGGACATCATGCGAGGAGGCGAGCGGCGCGATTTGACGCTGCTGTTCGCGGACATCCGCGGTTTCACTTCGATGTCCGAAAAGATGGCGGCGCCTGACGTAACGGAAGTCGTCCAGCTGTATCTGGATCATCTCAGCGGGACCATCTTCACGTGGGACGGCACTGTCGACAAATATGTCGGCGACGAGATTGTTGCGTTCTGGAACGCGCCACGTCTGCAGGGCAACCATGCGCTGCTCGCCGTGCGCTGCGCCTACGACCTGATCAACCGCGCTCCCGAGCTCGAGCAGCGCCTGCTCGCCAAGGGGCTGCCACCAGTCCGGTGGGGAATCGGCATCAATACAGGGCCCGCGGTCGTCGGCATGATGGGCTCGCGCAACCGCATCCAGTACACCGCGCTGGGTGACACGGTCAACACGGCCGCACGCTTCTGCGCCCACGCGCCGGGCTTCCACGTGCTGATCGGCCAGCTGACGTATGAGATGTGCAAGGACTACATCGCCGTCGACCTCGTGCCGGGCGTCCAGCTGAAGGGGAAATCGGCCGAGACCTTCTCTATCTACCAGGTGACTGCGATCCGGGAGACGCCCTCATCGCCCTGGGTTCCATTCCCATCCGAGATGGCGGATCAGACGTATCAGACGATGACGTCGCACTACTCGCAGCAGGCCATCATCGCTGCGAGCAAGTCCGAATCCAAGGACATCCTCGTGGGCGAGGAAGCAGCCCAGGCCCTGGCCAACCAGGGGCAGTCGCAGAACTAGTGCAACAAGGCGGCCGCTAGCAAGACCAGGACGCCGCTCGATGAAATCACTGCAACCAGGACGCCCAGGCAGCCGGCGGACTTGGCCACCGGCTTGACCGGCGGAGCCGGGTTGTAGGCCGCCTGCGCCGCGACTGCCGCTGCCGATTGCGGGAAGGCCATGCCGATCGTTGACCCCGGCGGCGTGGTGGCGCCCGGAACCATTTTCGAGAGGTCGGCACCCGGTTCGAGACTCCGCCGCCACCCAGGGTAGAGACGGTCGGCGATCCTCACTATCGCCTCGTCGAACTCCTGTCCGGTTTGGAAGCGATCCTCCGGCCGCTTGGCGAGCGCCTTGAGGATCACGCCTTCCAGCTCCATGTCGAGCCCCGGCCGGTGCACCGATGGAGGCTTGGGCGGCGCCTGGACGTGCTTCGCCATGAGCGTGAATGGGCCGTCGGCTTCGGTGGCGGTAAAGGGCGGCTGGCCGACGACCAGCTCATAGAACATGATCCCGGCCGAGTAGAGGTCGCTGCGCCCGTCGACTTTGCTCGAGGCGACCTGCTCGGGGGACATGTACTGCGGCGTGCCCACCGTGGTGCCGGTCTTGGTCGCCGTGCCACCCACCCCGGTGTCGTCGGTCAACCTCGCGATTCCGAAGTCGGCCACCTTCACCATCCCCTCATCGGAAAGGAGCACGTTCTCAGGCTTCATGTCGCGGTGCACCACCGCGTGCTTGTGCGCGTAGTCGAGGGCTTGCAGCACCCCATGCATGACGGCAAAGACCTGCGGCGGGGACATCGGGCCTCGGACGAGCCACTCCCGCAGCGATTTGCCGCGCACGAACTCCAGCACGATGTAATTCGCGTCGCCGATTAGCTCCAGGTCGTGAACCTGCACCAGGTTGGGATGGCTGGTCCGCGCCATCACCTGGGCCTCCTGAAGGAAGCGCTTGAGGGCGACCGGGTCGGCGGTCGCCGACTGGATCAGCTCTTTGATCGCCACCTCGCGCCCGAGACCGGGTTGTTCGGCGAGGTACACGGCGCCCATGCCCCCGCGACCCAGCTCGCCTTTGACCCGGTACTTGCCGATATACCGGTCGGCGGCCGGCGCCGGAGTCGTCACCAGCGCCGGGAGCGGGGGCGGAGGGGTCGATGGCGGGGGAACAGGGATCAGGCGCATGGTGGCCGCGACGTCCGAGTAGGGCACAGCCGCGGGCGTGACCGGCGCGGGTCGAGTCGTGTCCTCTTGGGCTGTTTCTGGGGGGGCTGTTTCCTGCGACGGCGGCGCCCACGGAGGGATTGGTGTTGGTTCCGAGCTGGGTGGCGGCCCCGGGGTCTGACCAGGCTCGGTCATCTCTTGGCGAGACTAGCAGAGTACGTTCAGATCAGATCAAGTAGGAAGGAACCATGGCCTGGCTATGGCGTTTTGGCGCCATTCAACCGATAATCGGCGCGCACCAAGCCAGCAAAACAGGAGAGGAGATAGCCCATGTCGCAGATGCCACCCCCGCCAGCCTCACAACCGGCTCCCATGGGAGGGACACCGAGTTCCGTGGGCAGCAACAAGAAGACCTACACGATCCTGGCCTACCTCTTGGGTTGGCTCACCGGGCTCATCTTCCTGTTCGTCGGCAAGGACGACCCGGACGTCAAGTGGAATGCAGCAAACTCTGTGGTCGTCTTCGGCGGGCTCTCTGTCCTGAACCTCATCCTGAGCTTCATTCCGGTCGTCAACGTCCTGGTCTTCGTGATCTCGCTGATAGGTTTTGTCTACTGGGTGATCTTCATGGTCAAGGCCCTGCAAGGCAACGGCGAGCGGATCCAGGCACCCCTGATCGGCACCTACATCAACACGTACGTCGACCAGCTGGCGAACTCGGTCAAGTAATCCGATAGTCTCCAAGGCCCCGCGAAAGCGGGGCCTTTTTTATGGATTCGTCAGCTGATCGATTACACGCTCCACACCCAGCCGCAGCTCGTCGCGTTCTTCACGCATCAGCCCAGCCTCCGCCCTCGTCGAGGCGAGCTGGAACCGCAGCCGCTCGATCTCGCCCTGAAGCTCGCGCAATCGCGGGTCGGGCCCGCCCGTCGTCGCCTGGGCATCAGCCAGCTCCAGCCGCATGCGCTCCACGGCAACTTTCAGCTCGCGGCGTTCCGCGAGCAGCTGCTGGACGAGCGATTCAGACGGCTTGGTCGGCTCTTTCGACATAACGACACAGGCCTGGCTGGAACTCCCGCAGGCGGAGATGCTCCATCTCACCCCGCAGATAGCGCGCCTTGACTTCGAGACCTCTGATGCCTGGCCAGCTTCTCGCCCTCTTTTTCGATCACGTGCTTGTAGCACGGCACGGTCCGGCGGGCGATCTCCATCTTCTTGAACCCGGCCACTCTTCCGGCCAGCACGTCGAACGGGCTTCTCATCAGCGAAATGCTAATTCAGAAGCGAGAGCTGCTCGGGCTCCGGCGGAGGCTTCAGGATGACTCGGCGCCGGTCAGAGACTTCGTAGAGCGAGCGGAGGCGCTTCACGGTTTTCATCGCCGGCTCGCCGAGCGCCGGCGGCAGATAGGCTCGCGACCGATACGCCTGTTCATAACGGGGCACAAGCTCGGGCCAGTGTTTGCCCAGCACGGACATGAAGTGCTCTTTCGTCCCAGGCCGAAGGTTCAGCATCCCGGCCCAGAGTCCCGTGGCGCCGGCGGCGCGAGCAGCCTTGATGACGGCTTCGATGCCGTCCGGCCGATCGGTCAGGCCGGGCAAGATGGGCGCCATGCCGACGCCGACGTCAATCCCGGCAGTGACCAACTTCTCGATCGCGCGGAGGCGCTGTCGTGGATGCGCCGTGCCCGGTTCGGTGCGGCGCCAGATCTCGTCATCGATCGTCGGGATGCTGAAAGTGATGTGCAGGTTTGCGCGGCGGGCGAGCTCGGCAAGCACGTCGATGTCGCGGACGATCATCGGACCGCGCGTGATCATCGCGGCGGGATTGCAGAAATCGCGCATCGCCATCAGGCACTGACGGGTCAGCTTGTAGCGCCCTTCCGCCGGCTGGTAAGGATCGGTCGCCGCGCCGATCACCACTGTCTCCTTCCGCCACGACCTGCGCGACAGCTCGCTCCGGAGGACGGCGGCGACGTTGATCTTGACTCGGACCGCGCGGCCATAGCGGTCGTCTGACGGCCGGTCGGCCCGCAGCTCGAAGCCGCGGACGTAGCAAAAGGCGCAGCGGTGCTCGCAGCCCATGTAGGGATTCAGCGACCAGTTGAACATCATGCCCTTGACCGGGTTCAGCGCCGACTTGCACTGGACCTCGAGGTAGTCGACATCGGCCAGGCGGGCCTCGGGGGGCTCCACATCCGAATCGTAGAACAGATGTTCGCCCTTAACAAGCTGGGTTGTCGGGGCGCGGTTCTCGTGGTTTCCTGGCTGCAGGCGTGCCGGTTGGGGGTGGTAACCGGTCCGGGAGGAGGGTGGGCCCTCGGTCAGGGCGTCTTGGCCCGCCGGCGGCGCTTGGGCCGGGTGGTCGAGGAGGGACAGAAGTCGTTGAGGATGCATTCCTCGCACTTCGGCCGGCGTGCGATGCAGATCCGGCGCCCGTGCAAGATCAGGCGGAGGGAAAGCCCGGTCCACTCCTCTTTCGGGACCATGGCGCACACCTGAAGCTCGATCTTGACCGGGTCGCGAGTCCTCACAAAGCCGAGCCGATTGGTCAGGCGCGTGACGTGGGTGTCGACGGCAAGACCCGGCACCCCAAACCCGACGCCGAGGATGACATTCGCAGTCTTGCGACCGATCCCGGGCAGCTTGACGAGATCGTCCAGATTGCTCGGCACCACGCCTCCGAACAGCTCGACCATCCGCCTGCTGGCATCGATGATCCGGCGCGTCTTGAGCCGAAAGAACCCCGTGGGCTTGATGACCTGCTCGACCACAGCTGGATCAGCAGCCGCGAGGTCAGCCGGAGTCGGATAGCGCCGGAACAGCTCGGGCGTGACCAGGTTCACCGAACGGTCGGTCGTCTGCGCCGACAGGATGGTCGCGATCACGAGCTGAAAAGGGTCCTGGTGCGCGAGTTCGGTGACCGCCGGGTACAGCTCCTTCAGGCGCTCGACGGTCAAAAGCGCTCGCTGTTTGGCCCCGCGCGGCGGCGGAGGCGACATCCATGACTTTTTGGTCTTGGCTCGGGTCTTGAGGGGTTTTTTTGCGGGGATCTTAGGAGCCAAGCAGTTTGCGAGCGGCAGCGGCCACCTGCTTGCCTTCGGCCCGCCCGGCAAGTCGCGCCGTCGCCGCCTTCATCACCATCCCAAATCCCTTCGGGCCTTCTGGCTTGAGCTCCGCGATGACGGCTGCAACCTCTGACTCCACGTCCTGGTCGCTCATCGCGGCGGGAAGGTAGGCCTTCAAGACGGCCATTTCCGCTTCCTCACGCCGTGCAGAGTCCATACGTCCAGCCTTGCGGTAGACGTCGATGGCCTCCTCACGCTTCTTCACCTCCCTGCGCGTGGCGCGCACGACAAGCTCGTCGTCGATCCTGCCGCTCGCCCCAAACTCCTTGCTTGCCTTCACCAACTCGCTCTTCAAGAGCGAAAGCGTGTCGAGCGCGACTCCATCACGCCGCCTGCGGGATTCGGTGAGTTCCGCCTGAAGACGGTCGTAGAGAGTCACGGCGGCGATTGTCACACATGCACCGATCGCCGATAATCGGCCCCTATGCCTGTGGCTTTGCTGGTAGGACCGTTCGCCGCTCTGATCGGCATTGTGGCGATCTTCTTTGTATTGCGCCGGAAGTCCGTGGACAAGCGCTCGATGTATTCGGCCCGACGCTCGCAGATCGAGCACAAGGTCCGCGCCGCGCGCTCGCGCACCCTGACGCCCGCTGGACGAGGTGAAAAGCATGCTGAGCCTCCGCCGGAGGTCGCCCCCACGTCGATTTTCGCGCCCAGCCCGAGCACGCCGCGCGTCAGCTACGAACCGTCGGCTTACCAGCCGCCACCCGCCGCGCCTCCGGCCCCTCCGAGGGAGGCTTTGTCCTGGGACGTGCCGCCGCCGGCTACACCCACGTACGCGCCCCCAGAGAGTGCACCGCCCCAGTACGCGCCCCCCGAGGCTCCGCCCCCGCCAGTCGAGGAGGCCTGGACACCGGCGCCCGCAGAAACGCCGCGGCCGAGCGAGGTATGGACACCCGCTCCAGCCCCGGCCGAACCCGCGTTGCCGCCGGTGGAGCCCAAACGTCCGGCGACACCCGCCGCGACTCCCGGCTCCTGGTCGGTCGTGGCAGACGCCGCCAAGGGGTCGTCCGAGACGACCGACACTCACCCGAAGAAGAAGAAGAAAGGCAAGCAAGAAGTTTCGAGCTCGTCCTGGCAGCTTTCCTCGGGCAATGCACCAGGCGAGGCCGAAGCCGAAGATGATGCTGTCAAGACCCCGAGTGTGTTGGTCGCCGTCGCGCAATACGCGGTGCTCGTGGTCGGCCTCGTCATGGTGCTCATCGGGGTCTTCGTGATGATCGCCAACTCGCACGTCACCTAAAGGCTTCGAGGATCTCCGCGGCAAGCCTGCCGCCGCCATCCGTCATCACCGTATCTAGCGCCAGGGTTCGAAGACCCAGCGCATCCAATTCGCCCGTCAGCTCCTGATCGCGGCTGTCGAGCACAAAAGCGGCCGTGACGTCGCGATACATACGCGCCACCTCAACCGGATTGGGCACGTGCCCGAGGGCTTGCATCATCTCCACCGTCGGGCCTTTGAGCGCGGTGCCTCTGACGATCGGTGTGATCGCCACCGTGCTCTCGCGCCTCATGTGCGACCCGATCACGCTGATGATCGGCGCGATCGAGATCAGCGGGTTTGACGGTCCGATGATGACCAGGTCCGCGTGCTTCAGCGCCGAAAGCACCTCAGGCGTCGCCCGCGCGGATTCGATGCCGGCGAACTG
>WNFC01014097.1_pt1 | contig 11484 bp, 7 predicted proteins | sample 5400541 | NCBI WGS metagenome assembly WNFC01 (sample SAMN13153342, study PRJNA577476) | soil metagenome | isolation source: 120 cm saprolite under Douglas fir tree site 2 hole 2 replicate 1 | place: USA:California | collected 2015-04-18
TACCCCGGGATCTTCACGTACGTCAACGAGCTCGCTCCGACGCTCGACCGGCCGATCCATCACGTGCTCGGCACGCGCCTCGCGCTGTACAGCCGTCGCGACATCGTCCTTCCGGAGGTCTGAGTCCCGTGCTGCGCGGCGACCCGAGCTCACCTCGTCGTCTGGCGGCCGCGATCATGGCGTGCTGTCTCGCGCTCGCCGCAGGCGGCGCCGCGTTCGCGCCGATCGCCCGCGCCGCAGGTAACCCGATCGTCAGCGAGAACCAGCAGCCGGGCTCATCGAACTGGCTGCACGGTCCGCTCGTCGCCGACGACGTGAACGGGCAGATCAAAGGCTACTGGTCCGCCGCGAGCGCGAAGCAGGGCGACAGCGTCACGCTCTACGTCTCGGTCAATCCGGCGCAGCCATACACGCTCGATGTCTATCGCCTCGGCTGGTATCAGGGCCTCGGCGGCCGGCTCCGGCTGCATCTGGATCTGAACGGGACGCAGCAGGCGGCGTGCGTGCCCGACGCCGACACCGGTCTCATCGCCTGCAACTGGAGCCCGAGCTACACGCTCACCGTTCCTGCCGACTGGACGAGCGGCGTTTACCTGGGGCTGCTCACGAACGCCGCGGGCTACGAGAACTACGTGATCTTCGTCGTTCGCGACGACCGTCCCGCTGCGTTCCTCTACCAGCAAAGCATCATGACCGACCAGGCCTACAACGACTACCCGAACGATCACGTGAGCGGCAAGAGCCTGTACACCTACAACAGCTACGGCGCGAACACCGTCTCGGGCGAGACACGCGCGGTCAAGGTCTCCTTCGACCGCCCGTACGCCGACTACGGCTTCATGCAGATCGACGAGATCGAGTTCATCCGCTGGATCGAACGCTCCGGTTATGACGTGACCTACGCGACCGACGTCGATACGCATGCGAACGGCGCGATGCTGCTGGATCACAAGGGGGTCCTCGACGTCGGACACGACGAGTACTGGTCGATCGAGATCCGCAACGCGTTCGAATATGCGCGCGATCATGGGGTCAACCTCGCGTTCTTCGCGGCGGACACGGCGAGCGTGCAGGTGCGCTTCGAATCCTCCGCGGCGGGAGCCGCGAACCGGGTGATCGTCTGCTACAAGAACGCCGCGATCGACCCCGTGCAGGGGCCCACCACTACGGTCGCCTTCCGGAACCCGCCGGTGAACCGTCCGGAGCAGGACCTCCGCGGTGTGATCAGCGGCGCGATGCTTCAGCCGCAGCAGCCGAACGCCGACTACGTGGTGACCAACAGCTCGCACTGGATCTACGCGAACACCGGCTTCAAGGACGGCGACACCGTCTCGGGGATCGTCGGTTACGAGATGGATCGCTACCGCTCGCAGTACCCGCCGCCGAGCTCGGCGAACTGGACGCTGCTGTCGCACTCGCCGTTCATCGACTACCAGGCCAACCCCGACTACGCGAACTCGTCGATCTATCAGGCGCCGAGCGGGGCGTGGGTCTTCTCGTCGGGCACGATCTCGTGGAGCTGGGCGCTGGACGGCTTCTGGCACCAGAAGGCCGACGCCCGGATCCAGCAGACGACGGCCAATCTCCTTGGTGCGTTCCTGAACGGCCCGCCGCCGACCGCACAGCGCCTGAGCCTCGTCGCGCCGTCCTCTGCGACGAGCGGAAGCGCGTTCGCGGTCACGGTCAGCGCCGTCGACGGGCAGGGCAACACCGTCACCTCGTACAGCGGCACGGTCCACTTCACGAGCAGCGACACCGCCTCCGGCGTGAAGCTGCCCCCGGACTCGACGCTCACGAATGGACGAGGGACGTTCTCTGTCACGCTCGTGACCGCAGGCTCGCAGACGGTCAGCGTGACGGACGCGGCGAACTCGCTCTCGGGGACGGCGAACGTCCAGGTGAGCGCGCCGTCGAGCGGGATCGCGTTCCGCGCCGCGACGCAGAACGATCAGGTCGGTCCCGCCCCGAGCCTCGTCCTGACCGTCCCAGCCGGCGTGACGAACGGCGACGCGCTCTACGCCGCCGTGATCTACGAGGACGGCGCGACCGCCACCGATCCCGCGGGGTGGACCCTCGTCGGCGAGGCGGTCAACGCGAACAACGATCGGACGCGCCTGCTCCGTCGCATCGCTGCGAGCGAGCCAGCGAGCTACACGTGGACCTTCACCGGCCTGAACCACGTCGGCGGCGCGATGGTCGCGTACTCGGGCGTCGATCAGACCACGCCCGAGGACACCGCCGCCGCGACGCAGGTCGGAAGCACCGCGACGCCGACGTCGCCCTCGCGCACGACCGTGTCGCAGAACACCGTGCTGCTCTCGATCTTCGGCAGCGCCGGTTGGGCCGGCACGTCCTCGACCGGCCCGGCCGGGATGAACGTGCGCGCGACCTTCGGCGCGAACAACACCTTCGGATTCGCGGACCAGCCGATCGCGTCGCCCAGCGCCACGGGCGCCCGCGGCTGGACTTCCAACGCGGCGACGCCGTGGGCGGCGCTCGCGGTGGCGCTCCGTCCGGTCGGCGGCGGCCCGGCTCCGGCGCAGAGCCTCCACGTCACGGCGCCGGCGGCGGTGACGGTCGCCGCCGTGGACGGCCAAGGCAATCCGGCGACGTCGTACAACGGCACCGTCCATTTCCGCAGCAGCGACGCGTCCGCCACACTGCCGGCCGACGCGACGCTGACCGCGGGACAGGGCACGTTCTCGGTGACGCTCGTCGCCACGGGGCCGCAGTCGATCACTGCGACGGACACGGTGACCGCGAGCATCACCGGATCGGCGACCGCGACCGTGAACGCGGCCGCGATGAGCCTCGACGTCGCGACGCCCGCGACGGCGACTGCTGGTCAGGCCTTCAACGTGACGGTCACCGCCACCGACGGCAACGGCAACGTCGTCACGACCTACAGCGGGACTGTCCACTTCGCGACGAGCGACCAGTCGGCCGCGGTCGTCCTTCCGCCCGATTCGACCCTGCGGAGCGGACGGGCGACGTTCTCGGTGACGCTCGCCACCGCGGGATCGCAGTCGCTCACCGTCACGGACGGTCAGATCACCACGGTCAGAACGCTGACCGTGAACGCCGCACCCGCGACGCGGCTGCGCCTTGCCACGACGGCGACGCCGACCGCGGGCACGAGCTTCTCATTCACCGTGACCGCGCAGGATCAGTTCGGCAACACCGACACCGCGTATGCCGGGACCGTCCACTTCACCAGCAGCGACGCGTCGAGCGGTGTCGTGCTCCCGCCTGACGCGACCCTCACGAGCGGCCAGGGGACGCTGTCGGCGACGCTCATCAAGGCCGGGTCGCAGACGATCACCGGCGCCGACACGACGAAGTCGAGCCTCGCCGGCACGCTCACGGTCTCGGTGCAGCCCGCGAGCGCGGCGAGCCTGACCCTGAGCGCGCCAAGCTCCGCACGGTCCGGCTCGGCCTTCACCGTCACCGTCACGCTCAAGGATGCGTTCGGCAACGTCGCGACCGGCTATCGCGGCACGGTCCACTTCACGACCAGCGACGCGCTGCCGACCGTCGTGCTACCCGCGAACTACACCTTCACCGCCGCTGATGCCGGGACTCACGCCTTCTCGGTCACGCTGTGGACCGTCGGGACGCAGACCGTCACAGCGCGCGACACCGTCAACGGCGCGCTGACCGATACGCGCTCGGTCACGGTGGGTCTGCTCTAGTCCGATCCCGTCGCCCGCTAGTAGCCTTGTGTGCATGGCATGGCTTTGGGTCGTTGGCCTGGCCGCGATCTTCGTGCTACCGGCGGCGCTCATCGCACGACTTCATGCGCCGCCTCGGGACGGCGACAGCAACAACGCGAGCGACGCTGCGATCGAGATGGAACGAACCAGGCGTCATCAGTTCCGCTAAGACGCCTTAGGAGGCGACGCCATAGGACCTGGAGCCGGATCGTGCGTTTGATGTTTGACAGCAGCACGGCCGCGGACATCCCTGCCGGGTCCGAGCTCGTAGCGGGATATGTCGACGGATCGAGGGCGTGGTCCGCGCGCGATTGGGATCGCTTCCCAGGCCGGACCCTGGTGCGCATCTGTGTCGTCAATCAGCGGCTCGATGCTCAGATGATCGACATCGAGCCTGGGAACAACGATGCGCGGGGTACGGTGCCGTGGGTCCGCGCAAAGTGGGCACGGGGCGAAGTCCCAACGGTGTACTGCTTCTCCGATGCAGGACCTGCCGGGTATCGGATCTCGGACGTGCGCGCGGCCTGCGACGCAGCGGGCGTGAGACGACCGCTGTTCGTGGTCGCGGAGTGGGACAACGACCCATCGACGTTTGACCCGAAGGCTGACCCCGAGATCGTCGCGAAGCAGTACGCGAACGCCGCTTTGACCGGCGGCCACTACGACGCATCGGTCGTGGCGGACTACTGGCCGGGAGTAGATGGAGGTCACGGGATGAAACCGAAGTTCGTAAAGCAGGGCGCCGATTCCTTGGTGATGCGGGTGGGCGACAAACCCATCGTGCTCAACGCCGCCTGGGACTGGGGCAACGGGCCGCGCAACATCCCAGCGGCGAAGGTTTACGCCACCGAGCCCTGCCATGTGCCGCTCGTCGTCTACCCGCCAGCCGACCCCGACGCCGACCCGACGCTCGTGCTAAACGCGCAGCCCGCCGTCTTCGTCATCACCGTAAACCCTTAGCACGAGGGGTTGGCGCGAAGAAGAGCCCGTCAGACGGCGTTGAGATCCAGGGTTTGAGTGCCCTTGATCGAGATTGGGCCGGTCAGGGGCATGATCGCGCCAGCCGAGATCTTGAAGGTCATCGTGGCGTCAGTCGTGCCGCTGAGATGCGACCTCACGAGCCGGTGGACGGCCGGGTCGAACCACGTCGTGACGTCGGAGGTGTAGGTGCCGCTCATGGTCATGCCCTGCATTAACGAGCCGCTGGGCAACATCGGGAAGGGCGACGTGCTGCCGGCGACGGTCTTGCTGAGGTCGATGGTGAGGTTGAACGTCGTGGTGCTGTTCGTCTCCACGACGGCCGTGTTCACGCCGTTGACTGACTCGTTGCGCAGGTATTTGCTCGTGGTGGCGACGTGAATCGTCCCGTCGCCGCCCGGGAAGGTCTGGTCGTAGTCCTTGGACCAAGTGTCGCCCAGCTTCACCGGTTTGTCGGGCAGGACCGCGGAGACGAAGGTGCCGCTCAGGCTGCCCGACAACGTCGCCAGCGAGCCGCCGCCAACGCTCGTGCCGTTGACGCTGAGAATCGTGCCGTCGGCCGCGACCTTCATGTCCACTGGCGGTGTCGTCAGGCCGGTTGTGGTGTTGTTCACTCCATTGCGCGGCATCGTCATGGTGACGCTGCTCGTCGTGAGCGTGATCTCCGCAACTCCCCGCGAGTCGACCGACTTCACGGTCAGGGTTTCACGAGCGGACATGTCCAGATTGACCGGAATGGCCGTGCTGCCGTAGGTCATGGTTTCGTTGCCGGCCACGTGAACCGAGTAGCTGTACGCATCACCGGTCGCGTACGCGAGCGAGAGGGTCTGGGCCTGCAGGGTGGCTGACCCGCACGCGACCACCAGAAACGTCATCAGGGCCAGCCGCCGCACGCCGCAAGTTTAGTGCCCTGGCACGCAATTTCGATTGTGCGGCCCCCTTTTTCAAAGGGTACGTGACGAGGTGCCTCGCCGCGACGGTCGTGCTTGTCGAACTCCATTAGCGTGATCGGCTGACGCCATGGTGTGATGGACTATTGGTCGCCGCATGGCGTAGGAAGGCGCTGATAGTGATCATCGTTCTACCGAGCGACTCTTCCGAACTCGGGTGCGGGTAAGGTCAGGCATCGCATAGCCCGGAGGTGTAATCAATGATCCGTCCCTACACGGCGGTCGGCCTGATACCCACGGTGAGGGGCATACGCAGGCGGGAAGACATCCGCATCAACCTCGAGCACCTCACCGAGCTCGTCAAGGCCGCTTTCTGGCTCTCGAGCCTCGATCTCCCCGTCCGCTTGATCGCGATCCCCGAGGGGGCGCTCCAGGGGTTCAATGACGAGGCGCTTGACCTCGACCACGTTCAGTACTCGCGCGAGTGCGCAATCGATATCCCCGGCGAAGAGACCGAAGCTCTCGGGAGGCTGGCACAGGAGCATGGCGTTTACCTCATCGCACAGGCGAAGGCGCGCCACCCAGAGTTGAAGGATCGCTTCTTCAATGTCGGCTTCATCATCGACCCTGACGGTCAGGTGATCTTGAAGCACTACAAGGTCTCGCCCCTGTTTCCGGTGGAGCACTCCGTCTGCCCCCACGACGTGTACGACTGGTGGATCGAGCGGTACGGCCGCAGCCTGGACGCCTTCTGGCCGGTGGCCGACACGGACATCGGCCGCCTCGGGATCATGATGGCGAATGAAGGTTCCTATCCGGAGAACGCTCGCGCGCTGGCGCTCAATGGAGCCGAGGTCGTGTATCGGGCCTCCTATCCACACCCGGGCACGAGCAGCGACATGTTCGAGATCCAGAGCCGAGCTCGCGCCCTCGACAACAACGTCTACGTCGTCGCGCCCAACATGGGGACCTATTACCTTTTTCCGGAACAGGCGACGCCGATCGACACCTTTGGCGGCCGATCCCTGCTGATTGATTACAAGGGCCGGATTATTGGCCGACAAGACTACGGCGCAGGATCGACCTTCGTCGCCGGAGTCATCGACATCGAGGCGCTTCGCGACCACCGGGCGCACGCTCAGTGGGACAACTGGATGAAGGATCTCCGGACCGAGCTTTACCAGCTCATCTACGAGCAGCCGATCTACCCCAAGAATCTTTATCTGGACCGCGAACCGATGCGGCACGGCGAGTATCGGGAGAAGGTGATCGCGGCGCAGGTCCGTCTAATGCATGCGAGGGGCATCTGGGTGCCTCCGAGCCATTGAGTGGAGCCGAGATACGCGAGGGCGTGCCGCGTTGAGCACCGAGTAGTGGCTGGGGACATCTGATCCAGAGTCAGCCGATCACCCCAACAGCGGCGATCTCGAATATCGGAACGATCTGAGGAACTCGACGCGAACGAATCGGCGGGCGGACCCACTCACAAACTGAATCAGTCAATCCCGCCGCATCAGTCGATCCCAGCGCGCCACGACTGGATGGCCGCAACGGTTTCCTTGATCGCGCGAACGAACGAAGACTGGTGGCGAGAAAGTCGCTGAGCGCGGTACGCCGCGTCGCGCCCGTTGTTCGCGTCCCGATCGCGTGGCCTGGTGTGCAGGCGCGCACGGAGGAGGGCCGGGAGCACGAGTACGGCAAAGGAGGTCGACAACCCGCCCGGCGCCCGTCCGGCCTCAGCAGCGGCAGCCGCAGCGACGGGGCGTCCAGGGGGCGATCGGGGAGAGCTCCGCTGATCGTGAGGATGCCGCGGGCGCGAAGCCGCTGGAGCACACGAGGGGTGAGCGTCTTGCGTGATGCGCTGGCCCGGAGGCCACCGGGGAGCAGGAACGCCGAAAGGTGTCGGCTGCTTCGGCAGCGCAGACCGGCGAGCAACCCCAGCGCCTCCTTGTCTCGGACACAAAGGCGAGAAGTCCCGTCAGCAACGGGGCGAGATTGCTCGGGAATATTGCTGCAGCGCTGTTCCCCGGGGGAACACCCCGCGAACACCGCCGGAGTGCGTGCGGGTGTCTCGGTCAAGTCGCCCCACCAGTTCACGGCGGACAGAATTCGTCATGGCCAGCGACGTGTGTCGTTCAGCCGATCAGAGCACCACACACGAACTGGACCGAACGGAGGGGGCCAGACAGCGTGCTGAATGTCGGGACGTACTTCCCAGTGTCCGGCCCATTGTCGAACAAGTGACCGCCTCTCACGATCACGGAATGCTCGTTTTGGCACGACCGCGAAAGCTGCTGCTCAACGAACGAGATGTCCTGCGGGCGCTTGTTCGTGAGGTCGACGCGCCCTCGGAGGTGCTGGCATGCCAGGCCGAGCATGCACTCGTCATAGAGGAATGCGTGATTGGATGCGGCACGGTGATTCTTGCGGTCGACGAGGGCGCTTGTCCCGATGTGAGACTAGCTCGCGGCGCACCGGCGACGGCCGACGGAAACAATCCGAATGGTCTTCCAGTGTCTGTCTTGCTGCACTTCCGCGACGGCTACGTTCGGATGCTCGAAGTAGTGAATTGGGGTGACCGGCCCGGCTCGGGCATGCCGCCCATTTCGATCTTGCGTGCTTACGGCGATAAATCACCGTCGCCTTGGAAGGAGTGAGTTCGGCCTCGAGGATGGACATCGGCGCAGCCGGTGGAGGCGAACCTACGCGCGTGTCGAAGTGACGAACGCGCGACGGCCTACCGTGTGCATGGCAGCCCGCTGCACGAAGCTTCTCGCGCGCCATCGGTCGCACAGACGTTCAATTGGCGCCCGAGTTTCCGAGTAAAGTGAGGGTCCCGCCGAGGCAGCTCAGTCGGTAGAGCAATGGTCTGACAGACCATGTTTGTTTGACTAAGACTCGGCCCTTGTGCCGGGCGGCTCAGCGCGGGCCGCGCGCCAATTAACTGCGTAGGTGAAGTTCGGTTGCCGGTACTCGACGTCCGCCGCCGCCGAAACAGCCTTTGGCAGCGCGTCCACGCGAACCCGATCCACGGCGACCGTCGCGAGCTCCGCAAGAAGAGACCTGAGTCGCTCGGCCGCGACCCGCGAGCCATACACGAGCAGGTTCGCGTGGCTCGCGCCGGTGGGTAAGAGAACGGGCCAGATCAACACCATGCCGCGAGATCCTCGGTCGATCAGTCCCTGCCACATCCCGTTCCGGCCTCTCGGTCGGATCACGAGCCAATCGGGCTCAATAAGGCCGGCGAGCGAGAACAGGGCTTGGCCGGGATAGGAATCGAAGGGCTCCAGCGTGGGCGTCGTCACCAAGAGCTCAGACATAAGCTCCCTGTCTCCGTCACGCGGAGATGCGATCGCGACGTCCAGGTCCGTCGCGACCTTGAGCGGCTCCTCGAGGAGCTGACCATCCGTGCGAAGCGGCATGAAGCCACCCGCAACCGCGCTGACGCTGGCCAGGCGTTCGCCCTGCCGCCGGAACGTCGCGACGATCTGGGCGCCAGGACCGAAGCGCAGCGGCACCACGAGCAGGCCCCCCTCGCGCAGCTGGTCACGCCAGGCGAGTGGTATGTCGCGGACGCTCGCCGTCGCCATGATCCGGTCGTACGGCGCGGCATCCACCCAGCCCGCGTATCCATCACCGACGACGACGCGGACACGCCTTCGGCCGGCGGCGTCAAGATGTGCGCGAGCTTCGTCAACGACGCTCTCTTGGTTATCGATGCTGGTCACGTCCCCTGCCGGACCGACGAGCTCGTCCAGAAGCGCGGCGTTGTAACCGGTCCCGGCACCGATCTCAAGCACGCGCTCGCCTCCCTCGAGCTGCAGCGCCTCGAGCATCGGCGCCATGATCGCTACCTCGCTCGACGAACTCGTGATCCCGTGCACGGGGTCGCTACGGGTCACGATCGCGTTGCCGCTGTAGACGAGGTCGAGGCCCACACCCGGCAGGAAGAGGTGTCGCAGGACCGTCCTGAAGGCGTGCTCGACGGAGGATGAGCGGATCGCGCGCGATGTCTTCAGGCGCTCGACCATCTGCGCGTTCAGATCAGCCGCCATCGACGCGATGCTAGTGATGTGATGGACCACGTGCGGGTCAGAACTGGAAGTAGATGAACGCCTCGCGTCCCGTCGGCGCGGCCACGAGCGCCACCAGGATCACCGCCGCGCTGGCGGCGCCGTAGAGCGCGGGACGCCAGCGTCCCTCCGGCAGCCGTAGCCGCAGCGACCGTCCGGTCCGCGCGAGGAGCGTGAGCGCGACGAGCCCGACCGCGACGGCGGCGATCGCGAGCATGTCCTTCGATGCCAGGAGCGAGATGTGCGTGCCGTCGCCGGCCATGGCGCGCAACATCACGCCGGCCGTGGCGAACGAGTCGGCCCGGAAGAGCACCCACGCGACGAGGACGAAGACCTGCGTGAATGCCCAGCCCGCGATGACGACGGGCAAGCGCGTTCGCCGCGCGAAATAGGGGCGCAACAGGTGATGCAGCGCGAGCCCGCAGCCCCAGAGCGCCCCCCATCCGACGAAGTGCCACGCCGCGCCGTGCCAGAGCCCGCCGAGCAGCATCGTCACGATCAGGTTGCGCATCACGGCGATGCGCGTGCGGCGCGACCCGCCGAGCGGGATGTACACGTAGTCGCGCAACCAGGTCGACAGCGAGATGTGCCAGCGGTGCCAGAAGTCCGCGAGCGACGTCGCGAGGTACGGGCCGTCAAAGTTGATCGGGATGCGGAAGCCGAAGAGCGCGGCCGATCCGCGGGCGATGTCGGTGTAACCCGAGAAGTCGAAGAAGATCTGCAGCGAGAACGCGAGCGTCACCAGCCACGCGTCGGGGGTGCTGATCGAGCCGTCGGCCGCCGCCGCGAAGCCGCGGTTCGCCCAGGGTGAGAGCCTGTCGGCGAGGAGCGACTTCTTCGCGAGGCCCCGCCCGATGAGCAGCATGCCCTCGCGCGCGAGGACCGGATCGAACCGGTCGAGCAGCGCGAGGGAGGGGACGAACTGCTGGAAGCGCTTGATCGGGCCCGCGATCTGGGTGGGGAAGAACGCCGCGAACACGTGGAACTTCGAGAAGCTGTGCACCGGCACCTCGCCGCGGTAGATGTCGACGAGGTAGTGGATGAACTCGAAGGTGAAGAACGAGATGCCCAGCGGCAGGATGAGGTGGAGGAGCGGCGGGTCGAGCGCGAGACCGAAGAGCGTGTGCGCGCCCACGGCCAGCGACAGCGACGCGAAGTCGAAGTACTTGAAGACGCCGAGCACGGCGAGGTCGAACGCGATGAACGCCGCGAGCACGAGCCGGCGGTCGCGCGCGGTGCGGCCGAGGGCCAGTCCGAAAAGGTAGTTGACCACCACGAGCGCGAAGACCATCGCGGCGTACGGCACGCTCCAGCTGGCGTAGAAGACGTAGCTCGCCACGAGCAGCACCGTCGTGCGGTGCCGCGCCGGGAAGGTCCAGAAGAGCGCCCAGGCGGTCGGGAGAAAGAGCAGGTACTCGAGGCTGTTGAAGAGCACTACTCAGCCGAGCGCCCGCAGCACGTCGCCGATGCAGCGCGAATGCGCGACGGCGCCGGCAGGACGGAGATGGAGCAAGTCGCGGAAGTCGTCCGGGCCTACGGCCGCGCGGCAGTCGATGACGGGAACGCCGTCCGCGGCCGCGAGCTGAAGCGCCGCGGCAGCGCCGCGCTCGAGGAACGCGCTATTCTCCGCGTAGGCCTCGGGATGGAGTGGCGGCATGAGGAAGACGACAGTGATGCCGCGAGCGCGCAGCTCCTTCACCAGCGAATCGATCACCGCTGCTCCCGGCGCCGCGGCGCTCGGGTCGCCGGGATGCACGGTCTTCATGCGATCGACCTCGGCCGTGAGCTGCGTCGCACTGGTGGCCGAGCCCGGGATCGCCAAGTAGCCGC
>WNFC01018410.1_pt1 | contig 11483 bp, 12 predicted proteins | sample 5400541 | NCBI WGS metagenome assembly WNFC01 (sample SAMN13153342, study PRJNA577476) | soil metagenome | isolation source: 120 cm saprolite under Douglas fir tree site 2 hole 2 replicate 1 | place: USA:California | collected 2015-04-18
AGTTCAGAAAGGAAATCTGGTGGGCGAAAGTACGGCCAAGCTGCGAGCAAGAGCGTCAAGAGCGCAATGCATCGGAAAAAGAGCGGCACACTTCGCTCCGGCAAAGGCGGCAAGGGCGGCAAAGTAAAAAGTCGTGAGCAGGCGATTGCTATCGGTCTCTCGGAAGCGCGCAAGAAGGGCGTGAAAGTCCCCCGCAAAAAAGCTGCCTGAGTATGCGAAGCTGGGCTCCGAACGTCCTCGCGGGTTATCGCCAAGAAGTTCAGGCCAACGTTAAATTTCGTCGCGCTGATTGCGGCCGTCTAGCGCGAACAAGCGTCGCTTCTCTCCGGATCGCAACGCGTGTGGAAGATATGCGAGGCAATGGCGTAACCGAGGACACTCCCCACAACCACGTCGGAAGCGAAATGCTCCCGGCCCAGAAAGCGTCCTACCGACACCGACGTTGCGGCCCCGTAGGCCAGCAATTTCACCCAAGGCTTGGGATATTCCTTCGCCACCACCGTGGCCATCGCCCAGGTGAACATGGGATGGCCCGCTGGGAAAGAAGTGTTAAAGCCACGAGAAATTCCGAAACGCCCATTGCCAGTTCCTTCCTCGGGACGTTCGCGGCCGGCGATGAATTGCATCGGAGTATAGATCAGGAAAGTGTTGGCTAGAGTTTCCAGCTCCAGTTCGCCAGTCTCTTTGGCGTGCTCGTCTTTTTTCTTGATGCCGTAGGCCCAGAGTCCAATCAGTGTGGCACTGGTTCCGTCCAGACTGACATTCGTCATGTTGCGGTACAGGTCTACGTGCGTGTTGGGCAAAGCTCGATCGATCTGCCGGTCGGCGGCAAGGAACGCTCCGGTGCCCGCCAGGAATAGTGCGTCCCATTTGAGATTGGACGGCTTGAAAGGGGCCAGATAAAGTCCCTTCTGATCCTGCAGCCCTCGCTTCAAACTACGAATAATCAGTCCATGGTGGGGCTGGTCCACATTCAACGCTGGTCTGGAACCTCCGGAATCCTGGGGCGGAATTTCTAATCCACTATCGACTACGTGGAGCCCGCTTGGCAGGAACCCAATAATGGAGTTCTCCGCCGGTGGAGCGGGGCCCGCGGTTTGGCAAGGGGCTGTGATGGAAAATGTAAGAATGGCCAGTGCGGCCAATGCGATGCGGTGAGTGCCAATTCCCTGTGTATGCAAGCCTCAGTTCCTATCCGTGAAGTTAAAAGTCACGAGATTCAAGGTCGCGAAATCCGGACCATGCAGAAATTGAGATGCAAATTACTGAAAATGAGTAGCTTCAGTTGGCGAGAAACCGCCTGGCTTTCACCGCTGGGAAAACCCCATAACTTTGCAAAAAGCGCATGGGCATCGTCCGGAGAATCGGGTAACATAGGTTCACCGGCTAAAATAGTTTTTTGGCACGAAGCCCCCCGGACCATCGGACGAGTGCTTCGGTAACCTTGTGACTGGCCTGTCGGCGGGCCACACTGCGAGAACATCTCAATGTCTAGTACCCCCAGTCTTCGTCCTCAACAGCGTACCCCCGTAGGCTCACCTCCGGTCTCGTACAATAACGTCGAAACCAGCGAGCGCATTAATGGCGCGCCAAGCGTGACCGAGATCTGGAAACAGTGGCAAGGCCAAGTCGTTGACCATCAATTTGTGTTGCAACAATATCTCGGCGGTTCGGATCACAGTGCCGTATTCCTTACGCAACGCGAGGGACGTCTCAAAGCCGCCATTAAACTAATCCCGGCGGCGAATCCAGAGGCCGCCGACCGCCAGCTTTTCCAGTGGAGGCTGGCCACCAAACTGCCGCATACGCACTTGATCCGCATTTTTCAGACGGGGCGCTGCGAGTTGGGCGATCAGTCATTGCTCTACATCGTCATGGAGTATGCGGAAGAAGATCTGTCGCAGATTATTCCGCAACGGCCACTCACGGCATCAGAAACGCGCGACATGCTCCGGCCCGTTCTCGACGCGCTCGCCTATGTTCATGGCAAGGGCTTCGTACACGGCCACCTCAAGCCGGCTAACATTATGGCGATCGCTGATCAAGTGAAACTTTCAAGCGATGGCCTCTGCGCGCCCGGCGAGTCGAACGGGCTGCGCGGAACTTCCTACAGCGCGCCCGAAGCCGCTAGCGGAGCGGTCTCGCCACCTGCGGACATCTGGTCCCTAGGCGTGACCCTGGTCGAGGCTCTCACCCTGCATCAGCCTACCTGGGACGCGGCCAAGCCAATGGAACCTGTACTGCCGAAGGAGTTACCTGCGCCTTTCGCTGAGATTGCGCGTCACTGTCTGCGTCCGGACTCGCGCCAACGCTGGACAGTGGCCCAGATCGCCGCAAACCTTGAAACAGGCTTCCGCGCCCTCCAAAAATCAGTGACGGGCGGCCCCGCCATTTCTGAATCAACATCTACAGAAAAGAAGCCACTCGCGAAGTGGCTCTACGCGGTTCCAGTCGCTGCCTGCATAGCGCTGGCGGTGCTCACAGGCTCCAGGATGCGCCAGTCTCGCCCGCAAGTTCAGCAAGTTGAGGCGCGCCATCCTCAGGTACAAGCTGAGCCGGTTCACAGTTCACAAGCTCAGCACGCTTCAGTTCAACAATCCGGCGTCGCACCCAGGAAGGCACAGCCGGAGAAGTCTAAGCAGATCGCCACTTCAAACCTCGAAGCACCGATCCAGCCCGCAGTAAAGCCAACGCCGGCGACGCCTGTTACAAGACCATCTACCACAAGAGCCAATGAAGCACCCTTCGATGACGCGCGAGCGTCAACGGCTTCAACGGTCACACCTCGGTCTGAAACTAGCTCTGGTGCGACCTCCGGGAGCACTGCTGCCACAGCGACCTCATCTACAAGCAGCGCGTTTCCTGGTGTCATTCACCAGGTCATGCCCGAGGTTTCGCCATCGGCGAGGAACACAATTCAAGGCCACGTGAGAGTGACGATCAGAGTTGCGGTAGATGCATCAGGCGACGTGACATCAGCGACTTTCGATTCTCCCGGCCCCAGTAAATATTTTGCGGGAAAGGCCATGGAGGCTGCGCAGGGGTGGAAGTTCAGTCCGGCAGAAGCCAATGGCCAAGCCATTCCCAGCCAATGGATTTTGCGTTTCGCCTTTGGCAAAGCAGGCACCGAGGTCTCGCCAGTGCAAACAGCTCCCAAGCCAACACGCTGAGGAGCGTGGAAGAGCGGACCTTTAAGGGCCGCGCTGCTCCCTAACCTTTTGAACGAGTTCTCCCCAATTACCTGCGTAACGTTGTTGTTCGACACCCCCAGGCATAGGCTCGGCGTGGAGGCGTGCAGAATATGAAGAAAATTGGAGTACTCCTGGCGTTCCTGGTCGCGTCGATGAGTGTTGCTCAGACGCAGCGGCCTACCGTCTACATTGCGCCGCAAAATGGCTTTGAAACCTACCTTGGTGCGGCGATGGCAAAGAAGGGCGTGCCAGTGGACATTGTCACCGACCAGACTAAGGCTACCTACCTGCTTAAGGCCGCGCCCGTCGAGATCAAACAGGAGTCTACGGGAGGCAAAATTGCCCGCTGCCTGTTCGCTTCCTGCGCCGGAATCGAGGACAAGGGAAATGTTTCCGTCCAGTACATTGAACTCAGTTCCAGCAAGATGTTGTGGGCCTACTCGGTAAACAAACAGAGAGGCGGCAGCAAAAACCAGCAATCCATGGCGGAAGCAGTTGCCAAACACCTCAAGGACTTCATCGAACACAAGTAGGCGCGGGTTCCATTGCGCGCAAGGTAACGGAGACGATGATGGAACGGAAGGTTGCTGGGCTGGCAATTGGCGGTCTGCTGTTGGTAGTTTTCCTTTTCTCCAGAAACCAGCTTCCCATCATGAAGGGACTGACCGCTGCGGGACACACCATGGCAGGAGATTCCAACCGCAGAGGTGCCAATGTTGAATCACTCAAGGAAACAGAATTTAAGTTACCAGGGCTGGAAAATGAGGATGTAGTGATTACTGGACCGTTGATAAGCTGGATGCGAGAAGAAGAAAGAGAAGCGCCGCAAACGAATACCTCCTCAACGCGCGCGCCGGCGTCATCTGATCATGTCGTTTTTTCACCGCGGCCAAAACCTAAAAACTTTCTTCACGCCGTATTCTCCGTAAAAAACTATATCCAGTTTACGTTTGTTGTCCCGCCAAACACGGTGGGTCCGAAACCGCGCGGCAACTTCCGCTCATTTCCGAAATCCGGCCAGTCCGTTGATGACGGGGCGGCCGACGTTGACGTGGTGGTATTGACCGAACAAGAGTTCAATGGCTTTTTGCACCATCGAGCGGGAACGGCAACCTTCGAATTGGACGCCTCTCACAATCAGGTAGTACCACCTGGTATTTCGCAATTCAGCGGGCACGACAAAGATCGCGTCGGTCGAAGCCGACTTCACTGTGAGCCTCGAGTAGGATCGGCGTCTATCAAATTGAGGCCGCGGTAACCCTCCGCACGTCCCCCACAAGGCACATTTTCATTGGATTTGTCTTAAAAACTCGCCATAGGGAAAACGGTCGCCAGGACATAGCGTCCGGGCGATGTCGCTATGGCGAAAGATGTGGCTCATGGGAATGCTGTAGCGATGACGTAATTGTCGGCTGAGTGACACCAGGGCCCGCATTTGTTCCGCAGTAGGCCTGGCGAGCGCCTCATCGCCGGTCGGATTGCTCTTGCTGCTGAAGTCCCCAACCAGCACGATTCCAAGATAGCTATTAAAGCCCTTGGCGTGCGCGCCCACGCAATGTTCAGGCCGTCCCGGCTTTACGGTTCCATCGGGGAAAATCATGTAGTGATAGCCAAGATGATAGAAGTGTCCCCAATAAAACACGCCGAAGCCACGGATTCGGTGGAATTCGTCCCAGGCACCGAGGTCGGAAGGCGTGCGTCCGTAGGCCTGCGCGCCCGGCGGAATGATCGCCGGCATAACCGACGAGTGGTGGATTACAATTCCTTGCGGCGTGATGCTATTGCCATAAGAGATTGCCCACAGGATGACGAATCCAGCTACGAGCAGTCCAGCTATAGCCAGGCGAGCGATGGCATTTGAGCTGAGATCTTGTGCTTTGGGTCGGCTAGCCGTGGATAAACCCCGATTGGCTGGCAGTATAGGCATTTAAGGCTCATCTGTAGTGGCTGGTCAACGCCGCTAACTGGATAAAGATTCAACTACTTGGCAAAATGTTGTCCCGGGCGATTGTATGTGCGTAGGTCTTGCGTGAGGGCTAACCCCACTTTGCCCGGCAGCCCACGAAAACTACACAGAATAGAACAGAATAGATAGAAAGACAGAAAGCTCTCAGCCCAGTTCCCTGACCCGCCTTTTTTGTTTTAGAATGGAACCTCTTTACTCATATCCTCGGCTTCGTAATGCAAAGGTCCTCCTCCCCAAGCCGACGCTTGGATTCCCACGTCGCCAAACGTGTGCCCGGTTCTCGTCAGGCTGAGCAGAGTGCCATCCAATTAAATGTCATCAGAACAGAGCCACCCAATAACGGCCATGCCTCCGAAACTCCACTGCAGCGAATTCTTCAAGAGGTAGTGGACGGCAGCGCCACCACCAGTGCCGCTATCGCGCTCGGCACAGAGGACGGGGTGCGCTGCCGTGCCAAGATCGGGGCCGCCGTTCCTGATGTCGGCACACGCTTGCATCCAGGTATTGGGTTGACCGGATTGTGTCTGCAAACCGGCGAAACTCAACTTTGTAATAACGCTGATACCGACGAGCGGGTATATTCCGAAGCCTGCAGAGCGCTGGGCATAGGATCCCTGCTGGTGGTGCCATTGAAATTGAAAGAGAATGGTGCGGCCGTCGGGGTGCTCGAGGTCGCCTCTGTGAACCCCAACGCCTTCAATGAGATGGCAGTTGCCCGGATAAGCCGCTTAGCGGAGCAGGTACTGGGTTCCATTTCATTGACAGCCCGCAACGCCACTGCTCATGGCATAGACCTGCAAAAGCTATTGTCGGCGGCCTATGTGCTTCAGGGGCAGCACAATTGCCAGCCTGAGAATCATGATCGCGAACGACCGGAAATCCCCGAAGCTCCCAAACGTAAGCTTAATGCGCCACCCGAAATTTCAGCGGCTCCTGCTGACCCGGCGCCAGTGCCAGTGCTGTCCCCCGACTTCGGCAAGGAGTCCCCGACGAATGCGTTCTCGTCGTCAGTTTGGTTGTTGGCTATTCTGCTTACCGCCATTGGACTCTTTAGTTACGGCTACCATATTATTTATCGGTCGCAAAAAGCATCCACGAAGGTCACGACATTTCAAACTTCTGCTGCGGATCTCAACCGCCTCGTCCCGCGCAATCAACCTGCCTCTCAGCCGATTCCAAAACCCAACGGCCGCCTGAGCACGTCTCCATCGGTAAACCCCGCAGCCAGCAGCCCAGAGCGGGGTGCAGCAGTCGACGACACGGTTTCGAGCACGGATGTGAAGCGCCCTGATCCTGACGCGGGCCTTGACGCCGCCGCTGAGTACGAGAAGGGTGTGCAATTCGCCGACGGTACCGGTGTGGCGCAGGACTACATCCAAGCCATGGCATGGTTTGCCAAGGCAGCAGCCAAGGGGGATGTCCGTGCCCAATGGGAGCTCGGACAGGGCTACCTCGAGGGAATCGGCGTTCCGCAAAACGACAACAAAGCCGCAGAATGGCTCAAAAGGGCCGCCAATCAAGGTGACGTGGAAGCCCAGAATGCTCTCAGCGACCTCTACCTTAACGGTTGGGGCGTCGCCCAGGACTACGTTCGCGCCTACACCTGGACCAGCATCGCCGCCGGACCATCCGCAGACCACGACGAGCGGCTGCAACAAATAGAAGCCCTGATGACCGAACCCCAGCTTCGTACTGCCCAGCAGCGCATCTCCAATTGGCGAATGCGCGTTGAACCTCACGCCGAGGACGCCCAACCCAATAGGTCGCCAAATCAGTAATCCCAATAAATTGTCATACTGAACGAAGCCCAGGGACCTGCGGTTATCGCGCTGCTCCATAAACTCCCCACTTGACGCCCGCCCCGGCTGCGAGTAGCTTGTCGTCGCCAGAGAAATCCCGATAAAACCAAGGAGGTTTCTATGCAGCGGAAAGCCATATGGACCGCCCTCGCAGCAGTGTTGGTCGCAGTGCTGGCGGTCGGCCAGGCTCAGCAAGCCCAGGAAGAATATCTCGACGTATTTTCTGTCCAGGTGAAACCGGATAAACGCGCAGACTTCGATGCCATCACAAGAAAGGTCGCGGCTGCAAATCGCCAAAACAATGGCGACGCATGGATCGCGATGGAAACCGTTTACGGTCCCGGGGATCGCGTCAGCTTCGTCAGCACGCGCCACAGTTATGGGGAGATAGAGAAAGCCCAGGGCGCATTTTTCGAGGCCCTGCAAAAAACATACGGCAAACCCGCCACCGACAAACTATTCCAGGATTTCAGCCAGTGCCTGGTGAGTTCGCGGTCGGAATTCCGCCGTCGCCGCTACGATTTGAGCAGTAATCCGCCCGCCGATGCCGCAGCCATGGCCAAGTTAGTCGGAGGATCTCGCTGGCTGCGCACCAACGTGGTGCACGTGCGGCCGGGGCAAGTAGCTAATTTCGAAGCGCTTCTCAAAGATATGAAAGCCGCGCGCGAAAAAGCTTCGCCACCGTTAACCGTGCTGGTATCGCAGGCGGTTGCCGGCCAGGAGGGCACCATCTTCTACGTCACCACCCTGCAAAGCTCTTTAGCAGGATTCGACGCGATCCCGCCTATCCAGCAGACCTTGGGAGACGAGGGCTATCAGAAGTTTTTGAAAACCAATGCGGACGCGGTCTCCAACACAGAAACCGTGATCAATCGTTTTCTTGCCGACAGAATGCCAAATCCAACACCGGCAAAAAACCGTTGGTCAACGCCACCTCCAAAAGCAAAATGGACGAGAAAGAGAAGCCACAACAGTAACGACACTACGGTGCCCCACCCTGGCGCTCTCGCAGGGTGGGGTTTTCCCTTGACGGTACTTCCACAGAATCATCCTCCCATCTTCTCGCTCTTCATCAATTCGGTAGTCTAGAAGGAAATGGCGGAATCTGTCTCCCCTGGTGGACCAGCCCGCCTACGCGTCCGCTCCCTGACAATGCAAATTACGGACCCACGCAAGGTAATCAGTTGGTCGCCCCGCCTGAGCCAGCCTTCTATTTAGCTATCCAACTGGGATCCAGGCGAACCCGGATTTTTTCCAGAAGCTCTGACGCGACGTTGCCAGCATCCAGGCTCGAAAATTCATCTCCCAGTTCCACGACCGGCGCAGTCGTGCATGTAGATTCGAATGCTCGCCGGCTTGCTGCTGACCCCCTCAAGCTCGGACCCACGACAATCAAACCCGGGCGCGTAGCACGAATCAGGATCAACGCATCAGGCAGGTTGCTGTTGGTGAGGACCCGGTAACCGGCACTGCGTAACAATTCCCGCAAATAAACCAGCACATCGGCAGACTCATCGATGCACAATACAGCAGGCCCTTCGCATTGCACAGCTCGCACATTGGTTTTCCGCTGATAAAAGGCCGAGACTGCGTCCTCTTCCGATTCGTGGGTGTCAAACAACATAAGCAGGTTGGTCAGCTTCAGAATTCTGTGCACATCCGGAGCTACATTACACAATTTCAAGTCGCCGTTGGCTCGCCGCGCGCTGGTTAGCAAGCGCACCAACATTCCCAGTCCACTACTATCAACAAAAACCACTTCGCCAAGGTGCAAGACAATATCCCTGCGATCCTCTGTGAGCTTAGTGATGTTGTTGCGCAACGATTCTGCCTCGGGGCCGGCAACGATGCGCCCACTGCAGCGGATGACCGTAACCTCCCCAACTTCGCGAATGTTGAGCGACAGCCGCACCCTAACCCCTCGCAGCTTGAATGAAGGTCACAAACCGCGCCATTATATCCAAGCGCATGCTTCTGGATGACTACTTGCCCGAGTTCGACGTGCGAACCAGCTATGCCACACGCATCGCCGCGTCTCCGGCGAGGGTCTATACAAGCCTGTGGACCGCTAACTTCGACCATTGGGGAGTAACGCGAGCACTTTATGCAGTACGTACGCTCCCATCGTTTCCGGCGCGACCGCGTGAGACATGGCGCCGCTTCCGTGACGAGCTGTTTCGAAAACGTTTTACTCTCGACGGCATGCTCTCGGAAGGCTTCTCTCTGCTTGAGGAGCGGCCCGGCGAAGAACTCTTGCTCGGCACAGTGGGTCGCTTTTGGCGTGCCCGTGGAGAGCTGTGCGCAACCAGCCCAGTTCAATTCCGTGCGCCCGCCCCTGCGGGAACCGCGAAGGCGGCATGGAACTTCGAAGTGGGGATACGCGCAGACGGCGCCACCGAGCTTAGGACCGAGACTCGAGTATTGTGCGCGGACGTCGCGACAAGGCGACGCTTTCGCGCGTATTGGATGCTGATCAAACCATTCAGTGGCCTGATACGGCAGGAGATGCTGGCCGCGGTCCGAAGCGCAGCGGAGTCGGATGAGAGTCGAAGTGCTGGTCCCCAGTAGATGTGCTCTTGTCTGGTACCTCGGCCCGGTGCCCCAGGTTCGCGACCCGTCATTCCGCGTTTTTTGCGGAATGGGTGGGGCCGCGGCCTCGATCACGCCGTTTCGATCCTTCGTGATTTCCATTGCGCTGGCCACGGCTCATTCACCCTCACCCGCCCAAGCTACCAGAGTTGAGCAAACCCATGCCCGGAGCTGCTTTGGCGTCGCGGTTCAATTCAACCGCATCCGGGTAGTCCATCGTGGAGGTGTTCGCATCATGGTGACGTGCAGGAGTATCGGGTAAGCTTCGCGTGCGGCCTGAATCTCCTCTACCGCAACCTCCTTGCCTTCCAACTGCTTGTAATCGAGAAAAAAGCGTCGCAGCATGAGAAGTCTGTGGGGAGGCATTTCGTCCGCTTCGCGGTAGCTGTTGAACTCTGGATCGGCGGTTGCAACAGCGATAATCTTGTGGTCCTTCTTCCCTTGGTCGATCATCGTCATTAGACCAATCGCCCGGGCATGAATGATGGTCAGCGGCACCACAGGTTGCTGGCATAGCACCAGTACATCCAGCGGATCGTCATCTTCGGCCAGGCTCCGCGGTATGAAGCCATAATTCGCCGGATAGTAAACCGCGGAGTAAAGGATGCGATCCAACTTGATCAGTCCGCTTGCTTTGTCCAGTTCGTATTTCACACTCGAGCCAAACGGGATTTCAATGATCGTGTTGAACTCATGCGGCAGTTTGTCTCCAGCTGGTACGTCGTGCCAGGGGTGGATCATATGCAGAGATTATTACTCTCTCCGAACCTTATTAATTCGTCGGCGGGTGGCCCGCTCGTTTCACCGTTGAGTATATCCAGGACTACGGAGGCGGTGCCCCATCCTTTTCGCGTACGTTGCGAAAAGGGTGGGGGATGGGGATCATCACCGCGCCGCAAGTACAAGCTTCACGCCAGCACTCAGCAAGAAATCCCAAAGCAGGAGACGACCGTGGAGACCCACCTTCAAAAAGCGAAGGGTGGGGCAGCCCGCTGGCCCACCTTTCGATGGGGAGTCGCTTCCTTGAATGGACCAAGAATCAAGTCAGGAGGCCTCCATCCGGAAAACATCCACTAGAAACGTGATCCCGTAGACGATTGCCAAGACGAGCGAAGCTCGAAAAGTTTCACCGTTGTGAACGATGTAGTACCACAACGATCCGGCCGCAACAACTTCGAGAAAGTTCACCCCGGCCCACGTCTTCCAATGCTTCGGGGCGCTTGATTCTTCGGCAAACATTGGAACCGTCAGTGACCACACAAATCCGACCAGGGAAAACCCAGCGGTTCGCAACACAAACTGTTTGAAATCGTGTGAGACAGCCATCATTACTAGCCACACCGCCATAGTGGTCCTGAAAATCAAGTCCTTCACGAAGGAGAATCTCAAACGTCCCTTTAACTTCTTTCATGCAGCCCGATGGCAATTAAAACGACAAACATCTCAAGTAACACATGAACGCAACTATGGTTAGCACGCCATCCCTGGGGACTAGGATCCTCCTCCATTGGTTTCTCCTTTTCGGGCCGCGAGGCGGGCTGGCCCACCCTCCCATCCCCACAAACACTTAGGTTGCCCATCCTTGCGCTTTTGGCAAGGGTGGGGCAACGTCAGTCGTCGACCGTGAAAGAGTGGGCCAGCCCCCTACCAGATCAGTTTGACCCCCAGTTGCATCTGGCGGTTGCCTCCAGTGAACTGCTTCTGATTCAAGAACAGGTCAGAGGTGAGGTTCGAGTAAGTAGTGCTCAGAGCATTATTTACCGTACCAATCAGCACACCGGTCTGGAAAACGGTGGGCTGCGCCAGAGAGAAGTTGCGATGGTTAAAGGTGTTGAAGGTATCTACTCGGAACTGCAGGGTTGCCCTTTCGGTCAGCTTCGTATTCTTAAACAACCCCAGGTTCCAGACGTTCACTCCCTGAGTCTCAAAGCTGTTGCG
>WNFC01012412.1_pt1 | contig 11482 bp, 17 predicted proteins | sample 5400541 | NCBI WGS metagenome assembly WNFC01 (sample SAMN13153342, study PRJNA577476) | soil metagenome | isolation source: 120 cm saprolite under Douglas fir tree site 2 hole 2 replicate 1 | place: USA:California | collected 2015-04-18
ACTTGATAAGAGGGAACGTATCGAGGATCGCGCGTGTAAGGACGCCGCCACGCCCGGGTCCGCCAACACCTCCTCCACCAGCAGCGGCGCGGTAACGCTCAGGGTGACGTATGGCACGAATTACCTAAGCATCCTGTCAGCGCCAGCGCCCTCAATCCCAGGAATGCTCGTGTGCCTACGCCAGAAATGATGACCACGGCAAATAGCCCGGCGATGCAGCCAGTGATGGCATAAAGAATGACCCTTTAATATCGGTTGCGTGAGGAGCTGGTTACCGTACGTAGAGACGCGAGGCCTTACATCGCAAGGGTAGTCTTTGAACTGCCCGTACCGCCGTTCCCATTTGGAATGTTTTGATTATTCCCAGTGCCGTTGATACCCGGAGAACCCGTAGCATTGTATGCGATGAGTGTCGCCCATAGATAGCCCGATGCGGTCGGATAGCCAGCAGCGAGCGTTTGGTTGATTGCAAGCTGAGAGGCGTTCAGAGTCGTAGCATTATACTCGCCATATACACTAATGTTGATGGCCTGGAACTCATTGAGAATAACTTGAGCGGACGCCAGGGACTGTGTGGAATATATGTCCATTAGCGGTGTGAAAATATCAGGGTCTTTGTATCCGGGATTGATGATGCACGCTTTTGCCCATTCTGAGTAAAGGAGCTAGACCAGAACGAGTTAGCCGCCCACCTGACGTTAGCATGAGAAAACAAACGCGCACCGCTCCAACTGCTCCCCTGTCACTGGCGAGTGTGAAAACGTCGACGTCCTGAGATGCATTTGTAGTGTTAGCGTCGCACGCGATGAGCGCTATCCAAGGCGTGGTCGCTGGAAGTGGCGTAACGTAAGGGCCCAACAAGTGACAAGGGGGTGCGCGGCGCCCATTACGCACTGATATCGTTAGTGGCATTCCTCGCGTCGTCTTCCGAGAATCGCACTAGTACCCCCTGCCGCCCATAATAAGCCTCGGCTCGCAGAAAAGGGGGAGGGGAGTAGGCCACAGCCAGCACACACCTTGCTCACTCCGCTGGTATGTTGGCCGACGAGTTGGTACGATACCGTTTGCGTGTCCTCCCCGGGCAAACTGGGCAAGGAGGAAGTGTGTTAGCACCAAGTCTTAATGGTAGTCAAAGCTTGGCGCAGGGTCAGGTACATTGGGGATAATAGGGACACAGTATGATGATACACAGCAGCGAGGACAAAAAGTAGGTAGCCATAGGGTGGCGCGCCAGTTGGGCAAGCCATGTTGTCTCATCGCTTTTCGCGAGTTCCAAGCATGCTGATCCCATGCCACCGTCCGTGGAAAAACGCGGGTGCCAGTTGAGGGGTCGCCAGTGGCGTTGAGCTGGGTCGCAGCCTGGCAGGACAGGACACCCGGCGAACCAAGGGCAACCATGTCGAGCACGCTAGGAGTGGCACATGACTCACCCAACGGCACTATACCACTGCAGAAACACTCGGGAGATGTCGGTTACGTTGAGTCCGCCTTGAATGGCGAGGTTGGTGTCATTTGTTGGTATAGCTGGTATGTACGCGAATACTGGGAGGAGCACTACCAGTAGACCAATAAGGAGGGTAATCATAGAGGGGGATGAAGGAAGGACGGTGACAAGTCAATGATGAACATGTCGTGTCGGACAACACGCCGATAAAGTGTGGCAAGTCAAATCGGGTGGAGTGCCCCAATTTGGTAATTTCCCATCCCGTCCCACACACACACACACACGTATTATACGTTAAACCAAAGTACTTGTCATCCTTCATGTCTCCCCGACAACCTCCTCTACTGCCTCTTTGAAAATGTCCGTCCCCTTTGCGAGGTCCTCCCGTGAGATATTCAGCGGCGGTATGAACCTCACTGTCTCGTACACCGATGTCGTAAGGAGAAGTAGGCCCTTGTCAAGACACCGCTTAGACAACTTCATCGCCAAATTCGCCGGTGTACCCTTCTTGACAGCGGGATCGAACGTCGAGTGCGAGGGAGAAGCGAACTCGGTAGCGATCATTAAGCCCTGCCCCCGCACGTCGAGGATGTGCTGTCCGACAACGGGGTCAGCTTTCAGTGCATTCAATGTTTTGAATAACTCTGCGGATCTAAATAACAGCGTGCGATTTAGCACCAGCTATCAGTTCGACGGAATATGAGCCGCACCGCGCATTGACGTTGTCCAGGATATTTTCCTCCTTGAACGCATCCGCAACTGCAACGGCTGCAGCACATGACACGGCGTTTCCGGCATATGTTCCTCCCTATAATACACCTTTAGGCTTCACGGTCAGTTGACGGCGAAGAATCTTACCATCGTCCCAGGCTTAAGTTTGTCCGTCAGCTCCTTCCCGCAGACGACCGCGCTGAGCGGGAACCCATTTGCCAGACCCTAACACAGTCGATAATCGTGTCGCATGACAGGAGCACCAACAGGGCACGCATACCTTGGCTATAACTATGATGTCCGGTCTCACGCCGCTATATTCGAGATTGAACATGCGTCCCGTCCTTCCGAACCCACTCTGCACCTCGTCGATGATGAGCAGCAAACCATGTTTGTCGCAGATGGTGCGCAACCCTTGCAAGAAAGCTGGCGGCGCAGGGACGTACCCACCTTCTCCCAGCACAGGCTCGATGATGATCGCGGCGGTGTCTGACGGTGCGGTCTGCTGAGAGAGCAACAACTCGACCTGATACAGGGAGGCGCGCACGAGCTCAGACACGTCCGCGCCCGGCGCGGCATTGAAATGGTGCCAATAAGGGAATGGCGCCGTCAGCACACCTGGCTAGCAGCCCATACCGCACGCATTAACCAAACGGGCATAATTCAACTAGGAGCAGGCACGGGAAACGGACCATGAGCGGCGAAAAGCCATGGGCGTAGATCGTCTTGCTCTTCGTGATGGCCATCGCGCCGAAGGTCCGCCCGTGGTATGCGCCTTGCATCGTGATGATGTTTTGCTTGCGCGTGATGCTACGAGCCATCTTGAGCGCGGCCTCGATCGCTTCCGAACCCGAAGTTGTGAAGAAGAACGAGTCGAGCGAAGGATGCGGCATGATGGGGAGCAGACGGTCAATGAGGCGCAGATACGGCTCATGGTACGCGATACTACACTAACCACCGCTCAGGATAGACGAGGAGGGAGTAGGGGTGGGATGAGACCTACTTGTCCGTGCACGAGATTGAGGCATTGGTCCGCCGCAGCTTTGCTCACTTTAGGATGGCAATGACCTGGATTCTTACGAGTCAGCGTTAAAGAGAAAAATGTCCTTCCAGACGTACCCAGGCTCGTAACGCCGATACCAGACGTAAAATCAAGCAACCTCCGCCCGCTATGCATCGTAACCCATGAACCGGCGCCCTTCACGAATACGTCTTCTGTGAGGTGGTTCACACCCTTCGTGACATGGCGTTGCGCAAAATCGAGGAGCGGCACGGTCGTGATTGGGCGTCCTCTGGAAAATGGAGGTGAAACATGGGCATGTGAGACAACGAGACTAAGACTAAAGCCAACGAAACGCACGACACTCGGGGGACAAGCGCCCAGGGGTTTCGAGTGGCGGTACGAAACAAATCTTGGCCAAGGAACATTATTGGTCTAATGAAAGGGCAAAATCGGTGGGATCGCGCGATGGGCGCGATGAGAGTGATAAGGAGTTATCCGCGGTTTTTGATAGGCCGGTGACTCTGAGCTGAGCTCATCGTGCGTATCCGTCATAGAACAACGAGAATCCACCGTTACAGTGCGAAAAAGCAGTCTGAATTAGACATTAGACAGCTCTGTCGTTGTCCATCACCATCACCACCAACCACCAACGCCGCCAACGGCAATCGAACGCTCTCAATCTCAGCTAGCTTCGGAACTAGCCGTTGTTGTTCACACTCAGATCACCTCCGATACAATGTGGCTCACGGCCCGCTCACACATCTGAAATGAAATTTGAAATTGGATTCATGCATGGAGGACGCATATCGTGAGGTGGGATTTGTGACGCGCTTGCATCTCCTTTTTTCACTTTGACGTCCGACGTTCTCGTCCTCTAACCTCAACAATCCAAGTCATGCACAACGCCCAACAACCGTTGCAGTCAGAAGACAACAAGGAGTCATCTAAGCAGGTTGATGAGCCAGCTAATGCAAATCCATCCACGCCCACGAGACCCATTACTACCCCGTCAATACCAGAGCCGATTATTCAAAAAAGGTGTGAAGCTCTTGAACTTTTTTTTCCTATCATAAAAACTAGCCACGATCATGACGATCGTATCCCGGAGTTCCTTGATATGTTTTTGTCGCCGTCCGTAATCCCTTCCAGGTGGATCCGAACCTGGAGGTATGCGTCCAAGATGAATTCAAAAAAACAACGTCGACGACGAGCCAGGGATTATCGACTTGTTGAGAAAGATAGCAAAGGAGGAATCCTGGCGAGAATTACTTGCCGGTGAACACGGTACATCTTCCCTTTGTTTCGACCTGAAGTGCTCTGATCGTGTTCTGTCTCCAGACGTGTTTCGAAAAAAAAGTCAGAGAAGCTAAGTCACCAACGGGGAACCTCTCTGAGGCTGCCGTGAATGGTGCGCAATGATCTTAAACGCGACTGTACATTTCGTTCATTGTTTTTCATCACAGCTTCTGTACGCGCATGGCGTTTCCTTTTCCAAGGTGACTCGGACACGGCAGAAACATTTCTTCGTTTACTGAGGTAGTCAGTGATAGTATCTCTAACTACCTTGGTAAACGAAGAAATGTTTTGCAAGGCAAACATGCATCGTAAATTCGTCTGGAACCGGAAAGTCTCGTATAGTGGATAAAGTAGCCACGGAAATCATCACTGTGCCTATGCGCATGGGTGAATGTGGAACTCAAGGTTTCAACATCCGTGCCTTCTTTTTTGACCCACTTATATCGCGATCCATCAGGATTCCCCCCTCCTGATAATGCTCTTCGTGATTTGTTTGCATCAAGGGACTCCGAGGACCAAGCCGATGTTGCGAAGAAGCCACATGGATTCATGTCCTCCCTTATAATCGTCGTTCACGACCGTCTCGAAGACATCGCATCGAAGGAGGAATACGGTGATTATCCTGTAACTTCGTCCCGAACTATGAGCTAACGACGTTGCAGACATCCCGAGCCTACCGTCGTTATCTACTCCGCGAGACGAGGAAGAGCGGGACCGCCATAAGTCGCTGGCGTCGACGTTCCGCGACCTCATGACGAGAGATTCGAAGACAGAAAAGGTCGGATAAATTACCAGAAAAGTTTGTACGAACGTGTAATCGGGCTGGCTGATAAGGTAAATTTCTGTGTCCTTGACCATTTCTGAGGCTGACGAATCTGTGAAGTTGGCGAAGGACAGTAAGAACATTACTCGCGAGCCAAACAGGGATAGCCCTCCCCTATACGTTTCTAAAACCGACGATGAGGGGAATACAGAAGCAGGGGAAAAAACTCTGTCGATTAATAGATCCGCATAGCGTTTTGAGCTCGCTTACAGGCCACGGTGGCCCCTCGTCATCCTCGCTTTCGACGAGTCCTATATCTTCATCGGTAATCCAAAATGCTATAACTGGACTCTGTTCTCAGAGTTGCGTCGTACTTTGCGACGCATCGTCAATTATTCCATATTCTCCCTCTTCCTTACCACAGCGGGAAAGTTTCATCTATTCTCCCCGAAGATACAATCGGACCCTTCAGCCAGGTTGTCCGAAATGGGCCATATCAGATGATCACAACATGCATGGCTCCACTGGATCCTATTTCGGAGGTGTGTTTCGACGACCTTGCACTCCCTGCAAGAGAAAATACTGTCTCGTTAGATCGAGTGGTACAAACAGAGTGGATATCCCATCTCGGTCGTCCCTTTGAACTGCCAGTCTATACTGCATCGCAATAACGGACCGGGATCTCTGGCCTGTCTATCTGTTCGGTTCGTTCCCGAATTCAATGCAGACTCACTTTCTCGCGCTGTCGCTTGTAAACAAGAGTGCCATATACGACTGTGTATCGCTGCGACGACCGTATTTGGAATGATTGGTCGCCATTGCTGGATCAGAACCCTTTCTAGCCGAGGGAATGTCGGACGTTCCCTTGGCTAGAAAGTGTTCCGATCCAGCAATGGTGACCAATCGTTCTGAGTCGGAACTTATGCGTACTGTATAAGTTTGGCGAGTCCGGTGCGGACCCTGGCAGACCACTCGGACTTGAACTGCGTCGATCGTGGACGGCGTGGAGGACTTGTTGTTGCGTTGATCATCATGCAGACACGGGACGCGGCATTGGTAGAAGGGAGAAGATGGGTGGCCATCAACGAATTCATGCGGGCCCTACTCCCAACGTCTGAGTACGACAGTGACGACACCCTTCAAAGCTCTCTGCCCACACGTGCGCGCGAAGGAGAAGACATCCCTTTCGGCGAGACGTTCGGGGACTACGGCATATGGTTCAACCACGCCATTAGGATCGAGGACTGAAAAGTGATCAATGTGGACTTTCTCTGGAGATTCATCACGCGAGGCGCAATGATAATGTGTCTAAGCGCGCGCGCCCTTCGCTTACAGCCACATACTTTCTCGAATCTTGCCAGACGGTGCATGAAGCACCGTGGCTCCTGGTACGCAATCTTTGTCCTCGCAGTGGGCCACGATTCACTAAATCAACTCGAACGCCGTCGCCCGGGGCGGCGCAAGGTTTTCGAAGGGTAGGATTGGCATCGTCAAGGCGCGTTTTCCTGGTGCTATGCTTCAACCGTAGTAGGTTAACCCGAAGTCTCACCATGTCCCTTTCACCACTGGCTCAGAGAAACCCGTCATGTCACCGTCCCTGCGGTATTGAGTACGAGATTTGCATGTGGTAATACCATCATGCACGACACGCAGTGCCTCTTTCCGCGTTACGAACGTCTCATCCTCCATTCCCCCAGATAACCTGCGTTTCTAGAGCAGCGAGAATATGGACGGTCAATGGGCAGAGTGGCTTTGTGTTTCTGAAACCCCCACATGCTCGCTACATCGCATATGTGTGCTGTCTCGAGTCCTTCAGGTCAGCCTGGCCCAGTCTACTACATTTACCATGCCGTCATCAAATCAGCCCGTGGACACCAGGGCTTAAGTGAACTGCAAACCAATTCAAGTTGTAGAGCTGGGGGGAAAGGACATCCCGTTACCGTATATGAGTGGCAAAGTGATACCCATCAGGATATGGACTTAGGTCCTGTCATCGAATACGAGTATGATATATGATACTGTACAGGTAAGGACGTCTCCGAACGCCTGGCTCGGTCGGTGACTTGGCGGACGTAATTGACTTGCATCCAGTAAATAAGGACATTCCCCACTGGTTCAAGGGTTCTGATCGGCTGTGTTGCTTGCGTCACATTTGAAGAATGCCCCATAAGACGGAGTAACTAAGAAGACGCGAAGGGAGGAGCAAGTGGTTCGACCATAACCATATTGAATTCAAGACCAGATAGCAGATAGCAACATGAACAGAGACACGGAAATCACAGAGCTCAGCCTGCGCCGCGCATATGAAGAGGAAGAAACCCATGGAGGAAACGATCCAGGCCTCATCTAGACGGCTCACACATGAAAGAAGATAAGTTACAGGAGCAGAGACGGGCTAGCCAGTAATCCCTGCGCACCATCGAGGAGCGCAAACGTTATCTACGCATCAGCTGCGTGAAAAGAGGGGAAGACGGAATACATATGTCAAATAAAAAAAGTTTCGCATCAGTGGAGATGGAGTGAGTGGCCGCGTACACCAGGGCGGCCGGCAGCCCTGCGAAAAGGCATCGGGTGGCCACGCTTGCGTTTCCCACTGTTTCCAGACGCCTTCCCTGCGTTCGCTTTGACATGTACACCCGTGGAGTGGCTCGGCGCTGGTACCACACTACTCGTGAGCGACGGACTAGAGGATGGGTGGTGGTGGTGGTGATGAGGATGATGGTGGTGGTGAGGAGGAGGAGAATGGGTAGTGTGGGAGACTACTTCTGGTTTCGTCGGACGTGGCATACTGGTGCTGTGTTCGACAGGGGATGTATGGGAAGGAGAAGCTGAAGCAGGGGGTGGAATCGCGCTTGGCTCGTCCTCACAGTTGCCACCAGGAAGTTGATCCGCGACGGCAGGGGACACTGCAATACCAGGAGTAGACGAAGTGGAAGAGGATGTGCGGGAAGGAGAGGCCGAAGCAGGGGATGCAATCTCATTTGGCGTGACCTTGCTGCTGCTAGGAGATTGCTGCGCGGCGGAGGGGGACACGTGAATACCGGAAGTAGTCGAGGCGAGGGAGGATGTACGAGAAGGAGAGGTTGAAGCTGGGGATGGGACCGCGCTCGGCGCGGCGTTACTGCTACTAGGAAGTTGCTTCGCAGGGGCAGGGGATACATCACCACCGTTCGGGCAGAACGTGATCAGGAGATCCACCTAGATGCCAAGATTTCAGTTGAGAGGAAGAGGGGAAGGCTCCAGATGGACTTACATTATTGTCCTGGCAGGCAACTATCACCTGGTTGTCATTCGAGTTGTGGTACGCCGTACCGCAACCTGACGTGGCGCCTGCGTAAATTATTCAGCCATTCGAAAAGCGGTCGACGATACAGTTGGCCTTACAAGTGGCACCTTGACCGTCACAACCATTGAAGAAGCTACCAATATACGTCAGCGCCGCACATACATATGAGGGGGCATGTGCGCAAAGCCCACCTGAACGCTGCAGGGACATTCAGGGCATGTCTGTGATAACAATAAGGCGATCATCGACGCAGATTGTCGCTGGTAACGCACGGTGGGATAAGCGATAAATCCACAAATGACCCGCATCCCGGGCACGCGGGATTATTCAAGTTAAATTCCACAATCGCGCAGTTCTCGCCATTCAGCAGACACGGACCTGCGGCAGCGCATCAGTTCGCCTATTCCAGCCAATCATTACGTGGCAATAGAATGCGCACCAGTCTGCAGGTAACTATATGAGGAGATAAGGAGGACACGCAGGCGGTTAGAGCGCTGTTGTCCCGTAAATGGTGGTTAACGTTATATTACTCACGCAATGCCAGATTGGGCTGGCCCGTTGCTTGTCCAGTCCTCACCGTTCGAGAGGACCTTCCCACCGATTACCAGCTGGGGCTGCCTCCCACACAACATTCACACTCCATAATTAGCCACCTCGCCTTCTTGCGCATACATCAGGACGAGCTCCTTACCATTCCTGTGCCGCATCTTCGCGTGCGAAAGTCAGCGTTGGTGCTATGCACGATCCCGACAGAGCTCCGTGCTTACTGATTGTTGAAACGGATGGTGTGCGATTCCGCGCGCACGAGCGTAACAGCCGTGCTGATGAGCATGGCCACTGGCATGGCGAGCATAATGAAAGTGTTTCCCATGAAGAAAAAGGAAGGTGGGGTGAAATACCAAAACGAAGGGGGGGGAAAGGAGCGCGAGAAGGGGAAGGAACGTGACCCAAAGGAGAGTGAAAACGGGGGGAACAAGCGGAAGGACTGGGGGGCAAAAATGGAACGTACTTGAGGGTGCGTGCCATCTTAACGTATATATATGGTGTTAGAGCGCCGGCCTTCCAGGTCCAGCCTGAGGTCGGGGCGGAGCAAGACAGGGCCCTGTTTTGTCTCCGGACAAGGCGTGGGAGCGCGTCGTCGTCGAAGTTGTCGAATCGCCGCATTTCAATACGCCGCATGGCAGCTCCGAATGCGCATACCATACATTAGAGCATGAGGTTTATTTCCCTTCCGAGTCGCCTTCAGGTGTCGTCAGTGGCACCATACCTCCAATCGCTGAGGGGATCCTCTCTGAGTGTTGAACTCTTTGTTAACAAAGGCTGTGCCGTCACTGCGAAGAAACCATGTCAACCAGGGCCTTACGCAAGGAAACTCCTTGGGGTTTTTCAATTTCCGATTGAACTTTTTGAAAACCACATGCTGTGGACTCAGTGTGGGGGATTTAAAAGCCCACACACCTGACGCTCCTTAGATTAAATTTTACAGATGTACGTGACAGGCGTCTGAGTCAAGACAGTTTCCAACCCACTGAAGGCTTCCATTGGGGACCAATTCTTCTTTTACAAGATGAGCCGGTGTAACGACGCAGCGTATGGGCGGTGAGTCTTACGAATATAAAGAGTGGTGGTGATTGAAAGGGAAGATGGCTGATTTAGGGTCGTCAACTTTACCGACAACGTCACCCGGGTCGAAGCGTCACCGGTACTGTACTGTACTGCACGCGTGTACAGTTTGAATACGTTGAATTACTTAATTGACCATGTTTACGACTACCCCCGCACCCCTACATCATGTCACGATGCTCTCCCCGTACAGGCGACATCTCTCTTATGAACGACTAGTGTCGGGTTCAACGTCTTGTCACGGTCGACCGTGCCTCTTTCTGTCACATTCGGGGGATGCGCCGCCAAGCCGATGTAAGACGCAGCAGCATTACGGAACCGGAAAGAGAGGAAGAATGTCTACCAGAATAGATTCGAGACTAGATAGCCAATTAACAACACGAACAGACACGGAAACCGCAGAGCACAGCCTGCGCTGCCCATATAGAAAGGAAGAAACCCCATGGGAAAACGATGCAATGAGAAGGCGAAAAGGATGCAGGCCACCGTCTAGACGGCACATACAAGAAAGAAGTTAAGATACAGGAGTAGAGATGAGTTAGCCAGGGACGCTTCGACGTGGTGATTCACCGATTCCGCCTGTGGCACGGATAATCACCTTCCAGGGCCACCTAAACACGTTACGGGCAGAATGTGACCATGAGACCCACCTAGATGCCAAGGGGTTTCATTGAGAGGAAGAGGAGAGGGTTCGAGATAGACTTACATTGGCGACCATGCAGGCGACTATCACCTGGTTGTCATTCGAGTTGTGGTATGCCATGCCGCAACCTGACGTGGCGCCTGCGCAGATTATTCAGCCATTCGAAAAGCGGTCGACGATACAGCTGGTCTTACAAGTGGCACCTTGACCGGCACAACCATTGACGAAGCTACCAATATACGTCAGCGCCGCGCATACATACAGGAAACATGTGCGCGAAGCCCACCTGAGCGCGACGGGGACATTAAGGGCATGTCTGTGATAACGATAAGATGGTTATCGGCCTAGATTGTCGCTAATAACGCACGGTGGGATGAGTGATATGTCCACAAATGTCCCGCATCCCGGGCACCCAGGACTAGGATTATTGAAGTTAAATTCCACAAGCGCGCAGTTCTCTCCATTCAGCAGGCATGGACCTGCCGCAGCGCATCAGTTCGCCCGTTCCGGCCAATCATCGCAAGTCAGCAGAATGCGCACCAGTCTGCAGGTAACTAATACGAGGAGATAAGGAGGTGAGGCTATCGCGCCTGTGTCCCAGAAAAGACTAATACGCACGCAATGCCAGCTAGGGACCCAGAGGTTGTCCAGACCCCACCGTTCGAGACGACCTGACCACCGATGACAACCTGGGGCTGTTCCCACACATTCAC
>WNFC01008247.1_pt1 | contig 11481 bp, 9 predicted proteins | sample 5400541 | NCBI WGS metagenome assembly WNFC01 (sample SAMN13153342, study PRJNA577476) | soil metagenome | isolation source: 120 cm saprolite under Douglas fir tree site 2 hole 2 replicate 1 | place: USA:California | collected 2015-04-18
TCCACGTCGCGACTGGTCAGCGCCTTCAACCGATGCCGGTTCTCAATCAGCTGCAGCACCGAGGCGAACTCGTAGGTCGTGTGCGACACCACGCCCTCCTTCGCATACGGTGAGATGACGATCAGCGGCACTCGCGGTCCGAGCCCGAACTGATCGGCGGCGGGCGGCGCCACGTGATCGTAGAAGCCGCCGAAATCGTCCCAGGTCAGCACGATCGCGGTCGTCGGCCAGAGGGGGCCCTGCATGATCGCGTTGATCTGCCGTACCGTCCAGTTCTCGCCGGCGCAGGCCGAGACGCTGAGCGTCGTGCCGGCGAAGGCGAGCACCGTCGGGTGCTCGCTCACGTCGAAGTCGGGAATCAGCCAGCTGACTGCGGGCAGCGTCCCTTTCGCTGCATCGTCCGCAAACTTACTGACGGGGACGACGCGCGCCTGCCATTGCGGGCTGAAGCGCACGTGCCGCACCGCGTCGAGAGCCGACCAGATGTAGCCGCGCTGCCCCTGCTGCGGCGCGTAGTACTGCCACGAAACGCCCGCAGCCTCGAGACGATCGGTCACCGTCGTCATGTCGAAGCAGGGATACTGACGGCTGAATTGTCCGGTGGGGCTGAGGACCTCCACCCGGGTGCGTTCGTCGGCGTCGCATCCCCAGGCAAACGAGTTGGGGTTACCGATCGCGCCGCCGGACTGCGCCGCCACGGTGTACAAGTGATTCGGAAAGCTCGGGCCGGCGAGCGAGGAAAACATCCGATCGGCGAGGGCAAAGTGCTCGGCGTAGCTCCAGTAGTTCGGAATGTCGGATCGGAGGAACTGCGTCAGAGTGAGCATCTCGTTGCGACGGTTGCCACGAATGAGATCGAAGCGGTCCATCTGGCCGTCGTGCATGGCCGTTCGCGTATCCTCCCAGTCGTGGCCGATGTCGCGCGGCATGCGATCCGTCCCGCGCCGCAGCGAGACCCGCTCACCTGTCGAGATGACTGCGCTGGTGGCGCCGTCGGCGCCCGGAAAGGCGCCGAAGTACATGTCGAACGATCGGTTCTCCTTGATGATGAAGACGATGTGCTGAATGTGCGAGCGGAGGCCGGTGAGCTGCGTGACGGCGGCGCGGGCGCCGGGGAACAGGGGAATGTGCTGCGGTGTGGCCCCGCCGGGCGAGCCGGCTGAGATCCCGACGATCAAAAGGCCGACGAGTGTGGTCCCGGCGAGCAGGCGGCGGGTGTCCCGTGTTCTCACCTGAAACAGCATAACCCGCCGCGACCGCCGAGTCGGCGGGGTGAAATCAAAACAGAATCCCGGCGCCGACGCCGGTCTGGAGGCCGCCGATCGTGAATGCGGGGACGCCGGTATCCGGGAACGGGACATGCGCGCTCGAGTAGCGGACGAGGCCGACCACGCCGAAGTGCCGCAGGATACGCACGCCGACCATGACCCCCGCATTGCCGCCGCGCACCGTCTTACTTTCCCGCGTCAGCGTCGCCCCCTGGAAGGTGACCGAGTCGTAGGGAAACGTCTGCGTATAGCTCACGTTGGAGACGAAATCCTGCTCGAGGCGCAGCCTCGACGGACCCCCGGAGATCATCACGTCAAGCCGCCACGTCGGCTGAAACCAGTACACCGCCTGCAGGTGAATCGTCGATTCGTTGTGGGTGACGGCCGCCGTACCGGTCAGCGTGCGCGGCTGGTTCGCGGCGATCGGATGGGGAATCGATCCGGTGATCTGCGCCGGATTCGTCCCGTGCAGTGAAGATCCGGCCACTCCCACGCCGAGCCCGCGCCACAGGCGGACCACGACCCCGGCGTCGAGACGGGGGCCCCGCTTGACGGAATAGCCGGTCTTGACGGATCCCTCCTCGGCAAACGCCTCGAACGTGACCGTGTCGGAAAAAGTGTTCGCGCTGAGCTGGTATCCGGCGCCGACAAAGACGGAAACGTGTTCGTGAGGCGTTCCCTGGGCGGACGCCGTCCGCGCGCAGGCGAGCGCCAGCAGCGCGGCGACGGCAACATGCACCGGGGTGATGGAGCGCATGGCTAGGGGCAAGTGCGAAGCGGCAGCACCAGCGGCGGCGCCGGCACCTGCGTGAAGTCGAACATGTCGAGAAGGCTGTGCGCCTCGACGTCACGCTTCGACAGCGCTTTCAGCTTGTAGCGGTTTTCGATCAACTGCAGCACGGATGCGAACTCGTAGACGGTATGCGAGACCGTACCCTCCTTCACGTACGGCGACAGCATGATAAACGGAACACGCGGTCCGAGCCCGTAGATGTCGGCCGCCGGCGGGGGGACGTGATCATAGAAGCCACCAAAATCATCCCATAGCAGCACAATCACCGTTGTCGGCCAATTGCCGCCCTGCATGATGGCGTTGATGTGCTGCACGGTCCAGTTTTCTCCCTCGCAGACGCTGCCGCTCCCGAGCGGCGGCCGGGCGGGATGGTCGCTGACGCTGAAGTCGGGCACGAGCCAGCTCACGGATGGCAGCGCGCCGTTGGACGCGTCTTCGAGGAACTGATCGTCGCTCATGACCCGATCGGTCCACAACGACGTATTCCTGATGTGTCCGATCGCGTCGAGGGTCGACCAGATGTAGCCGACCTGGCCGCGCTGGGGGGCGTAGTAGCGCCAGGAAATGCCCGCGGTTTCGAGGCGATCAGCGACGGTCACGAACTCGAAGCACGGCGCCTGGCGCGACGTGTCGCCGTTGCTCGCCATCACGCCGACCGTGGCCGCGGGCGGCGCGTCGCATCCCCACTGAAGTGCATTCGGGTTGGTAAATACGCCGCCGGACTGCGCCGCCACGGTGTACAGATGATTCGGGAAACTCGGGCCCGCAAGGGAGGAAAACATGTGATCCCCGAGCGCGAAATGCTCGGCGTAGCTCCAGTAATTCGGTATGTCGGAATCGAGGAGCTGCGACATGCTCAGGAAGTCGTTGCCGACGTTGCCGGCCCTGACCAGATCAAATCGATCCATCCTGCCATCGTCGATCGCAAGGTGCGTCTCATCCCACTCGTGGCCGAGATCGCGCGGCATGCGGTCGGGGGAGTGTCGAAGGGGAATCTCCTCGCCCGTCGATATGATGCCGGTGGTCGCGCCTTCCGCTCCGGGGAACGTCCCGAAGTAGTTGTCGAAGGACCGATTCTCCTTGACGATGAAGACGATGTGCTGGATTTTCGAGCGGAGGGCCAGAACCTGGGCGCCCGCGACGGGCGGCGGGACGACCCGGATGTCCTGAGGCTTGGACACGTCGTTGTCTCCCTTTGATGTCGCCGAAGCTGGCGGGGAGGCCCGTGGCCACGCACTGGCGATTGCGAGCGCGAGTAACATAGAGGCGCCCAGCATCCGTTTCCGATTCATGTTGACCAGCTCCGGATCACGGTAAGGCCGCGTCACGTGCAAGGGAACTGCCACGCCCTTCTCGAAGCATACCCCGCGCTGGAGGCGACGGGTATCAGCAAGCGCTTTGGCGATCGCGACGCGCTCCATGATGTCGCCCTAACCGTCGCCTGCGGAAGCGTTCACGGGCTGCTCGGCCCGAACGGCGCCGGCAAGACGACGCTAACCCGCATTTTCCTCGGTCTCGTCCGCCGCGATGCGGGTCGCGTCGCGCTGCTCGGCCACGCGCTCGATTCGATCGGGAACCGGCTACCCGACGGCGTCGGTGGAATCGTAGAAGCTGCGGGCTTGTATCCGTATCTGACAGGCCGAAGGAACCTGGAGTTACTTGCGCGCCTCGACGGACGAGCTAAGGTTCCCGTCGTGGCTGAAGCGATAGAACGATCGGGGCTCGGTGCCTTTGCGGACGTCCCCGTCCGCGCGTACTCGGCCGGCATGCGTCAGCGTCTCGGTCTGGCCGCGGCGCTGCTGCGGGCACCGCGCCTGCTGCTGCTCGACGAGGCGACCAGCGCGCTCGATCCCGCGAGTGCGCGGGACGCGCGCGCCGTCGTGCGTGATCTTGCCGCCGGCGGCGCCGCGGTCCTCCTGAGCAGCCATGACATGGCCGAGGTCGAGGATCTGTGCGACGCCGTCACGGTTCTTCGCACCGGCCGAGTCATCTTTGCCGGCCCGGTCGCGGAGCTGCGGGCCCGCTCCGGCGGGGTCGTCCACGCGCTCGAGACCAGCGACGATCCTGCCGCGCGCGCGGTCGCGTCGCATCATGGCGATGTTCACGTCGCCGCAGCGGATGGCGGCCTTGCAGCGACGGGCACCGCCGAGGCGATCGACGGATACGTTATCGCGTTGGGGCGCGCCGGCATCGCTATTCGACGCCTCGAGCGGCGGGCGCCGTCGCTCGAGGACGCGTTCCTGCGTCTCACCGCCGCGTCCGACGCGGCGCCAGGATCGCGGTCGTGACGGCCGGCATTGTCTCTGCGACGGCGGTGGAGTGGTCGAAGCTCTGGAGCCAGGCCAGGACGCGCGCCGTACTGGCCGCATGCGCCGCTGCGCCGCTGGCGTTCACCGTCGCGATGCGCGCGCAGAGCAGCGTCCCGTCGGACACGTTGTTTGGACGAGCGGTCAACGAGTCGGGTTTCGCGACGCCCCTGGTCATGCTCGGGTTTTCCGGCCTCTGGGTTCTGCCCGTCATCGCCAGCCTTGCCGGTGGCGACATCTTCGCTGCAGAGTATCGCTACCAAACGTGGGCGACAGTGCTGACGCGATCGCGCAGCCGGCCGGAGCTGTTTGCGGCGAAGGTAGCGGCGGCATTCGCCTTTTGCGCGCTGGCGGTCACCACGCTCGCGGCGAGCGCGACGGCCGCCGGCGTCCTTGGCGTGGGCGCGCAGCCGCTGGTCGACCTGTCAGGCGCCGTGTTGCCGCCCGTCGCGGCGCTCCAGCGCATCGCGCTCGCCTGGATCTCGGTCTTGCCACCGTGTCTCGCCTTCGTCGCTCTGGCGATCGCGATAGCCGTCACCACGCGGAGCGGCGCGGCGGCCCTTGGCCTCCCGGTCCTGGCGGCGTTTGCGATGCAGTTATCCGGCGTCCTCGATACCTCCGACGCCGCGCGGCGGGTGCTGCTGACCACCGCGTTCGAGTCGTGGCACGGCCTTCTGGCGTCGCCGCCGTTCTACCGTCCGCTCATCTATGGCACGCTGGTCAGCGGTATCTATGCGTTCGTCTGCACGGCCGCCGCGTATCTGGTCTTCTGCACACGAGACATCGTCGGATGATCCGGCGTGCGCCGGCAGTGGTCCTGGCGTTGATCGCGGCGTTGGCCGCCGGGTGCGGCGCGAGCCCGATCACCTCGCGCCGGGTGGAGCGCGCCTTGGGACCGACGTTCGCCAACCTGGTTCACGCGCAGCTCGCGCGGATGGGTCTGCCGCCTGTCGCGGCGTCGGATATCAAGGTGACGGCCGCGTGTTACCGGATTGACGGACGCCGCTCCGGCCCCGGCGACTGGGCCTGCACGCTTGTCTGGTCCGGGCCGAACGGCGCGACGCTGCACGACAAGTACGACGTTTCCGTCAGCAGCGACGGCTGCTATACCGCGACCGCCGACGCCGCAGAAGCGCAGCTTGGCGGCCCCATCGTCACGACCACCGACGGCCGCGCCGTGCGCAACCTGCTGCACGCGTTCGACGCGTGTTTCGACACGACCGGCATCGGCGCCGATTGATGGAGTTCGCACTTTTGTCACATTTCTGGGGCTAGGATGGTCCAATGCGTTCACTTGTTCGAATCGCCTCGCCCATCGTGTTCGGCTTGTTCGTCGCCGTCACGGCGACAGGTCTCGCTCAACGCGGCCGGACGTCGCCGGCGGCGGCGTCCGGAAGTTCGTCGGATGCTACGGCGCGTATTGTCGCTACAGCGCAGACAGTTCTGGCCACGCTCGACGAGGCGGGTCGGGCCAAGGTCCAGTTCCCTTTCGAGGGACCGCAGAAGACCCGATGGTCCAACCTGCCAAGCGGCATCTTCCAGCGCGAGGGGTTGCGGGTGGGAGATCTGACGCCGGCGCAGCGCACCTCCGTAAACAACCTGCTCTCGGCGGCGCTGAGTCCAAATGGCTATCGGAAGGTCACGGATATCATCCGCGGTGACGAAGTGCTCAGGGTCGCTGGTCCTGGGGGTGGCGGCCGCGGGGGTCGCGGAGTCCGGTTCGGCGAGGACGAGTATTACCTGGCCTTCCTTGGGACGCCATCGGTGACCGCGCCGTGGATGTTGCAGTTTGGCGGTCACCATCTGGCGATCAATCTGACGCTGGCGGGGAGTCAGGCGAGCATGGCACCCAGCCTTCCCGCCGCTCAGCCCGCAAGCTACACGTTCGAAGGCCGGACGGTACGTCCGCTGGGGAACGAGAACGACAAGGCATTTGCGCTGATCAACGCGTTGAATGATGGTCAGCGCCAGCAGGCAATCCTCGGCTCTCGCGTCGCCGATCTCGTGCTCGGCCCCGGTCGGGATGGTCGAACGATTCAGCCCGAGGGCATTCGCGCGTCGGCGCTCTCGGCGCCGCAGCAGACGATGCTGCTGGACGTCGTGCGGGAGTGGGCCGGTATCATGAACGACGCGTTCGCCGGGCCGCGGATGGCCGAGATCCGGACGAATCTCCCCGAGACGTACTTCGCCTGGAGTGGCCCGACGACCGCGGGCAGCGCCGCGTATTTCCGCATCCAGGGGCCGACCCTCGTGATCGAGTACGCGCCGCAAGGCGGCGTCGACCACATCCACACTATCTATCGCGATCCGACCAACGATTATGGTGCGAAGTTCACGCGGAAGTAGCCGTGCCGCCGGCCTGCTGGTGCTGGCCCTGGCCGTCGTCGGCGATGCCCAGGTCTCGGCGCATCGCATGGATGAGTACCTTCAGGCCGCACGGCTCGCCATCGGCCCCGGTCGCGTGCAAATCGAACTGGACCTGACGCCGGGCATCGCCCTGGCCGAGGCGATCTAATGGGATGGTCCGCCCCCGTTCTCACCCGGATGTGGTGATGATCAAGGGACAGGAGGATCCTATGCAGATTTCGACGATCGGCATCGACATCGGCAAGAACAGCTTTCACTTCGTCGCCTTTGATGCGCGCGGCGGGATTGTCATTCGGCGACAGTGCTCGCGTACGCAACTGATTCGGGCGCTGGCGAATCTGCCGCCCTGTCTCGTGGGGATGGAGGCCTGCTGCGGCGCGCACCACCTCGGACGGATTCTGGTCGCACAGGGACACGACGTGCGGCTGATTCCGCCGCAATACGTGAAGCCGTTCGTCAAGTCGCACAAGAATGATCTACTGGACGCCGAAGCGATTGGCGAAGCGGTCCAGCGGCCGACTATGCGATTCGTGCCACTCAAGACGATGGAACAACTGGATCTGCAAGCCATCCATCGGCTCCGCACGCGTCTCGTCAGGCGGCGCACCGCGGTGATCAATCAACTGCGGGGATTCCTGCTCGAGCGCGGCGTCACGTTTCCCATCGGCCGGCGCGTGCTGATCGAGCGGTTTCCCGAGGTGCTGGACAATCCTGCCCTGGGGTTGTCCGTCCGCTTCTGTCGCCTGCTGCAGCAACTCCGGGACGAATGGCGGCTCCTGGACGGCTCCATTCAAGACGTCGATCAGGAAATCCTCAGTCTCGCGCGTGACGACGAGGCCTGCGAGCGGCTCATGCAGGTGCCGGGCATCGGCCCGCTCACGGCCACCGCGCTGGTCGCCGCCGTCGGCAACGGGGCGGCCTTTGCGAAGGGGCGCGATCTCGCGGCCTGGCTCGGGTTGGTGCCGCGGCAACATTCCACCGGAGGCAAGACCGTGCTGCGGGGCATCAGCAAGCGTGGCAATGCCTACCTCCGGTGCCTCTTTATTCATGGGGCACGCGCCGTCTGCCGCCATCATCGTCAGAGACCGCACCGATTGGGACGGTGGCTCGCGAATCTCGAGGCGAGGGCGCATCCCAACGTCGTCGTCGTCGCGCTCGCGAACAAATTGGTGCGAACGGCCTGGGCCGTACTCCAGCGAAACACCCACTACGACGGGAGGCTCCTCGCGAATGCGTGACGCGTGGCCGTCTCGGGCGACCGAACAACAGCGGCTCTGATACACATCGACGTCTGCGAGCACATGTCACCGATGATCGAACAGTCCACCGGCGGGTCCGCATCCTGGTCCGCAAAACGGTCGATCTCAAGACCGGCGATCTAATGAGGACGGACCCGCGCGGCTTTCCATCGTGGCCCGAAGCGATCACCGCTTCACTCAGAGGCCGGATACATTAGCGCGGACGGTTCCTCACCGGTGATGGCAGCTTGCGGATCAGGGGCGGACCATACATTTGCGGACATCGATCGCAATCGCGACGGATCGCTGTCCGCAGAGGAGCAGCGAGCCTACGGGAGCCTGGTGCTGAGCGCGCTGAGGCTCGAAGTCGACGGGACGCCGGTTCGGGCGCAGCTGGCCGCCACCAGTTTTCCTGACGCCGAAGCCATGCGGCGCGGGGAGGGCACAATCCGGCTTCACTTGGCCGCGCAGCTCCCGCGCCTGTCCAGCGGCTTCCACCACCTGTTGTTCCGCAATAGGCACCACCCGGATCGCAGTGTCTATCTGGCGAACGCCCTGGTGCCCGAGAGCGATCGAGTGGCGGTCACGGGGCAGCGGCGCGACGGCGATCAAACCGAGCTGACCATCGACTATGTCCTGCGTGCGGCGCCGGCGGGATCCACGGCCGCGTGGCTGCTGGGCAGCATCGCTGCCGCGACCGTGCTGTCGGCGGCGCTGATGCGGCCACTCCGATCTCTCCGGGCTCATCGAGTTCCTGCCCGCGCTGAGCCATCCTAACTGCGATCGACCCGTTCCGGAACGTGTGCCGAGCAGGCTGCCGGTCGGCGGCCGAGTGGAGCCGTAACGCCGACCTCTCGGCGCAGCAACCTTCCGGCTAGAATGCCGATCGATGCTGCGTAAGGTTCTGGCCGGACTCGGCCTCGGCGCACTCGCGGCGGTCATCGTGCTGGGGCTCGCTTTATCGACCGATTTGCTCGACCGCCTCGAGCTGACGACCTACGACTGGCGGATGCGCCTGGCCGCCGATCCCAAGTCAGTCAACAAAGACATCGTCCTTGTCGAAATCAACGACAGCACCATCCGCGAGATGTCGGGGGTGTTTGGCCACTGGCCGTGGCCCCGGCTGGCGGTCTCGTTCCTGATCGACTACCTCCACCGGGCACCGGCGAAGGTCGTGGCCATGGACTTCCTGCTGTCGGAGCCCGACAGGGTCGACAAATACGACTTCGAGGGGGATAAATGGAGCGGCAGCCAGAGCGACCGCGCGCTGGCCGACTCGGTGAAAAAGTCCGGCAACGTCATCATGCTCGCCGACGCGGTGTACGAAGGTCTGACCGGCGCGGAGAAGGACACCAATGCGGCCCGCTGGCCTGACTCCGGTTATACGGGTGAGCGTGGCGCCCAACGACCGCTGTTACTGGCTCCCTACCAGGCGCTGACTGACGCGAGCGCCGCCCTCGGACACAACTTCCTGACGATCGACGCCGACGGCCCGGCGCGCCGCATGCCGCCGTTCGTCAAGAGCGGCGGGAAGGTGGTGCCGTCGCTCGGCGTCGCGCTCGCGTTGCGGGCGGGGGGATTCGCGCCGGCCGAAGTCTCGGCGGACGGTCCCTTTCTTCGCATCCGGGATCGGTGGGTACCACTCGTCCTGGAGCAGCGCGTGTCGGGCGGCGACCAGTGGTCGATGCTGATCAACTACCGCGCACCGGCCCTGGTGAAAACCGCATCGGGTGAGTTCGCCCGGCCGTACGAGTCGTACGAGTTCCGCCACCTGTTCATGTCGGAGCAGCAGATCCTGCTCGGACAGAAGCCGATGATCGATCCGGCAGTGTTCAAGGACAAGCTGGTGTTCGTCGGGATTACGGCGTCGGGGCTGCTGGACGTGTTCCGCACGCCGCTCGCCAATGAGGAGAACGGCTCGATGCCGGGCATTCAGCTCCACGCCAGCATGGCCGACAGCATCCTGGCGAACCGGTTCATCAGGCCGGCGACGAGCCGCTCGCGTATCTCCACGATTCTGATCGCGGCGTTGTCGATCGGCATGCTGGCCGCGTTCCTGCCGTTCGCGACCGCAGCCGCCGCCTCGCTCGCAATCCTCGGCGGATGGACGTGGTTGTCGCTGGCCGCGTTCAAAGGGGGCCTCTGGCTCAACATGGTTCAGCCCCTGGCCGTCGGGGGCCTGGCGCTCTTTTTCGGGACCGCGTACCAGTACTTCGTCGAGGGCAAGGAAAAGCGGAAGGTCGCGAAGCTGTTCGGGCGTTACGTATCGCGCGATGTCTACTCACAGCTCATGTCCAACCCCGACCAGGCGGAGCTGGGGGGCAGGCGGCGCGAAATGACTGTCTTGTTCTCCGACATCCGCGGGTTCACGACGGTCACCGAGCGGGGGGAACCCGAAGAACTGGTCCGGCAGTTGAACGAATACTTCTCGCGGATGGTCGAAATCGTGTTCCGCCACAAGGGCACTGTCGACAAGTTCGTGGGGGACATGGTGATGGCGCTCTTCAGCGCCCCGCTGGACGATCCGGATCACGCGAACCACGCGGTCCAGGCCGCCGTGGACATGGTCAAGGAGCTCGGCGACCTGAATCGGGCCTGGGTGGCGAAGGGGATGGTTCAGCTCGACATCGGTATCGGGGTGAACTCCGGCGACATGATCGCGGGTAATATCGGCTCGTCGTCAATCATGAGCTACACGGTGATCGGCGACAACGTGAACCTCGGGGCGCGGCTCGAGTCGCTGAACAAGGACTACAAGACACGCATCATCATCAGCGACGCCACGCGCGCCCGGCTCTCGGGTGACTTCCAGACGCGGCCGCTCGGCGACGTCGTCGTCAAAGGCAAGAGCAGGGCCGTGCAGATTTTCGAAGTGCAGGTTCCGAGTCCGTTAGTTGAAGAGGTGAAGGCAATATGAAATCCGCAGCACTCGTCCTGTCGGCGTTGTTCGTGATCGGTACCGCGATCCCGGCGCGGGCGCAGTTTGGCGGCCTTGGGAAACTGAAAGGCATTGCGGACAAGGCCGCCGATGCGAAGGGCAAGTTCGACGACCTGAATATCACTGACAAGGAAGAACGCCTGTTGGGCGGTCAGGTCAGCCTCAAGTTACGCGAGCACTTCGGCGTCTACCAGAACCAAGCCGTGACGAAGTACGTGAGCCTGGTCGGCGCCGCCCTGGCGCAGGCGAGCACCCGCCCGAATCTCGACTGGCAGTTCATCGTCCTGGACACGGACGGCGTGAACGCCTACGCTGCGCCGGGCGGGATCGTGCACATCACGCGTGGACTGCTCGGCCTGATGAAGAGCGAATCGGAGCTCGCGGGTGTCCTCGGCCATGAAATCACCCACGTTACCGCGAAGCACACCGTGCGCGCGATCCAGAAGAGCAAGGGCATCTCGCTGGCATCCGACGAGATCGGCGGCGGTGGGGACCTGCGGCAGAAGTTCATCGCGAAGATGTCCGGTCTCGCGTTCAACAAGCTGTTCGAAGGGGAATTCAGCCGGGAGGA
>WNFC01008249.1_pt1 | contig 11478 bp, 9 predicted proteins | sample 5400541 | NCBI WGS metagenome assembly WNFC01 (sample SAMN13153342, study PRJNA577476) | soil metagenome | isolation source: 120 cm saprolite under Douglas fir tree site 2 hole 2 replicate 1 | place: USA:California | collected 2015-04-18
CCGGTAGGTGCCGCCGGCCTTGCCGGTGGTGTTCCAGCTGTAAGTGGCGCTTGCGGAGTACGCCTGGAGCAGTGCCCAGGTGCTCGACCCAGGGGCAAGGATCCAGAACTCATAGCGCGGGTTGGGGCAGCCGGCCGCCACGGCGGTGAATGTGACCGCGGTGCCGGCGGGCGACGGCGAAGCAGGTGTCGCGGAATCGGTCACCGAGGTGCACAGCGTGGCGGTCAGCGTGTACGCGATCCCGGCGGCGAAGGTATCGAAGGTGCCCAGGCTGTTGCTGGTGGTGCCCGGGCTGGCGGCGTCGCGCACCCAAACGGTGATGAGGTAGGCGCCGGCGACTTTGCCGCTTGTGTTCCAGCTGAACGTGGCGCCGGCGGAGTAGGCCTGCGCCACCTGCCAGGTGGAGGAGCCGGGCGGGAGGATCCAGAACTGGTAGCGCGGGTTGGGACAGCCGCTCGAAGTGGCCGCGAACTGGACCTGCGCGCCAGTCAATTGTGGGGACGCCGGACTGACCGTGACCCCCGCGCGGTTGCAGCTGGCGAAATGGCTCTGCAGTGCAGCCCAAAGCTCGGGCGCACCTCCGCCGTAATTCAGGTTCCAGATCCCGACTCCGCGGAGGCCGTCGGAGTTGACCAGGTCGTACTTCTTGCCGAGCGAAACCGCGTCGTCCCAGTACAGCTCGCGCGTGCAGTTGAGGGTGGTGTTGAACCAGGTGTCCCAGCGCTCCATACCCGCTGAGTTGGCCTCTCGATGAACGACATAACTTCCCGGCTTCACCTCGTAATACGCCGCCTCGCCTGAGGCGTCGAGGTAGGAGTCGGCGACGACACTAGACGTCGGGTATTGGTTGGGACCCAAGCCGCCCACGCACGCCTTGCGTCCGTAATACGGCACTCCAAGGATCACCTTGCTTGCGGGCGCGGCCGCGATGTAATCGGCCATCACGGCAGTGTCGTTGTATCGGTACGACGTGAGCGGTGAAGTCGGGCCGAGACAGAACGAGCTGCAGTAAAGGGGAGAACCGGAATAGTTCGAGTACTCCATGTCGTAGGCCATGACGAACATCGAGTCGACGTAGGCCGACAGGCCCGTGATGTCAAAGAAGCCATACGGGTCGCTTGCGGCGCCGGAGTAGGTGTCCACAGATAAATAGGACGAGGACCCGAGCGCGGACCGCATCTTGGCGACCAAGCTTGTCATTGCGTGCTGAGCCCAGTACGGGTCGCCGGTGCCGCAGCCGCCGTCGAGACCTTCGTAGTCGATGTTCACGCCGTCCACGCCCTTCGCGCTCACCTCCGAGACCGTTTCCGCGACGGTTGCGTCAGCGTGCGCCAGGCCCGCGCACATGTTGGGAGTGTTGGCGCTGAAGTCTTGCAGGACGATGGTGAGCACCACCTTCACACCGTGCTGGTGGGCGGTGGTCACGAGACCTGTCAGCGCACTCGAGTTCCACACGGTCCAGCCGTTGTCGGCCACGAACCGCCCCGCGGTGTCGACGTGAACGCCGAAGACGGCGACCGTCGAGAGCAAATCGAAGTTCCAGCTCGGGTACCCCACATTCGGGTCGGACAGGCTGCTCGCCAGGGCGAAGCCGAAGATCTCCCGGCTTGTGCGTGGCGCCACCATACCCACCACTGCTTGTGCCGGCGCGGCCATTTGACTCACTGACGAGGCTTTTGCGGGCGTCGCGATTCTGGCCACTGCCGGCATGGCACTGGCTGCGGTCACGATGACGCTCAAGGAGAGAGCGACGGCGAAGTGGCGGATTCGCTGTCGGGACATGTGCTAGGACGACGCAGCGGACACTCTAGGGAGGCGGTACACACCCCGTCAAGTAAGCTGTCGGGTCATGTCTGACCCCAGGAGCGTGCGTGTTGCCGTGACCGGTGGAGCGGGCTTCATCGGATCGCACACGGTCGAGATGCTGGTGGCGGCCAATGCCAACGTGCTCGTCATCGACGACCACAGCCACCCCTGCGGCGAGCCCCTCCCCGGCGAGGTCGAGGTGGTTTCGGCTGACTGCGGATCGGAAGGGGCCGCAAAAGCATTGGCCGGCTTCAAGCCGGAAGTGGTCCTACACCTCGCTTCCAAGGGCGGCGTGCAGAAGGCGGCCAAGGATCCGGGCGAGCACGTCAAGACCAGCCTCGCCAGCTCGGTGGGTCTCTTCGACGCGGCCGTGAAGGCCGGGGCGCGCCGTCTGGTGATCGCGTCGTCGGGAGGCACCATCTACGGCGAAGGGGCGAGGCTGCCCGCGAGGGAGATCTACAAGCCGAACCCGCTCTCCGCGCACGGTGCGTCCAAGCGAACGGAGGAGATCTACATGGCCGCGCTGGGGTTGCGGCACGGGATCTCTACGCTCGCGCTGCGCTACGGCAACGTTTATGGCCCGCGCCAGGACGGCACGGGCGAGACAGGCTTCGTCGCGATCACGTGCTACCGGATCCTGGACCGCACCGCGCTGCGTATCTATGGAGACGGCGGGCAGACGCGCGATTTCGTTTACGTGAGCGATGTGGCGGCCGCCAACGTGGCCGCCGTGTTGGGTCGTGTTTCGGGTGAGGTGAACATCGGCACAGGGCGCGAGACCAGCATCAACGCGATCGTCAAGCGCCTGCTAGAGGAATCGGGCCGCCACACGAAGATCGAGTTTCTGCCGGCACGCGAATTCGAAGTCCGGCGCGTGTGTCTCGACCCGACCCGCGCGCATCGCTACCTGAGCTGGAAGGCGAAGGTTTCCATCAACGCCGGGCTCGCGGCGACATGGGCGTGGTTTCGCAAGCGGCATTCGGCGCAGCGAGCCGCCACGCTGGGGCTACCGTAGCCAGGTCAGCCGCGCCCGGTCGGCGAGGTGCTCGCCGCCGAACCAGCGGAAGAACACCGCGAGGGCGGCAATCCCCATCGTGAGCTTGCCGAGGACCATCAAGGTCGCGCCCGCGAGGGTCTGGTCGATCAGCGGGGTGAGCGAAGGGACCAGCCTCGGCACCTGCACGTAAAAGTCATAGAACGGCGCTCGGGAGAATAGAAGGACGAGGGCGACCCCGTCCTGTGGCAGCGTCGCCGCGAGCATGTACAGGAGCTTGATGCCGGGCGACATGTGCCACCGGGCGTGAGCGGACGTCGCTTCCAGGATCGGCCAATAGAGCACCAGCCCCGCGCCGATGAAAGTCAGGTGCTCTACGACGTGCAGCGATTCGGAGCGAAGCGTTGCGTCATAAAGCGCGGGCAGGTGCCAGGCGATCATCACGCCGGCGGCGACGACCTGGGCGGGGATCGGCTCGGTGATCGCCCTCACGAACGGGAAGCGGACCAGGAGGCCGGCCATCCGCGGCGACAGGCCGAGCAGCATCAACGGCGGCGCGACGAAGCCGAGCAGGACGTGCTGAAGCATGTGGACGCTGTCGAGGTAGTGGTCGCTGATGGTGTCGATGGGGGTCTCGAGAGCCACCCAAAGTGCGATGAGCCCGAGACCGAAGTAGAACGTGTGCTTGGGCTTCGCGTCGTCGACGCGGCGGGCCAGCCATGCATGTCCGAGGAAGAGCGCAACGAGACCCGCGTAGACGGTCGGGTCCAGCGGCCAGCTCACACGTTGAGCCTAGCCCCCTGCGGTGATGGGTTGGGCGAGGATCCACAGGCTGGTCATGGTGTACATCACCATCAGCAGCAGCATCGGGTACTGGCTGAGCAGCGCGCGCTGCGCGGTGCGGAACTTCTCGCCGGCCTTGAGGTGCGAGAGGTAGACAGCGATGACGTGCCCGACCACGATCAGGATGATCTGCGCGAACCAGACCGTCGAGGCCTGCGCGAGCGCGAAGCTGGGCTTGTAGCCGGCAAGCGCAGGCAGGAGATGCCATCCTTTCGCGAGCGGGTCGTTCAGCAACGGAATCAGGCCTTGCGACTGCACCACCACATAGCTGTAGTTGTGCGCGGCGTTGTAGACGAGGGCGATTGGGACCAACGTCAGGACGAATGCGGCGACGGTCGCCTTGAGGTCCAGCTTGCGGCCGCCGAAGTAGATGACCATCTCCATGAAGGCGATGAAGATGAGCAGGAAGGCGGCCGTGAGCAAGGTCATGCTCAGGGTTTTCAAAAGGAAGAAACCGAACGCCCCGTTGGGCTGCCAGTAAGGCTCGGTGGCGATCGTGAAGTCACTCCATGCCCTCGTTCCCTCGATGCCGTCGAACGCGAGCGTGCTCAGCATGAGGATCACGAACACCACGCGATCCCAGCCGGACGGGCTGGGCTGGAGCAGCCCGACTCCCCACGGACGTAGATACACGGCGGTGATGCGGCCCCGGTCGTCACGCTCGGCTTCCAATGGGCTGAACCTGCCGACGATCCCGAACAGGACGGTGAAGGCTTCGCAGTGCTCGAGCCACTCGTCGCGTCCGAAGAAATACATCCCGGCCAGGGTGACGGCCGAGTAGAGGAGGGCCAGGCTGCCGACGAGCCACGGCCGGTTGGCCATCCCGGTGGTGAGCTCGAGGCAGGCGAACAGGAAGAAGGCCACGACCGCGGGCCAGATTCCTGGGCTCCCCGCCACGCGGGGAGCTCCGCCGCGAAGCGGCGGTGAGGGGAGGCCCAATCTCTTCAAGACGTCAAACGTCGCCGCCCAGGGGTTGAGGAGATACCAGAGGTTGCCGACGAGCCCCGAGAGGATCACAGTCGCCGCCCAGAAATAGATCCAGGCCAGGTACTCGGTGGGGTTGCGTGTCGCGTCGGTCGCACCGAAGAGCCCGGCGATGATGATCGTGGCCAGGCCGAGGACGCCGATGGCGCCGCCCACGAGACGCGGCCAGGGCGAGCGAGCGATAGGCAGCAGAAACGAAAGCGCGCGGCGTGGGTACTGGATCGCCTTCGAGCCGACCTGGTCGCCCGCGAACAGGACGACCAAAACGAACGAGATGACCACGACTCCGCCCGCCGCAAACAGGTAGAGGGCGAGGGAGGCCGGCAGGTCGTAGCGCTGCCCGAATCCGTGGAGAAGGATTCCGGTGGCGAGCATCAAGACACCACGAGGTGGCCGAGTGGAGTGCTGGTCGATTCCCACTCGATCGGAAAGTCGCCGGTGTTGACGGCTTTGAATGTTTGCGTCACGACCTGGCCGGCCTTGGTGTCGAAGTGGACGTCGTAGCCGTGCAGGTGCACCTCGCCGTCGGTGTCGCTGGTGATGTTGATCGTGATGTTGTCGTCGTGGTGCGCCTTCAGGGTGTCTTGCGACATGGACTTGCCGCCCGTCACCGTGACGTTGAAGGTGACGTTCTGGCCGCCGGCGTTCTGGTTGGCGAAGATCAGGACGCCTCCAACCGCGATGAAGATCACGACGACGGCGATGACGATGGGTATGCGATAGCGGTTCACGGATTTACTCCTCGATGAATTGCGCGCACGCGCGCGCTGCGAATCAGTACGAGCTGATGCGCAAGGAGGTCGGCGGCCCTCGCCTGGCCAGGTTGGACCAGGCGATGCGGGATGTGAGCAGTGCTTGATCGGACGCTTCGTAAACCGGAATCGCTACCAGTGGCGCCGGCCGCAAGGGAACGGTGGCGCCGATGACGTCTCTGATCAGACCGACGGCGGACTCGACGCGGGCTGAGAGCCAGCGGAGCGCAAGCGCCGCGATGGCCGCGATCGGGAGCTGGCCGAGCGTGCCCCAAAGCATCAGACCCGGAGCCGACCCGACACTGGAGGAGGCGATGATCGCCTCAGCGGTCTCCTGGGCGACAAACGCCGCGAGCTGGATGCTGAAAAGAAAGGCAAAGAGGCTGATGTAAGAGGGTTCCGTGGTGGACCTTACGCGCCGGCCGCTGAGGATCCGGGCGAGGCCCATGACCACCAGGGCACCGATCAGCGCTGCGGCAGCCGCCCCCAGGGCGGTCTTCGCCACGAGCGGGAAGTAGGCGTGAGCGCCCGAGGCCTGGATCTGCTGGGCGGCCGCCCCGAACTTGACCTGGTATGCGAGCAGGTGCCCTGCCTGCGACCCGAGCAGGCCCAGCCCGAGCACGGCGAACACCATTCGCCTACCGGTCATTGGCTGTCGATCATAAGAGGCGGCCATGAGCCGTGCGTAAGCGCCGCTAAGAAGGCGCCAGGAGCGCTCGGCTCGCGCGCCGGGACCTGAGCCAGATAAACGTGAAGATGGGGACGATCGTCAGCAGCATCACGATCGCGGTCAGCTGCGCCTGCTTCAGGCCCCAGAGGATCGCAGGAGTCTCGTAGTCGGTGCGCCAGTAGAAAAGGATCAGCTGGCTCACCGGGTAGAGGGCCAGATAAGTGAGTCCAAGGATCCCGGGCGGCACCCCTCGACGGCGGAGGTAGAGCAGCACCCCAAGGATCAGCAAGACGCCGATCGCCTCGTACAGGTTCGCCGGCTGGTAGGCGACCCCAAGGTGCGGAGCCATCGAGGCCTGGTTCGTGTAGCGAATGGCCCAGGGCAGGTCTGAGGGCGGGCCGAGAATCTCGCCGTTCATGATGTTGCCCAGCCTGCCGATGGGCTGACCAACGGCTGCGAACAGCACACCGGCGTCGAGCAGGTCCCAGAAGTTGATGTGGCGGCGCCAGGCCATCACGACCAGGACGGTCACGGCGGCGAAAATAGCGCCGAAGAATGCCATCCCGCCCTCCCAGAACGCGAGGATGTGCTGGGGGTGCGTGAGGTAGAACCACCAGCCCGACTGGACGTCGTAGTAGAGGCGCGCCCCGATCAGGCCGAAGACGATCGCCCAGAACGCGATGTCGTTGGTGACGTTCGTCGGCACGCCTCGCCTGGCCAGGTGGCGGCCGGCGACCGCCGTCCCCACCAGGAATGCGATCGCATAAGCGAGGCCGTAGAACCGAATCGGCAGGGGGCCCAGGTTGAAACTGGGCGGGAAGGGATCGGTGATGACGAGCCAGGGCACCTTTCCAGCCTAGCTTCTGCTAGCCCGCCAGTCCTTCCAGTCGGCACGCACGAGCCGGCCCATCTTCGTCGCCGCGTCGCGCAGCCACGCGGACTTGCGTCCCTTCAGGTCGGCCAGGATCGCCCTGCCCGCCCCCCGCGTGCCGAGATGGATGTTGCCCGCCTCCCAACCCATCGCCCGCAGCAGCAACCCCTCGTCCCGCGGCTTCGGGAGCGACGAGAGCTCGATGCGGCTGCAGTCTGGTGAAAGGCGCCGGAGAAGCCAGCCTTCGCGTACCTCCATCAGCGGATCCGCGCAGCGCACGGCCGACGCGGCCAGGTCGAGATAGAGGATCCGCCCGCCCGCGTGATCCCTGTGCGCCCATTCCCACGCAGAAGGCGCCAGCGCCTTCGCCTCGTGTGCCACGCCCGAGCCATGCCAGTCGGCGACCGCGACCAGCCGCTCGCGGCCCAGGCTGCCAAGACCCGAGCGGCGCCGCACGAATCGGACCGTCCCTGCTCCATCCGGCACCCGGTGCACGAGCAGAGCTTTGAGATGTGCGGGCAGTGAGCCGCGGGCTGTAGGCAGCGCCTGCATACGCGCCCAGAAGGTGACCGGGTCGCGTAACCGAGCGGTCGCCATCTTGCGCAGCCAGCGGTCGTTCTCGGCGAGGACCATCGGGGTGCCGCCGGCGCGCAACGACCCCTTGTAGCCGACGAGTATCGCCGCGCAGGCTTGCTTGAGGTCGATGTTGAGCTGGCCTTCGGAGGCGGCGAGGCCGGCGCTGGTAGCCAGGCGGACGAGGTCGAACGTGTACGGCATCCGGTATGCCTCGTCGAAGTCGTTGACGCCCCACACCAGCCTGCCCTCGACGTCTCGCCAGGTGCCGTAGTTCTCGACGTGAAGGTCGCCCACCGCGAGCACGCGCGCGGCATCGGCCAGGTCGGGGAGCGCCTGCGGCGCCAGCTGGGCCCATCTATAGAAGGTCGCGCGAAGGAAGCTGAAGGTGTCGGCGGCCATGATCTCGTGCTTGTAGTCGAGCTCGTGCTGGCGCAGCCGGGTGTGTCCTCGCAGCCAGCGCTCGAAACTGCGTGTGGAGTCAGCGATGTCGGGAGTCGCGGCCACTCTGCGCATTGTCTGACCTGAAACACGCGGCTGACGCCAACGGCGTCGAAAAGAAGGTCGAATAAGGCGCGGTTGGATCCGAACGCGCGCAATTCCTTAGTGCAGACTCTCTCCCGGGGCCGCGCCCTCCCACGCCGTCGTCTCCCAGTTGTCCTGGCGAGCCTTCAGCGGCATCCAGGGCGGAAGCTCCATCAGCAGCTCATGGGCCAGCGCGACTGCATACGGCTCGTAACCCTTACGCAGCTTTTTCAAACGGTCGCGAAAAACATCCGGGTCGACCGCGAGGCCCGCCTCCGACAGGGCCTGGATCAGCGCGGCGAGCTCGGGCTCGGACAGGCGGTCGGGCACATCGAACTGGGGGGCCGCACGCATCACCTGGCTGAGGTCGCCGAGCGCATGGCGGCCCATCGCGTACACCCGGCGCGCTTGCCACGTATGACCCGTCGCAGCCTTGGCCGCCTGCCACACCGAGGAGAAGTCGAGGATCGCCGTCAGGGCGGCGACCCATGATTGGTTCTCGTGCTGCGAGCGGAAATAGCAGAGCACCTGGTACGACAGGTGGCTCTCCAGCAGCTCCGCAGTCCACAGCTCCCAGGTCTCCATCAGCGGGATCAGCTCCTGAATCTCGCCCGCGGCGCTCGCTCGGCGCAGCAGGTCGCCGGCGCTCGGAGGCGAGCCGGCCCACTCGTCCAGCATGGAGATCCTGGTCTCCCGCCGCGAGAAGCCCTGATAGAGGACGGGAAGATAGGAGATCACGATGGCGAGGAAGCCGAAACCCATGCCGGCCTCAGCCACGGTGATGAGGCGCGCGAGGTCGGTCTTGGGTGCGAAGTCGCCGATGCCCAGCGTGGTAAACGTCCACCCGCTCACATAAAGCGCGACGATCGGCGATTCGAAGTTGAACCCCGCCGCCCACAGCAGCAGCGCAAAACCTGTGATGAGGATGACTCCCCACAGGGCGATCAAAACGAGCAGGGAGATCGGTCCATAGGTGCCGAGGTAGCTCTCGCGTCGCTCCGATGGGGGCATCCGGCGGCCGATCGCGGCCCAGGGTTTCCACGTGACCTGGTAGAAGATCTTCGACACGCGCACGCGTCCCGCCACGCGGCGGGGCAGGACGATGGTCTCGAACGCGTCGCGCAAGACGACGAACACAAGGACCAAGCCGACCAGCGCGGCGGTGAGCTGCATCGTCAGATCAACCCCAACACTGCGCTGGAAATTCTTTTCACCTCAGACTCGCGCGGCTAGAGCGGGGTCCCAGGCGGTGAACGCCAACGCGAGCGAGCCCAGCAGCTCGGCCCGTTCCACGAAGTCCGCGGGCACGACCACCACTCGTTCCGCGGCGGCGAGGACCGCATGGCGCCGGATGGACTCACGGATCGGATGGAGCACCAGGTCACCGGCTCGGCTCAGGATCCCGCCGACGATCACGCGCTCGGGGTTGATGAGGTTGCACAGGCCGGCGACCGCGACGCCGATCTGCAGGCCGGCATCGGAAATAGCGCGGCGGCAGCGGACGTCCCCTTCGATCGCGAGCTCGATGACCCGGCCGAGGGTCAGCGCCTCCGCGCGGCCCTGGCCGACGAGCTGCAGGATTGCCGGGCCCGACGCCACCGTCTCGAGGCAGCCTCGATTTCCGCAGTAGCAGAGGAGGCCGCTCTCGTCGAGTGTCGTGTGCCCGATCTCCCCCGCCGTCCCGGATGCTCCACGCAAGAGCTTGCCGTCGACCACGAGGCCGGCGCCGATGCCCGTCGCCGCTTTGATGTACGCGAAGTTCGAGCAGTCACGGCCGGCGCCCCAGGTCAGCTCGGCGAGCGCGCCACAGTTGGCATCGTTCTCGATCTCGACCGGCATGGAAAGACGCGCCTCCATCTCGGTAGCGATGTGAAGGCCGCGCCAGCTCGGCAGGATGTTCGCCGACCCGACCGTTCCGCGCGCCCGGTCGACAGGGCCCGGGATGCCGATGCCTGCGCAGATGACGGCGGTGCGCTCCATGCCGGCCTCACCAAGCACCTCCTCGATCATGCGGGCCGAAGCATCGAGCGCATCGGCGGCCCGATTGTCGACGTCAAGCTCGCTTCGGCGCTCCGCCAGGACGTTGTGGGCGAGATCCGCGACCGCGACCTGGACGTGGCTGTGTCCGAAATCGATGCCGACCACAGCCCTGGTCGAGTCCTGGAGCACTAGCTGGATTCCGGGCCGCCCGCCGCGCTGGCCTGGCACCTTGCCATCGACCTCGAACACGAGGCCCGAACCCTTGAGCTCCGCGACCAGCGTGGAGACGGTCGTCCGCGACAGGCCGGTCGACCGGGCGATGTCGGCCTGGCTGGTACGGCCGAGCGTGCGCAGCACCCCGACCACCCGCTCGCGATTCCGCTCGCGCAGCCATGCGAGCGTGCCATCGCCCCGTCGGGTCGTCGTTCTCCTAGCCACCCCCGCAAGCAATCATGCCCGCCCCGGCGAGTTTGTCAAGAGTCTGGACAACATTGGGAGGGTCCTTAACATTCTCTTGACAAACCGCCAGCCATGAGCAATGCTCTGCACGGGTGGCGGATCGCCACGGCTGCTGAGTAGGACCTGTCTGCCGGCGCACTCTCGCCCCGGATCGGCCGGGAAGAAGGCAACAGGTGACCCCTTTGAGAGGAGTAACCATGAGGTTCGCGAAACTCGTCCCGACGCTATCGCTCGTCGGGTTCGTCGTGATGGCATGTGGAGGCGGAGGCGGCGCGACGGCGTCCCCAGCCACCATTCCGTCGTCGCTCAGCGTTTCTTCGTTCGACGTCAGCTTCTCGGCCATGGCCACGCTGAAAGACCTGCACGCGGCCGGAAGCGGCCTGGTCGGTGTCCTTCTGCCCGACACCACCTCGTCCACACGGTGGGTCAACTCCGACACGCCGTACTTGACGAAAGCCTTCCAGATGGCCGGATACAGCGCGTCTGAGTTCAAGATCGACAACGCGCAGGGCAACGACGCCACCCAAATTGCGCAGGCCCAGGCGGACATCACGCAGGGCGCGAAGGTCCTGGTGGTGGGCCAGCTCGACATTCCGACCGCTACGACGATTCAGCAGGCGGCGGCGGCTAAGGGCGTCAAGGTGATCGCCTACGACCGAGCCATCTTCACAGGCACCAACACCTACTACGTGAGCTTCGACAACGTACAGGTGGGCAAGCTCATCGGACAGGGCTTCAAAGATTGCCTCACCGCGTGGAACGTCGCCAGCCCGAAAGTCTTCACGCTCAACGGCGGCGAGGACACCGACCCGAACGCGATCGACTTCGCCAAGGGTTACAACTCCGTCGTCTGGGGCGAGGCCGTGCCTCAGGAGACAGTGGGCAAGACCGCCAACGGTGCCACGCTGGTCGGCGACATGGTAGCCCCGGGTTGGGACAACGCCAAGGGACAGGCCATCTTCCAGAACCAGTACACCGCACACCCGGAGATCAACGCCACCATCGAGGCGAACGACGGGCT
>WNFC01008257.1_pt1 | contig 11474 bp, 11 predicted proteins | sample 5400541 | NCBI WGS metagenome assembly WNFC01 (sample SAMN13153342, study PRJNA577476) | soil metagenome | isolation source: 120 cm saprolite under Douglas fir tree site 2 hole 2 replicate 1 | place: USA:California | collected 2015-04-18
GTCGACATTCGCGGCGGACACCTGGAACGGGTTCTGCTCGCGGCGGATCTCGATCATCGGCGTATTTTTGGCCGGATCCCGCACCACCGCCATTGGCTCTTCGCCGCGTTCGACCTTGAGCATCTGCTCTTCGAGCAGGGCGCGGTACATGATCACGCCCTTGTCGGTGGTGCCCAGCCGTTCGGTCGTCCGATCAGAGATCGGACCTTGCGTCACCCAGAGCATCATGTCCTGTCCGCTGACCGTGTCGACGACCAGCCGTCCGTCCTCATGCTTGTAGGCGTAGTCCAGCACCGGGATGCTGGCCGGATCCTGAAGTGGAGTTTTCTCGGCGCGCGGTTTTGTGCGATACCAGATGTGGTAGGTGTGCGTGTCGTCGATCGGCACGCGAATCTGGAATTGCGACCGTCCGCCGTCGCCAACCGACAGGATGTTCGGAAACAGAATTGGGTGGCCAACCTGCCATTCGTCACTGTCCTCCGAGTCGCCCACCCACAACCGGCGCTTGATAATCCCGTATTCGAAGAGGTCGAACGCGATCCGCTGGTGGTGTTTGGTCTGGCTGGCGGGTGGCTTGCCCTGCCGCTTCAGCACGTAGTTCATGTACACGCTGTGCAGATACTCCAGGTGGACCGGGTCCAGCGAGTTCTCCATGATCTGCAGCCAGTTGCACGGCAGCCGAGTGATGCCGATCTCCCGCTCGAGATCGTCCCGCACGAACAGGTCGAAGCGCGGCAACAGCGGTGTTGGGGTGGGTCCGAGATAGGCCCAGATCAGTCCGCCCATCTCCTGAACCGGATAGGCCGGCACGTGTACGCGGTCTTTGAAGGTGCTGTCGCCCGGTTCGGCCGGCTGCTCCAGACAGGTCCCGCGGCCATTGAACTTCCAGCCGTGATATGCGCAGCGCAGTCCGTCGGCCTCGGGAATGCCGTACGCCAACGACGCTCCGCGATGTGGACAGCGTTGCGCCACCAGGCCCAAATCGCCACCTTCGGTTCGATACAGCGCCAGGTTTTCGCCGAGCACCGTCACCGCCAGGACCGGCTCCGCAACCAGCTCGGGCAACGTCGCCACCGGGTGCCAGTATCGCCGCAGGAGCGCGCCCATGGGCGTGCCCAGCCCAACCTGGGTCAACCGTTCATTCGCCTCTTTGGTAAGCATCGAGATCCTCCCCTGTCCAGAGCTTCCTCAGCCCTTCAGACTGGCGTAGAAACGCGCGATCGGCTGCCGCTTCTCCATCACGTACTTGTACTCGAAGGTGTCGAAGTACTCTCCGCCCGGCTTGGGGATGAGATGTGCTGGAACCCACGCGGACGCGTCGACGTCGGTTCGCACCGGCGCCGACTGATCAAGCGTACCGTAGACCGTCAGGCCGTCCTTGCTGGCAATCCAGTTCACATACACCTTCGCGGCGTTCGGATGCGGAGCCTGATTCCACAATGAGATGATGCCGTACCCGCCAGCCGTCGCGGTTGGCAGGTCCGGCAGCACCAGCTCCTGGACTGGAACGGTCCCCTGGTACTGGTTCATGTACACCGGTGTGATCGCCAGACCGATGGGGTAGCTATCGTGGGCGACCCAATCTGCAATTTGCTGGTAGTCGCGTGTGTAGGCGATTTCCTGGCCCTGGTACAGCTGTTTGGCGAAGTCCGCGCCCTTGACGGTGTAGATGACGGAGCCGGCGATCAGCCCGCCCCCGTTCACACTTGGATCGTACGACGCGAGCTTGCCTTTCCATTTCGGATTCAACAGGTCATCAGTGGTTTTCAGCTCGTCTGGAGCCACCGACGACGTGTTGATGTAGCCGATCGGACTGATGGTGTTGAACAACTGCAGGCTGGTCAGGCCGGCGGGGTCGCGGAACCAGGGTCCACCGGTCGGCCATACCTTCGGGTCCAGGATCTCGGGCAACATCAACACCGGCTTGAGTGGGTCGAGCCATTTGTTCGGCAGAAACGTGCCGTACACGGTATCCGGGCCGCCCATGCTCACGTCCATCGTGTACTGCCCCGCCGCGCGCTCGGTTTCGATGCGCGAGGCGAGCTGGCTGGAGTTGACAGCCAGGTAGTCCATGTCGATGTTGAAGCGTTCCTTGAAGGCCGCGGGTAGCTTCGTGCGGGCTTCGGGCACCGGCGGTCCGCTGACAACGATCTTGCCTTCTTTCTGCGCGGCGGCAACCAACTGGTCCCAGGCGCCTGAAGCAGCCGTGCTCTGAGCTGGAGCGCTCGTCGGCGCCGGCTTAGCGCTCGTCGTCGGTGCTGGCGCCACAGCCGGTGCGCACGCGCTGAGTGTGGTACCGAGCAGTCCAGCACTCGCCGCCAGCGCGAGCCGCAATATTTCTCGGCGAGTGACTCGCCTCATGAAAAAGACCTCCAGACTTTCGAACCAGGCTCGGCGGTCCACGAACGTCCCGTAAGCTGGCGGGTGCGGTAGGCGCTCAGCCCATGGCTCGGCCTCGATTGCGTCGGCGACTCGTCAAGCAGTGCCCGTCGACTCAGCAGCCTGGCCGCGCCGACGATCCGCCGATGGGCGCGTTCCGCATACACCCAGCCGTCGAAGTCGCGGCTGCCGGGGTAGGTCACCCATTCCCAGCCATCGTCGGCGTAGGGCACGAACCGCTCGTACACATGGGCCGCGGCAAGTGCCAGATCGTCGAGCGTTGGCATCTCGGCAGGCAAGCCCAGGTCGGACAGGTCGATCTCGATCCAGCGCGTCTCTGCCCCGACACTCAGCGGCGTTACTGTCCGGCCATTGCCCAGGTGCCCAGTCATGGTGTGTGGATACTATTCCACCTACTATAGGCTCATGCTGTCGCAGGAGTTGAACGAGCGTTTGACCCGCGTCGGACCTGGCAGCCCGCTGGGCAATTTATTGCGACGCTACTGGTTTCCCATCACCCGCACGCCTGAGCTCGACGAAGAACCGGTCCTGGCGGTCACGCTGCTGGGCGAAAACCTGGCGCTGTTTCGCTCTGACTCTGGAAAACTTGGCCTGGTCGCCCAGCGCTGTGCGCACCGCGGCGCGTCGCTGGCCTATGGCATTCCCGAAGAGGAGGGGTTGCGCTGCCCGTACCACGGCTGGCGTTATGACCGCACCGGCCAGTGCAACGAGCAGCCCGCCGAGCCCGCGGACAGCACGTTCAAGGACCGCATCAAGATCCCGGCCTACCCGGTTCAGGAGCTGGGTGGCCTGGTATGGGCCTACCTCGGGCCGGAGCCGGTACCCCTGTTGCCACGCTGGGACGTGCTGGTCCGCGATGACCTGGAGCGCAGTATCGGGGTGACCCGCCTGCCGATCAACTTCTTGCAGGCCATGGAGAACTCCATGGACCCGATCCACTTCGAGTGGCTGCACGCCGTGTACGGCAATTACGTGCAGAAGCGCACAGGCCAGCCGCCGACCATGACACCTCGCCGGCACGAGCAAATCGCCTTCGACGTGTTCGAATACGGCATCTACAAGCGCCGCCTGTTGGAGGGCGAGGACCCCGAGACTTCGGACGACTGGCTCACGGGGCACCCGGTTATCTTCCCGTACATGCTGGCTGTCGGCGACCACTCGCGGCCGACCTTGCAGATTCGTGTGCCCGTCGACGACACGCATACGCTGCATTACTGGTATCGCACCGAGACGCGCGCGCCGGGTGCGCCGCCGCAGACCACCATCCCGATTTCTGATGTCCCGTATATCCACAAGAACGGCCGCCTGGTCGTCGAGACGATCAACGGACAGGACATGATGGCCTGGGTCTCCCAGGGCGAGATCAGCGAGCGCACCACCGAACGCTTGGGCACCTCGGACAGGGGCGTCATTCTGTTCCGCAACCTGCTGGACGAGCAGATCGAGAAGGTGGAACGCGGCGAGGACCCGATGGGCGTTATTCGTGATCCGGCCAAGAACGAGCCGTTTGTGTCGCTGGCCCGTGAAGGCGTCGCCCTCAAAGCCTTCGAGATCAAGCGCAATCTGACGCGCGCCGCGGACAAAGCGGTGGCCGCCTCATGACCCTGACGTCGACGACGCTCGTGGTCTGAGAGACAGCGCCTCGGCAATCTCCTGGACGGCGGCGCTGGTCTGTGCTCGAAGGACGGCAGCGCCTGCCTCGCGACACACGTCGAGGCTGAGACCAGCCAGCGCCTGGCGGACGGCCCGCACGCTCTGTGCCGCGACGCTGAGGTGGGTGACCCCCAGGCCGACGAGCAACGGCGCCATGAGCGGACTGGCGGCCGCCTCGCCGCACACGGCCACCGGCCGACCATACTGCTCGGCCGCTCTGCAGACGCCGCCCACCAGCCGCAGCACGGCCGGCTGGAATGCCGTGGCGAGGTCGGCCAGTTCACTGCTCGTGCGGTCCGCCGCCATCGTGTACTGGACCAGGTCGTTGGTCCCAATGCTGAAGAAGTCCACCTCCGCCGCAAAGATGTCAGCCATGAGCGCCGCCGAGGGTATTTCGATCATGATTCCCAGACGCACCTCGCTTGACACGCTGAGTCCGGCACTCCGCGACGCTCGGGCGGCCTGCTCCAGGACGGCGCGCGCCTGGCGCAGCTCCTCGAGCGTCGCCACCATCGGGAGCATCACGTGCAGGGGCCGATCGGGAGCCGACTCCAGCAAGGCCCGCAACTGCACCTCCAATAGCTGTGGTTGCCTGAGCCCGAGCCGTACGCCACGTACGCCAAGGGCCGGGTTGGCCTCCGCGGCGGCCGTGCGATAGCTCGCCGGCTTATCACCACCGACGTCGAGCGTGCGGTACACCACCGGGCCGTTGGGCATCGCGGCACAGATGCGTCGGTACAGTGCCCGTTGTTCGTCGAGACCAGGGGCAACCGTTCGGCCAAGGAAAAGCAGCTCAGTGCGCAGCAGGCCGATACCCTGCGCGCCGGCCGTGGCCGCTTGCTCCACCTCGTGGACCGAGCCCGCGTTCCCCTCGACCACGACCGGCAGCGCGAGCGGAGGCAGGTCCAAGGCTGAGCCCGCGGGCGGAACTCCGTCCGATGCAATGGCCAGTCGCTCAGCGGCGTCGGGTGCAACCAGAAGGCGGCCGAGGGTACCGTCAACGATCACTTCGGCACCTTCCGGGAGCAACAGCAACGCTTCGCCCAGACCCAGCGCCAGAGGGATGCCCAGCGCTCTGGCGACGATGGCGGCATGACCGCTGGGCGTACCTCCGGCGAGGGCGACGCCAGCGACAAACTCCCGCCGCAGCTCCGCGACCACAGAGGCGTCAAGGTCGTCCGATGCCAGCACGGCTGGATTGCCTGCGGATGTTTGGAAGGGCAGCTCCAGACGGCCCTCCAGGATGCCGGCGACACGTTTGCCGACATCTCGAATGTCCGCCGCCCGAGCACGGAAGTACTCGTCGTCCACGCCGGCGAGGGTGTCCGCGTGCATGGCCGCCGCCACGCTAATGGCTTCGAGCGCGCCGCGGCCCTCCTCGGCGATCGCCGTGAGCGCAGGCTCGACGAGAGCCGGATCCCTGGCGAACATCGCCTGGGCTTCGAAGATCGCCGCGATTTCAGCCCCGGCTCGCGCCTGGGTCTCATGGGCGAGCCGGGCGAGCTGCTCCGCGGCACACTCGAGGGCGGCGCGTAAGCGGTCCTGCTCGCCCGGCCGGTCGGCCGGCTCGATCCGCGGCCGGGTTCCATTTGACCCGTGCGCCAATCCGCCAGCCGAGGCCCGCACGAGCCGTCCGAGCGCAGATCCCGACGATCCGGCCATACCCTGGATAACTCGTTGCGCCATCGGCCAGGCTGTTCAACCGCGAGCGATGACGTCTGCCAACGCACCAACGAGCAGCGCGGCAGACGTTGCGCCCGGATCTTGATGGCCGATGCTTCGTTCGCCGAGATACGATGCGCGACCCTTCGTGGCGAGCATCGGAATAGTCGCTTGGGCACCTGCCTCGGCTGCGTCTCGGGCGGCACCGAGCACCGCGGGATCGTCCTTGCCCGCCTCGAGCGCCGCTTGCGCGGCAGTCACGGCCGGCACCAGCGCGTCGAGCATCGTCTTTTCGCCGGTGGTCGCGCGGCCCAGCGCGCCAATCCCGTCGGTCGCGGCTCTCATCGCCGACACTGTATCCGCGATCGATGGTTTTTCTGCGTGGGCGTACACGGCCGCCGCGCGCAGAAAGGCCGTCCCGTAGAGTGGGCCAGACGCGCCGCCCACGGTCCTGATCAACGTTTGGCCTGCTTCACGCAGAAGTGCACCTACCGCCTGGCCGGAGCTGGCTCCGTCAGACGCGGCAGCGTGGCGATCGAGCATGGCCACGATGGCCGTGAAACCCCGATCCATGTTGATCCCGTGGTCGCCGTCGCCGATCGCCTGATCAAGCTGGGTGAGCGCCCGGGCCTGGTCGTGCAACCGGTCAGCGGCGAGCCGCAGCCACGCGTCAAGTTGAGGCAGGTTCATGCGGGTGCTTTCGGCTCAAATTCCCCAACGCAGCGCTGGCGTATGAACGGGAGCATCCCACAACCTGGTCATGTCGTTGTCCAGCCGCAGCAAGGTAATCGAAAATCCGGCCATCTCGAGGCTCGTGATGTAATTGCCCACGAGCGAGCGCCCGATGGCGATGCCCTTGCCCTTGAGGATGCGGCTGACGCTGTTGAAGGCGACGTACAACTCGATGAGTGGCGTGCCGCCCATGCCGTTGACGAAGGCGAGCACGGTGTCGCCAGCGCGGAGGCCGAGGTCGCCGACGATTGGCTCCAGGAGCATCTCGGCAATGTCGTCGACCGGCGCCAGCGGGACGCGTCGCCGGCCTGGCTCGCCGTGGATGCCGATGCCGATCTCCATTTCGTCGTCGCCGAGCTCGAACGTCGGGGTCCCCGAGGCGGGCACGATACAGCTCGAGAGTGCCATGCCCATCGAGCGCCCGTTGGCGTTGACCCGGGTCGCCGTGGCGGTGACGTCGGCGAGCGTTGCTCCCTGCTCGGCGTGCGCGCCCGCGATTTTTTCCAGCAGCACGGTCACGCCGACACCGCGTCGGCCGGCGGTCCAGAGGGAATCGAGGACGGCAACGTCGTCGTTGGTGACGACCGAGGCGACCTCGATCTCGCCCGTGACGAGCTCGGCTGCCATCTGAAAGTTGAGCACGTCGCCGGTGTAATTCTTGACGATGTGCAGGACGCCGGCGCCACCGTCAACGGCTCTCGTGGCGGCCTCCATCTGATCGGGAGTCGGCGACGTGAACACATGCCCGGCGCAGGCCGCGTCGAGCATGCCCATCCCGACGAAGCCGCCGTGAAGTGGCTCGTGGCCCGACCCGCCGCCAGACACAAGACCAACTTTGCCTGGCTTGGCGCCACCCGCGCGCAACACGACCCGATTGGTCGCATCGATCTTCAGCAGATCGGAGTGCGCTTGGCCGAGACCGGCCAGGCTCTCCGGGACCAGGTCCTCAACGCGATTGATGAGTTTCTTCGCCGTCCGCGGCGCCGTGGTTGGAGTGGTCATTACGGATTTCCTTTCGAAGCTCAGGCGTCCGCGTGGGCGGGCTCGGCCACGGCGACACCGGGGACTTCCGCCGTGCGATGGTGGCCAACGAATTCATAGACGAAGGCCCCGGCGAGACCTCCGACGACCGGACCGATGATGTACACGCCGATCTGGCTGAGATGGTCAGAGAACTTGACGAAGCCAGTCAGACCTTCGACGAGAAGCGGGCCGATCTGGCGCGCCGGGTTGAGCGCGGCGCCGGTGATCGGGCCGACGAGGATGATGATCCCGTACACGATGAAGCCGATGATGATCCCGGCGAAGCCGGCCGGCGCGCGGCCATCTACGGCGGAGCCGAAGACGGTGAAGACCAGGATCGCGGTGCCAATTGCTTCAGCTGCGGTAGCGACGAGCGCTCCGCTGGTGCTGGGGTTGTAGCTCACCGAACCCAGTCCGAGCGCGGCCGGGTTGTTGCCAATGAGGATGATGTAGGTCAGCACGGCGCCAATGATGGCGCCAACGAGTTGCGCACCGATGTAGCTGGCCGCCGTGGACCAATCGATTTTCCTGGTCGCGGCGAGTGCGATCGTCACCGCCGGATTGATGTGACACCCGCTGATGTGACCGACGGAGTAGACCGCGGCGAAGATCGCGAACGCGAAGGCGAACGAGATCGTGCTCAGCTCGGCACTTCCAAAGGGGTTGTTCCCGGTGAGGAGAACCGTCAGCGGAACGGAGCCCGCGCCGATGAACACCAGGATGGCGGTGCCGATGGCCTCGGCGGTCAACTTCTGCGACAGAGTCGGGGACGACGACATGATTGTTCCTCCCTACGAAGCGTGTTAGCAGTCAGCAGTCAGCAGTCAGCCGTCAGCAGTTCTCTGATAGCTGATCGCTGATAGCTGATCGCTGGTGTTTTCCAATGGAGTGACGTACGGGGAGAGCTCGATCGCAAGTGATGCCAGGGCCGCCTCCGCGTCCGAGCCCTCAGCCGCGACAGTGATCACCGTCGATAACCTGATCGTCAAGCCGAGCAGCGAGATGAGACTCTTGGCGTCCGCCTCACGCTCGCCGGTGCGAATAACGATGCGGCTCGCGAACCGGCTCGCCGCCTGTACGAAGCGAGCCGCCGGCCGAGCGTGCAGGCCAGCCGCGTCGATGACCGTCATGCGCATCTCGGGCATCGGCCTACCCGCCAGGCGCCTTCGACATCGACGCCGCGCCGGCCGCCGCTGCCGCCACTTCGGACAGTGACGCGCCGACCGAGGCCTGCACCGCGGCCAGCACAGCCCCCTCGACCAGGGGCGCCTCACTCACAATCACCCGAGCCTGTTCGGTCTCCGACAGCTCATCGAGCGCCATCTCGACGCTGAGCCAGGCGCTGCCCAGATCGAGCAGCACCAGGACGCCGTCACCGTCGTCGACGGCGCGAATCGCTTCGAGAATGGCCTCCGCGTTGGTGCCCAACCGTCCGTCCACCGTACCCCCGGCGGCGGCCACGTGGACAGCGTCGCCAGCGACCTGCACGACCATGTCGCGCAGCCCTTCCGCCAGCGTTTTGCTGTGGGAGACCAGAACGAGGCTCACCAATGGAATCCTCCAATCTTGGCTGATGTCGTCTCCGATGGTGGGACACAACTCATCAACAAGCCAGCAAGGGATGATCAAGATGCGGATTGAAATACGCGCAGCGCGTTGCCAGTCGAGCGTAGCGTCGCTACACTCGCGCCATCTTGCCACCCGGTTCGCAACCCCAGGCGCTTCCGCCTGTCCCGGCGGCCACTTCGCCGGCCGTCCGAACTGCAGACGTGCGCGCATTTCTCGAGCGCTGTGCCACGGGGATCGACCGTCACCGTGACTACTTGACCCGGTTGGACGCGGTCCTGGGTGATGGCGATCACGGCGACAACATGGCGATTGGGTTCCAGGCTATTCGGGATCTGCTCGGCGCCTACCCTGCTGACGCCAGCCCCGGCGAGCTGCTGCGCGCCGTGGGACATCGGCTCGCAACCACGGTCGGCGGCGCCTCTGGCCCGCTGTATGGGACTGCCCTGATCGAGGCCGGCCTGGTCGCCGGCAGCGAGCCCGAGTTGGACTGGCCAACGCTCGGCCGGATGCTGGATGCCGCTGCCAGCGGGCTGGCGCGACGCGGCAGGTGTGTCGTCGGCGACAAGACGATTCTCGACACACTGCGGCCCGCCGCGGATGCCTTCGGTGCGGGCAGAACGCCAGATGAAGCGCTGCGCGGTATGGTCATGGCCGGTTGCCGTGGAATGCGCTCGACGCGGCCGCTGGTTGCGCGCCGAGGGTTGGCCCTGAGACTCGGTGCGCGTTCCGCTGGCTACCTCGATCCCGGCGCGGTGTCGTGTCTGATCTTGCTGGCGGCGATGGCTCGCCCAAGAATCCGCCCCTGATTCCGTGAACGAGACTTCCCTTCACGACCGCATCGCTCGGCTCGAACGCGAAGTTCGGCGCGCCTTTGAGGACGCCCAGCGTGAGGCCGACGCGATGTTCGCGCAGTATCAACTCAGCCAACTCCTGGCCTCCGGGGGCCGCCGCTCAGACCTGGCGGTGACCGTCGTAGCTGAGATTGTGCGGTTGTGCGCGGCGGACGCCGGGGCGCTCTGGCTCAGCGAACCTGGCGGCGGTCTCTATCGCTGGGCTGTCGGGACCGAGGGCGCGCCTGACTCCGCGCAGGATCGTGCGCCGCTGACGCAGGCCGAGCTGAAGGAGTCGATCGGTGCGTCCCCTGTGGTCATCCTGCCGATCGGCGAGGAACCACCGGAAGGGCTGCTCGCACTCTGGCCGGCCAATGGCTCGCCGCTCGATCCTGACGGAGTCCGCGTCGTCCAGCTGTCGCGCCACGAGCTCGCTGTCGCCTTCCGCGGCGCGCAGCTCCGCGAAACCCTGGATCGCGAGCGCCAGGAGCTCACCGCGATCGTCGACGGAGCGACTGACGCCATCGTCCAGGTCGATGAGGACTGTCGAGTCGTGCGCATTAATCCTGCCGCGCGCCAGCTCCTTGGTCCCCAGGCAGGTGACAGCCTCGGCCGTCTGTGCGGAGAAGTGTTCCACTGCGCTGAGGCGGGTGCACATCCCGCCGATGCGTGCCCGCTCGCCGAGGTGATTGGCTCCGGCCAGCCGATCGGCTACCGTGAGGCGGCCGTCCTCGACTCGACTGGCGCGGTCATCTACGTGGCGGGCGGGTATTCGCGCGCCGCCTCGGACCCAGGCGGTCGGGTTCGCGCGACGGCGATCCTGCGCGACATCTCAGCACTTCGAACTCTCGATCAACTCCGCGAGGGTTTCGTCGCGACGGTCAGCCATGAGCTCAGGACGCCGTTGGCCCTCATTCGCGGGTACACGGACACGCTCCTGCACCTCGATCTGCAGCCCGGTGAACAGCGACAGTACCTGGAACGGATCGACCAGGCCACCCAGCGACTCACGACGCTCGTCAAGGAAATCCTCGATATCGCTCATCTTCAGGCCGATCCACTCATCCTCGAGCCGGTGCCCGCGTCGTTCGCTTCCATCGTTGCACGGCTGCGGGGCGATCTCACCGCGACAGGTCAGGACGGTCGTCTGACCACAACGCTGGCGGACGACCTGCCGCCGCTCGAAATAGACGCAGCGCGCGTTGGCCAGGTGCTCGAAAATCTGGTCGCCAACGCGCTCAAGTACGCGCCGCCCGAGACGCCGATTACAGTCGGCGCCACCTGCTCCGGCGACTGGCTAACCGCGACGGTTGATGACGAGGGTGTCGGTATTCCGGAGTCCGATCGCGCGCTCGTGCTCCAGCCCTTTCATCGCGGCCGAAACGTGCGCGAGTCCAGCATCCAGGGCAACGGGCTTGGGCTGTACATATGTCGGCGTCTGGTCGAAGCGCATGGCGGCAAACTCTGGCTTGGCGATCGGCCGGACGGTAGAGCGGGCACGCGCGTAAGCTTCACCCTGCCGTTAATCGGAGCGCGCCGCTCGTGAACGAAACCATCCTGATAGTGGAGGACGAGCCCGAGTTCGCCGCCCTGCTGGAGCGCTGG
>WNFC01009293.1_pt1 | contig 11474 bp, 7 predicted proteins | sample 5400541 | NCBI WGS metagenome assembly WNFC01 (sample SAMN13153342, study PRJNA577476) | soil metagenome | isolation source: 120 cm saprolite under Douglas fir tree site 2 hole 2 replicate 1 | place: USA:California | collected 2015-04-18
CACACGGATCCCTCAACGTAGATTTTAGCCAGATGACTGACGTTCAGATGCACAACGAGGGGCAACTGTTGACTCCTGAATCCGAGCGCCAGGAAAGGCCGAATACTTGGCGCCTTTTTCAACTACGGGGTCCTCCAAAAGCGGTACGCTCGCGAACACACGCAAAGGCAGGGGTGATCTCTGGGAGATTGAACGGGTTTGCGGGTCAGCGTAGAAGATGTTGACATCTACGGTTACGTGACTCTTCAATCATTGAAACAAGCGATTCGGGGAAAAGATGAGGCGGAGTTGGGACTGATGTCCCATGTGGCTTTGGTTCATCGCTTTTCGAAGCAGCCTTTAGCTCGGCATTTGGCGCCACCACCACGGAAGACCGCTTGAATTGCCAACTGCACCACGTTTCGGCATTTGACTCCAACGAATGGCAGAAGTAACTTAATGTTTTGAAGCACGAATAAGCCTTCCGCTGCCGCGCCCGCGGCGGGTTCCTTTCACCCTCCAACCAAAGGAAAGGAGCGAGAAGATGTTCACACGCGTAGTTGAAATGACCAGCAAATCAGGGAAATCGCAAGAGCTTGCCAACACCATCAATGACAGAGCGGTGCCGATCCTGAAAAAACAACGAGGCTTCATGGACGAGATCGTGCTTGTTTCGTCTGGAAAGTCGGATCGCGTTTTGGCTTTGAGCTTTTGGAACAAGCGAGAGGATGCCGAGGAATATCAGCGCGAACAGTACCAGAAGATCCCCTTGAGGCCGAACCCGAGATTCGCACCTTTGACGTACACACCTCAACCACCCACAAAATTGCCGCAAGCAAGGCCGCCTGAATAATCCTCGCGCACAACGGGCGGGTCCCGAACGCGGGCCCGCCTCACCTGTGGCAAAAGGAAACACCGGGGGCCTTCTCAATTCTGCAACAATATGCAATCTGTGGCGATGGACGTTCTTAAGTAGCGATTCTGGACTCAAAGTTTGCAAGAAAACTGGACCCGCGCTTAGAGCGTTGCATCAAACTCAGTTCAGGATGTACGGGATACTCCAGCCTACGTAGGGGTGAAAGGCTCGTAAGAATGAAAGAAATATCGCAACTGGCCGATGGAAGAGGTCGTGTAGTCATTGAGAGGGTCTCGCCACAAATTGATTGCGGCCGATTCCCGATCAAACGCATAGTTGGCGAAACAGTAGTCGTGGAGGCCGACGTGTTTGCAGATGGTCATGACCATATCACCTGTCAGGTGCTTTATTCACGCGAGGGCGACAAAGAGTGGCAATCGTCACCCATGACATCGCTAGGTAACGATCGCTGGCGAGGTGTGTTTTCGGTCCCGAAAGCGGGGCGCTACGAATATACCATTGAAGGATGGATCGATCGCTTCCCAACTTGGCGCGACGGTCTTGGCAAACGAATCGCCGCCGGACAAGATGTCCATGTCGATTTGCTCGTTGGAGCCGAATTGATTGAAGATGCCGCGGGCCGCGCCAAAGGGGACGATGCCGGCCTGCTGCGACAGGGGGCGCAAAGGATACGCGAAGAAAAGGACATGCAGTCTGCAACCTCCCTCGCGCTCGGACAAGAATTGTTCAGAGCGATCCAACGCTATCCCGAACGACAGTTTGCTACCCGGTACCAGAAACCTCTAGTCGTTGTTGTGGACAGAGAGAAAGCCGGCTTTTCGAGCTGGTATGAGGTTTTTCCCCGATCATGCTCCTCCGAGGCTGGACGTCACGGGACATTCGGGGATTGCGAGAGGTGGCTTCCTTATGTTGCATCCATGGGTTTTGACGTAGTCTACCTGCCGCCGGTGCATCCCATCGGCCATGCTTTTCGAAAAGGAAAAAACAACTCGGTTGTGGCCGAGCCGAATGATTTAGGTAGTCCATGGGCGATTGGATCGGAGGAGGGCGGTCATACATCAATTCATCCAGAGTTGGGCACACTTGAAGACTTTCGGCATTTTGTATCCCAGGCTGCAGAGCATGGCCTCGAAGTTGCTCTTGATATCGCGTTTCAATGCACTCCGGATCACCCTTACGTGAAGCAACATCCGGAATGGTTCCGGAAGCGTCCGGATGGAACCATACAATACGCAGAGAATCCACCGAAGAAATACCATGACATTTACCCGCTGGACTTCGAAAGCCAGGACTGGCAGGCGTTGTGGAACGAGTTAAAGAACGTTTTTCAATTCTGGATCGATCAGGAGGTTCGTATCTTTCGTGTCGACAATCCTCACACGAAGGCATTTTCTTTCTGGGAGTGGGTAATCGGCGAGATTAAGAAGGAGCATGGCGACGTGCTTTTCTTGGCAGAAGCGTTTACCAGACCGCATGTAATGTACCGGCTGGCCAAGCTTGGTTTTTCTCAGTCCTACACCTATTTCACCTGGCGCAACACAAAACAGGAGTTAACGGACTATTTCACCGAGCTTACGCAAACCGAGGTACGAGAATACTTCCGCCCTAACCTCTGGCCGAACACGCCTGACATTCTTTCCGAGTTTCTCCAGGTCGGCGGTCGTCCGGCGTTCATGATCCGATTGATTTTGGCGGCCACTTTGGGGGCAAGCTATGGCGTTTATGGGCCGGCGTTTGAGTTGTGTGAAAACACGCCCGTACAAGCCGGCAGTGAAGAGTACTTAAATTCCGAGAAATACGAACTCAAGCATCGCGATCTGAATTCCGCGTGGAGTTTGAAGGACATCATTTCCAGAATCAACCGGATCCGCAAAGAGAACGCGGCATTGCAAAGCAACCACAATCTGCGCTTTCATGGCACGGACAATCCGATGCTGATTTGCTACAGCAAGACGACGGATGACCTGAGCAACGTAGTCGTGGTGATCGTCAATCTTGATTCATTCCACCGCCAGACAGGCTGGGTTGATCTCGATCTTACTGCCCTCGGGCTGGAGGCGGATCATCAATTCCAAGTTCACGACCTGCTAGGCGAAGGCCGGTATTTGTGGCAGGGTTCGCGGAACTATGTGGAACTGACACCGGAAAGTCTTCCGGCACATATTTTGCGGGTACGCCGATGGATTCGGACAGAGCGCGATTTTGACTATTACCTGTAACGAAGAGTCTAGGAATCGCCTCCCGATGTAGATGTAAGTGGAAGGATGAGAACCATGGTGCAAACCTTGCAATCGCTGAGCGACTTTGACGCATATTTGCTGGCTGAAGGAACCTTTGACCGTGCCTACGAGAAACTCGGCGCCCACCTCACGGAGCGTGATGGACGTCAGGGAGTGCAGTTTGCTGTGTGGGCACCGAATGCCAGTCAGGTCTCAGTGGTGGGCGATTTCAACCAGTGGAATCCCGCAGCCAACGTGATGCGGTCCACCTCTGCCGGAGTGTGGGAGAGCTTTATACCGACTCTCGGTCAAGGCGCGATATACAAATATCACGTGACCTCCAACTACCGGGGGTATACGGTCGACAAAACTGATCCGTACGGTTTCGCCGCGGAAGTTCGTCCCCATATGGCTTCGCGCGTATGGAATCTAGAAAACTATTCTTGGAATGACGGTTCGTGGATGACGAACCGGGCAAAGAGCAACGCGCTGGACGCTCCCATCTCGATTTACGAAATGCACTTAGGCTCCTGGCGGCGAGTGCCCGAAGAAGAAAATCGCTGGCTGACTTATCGGGAGATGGCGCCGTTGCTGGCGGAGTACGTCCGGGAAAGTGGTTTTACCCACGTTGAATTGCTGCCAGTTATGGAGCATCCTTTTGATGGCTCCTGGGGATACCAAACCACCGGCTACTTTGCCCCGACTAGCAGGTTCGGTACGCCGGACGATTTCAGGCATCTGGTGGACTATCTTCATCAACATGGAATCGGCGTCATTCTTGATTGGGTTCCGGCCCACTTCCCGAAAGATGAGACCGGTCTTGGATATTTCGATGGATCTCATCTCTACGAACACGGCGACCCGCGGCAAGGGGAACACCCGGATTGGAACACTTTTGTATTCAACTACGGTCGGAACGAAGTCCAAAGTTTTCTCATCAGCAACGCCATGTTCTGGCTCGACAAATATCACATCGACGGTCTGCGGGTCGATGCCGTCGCCTCAATGCTCTATCTCGATTATGGACGGCGTGATGGAGAATGGATACCAAACCGCTACGGCGGAAAAGAAAACATAGAGGCCATTCAATTCTTGAGAAAGGTGAATGAGCATGTTTATGCGGCATTTCCCGACGTCATGATGATTGCGGAAGAATCGACGGCATGGCCGCAGGTCTCGCGGCCCACTTACGTTGGAGGACTGGGATTCGGCCTCAAATGGAATATGGGCTGGATGCATGACGTGCTGGACTACCTGTCGCAAGATCCCGTATTCCGGAGCTATCAGCATAACAAGATCACGTTTAGCTTGGTTTATGCCTCCACTGAGAACTTCGTCCTGCCTTTCTCGCACGATGAGGTCGTCTACGGGAAGGGTTCCATGTTGCGCAAGATGCCAGGGGATGAGTGGCAGAAGTTCGCAAATCTGCGGCTCCTGTACGGGTTTATGTTCGGCCATCCCGGCAAGAAGCTCCTGTTCATGGGCAACGAGTTCGGCCAGTGGTCCGAGTGGAATCACGATGGCAGCCTGGAGTGGCACCTGCTGGGAGTGCCTCTTCACGCCAGGCTGAGGCATTGGCTGGGTGATCTTAATGCTTTGTACCGCAGCGATCCCTCGCTGCAACGGGACTCAGATGCCGCCGGCTTTGAATGGGTGGATTGTAATGACGCGCAGAGGAGTGTAGTCAGCTTCCTTCGCCGAGGACGGAATCCTCATGAGCAACTGCTCTTTGTCTGCAATTTCACGCCGGTCGTTCGTCAAAACTATCGCGTCGGGGTGCCTTTGAACGGTCTTTGGAAAGAGGTCCTCAACAGCGACGCAGCCATGTACGGGGGCAGCGGCCAGGGAAACTTCGGTGGATTATCGGCGATGCCCTTCCCGATTCATGGACGGCCTTTCTCCCTGAATATGACTCTCCCTCCTCTTGGAATTGTGGTTTTTCGCCCGGAATCTTCCAGCCGCGTTTAAGGACAGGGAAAACGCATCATGGCAAAGCGTCCGGGCAGTACGGCAGATCCTCTCTGGTACAAGGATGCCGTCATCTACGAATTGCACGTCCGCGCATTCAAGGACAGCAACGGCGATGGTATTGGCGATTTTCCCGGCTTGATCCAGAAACTGGATTATCTTCAGGATCTAGGGGTCACCTGTCTGTGGTTGCTTCCCTTCTTCCCATCACCCCTTAAAGACGATGGGTATGATATTTCCGACTACATGAACGTCCACTCGATGTACGGGACAATGGACGATTTCCGGGCCTTTCTAACTGCAGCTCACGAGCGTGATTTGCAGGTGATGATCGAGCTGGTCGTGAATCACACTTCCGACCAGCATCCCTGGTTTCAAGCGGCGCGGCAAGCTCCCGACGCGCCGGAGCGCGATTTTTATGTGTGGAGCGACACGGACCAGAAATACAAAGATGCGCGAATCATCTTTACTGACACCGAGCGCTCCAACTGGACGTGGGATCCTGTGGCCAACCAGTTTTATTGGCATCGCTTCTTTTCTCACCAGCCCGATCTGAACTACGACAACCCGAAAGTGGTCGAACAAGTTCTGAAGGTGATGCGATACTGGCTTGATCTGGGAGTTGATGCATTGCGCGTAGACGCGGTCCCCTACCTGGTGGAGCGTGAGGACACCAGCTGCGAAAATCTTCCGGAAACACACGCCATCGTCAGAAAACTGCGAAAGGAGGTTGATACAGACTATTCCAGCAGGATGCTCCTAGCGGAAGCGAACCAGTGGCCGACCGACGTGCGTCCTTATTTCGGCGACGGCGATGAATTTCACATGGCCTTTCATTTTCCGCTCATGCCGCGCATCTATATGGCTCTCCGCCAGGAAGACCGGCTTCCCATCACCGACATCATCGCCCAGACTCCCGGAATTCCCGACTCATGCCAGTGGGGACTGTTTTTGCGAAATCATGATGAACTGACTCTGGAGATGGTCACGAACGATGAGCGCGACTACATGTACCTGGCATACAGTGCGGACCCTCGGATGCGCATCAATCTTGGCATTCGTCGGCGCCTCGCGCCCCTAGTTGATAACAACCGCCGGCGGATCGAACTGCTGAACAGTTTGCTTCTCTCTTTTCCCGGTACGCCGATTCTTTACTACGGGGACGAAATCGGAATGGGGGACAACATTTATCTGGGTGACCGTAACGGTGTTCGCACACCAATGCAATGGAACGGAGATCGCAACGCCGGATTTTCCACCGCGACACCGGCTCGGTTGTATAGCCCCGTCATCATGGATCCAGTATGGGGATATGAAGCAATCAATGTGGAGGCTCAGCAGAGCGACCCATCTTCGCTTTTGAGCTGGATGCGTAACATGATTGCCCTGCGAAAGCTGTTTCGGGTGTTTGGGCGGGGCAGCATCGAGTTTCTTGATCCTTCGAACCGCAAAATTTTGGCGTACCTTCGGCAATATGAAGGCGAACAGGTCTTGTGCGTCGCCAATCTCTCCCGCTTCGCGCAGCCCGTCGACCTGGACTTATCAAAGGTGGAGGGCATGACACCCGTGGAAATGCTCGGGTACGTGGAATTCCCCCCGATCGAGCGTCACCCTTATCGGCTCACATTGGCATCTTATAGTTTTCTCTGGCTAGAGCTGCAACGAAGAGAGAAGCCCACTGGCAGCACCGTGGATATGACAGAACATGCACCGTTGAACGTAACCGCGGGATGGGAGAGCGTCCTCGAGGCCACCGGCCGCCTCCGCCTGGAAACGGTGGAACTCCCGGAGTACCTGCCCAAGCAGCGCTGGTTTGCGGGAAAATCCAGAGAGATCAAGTCCGTTCGAATTGCGGATTGGATTCCGCTAAGTGTTCCGTTGAACGTCTCATCGGACGCATCGCAATCCGCGCTGCTACTGGTCCAGGTAGAGTTCGACACTGGATCTCCTGACTTATATTTCCTGCCGCTGGCGATGAGTTTTGGAGAGGCCCAAAACGAGTTGCAGCGGACAGCCCCCAACGCCATCATCGCCCCGGTTCTATCGCAGAGGAGAGCGGGTTTGCTCTACGATGGAGCCTTCGACGACCAGACTTGCATGTTGTTGTTCTCGCTGATTGAGAATGCGAGCAAAGTAAACGCGCGCCGTGGGGGCGTCCGGGGCATACGTGGGAAGGCTTTCCTGCATCTCGTGGCGCCAGCCGAGAGATTGCAGGTGCGGCGGGGCTCAGCGGAACAGAGCAACACGTCAATTCTGTTCGGTGATCGGTTCATACTCAAGCTGTTCCGCCGCCAAGAGCCCGGATTGAATCCGGACGCCGAAATTGGGCAGTACCTGACGGAGAAGACCAACTTCAACCAGATTCCTCCTTTTGCAGGCTCGATTGAAGTCGACGGGCTCGCGGCGACCGATGACAAACTCGCAAACCTGGCGCTATTGCAGGGCTTGGTAGCAAACGAAGGCGACGGCTGGAGGTGGACCCTGGAAGAGCTTGACCGGTACTACGAGGCTTGTGCCCCCTTACCATTCCCAGAAAAATTGAGCGGCGAGGTCCAGGGACCACTGGAACTCTCTGAGAATCCCCCAACTCAGGTGGCCCTTGACCACCTTGGTTTGTACCTCGAAGCTGGTGCAATCCTCGGGCGCAGGACCGCGGAACTTCACCTGGCGCTGGCTACACCCACAGATGATCCTGCATTCGCGCCGGAGGCGTTAACTGATGTGGATCTTAACGCGCAATTTGCCGGCATCCGACAGCACGCCTCCAGCGTCTTGGACATGCTGAAGGAGCGTCTGTCGTACTTGCCCGATGAAGTAGTCGAGGTTGCGGCTTCGGTGCTCAGCCGTCGCCGTCCGATTCTCGATCGTTTCGGCCCCCTCAATGGTGATTTCCCGCCGATACAACGAATCCGAATTCACGGCGACTACCATCTCGGACAAGTACTCCGCGTAAAAACCGATTTCGTGATCCTGGATTTTGAAGGCGAACCGGCCCGGCCGCTGGCGGTTCGGCGGTCCAAGCAGTGCCCACTCAAAGATGTCGCTGGCATGTTGCGGTCCTTCGGTTACGCCGCCTATGCCGGTCTCATGAACTATACCGCCCGGCACCCAGAGGATTTGACTCGCCTCGAACCTTGGGCGCAGCTTTGGGAACGGTCGGTGGCTGCGGAATTCTTGCGCGCGTATCATCAAGCCGCGCAAGGCCCCGATTTTCTGCCGCCTGGGAATGCCGATTTCCGTAAGCTGCTCAATGTTTTCCTGCTTGATAAGGCACTCTACGAAGTGCTTTATGAGTTGAACAGCCGCCCCGCGTGGGTACGTATCCCTTTGATGGGGATTATGTTGCTGGTGCCATGAATGAATCGTGCACGGGGAGGGACATCCTGTCCCGCAGTGGAGAAGAAAACTGAGACCGAGGCAGAAGAGTGGAAGGTGATTTCATCCCACAGCAAGCGCTGGAAAAGATCGAACAAATAGACGCAGCCGATCTGGTCGTTGGGATTTTGGCTAATCTCGATCAAGAGTCGGTGGCGACGGTGCATGAGGCGCTGCGAACGCTTCATGGAGATTTGCGAATCGTGATTCTCTTGGGCGATGCGAGTTCGGTCCAGGCTCACGCTGATTCGGCGAGTTCCGGGAAAGGGCCGCAGTTGACCTTCGTCCCCTGGCAGCCAATCGGGGCGGATACTTCGGGTACTCCGATGCAGAGCATTTCCGCCGCCTACCTATCGCTTTTCGCTGCCGGCAAAAGACTGGGAGCTCAAGCCGGCTGCATTATTGCCTCGAAGCTGGAAGCGGTAACCCCACAATGGGTCTACCACCTCATGCAACCCGTGCTGGAAACGGGGTTTGACCTGGCGGTTCCCTACTACGCTCGCCGAAAATTCGAGGGATTGTTGAATGTTAGCATTATCAGTCCCCTCATCCGATGTCTCTACGGAAAGCGGCTCCAAAACCCGCTAGGGCCGGACTTGGGATTTTCGCGAACGTTGTTCGAAATGCTCGGCGGGAGCGATGGCAACGCCCATCGGATTCATCCGCTCGCATCACTCGCGCCGGTTGCGATTTGCGACAATCTTCGCGTCTGCCAGGTGCACGTTGGACCCCGCATCCTCCCACCCACGGATTGGACGAATATCAGCTCCCTTTTGGTCCAAGCCCTGGGCCCGGTGTTTCTGGCCATGGAAAGGAATGCGGCTTGCTGGCAAAAAACGCGCGAGTCAATTCCAGTGTCTGGATTTGGCGAGCCGCAGACAGCCTCCCATGACGCCGCAACCGTTGATGTGAACCGCCTGCTGGATTCGTTTCAACTGGGAAATCGAGATCTGCAAGAGATCTGGGGGCTGGTTCTCCCGCCTGCGACTTTGCTGGAACTCAGAAGGCTTTCGCGTTCGACGCCAGAGCAATTCCAGATGCCCGATGAATTGTGGGCTCGAATCGTGTATGACTTCGCTCTCGCCCACCGTCTTCGAACCATCAACCGTGAGCATCTGCTCCGGTCGATGACTCCTCTGTATCTTGGATGGGCGGCGGGCTATGCGAGGGAAGTGGAGGCTGCCGAAGAAGCCGCAGTGGAGCGCCGACTTGAGTGCCTCTCGAACGCTAACGAAGTCTCCAAACCATATCTCGTGTCCCGGTGGCGATGGCCTGACCGGTTCAACCCATAGTCGAGCTATGTGAGAGAGGGATTTGTTTATGAAGGAGCAAGTCAAGCAAGCCTTGGATCAGTCAACGACGCGATTCATAACAGCATTAACCCGGCTGTTGCCCGGACTGGTGGCGCTCATTGTGGCGCTCCTGATCTCTGTCATAGCGGCCTGGATCCTGGCCATCATAGTGCGCCGGTTACTTGTCAGCATTCGGTTTGATGAACGGCTCGTCGGATGGGGCTTCCCTTCACCGGCGGAGTGGTCCCCAATGAAGAGTCCTTCTGTTCTGGTATCACGATTCGTCGCCGCTTTAGTCGTCGTGACTGGACTCCTGATCGGTGTGTCGGCTTTTGATGCCGAACTGACCTCTCTCCTCGTACGTAGCGTCTTTGACTATGTACCGAACATCCTAGGCGCCTTACTGGTCCTGTTAGCGGGAGGCATCATTGCCCGCTTTCTGGCAAGAAGCGTTCTGATTGGCGCTGTAAATATGAACTTCCAGTACGGGCGCCTGTTGAGCGTCGGCGTGAAGTGGCTAGTGATTGTGTTGGCGGTGGCGATGGCTCTCGAACATCTTAAAATTGCTTCGGGCATTGTCGAGCTCGCGTTCGGCATTCTGTTCGGTGGGATTGTGCTAGCCCTGGCTTTGGCGGTGGCTTTGAACTCAAAGGAGCTCGTCACCAAGTCACTCGAACGCGAGACCACGAAGACAACTACCGAGAGCATCGAGGACCCGCTCCGCCACTTATAGGACAGACCGTTCTTGAATGGCATTCTTTTCCAGCAATGACGATGGTTCACCGACGGTCCGGAACTCCATGTGGGCAACTTCGTCCATACCGACTTTGGACCTATGTCGCTTGCGGGTAGTCGAGGTATCGGAAACCTTAAGCCCAGCGCACACCTAAGAGGAAACAGGCGGTTGACGGGTTGAGTAGGTCACTAGAGACTTAATGGCCATAGAGAGAGGAAGTCTGGCGCGCAGCTCGTCCAAGCGAAGCGAACCCTGCTTAGACTTGCTGCTGATGCTGCTGCTTCTTGCTGCTGCGCCTATTACTCTTGTTGCTGCTGCTTTCCCTGCTGGAGACCTCCCTGGCCATCGCAAATCAGATGGCGCTTGCTGCCGAGTTCGGCCCGGTCAGTGGGATTGGGCCCTGTTCGAAGCCCCAAGAACCGCACGAATCGAACAAACTGTCCAGTACTGCCCGTGACCAGTCGATCTGCCCGTGGTGGGCGAGCAAGTCCAACCAAGAGAAGTTGATAAGTTGCCGGATGCTTGCCCGTTGCCAATCGCGAATCAAAAAGGCGATAAAAAACGATACTTTTCCCCGCTTTCGGGTTCCTTAAGTAAGTGAAGGGCCTAATAGGCGAAGGAGCACCGAGGAACTGGGGGGCAGCAGAAGATGAAAGGTTTGTCTCACTGCAGTGGCGGTTTCCGGCTTCCGGGTCTCCCACCCCCAGGTGGCACAAGCCGGCCAATGGAAAAAGCGCGTAAGGGGCAAACCGGCCCATGATTCCGATAATGATGCTTTCCGACGAAGAAGTGAAGCATCGTCCTTTGCAGTGCATAGACGTGTACGTGGAGAAACGTTGGCCAACGGATTACTTCATCACGTTGGTCGAGACACGAACCAAAAGCGCCGGTTCCAACCCGAGCAGGTAAGGGTTGGTTCAATGAAGGCCTACGCCTCGGGCAGCGGCTGCACCCTGGTGAACGCAAAAGCGATGCCGAACTTTCCCTCTGTTAGTTGCTCGTCGATTCTCACAACTTTGGCCTCACAC
>WNFC01008259.1_pt1 | contig 11472 bp, 10 predicted proteins | sample 5400541 | NCBI WGS metagenome assembly WNFC01 (sample SAMN13153342, study PRJNA577476) | soil metagenome | isolation source: 120 cm saprolite under Douglas fir tree site 2 hole 2 replicate 1 | place: USA:California | collected 2015-04-18
CGCGGGCCCACGTGCTGAGGTTTCGCTCCGAACCGGGCCCGCCGCCTTTCCGGGAGAGATTGCATCTGCAGGCGCACCGCCGGTCGGGGCTATGCCAGCCTGATCCCAGGGATGTAGGCGTCCAGGCGGGCCAGGACAGCGCTGAGGCGCGTGACCAAGCCGGGCCGCTGGCTGGCGCACCTGCTGCGCCGCGACCGCGGCCAGCTCTGGCGTCCTGGCGGTCCGGTGCTTGACCGGACGCCCCGGTCTGTACCGGGCATGCCGCGCTGCAGCAGCGGCCGGCTGGGTCGGCACTCACCCTCTCAGGCTCCTTTGGAAGCCTATTGGCAGATCGTGCGCCCGCCGGTTCGCCGGTGGCTGGACTGCTGATGGGATGCCGTGCGCCATCACCCGCGCCTCCGGGAAGAAGACCGTCGGGGCCCAGTAGAAGGGGTCTGATCTTGCTCGCGGGTACTGACCGGGCGCATGCTCACCGCGGCAACGTCCAGGCGGTGCTCACCCCGGACGGGTTCCCGCTGTGGGTCTCGCAGGTGGAACCCGGCTCGGTGCACGACATCACCGCCGCCCGCGCCCATGCCCTGCCCGCGCTCTACCCGGCCACCGCGGCCGGCCTGCCCGCCCTTGCCGACCCCGGCTATGAGGGCGCGGGCATCGGCATCTTGATTCCCGCCTGGCAGCCGCCTGGCGGCCGGGAACTTGACGTCAATACCCGCACCCGCAACACTCTCCAGCGTTCCCTGCGCTGCCCCGGGGAACGAGGGTTCGCGCTGCTCACCGGCCGGTGGCGCACCCTTCACCACATCACCGCCAGCCCCAGCAAAATCGGCGACACCGCCCGTGCACCGCTCGTCCTCACCCATTTCGAGCACGGCTAAATCACGTGAATTTCGTTGAGATCACTTCAGTAAATGATAAGCGAAACGCGAGAGTGAGGAAAGCGCGAGATTTGACAGAATAGCAGACGAATGTAAATGACAGAACGAGAGCGTGGTACTGACGTTGATCACTTGGCCGATACGAAGGGACCAGGACCGCGACGAGGGTGAATCACCGGCGGCAGTGCGCACGGCCGCGGCAGGTAGGTGCGGCGTTCCAAGATCGGGCATGCGACCGATGGCTTCCTATCGTGGCAGCACGCCGCGTGGGTCTGACCCAGCCAAGGCAAGTCGGCTTCAGTTTGGGATAACGAACGCGGGCTCGTAGCCATTGCCGGCGAGGTCTTCGTAGGTCTTGGTGGTGGGTACGCGGTCCCAGACGCCGCCGAGCAGGACGGCGAGACCGGCGGGTGCGGCCATGAAGAGGTGGAGAACCGGCGGGTTGACGGTTCGCGCGATCTCGCGGGCGAGGTCTCGGACGGCGAGCGCGACAGCGTATGCGTGGTCGCCGCCGGTGATGCTGGCGTTGGAGGCGCCGGTCGCCGGGTAGACGGTGATGACCGGGATGTTCATGCCGGTCGAGGCGATGTACCGCTTGACGTCGGCGGTGAGGTCTTCGGAGATCGCCAACGCGAGCGCGACATCGGCTCCCGGGCGGAGGTCAGCAATGGGAGACGACGTAGTGATCGGCGCGGGGGCGATGGTACCGGCGGGCTTAACCCAGAGCTGGCCGTCTTTGATCTTCGCGGGAGTGAAGCCCGCGGTCTCCTGGAACATGACGCCTGCGGTGAACCAGGTGGGCAGGCGCATGGTGCCGGTGACGAGGATTCGCCGCGCGCCGAGGCTGCGCAGGGTGCGCTGGGCCTGGATGAGCTGGGGACGCAGAACGGCCTCCCAATCGCGAGGATGCTTGAGGCCGCGCCGGTTGCGGGCCTCGGTACCGCGGAACTGGCTGACCCAGTCGAGTTCGACGCCCGCGTCGGGAAGGCCGAGAGCCTCGTCGAGGGCCTTGATCGCCAGGATGGTGAAGGGCTCTTGCGCGCTGATGCCGAGCCGGTCAATCGCTTCGGCGATGTCCGAAGCGCGCTTCTCGGTACGGCTCGTCTTGACCCACTCGCGGACTTCGCTGATGCCCAGCCGGAAGGCGGTCTCGTCGGCGCGGACACCGGCGGCGTAGCTGATGTCACGGATGTGGTAGTCGCGCCAGGCGGCCTCGGACGCATCGGTGTGTAGCCGCAGGTGGTCCAGCAGCTCGTACAGCTCGTCATCGGTGCAGCCAAGGTGACGCAAGATGTCCTGGCGGGCGGAGACCGTGGTGGCCCGGGTTGAGTGGCGCAGGCGCTGGGCGAGGCGGTCGTTGCGGTCACGCAGCATCAGCACCGGATCGTTGGGGTGGATGGACCGGTTGGTGACCAGCGCGAGCTGGGGGTCGCGGCTGTCGTAGCGCAGCTCGCGGAAGGCGCGGTGGAACCGCTGCAGGATGCTCGCGCCGCCGCTAGCCGTGGGCTTCATCAGCCAGTCGATGGTCGCCGCGCGCTCGGCGGTCACGCTGGCCTTCACTTGGACGTACTCGCTGGGCTCGGTGATCTTGGCGACCACCACGTCATCGACGTTGCCGACGTCGGCGGCCTCGACCGTGACCGAGCGGATGCCCGCGTGCGGCACGACGGCGCGCAGCGCGGCGTGCCAAGCAACGGCGTGCTGGACATCGTCGCCGGTCAGGCGGGCGCCGCTGGCGCCGGGCATCGTGACTGCGACGGTGGTCACCAGCGTTCGGCGAACGGGCGCGTCGGCGGGTTGGCGCGGATCTGCTCGGCGATCAGGTCGGCGGTGATCGGCCGGTCTGGATACGCGGCCAGGCAGGTCGCGGCGAGGACGCGATCGACCAGGTCGGAGTAGGTGTACCCGTAACCGCGTCCATTCGGACCGGTGAGGTCGACCAGACCGCCAACGTCCCGGGCGCTCAGGCCCACGCCGTCGAAGATCGCCGAGAGGACCTCCCCGCGTTGCTCGTCATTGGGCCGGGTGAAATCGAACTCGGCGGCGGCCCGGCGGCGGATCGCTGGGTCCAGCGCATCCGCCCGGTTGGTACACATGATCACCAGCACGCCGAGCCGTTCGGAGGCGATCTGGCTGATGCCCCGGATCAACGCGTTGACGCCGGACCGGTCCTCGTGATGCATCTGTGCGGCCTCCCGGGACTGCGCCAGCGCGTCAGCCTCGTCGATCACCAGGACCACCGGGCGGCCAGGTCCGGCGGCGCGGCCCTCCCGCAGGACGACGTCGAACGCGGTCCCGATCAGCCGGGTCATCTCACCGACGGCACCGCTGCCGCGGGCGCGCAGGCTCAGCCGCTTTACCCGTACGTCGATTCCGTGTCGGCGCGCGATCGCGTCGGCGAAGGTCTCGGCGAGCGTGGTCTTGCCGGTCCCAACGTCCCCCGCAAAGATCATTAGTGGTGGGCGGCGGGTCACCCAGCTGATCGCGGGCAGCACCGTCCCGTGAGCACGGACGCTCCAGTCCTCCAGCAGCTTGGGCTCCAGGATCAGCTCGGCCTCCTTCGCCAGCCGGGTCTTGATATGGTCGAGGCCCACCAGGGCGGCGTAACGCTGCTGGGCGGCGGGGTCCGGGAGGTCGACGTCTTCCTCGAATAGGTCGTCGGTCGTGGCGTTCATAGCGGTCGGTAGCTGCTCCTGGTGAACCCCGTCCCCTGGGCGGAGTAGGTGCGGTCGAAGCTGTGGTGGCCGCCGGTGTAGCCCGGGGCGTCGCCGGCGGTACGGGTGAACGGCAGCGACGCGTTGATCTCGTCACGACCATCGTCGGTCAGCAGCCACCAGGACCAGGTCCGGTTCATGTAGCTGTGGAACGCCGCGCCCGTGACGTCGGCGTACCGGTACACGCCGCCGGCCCGATCGTCGGCAGTGAGCATGCCGTTCACGGCGGTGTACTCCAGCGTGAGGATCCACTCGGACCCGCGCTTGAAACCGTAGATGACCTTCTCGACGTAGCCGTGGTACGCCAGGATCGCGGCCTCCTCGGCGTAGTCCGCGATCTCCTTGTCGGAGGGCCGGCCGTAGTACCGTTGGAGCTGCCGCAGGTCGGTGGCAACCTTGGACGCGACGTACCGGGCGTTGGAGAGGCTGAACGTGTCGGTGGTCGACTGGGTGTACGAGGTTGTCATGCCGACCCCTTGAACCGGCCGCCGAGGACCACTTGCCAGCACTCGATCGCCTGTGCCTCGGTCGTGGCGTACCCGGCCTCGGTGATCGCGTCAAGGGCCGCCTCGGCCGCCTGCACGATCCGCTTCTGGTCGACAGAGTCGTAGAGCCGGGCCACGTTGTTGCTCGAGTTCACGGGGTCGAAGATCTCGATCGTGCCGATCCTGGTCTTCGGCAGCGCCGAGGCCGCGTAGTAGTCGGTGAACGCGATCCGCTCGGTCAGCTCCGTTCGGACCACGTAGTCGAAGAACCCCTCCAATGCGACCGTGTAGTCCTCGAACGCGACGCCACCCTTGTCGAGCAGGTAGGCGCAGACCAGCTCGATCATGAACGACTTGAACCGGAACTGCACGTCGCGCATGTACTGCTCGCGAGCCCACCACTTGACGAACCGGACTACCTGCGCCCAGTCGCTCGGGCATGCGTTCCTACGGGCGCGCACGAAATCGAGGTGGAGGCGGACACTGGTCAGCAGCCGGTCCCCTGTGTCCTTGGCGATCAGGTACCCGCAGTCGTTCGCGTCGCCCTCATACAGCACCGGCACCACGTCGACCTTGGTGCCGGTGCCGTTGAAGGTGATGGTCACGCAGTGCACGCCGACCTCGATCTGCGACGGGTCGATCAGCAGGCCGTATGCCTCCCGCAGCCGGGCCGCCATCCACTCGAGCAGCTCCGCCTCCGCAGTCGGTGCGTCATCCTTCTTGACGTACACCGCCACGTCGAAGTCGTTGAACGTGCGCAGCGCGGTCCCCTTCGCCACCGACCCGGCGTGCAGCATCTTCACCAGCGAGAAGCCCGGGTTCTCGGCGATGTGCTTCGTCAGCCGCTCGCGCAGGATGTTGACCTGCCTGCGCTTCTCCTCGGCGATCTCCCTGGGCAGGTTCACCACGCGACCCGCGAACGCGACGAGGTCGGCATGCGAGATCTTCGGGTCCGGCATCACACCTCCATGTCACTCGATCAAGGACCGACGACGACGGTGCCCGGACGTCGGACCAGTACGCGGAGCAGGTCGCCGCCCATCCGCCTCGTCTGGCACGTTCAAATAGGCGCTTCCCCCGCTGTTTAGGCAGCTGTGGCCCATCGTCGCCGCCCTCTACATACGTCGGATCGTTAGATCCTGTCCGCTCCTTGCTGCCCCCCCGCGCGAGAGGACGGACAACGTGGCGGCGGCCGCTGCCGCCCTCATAGGACGTGCTCAGTTCGCAGGTACTCAACTCGGACCCGACCCGGCTGGAACTCTGCGAGGCGGCGAGCGAGCGGCTCCTCGTACGTGGTGACGAAGATCTGCTCCAGCCCAGGGGAGGCGCTCAGGTGCGCAAGCATCGCGCCAACGAGGTGTCGGCTCCGGGGATCGAGGTGCTCAAGGGGCTCGTCGACCCAGCAGAAAGGCACTTTCGTTGTGACGACAAGCGTCGTGAGCCGCATCATCAGCTTGGCGATCATCTTCTCGCCGGCGCTGAACGAGCTGTAGGCGAGGGGAGAGCCACCCGCGTCTCTGGACATCGTGCCATCTGGCATCACCATCAGATTCGGCCGATCGGGGAAAACCGATTGCCAGCGGCGGTTGACCTCCGAGACTAGAGGCGCGAGCTGCTCGCCCAGGACTGAACTGATCGTCGAGTTGATCGCCTTCTCGGCCGCCTCGAGAAGTGCCACCTCCCTGTAGCGTCGCCTGAGTTGCTCGGCTTCAGCGAGCTCGGCCACGATGCGATCGATGCTCTGGTCTGCGGAGCGGGCAGCAATCTCCAGGTCCATGAGCGCGCCGACGGCGCGCTCAAGGACCGCCTGCGCCGTGGCAACCTCGGCGTTAGCAGCGTCGAGGCTACCCTCTCCCCCAGGAACAGGTCGCTCTCCAACAGCTGCGACTTGCAACTCCAGCGCCTCGATTCGGTTGAGGCGTTCAACCAGTGCCCGTGGATCCACAGCATGCAGCCGTTCCCGAACCTTAGTAAGGCCTACTGAGTGGAGATGTTCAGCCCGTTCGCGGCTCTGCTCGTCAAGATCCCGGAGGCACACGGGGCACTGGCCTCCAGCTGCCCGAAGGCTCGCAAGTGCTTCCTCCACCGATTCGAGGCGCGCGCTAAGCCGCGCTTGCTCGGTTCTCGTGGCCTCTACTTCCTGGCGCACCGATAGCTTCGCTGGGCGAAGCGCCTCTTGTAGCGATGCGCCATCACCTGGTGAGCCGGTCACGCCTTCGATGTCGCGGCGAAGCGCCGCACTTTGCTCGTCCCAGTCGGCGGCCGCGGCTCGCAGTCTTTGCGCGGTAAGTGCCTGCTCGGCAACTCGCCGAGCGTTCGCCTGCCGTTCGCGGGCCGCAGACACCGCAGATCGTGCCGCTTCTATCCGTTCTTCGACTCCAGCCCGTTCTTGCCTAGCGGCGGCGAGCTGCTCCTCGGTGGCCGTAAGTTCGGCGCGGGCAGCCTTCACTCCCCGGTTGGCCCTGCTTCGCGCTGGCCCGATCTCCCCGAGGGCTCGCTGCAGCTCGTCGAGTGAGTACACATGACACAGATGTGCTCTCAGATCTGACTCGTCCTTTTCAAGGCGCAGATCTTCGGTGAGGAAAGCGGTCTTTGACACGAAGGCCGAGTCGGCAGACCAGACCTCCGCGAGCAACCGTCCGAAATCGGGCTCTTGGAGCTTGCGACCGTTCAGGGTTGCATCGAAAGATGAGAACCCGCGGCCGCTCCGCAAGCGCATAACCCGCCGTACTTCGAGTTCCCCCTGCTCGCTAATTAGCGTCACGGCGGCGGTGGCCTCGCTGTGCCCGTGACGTATCACAGTCGGATCGTCAGGAACTATGCCCGGCGATAGCGTCCAGCGCACAGCTTCGAGCAACGAACTCTTTCCCACCCCATTGGCAGCAACTAGGAAAGTTACGCCAGGAGCGACGGGAAGGTCCAACTGGCGGTATGCACGCCAATTCTGCAGGCGGACCCGACGGATCACCACTCGCTCCTATCGGAAAGGTCAGAAAGACGCTGGGCCAATTGGTCACCGGCAAGTGCGCCACGCAGTGCGTCCTTCAGATCCTCGGCGAAATGCTCCACTGAGGTGTACCCGGCAATTTTCGGCGCGATCTTGGCACGCCGTCCTTGATGCACTACATCCGCGATCGCCGAAGCCGCTGACCGCGACAAGGCGGCGATCACGTCTGATGGAGTCGTTGAAGCGCGGACCGGCCAGGCAGTGTCGGACCATGAGGAGTTCTGGTCAAGAAACTTCGCAATTATGTCGGCGGGCGCTAGTCCGAACATCAAAGGCGCAGGTGGGCTAGTTGCTCCGGACGGCACACTGATGCCGTAGGTGAGCGATGCGGCGTCGAAGAGCGTCGCGTTTGGGCTGACCGACGTCGCCAGGACGACGATGGCAGTGGCGTTGTAACGGGTCAATACCGAGATAGCAGCGCTGAAATCATCACCTGTGGCGAGTCCAGATGGAGTGTCGAATACGACGAGTACCGTTCCGAATTCATCGACGACGGCGACAGGTGTCCATCCTTTCGAGTATGCGAGGATCTGCCCTTCCCAGGAGTTGAGTCGATAGAGTTTGCAGGACCGGCCTCGTAGGTCGAGAAGTCCGGCCGCTAGCAGCGAGGCGAGGCGCTCGGGGCGAGAGGGAGGAGCATCTGCAGTGATGTCGGGGTCGGGCGCAATATCCTCTAGCGCCCCCAGATGATCGGCGAGCATCTGGCGAAATTCGAGCCGCGGGTCGGTGGAAACGCTTATTGGCTCCCCTCGTGTGGTTCCGGGAAAGGTTCCATCGAGCAGCCGACTGACATTGTCAGCTTCCACCAGTTGGCCGAAACAGGTTCCAAGCGAGGACTTAGGCAGTTCTGCGGCGAGCATCGGGTAAACGTTGATCGGTATCCCGAATGGGGAGAGCTCTGCCTCAATGATGATCGTCTCATCGTCGGCTGCGAGGACGTCGAAGGTCACGGGTGCCACGAAAATCCGATCATTCCCTTCCCGTAGGATGAGGATAAGCAGCCGCTGCTCAACCCCCGCTGCCCACAACTGGCCGGGCGCTAGTTGGTCGACAGTGATATTCGCGACGGAAACGCTCGGGACCGTGAGGCTAAGCTGGGAGTTGACTCCTATGGTGACGGAGCCCCTGCTCCGAGCGTTTTGCGGCCCCTCCTGTGGCTCGCCGAGCGCGTCGCGCAGACGGCGCACCTTGATCCGGCAAAGGAGGCACTCGCTGAGGTGGTCCTCCAGGGCCACCCTCTGCGCCGCATCCACGAGACCGCCGGCAAAGTCGGAGAGGTCCACGTCGAGCGGATGTCTGAATCCGTGCTTCATCGCATAAGCCATCTACGCTGGAACCCCCCGCCCTGTCCACTGCTCAGCCCAGTTTCTTGCGAGTTCAAGGAGCTTGCCAGCTACCGCCTCCCCATCCGGGTCATCTGCGAGTTCTTCCTTCAGGATCTCGATCGCTCTTCTTCGGACAAGGTGCGCCTGCGACGGTCCGACGCCGAGGAGCGGCGCCAACTCACGGACGGTGTACTCCGGCCAAGCGAGTGCAAGACGCTCGCGGACATTAAGGTACGCCAGGATTTCGTCTGCCCTGGATTCGCGAAGTACAGCGTCTGCCGTCGCGTCCATCGCTGGGTAGCTTCTCGGCCACCCTGGGTCAAGCGACGCTGCATCGAGGGACACGGGGGCCTGACCGATGCCCAGGCGCACCCCTATTGCGGCAGCCATCGTCCTCGGCGTAAGGGAGCCACCGGCTGCTCCGAGCAGCGCCCGGCAAAGCGATGCGATCGTTTCAGCATCTGCAACCGGCGCTGAGCGGCGGGCCTCATGACCCCACCTCGGCACGGAGATCTTGTGCGAGCCAATCACTTTGGCTAGGCGATCCACATCCTCCTGTCCCGGTTCGACCCCACCATCTACGAGATACCAGCGTCCGTTGGCGCGGACGAAATCCTCATGTCGGCCTAGAACTTCGTTGAGACGGACAACAAGCTTTCCCATCGGGGTGCGGCGCCCGAGATCGGCGAGGAAGTTGCGGACGGTGCCCTGCAGGCGTGCTGCCAGCGCCTGCTCGGTAGCACAAGCGGTGGCGAGGTCCAACAGTCGCCGGCGAGTCTGGGAGTCGGCCGCGAACTCCGATACCGTGCGTGCTACGGCTTCCTCTCCCCAGTTTGCGAGGTCGTCGGGAGCGGGGAAATTCCGGGCGACAGCCACTGCCCTGATCGTTCGGCCGAGGAGAGAGATGAACTCCTCGCCGACCAACCCTGACCTCAACTCGTCCAGCGCGGTCACAGGAACCTCGCGCACACGGCCGCGAACGTCTGGTCGTCAAGGATCCCAGTCGACCTGACGTTGCAGAGCGTCCAAAGCTCGGAGAGGACGTTAGCCCGGCGTGAGAACCAGCCATCCTTGCTCAGACCAAGCGCTTCTGAGCGGGGATGAGGGATCCCCCATCGCTCCGTGCTCGATCGGGTGGCAACCCTTATGGTCCCGGCCGTACTGCTGGGCGTGGCCATCACCACCACCGGCCGCTGATCTTCAGGGTCTCCCTGAGGCAAGATGGCGGTATCTACCCAGTACACGACCTGGATGTCGGCGATGAACGGTACGTCCTCGAAGAGCGGTATCACGATCCTGGTCAAGGATAGGACCTACCTCCTGAGGGCATCCGTACAACCATCGTCAGGCCCGCGGTCCAGGCCTTCGGCTCGGCCAAGGATGCGTCCATCCCCCGTTCTCTACGTCGAAGCTCGAGCTGTTGTCCGGCCTGAGGGAAGGATCCATTGCGACGTACCCAGCTAGACGTTGCGGCAGCGGGCGGCAGCCTCCGGTGTCCGATGATTCACCGGGCAGCTGCCATGCCGGCATACCGGCGAGCGGCCCGTCATCTTCCGCCCAGATCTCAGCGACGTGGCGATCGAGCGCTCGACGGAGTACTGAAGATTGTCGATCGGGTGCATCGCCCGCCGGGCCTTCTTGATGGCCTTCGGTGTCATCGCTCGCTTCACCGCACGACCCGGATGCACGGCACGGCGGACGCTGCGCGGGACGAGCAGCCGAGTCAGGAAGCTCATGCGATCACCGTCCAAGCCCGAAATCCGAGGGAACAGCCCGCATGAATGGCCGCCCTCGGCGGCCCGGATTCCAGACGGCGCTGTTCCATTGGCGCGCCCCTCCTTTGAGCCAGCGAGGAGGGATGCGAGCAGAGCCTACGTCACAGTGCGGATCCAGGCCATGACACCTCAGCTAGCCCGGATTGACGGGCTACTCGCCGATCTCCATCGCGGCGTTCGCTGTTCTGGCCAGCCAATTCGCCAGCACGAGCGAACCGCAATCGCCTTGGCGTCCCGGCCTGGCCAACTAGCTACCAATCTCCCGCCCGATCGGCCTCATCACCGCGCAAGTCCCGCGTCAGCTGATCCTTCGCCTCGCTGATCTCGGCTGGCGTGCAATGCTTCGGCTGAAGGCGGGCAGCCCGGCGCGGCGCTCGCCGATTCTTCAGCGGCATCTGGCCGGTCTGCACCGGGGACACGGGCGCGGAGCGTCGTCGTTAAAGCCGAGCAGGCGGGTCCGCTCGTCGCACCCGCCGCACCACGCTGGCCGGGCCGGTCTCGCGGGAGGCGCCGGCAGTTCAGCGGATGACAGGCGGGCGGCGAGCACCGCGTACGGGTTCCGCACGCCATCGGTGTTACCGCCTGTGAACGCGGCCAGCTCCGTCGGCGTCCATCCAGTGTTCAGCGCGGTCTCGACGACCGGGGCGAGCCTGGCCCGCTGGGCCGCAGTGATCCGCCAGGCTGCTGCGATGGCGGCGAAGAACTCGCCGACCGGGTCGCTGAGTCCGCGATCGTCGATGGGCAGCGCCTCGCGCAAGTGCGCGCGGGCGGCGGACGGTTCTACGGATGGTTCCTTGGACGGTTCGGGTGCAACCGCCGCACCCCGTGGCTGCATCAGTTGCACCTCGCCGGCGCGCTCGTTGCACCCCGTTCCTGGCGCGGGGTGCAACGGATGCACCCCGCTGGACGAGATATCCACAGCCTCGCCGCCGTCCAAACCGGGGTGCAGCGGTTGCACCTCGCCAGATTGGCCGTCATTGGCCAGCCGCGCGGTGGAAGACACGGCTCCGCGGCCAGGCAACCGGCGGTCCAGTACGGCCGCGTCGGCTTCGTCTAGGTCGTCGCGCACCAGGCTCAGGCTCAGGTCCCAGCCTTGCGGCCGCCGGTCCGCTCGCTTGATCCGCGCCGCCACGATGTCCGGGTCGCACGCCGAGATGATGGCCGCGGCCTCCAGCCGGTCCAGGGACGTGCGCACAGTGCGCTCTGACAGCCCGGTGTACCGCACCAGGGTGGCCACCGACGGGAACGCGCCTGTGCCATCCGGCCCCGCGTGGTTCGCTAGGCCGACCAG
>WNFC01008260.1_pt1 | contig 11471 bp, 6 predicted proteins | sample 5400541 | NCBI WGS metagenome assembly WNFC01 (sample SAMN13153342, study PRJNA577476) | soil metagenome | isolation source: 120 cm saprolite under Douglas fir tree site 2 hole 2 replicate 1 | place: USA:California | collected 2015-04-18
TCTGGGCCCGCTTTCCCGGGCTAATCACAGCAAGGTCTTTGGCCCAGTCATAGCCGCTGAACACGCCCACCACTTCGCCCTGCTCGTTGTAAACCGGGCTGCCCGAGTAACCGTCGCGAGCGCTGATTCTTACCGACCAATAGTCCAGGCCGTTGAAAGCGTAGGCGCCCATGAAAGTCCCGCGGCCGACTATCCGATCGCCGTGCGGACGGGCGATCAGAAAGAGTTTTTCGTCCTTGTTGATACTCGATTGAAATGCCGGCGCGCCGCTTTGTTTGGGCGAGCCGCAAACTTCGAGCAGGGCGAGATCTGCTTCCTTGTCGACCTTGATCACTTTCGCCTGGCAGCCATTGGTATAGACTCTCACTTGCAGTTGATCTTCGCGTCCGAATCCGAGCGCCAGCTTCTTTGACGGGTCAAGGTCGCCGGACACCACGTGATAAGCCGTGAGGACCAGTCGCCCGCCGACCAGAAACCCCGTCGCGTATCCGTTTGGTCCCCAGTTGAGAAAAGAGATGACGCGTTGCAGCGGGTTTTGATTCTTCTTTGAGAATTCAAGTTCCAGCGAAATGCTGCTGCGTTCGTGCTGCTTTAGGATTGCGCTCGCCTCTTTCGCGATGCTTGTTTGCGCGAATATCGAGACGATCACGGTAACGAGAAGAAAAGTGCCAACCTGCCTTTTCATGCGGACCTCCTCTGAGAAGAACTTGATCCGAAAGGTTATCACTCGAAGCTGGGGGTAATACTGGGGCAACGGAAGCCCCCGGGGCGAAGTCTTTTCTACCACAGAAGGGTTTACTTTGGAAGGGTTTCTCGGGTATTGCAGTTTGACTGTGGTACGCGCATCTGGCACGTGATTTCACGGACGGGACGCCGGCACCACCTTTCCAAACTGCATCAGTACGCGTGCGCGGGGTATTAGCCCACGTTGGGCCGCGCTCTCAGGTATCAGGACTCCGGCGTCAGTTTCTTCTTGACCGTCTCGCTAACCGCGCGGCCATCGGCGTTCTTGCCCGCGAGGCGAGGCATGACGGCCTTCATCACCGCGCCCATTTCCTTCATCGAAGTCGCGCCGGTTTCAGCGATTGCCGCGGCGACCGCCTTGTCGATTTGCTCTTGTGACGCGGCCTGCGGCAGGTAAGCCTCGATGACTGCAATCTCAGCCAGCTCTTTATCGGCCAGATCCTGACGGCCGCCTTTTTCGAATTGCTCGACGGAATCGCGGCGCTGCTTTGCCTGCGAGCGCAGGAGCTTCATCAACTCTTCTTCGTCAAGCTCGCCGCCCTTTTCGATCTGGCGATTCACGATCGCCGCTTTCAACATGCGCAGCGTCGAAGTGCGCGCCGCGTCTTTGGCTTTCATGGCCGCGGTCAGGTCGGCGATAATTTGTTCGCTTAGGGTCATCGAAGTAACTGTAGCGCATTCGGGCGAAGTTTGCTGTTTGAGCCGCGTTCACGCGGCTTGCCCAAAGGGTTTCTAAACCAGCCGTTTTTACGGCTGGGTTGGTCATGGATTTGAAAGCAAAGCCCGCTTCGGCGGGCTTGCTCATTCGGCTTGGGCCGTTTTGGTACTGAAGCCGTTTGATATAAGCATGCTGAAGCGCGCTAAACGGATTCGCGGTGGCGCGACCCGGCGCTACAAGCGCCGGTCTAATAACCCTTTCGGGAAAGCCGCGTGAACGCGGCTGATTGAACGTTCTCTCCCCGACCCTCACCGCAAAACGAAAAGGAGTCAGGCGGAGCTAGAGTTTGGCCTTACCATTTGATCTTGCCAGGTACTCCCGCAAATACTTTCCCGTGTAGGAGTCTTTGGCTTTCATGATCGCTTCTGGCGTTCCCGTCGCCACCACGAACCCACCCGCATCTCCGCCTTCCGGCCCTAAATCGATTATGTAGTCGGCAGTCTTGATCACATCCAGGTTGTGTTCGATCACCAGAAGCGATCCGCCGGCGTCAATCAACGCGCGAAACGCGGCCAGCAGTTTGTTGATGTCGTCAAAGTGCAGCCCGGTGGTCGGCTCGTCAAAGATGTAGAGCGAACGGGCGCCCGCGCGCTTCGCCAGATGCGCCGCCAGTTTCACCCGCTGCGCTTCGCCACCCGACAGCGTCGTCGCCGATTGCCCCAGACGCAGATAGCCGAGGCCAACTTCGTCGAGCACGCGCAGCTTGTTAACGATTTTTGTGATGTCGCGAAAGAACGTGATGGCTTCGCGCACGGTCAGGTTCAGCACTTCGTGAATGTTCTTGCCGCGATAGCGCACGTCCAAGACTTGCTGCTTGAAGCGCGTGCCCTTGCATTCTTCGCAGACCAATTCCACGTCGGCGAGAAACTGCATCTCGACAGTCACGGTGCCGTCTCCCTGGCAAACTTCACAGCGGCCGCCGGGCACGTTGAAGGAAAAGTGCGAAGGCTCAAAGCCGTGGGCCTGCGCTTCGCGCGTATGGGCAAAGGTTTCGCGAATCGCGTCGTAAACCTTGATGTACGTGACGGGATTTGAGCGCGGCGTGCGGCCGATCGGCGATTGATCCACGAGGATCACCTCGTCGATGTGCTCGCCGCCGGAGAGCTTTTGATATGCGCCGACGTGGCCTTGCCAATCTCCGCGCTGTTTCTTCAAACCAGCGTAGATGCAATCGTGTATCAGGGTCGATTTGCCCGAGCCGCTGACGCCGGTGACGCAGACCAGCATGTCGAGCGGAATATCGACGTTGACGTTTTTCAGATTGTGCTCGCTGGCGCCGCGCACGTTGAGCCGCTTGAGCTGCAAAGGCCGCCGGTGCTTCGGTTCTTTGATCTCGGCTTCGCCGCGGAGATAACGCCCGGTGAGTGACAGTGAATCCTTCAGCAGTCCGCGGAAATCGCCTTCGTAAATCAGACGTCCGCCGAGTTCTCCCGCCGCCGGCCCGATATCGAGAATATGATCGGCGGCGTGCATCATCTCGGCGTCGTGTTCGACGACCAGCACCGTATTGCCGATGTCGCGCAGGTTGTGGAGCAGGCGAATCAGCCGATCGTTGTCGCGCGGATGCAAACCAATCGACGGCTCGTCGAGCACGTACAGCGCGCCCACCAGCGATGAACCGAGATTCGTGGCCAGCTGAATTCTCTGGGCTTCTCCTCCTGATAAGGTCGAAGCCAGACGGTCCAACGTCAGATAATCCAACCCGACATCGACCAGAAAACGCAACCGTCGCCGAATCTCAAACAGCACGCGATCGGCGATGGCCGCTTGTTCTTCCGTGAGTTCAAGCGCGTCAAAGAAGGCGGACGCTTCCTTAATCGACAGCGCGGAAACTTCGGGTAAAGTCTTGTTGCCCACCCGCACGTCGCGCGCTTCCTGGCGCAAGCGCGCGCCTTCGCAATCAGGGCAACGCGTGTAGCCGCGATACTTCGACAGGAACACGCGCACGTGCAGCTTGTATTTCTTAGTGTCCAGCCATTCAAAGAATCCGCGCACGCCGCTCCACTCGCCCTTGCCGTTTATGATCGCGTTGCGTTGCTGCCGGGTTAGTTCATTAAATGGGACGTCCATCGGAATGCGTTCCGTTTTGCAGAAGGCCCGCAGTTCAGTTTTGGTCCAGTCGAATTGCGGCTTGGTCCACGGCTCGATGGCTCCTTCGCGCAGCGTCAGGCCGGGATTCGGAATCACCAGATCCAGATCGAGGCCGATGGTGTTGCCGAAACCCTGGCACGTCGGGCACGCGCCGAACGGATTGTTGAAGCTGAACAGACGCGGCTCTGGCAGCGCATAAACAGTGTCGTCGTACTTGCATTCGAACGCTTCGGCGAAACGAAGTTGTCGCGGCACATCTTCCGCGGTCTGAATCACCGCCCGGCCATGACCTTCGCGAAAACAGGTCTCAAGCGAATCGACCAACCGCTGCCGCACGTCTGCCCGCACGTTCAGCCGATCGACCAGTGCGAATACATTTTCGAAGTCCTCGCGCTGGTAATCATCCGGCGAAGCCAGATCAATCTGCCGGCCTTCGTGCAACAGCCGCGTGAAGCCGCGCTGCATCAGGCTCATGAGGTGAGCAGTGATCGTCCGACTGGGAGACGGGGAGAGCCGGCGACGGGGAGATCGTTCTTTCGTTTTCCCTCGGTCTCCCCGTCTCCCCGTCTCCCCGTCTCCGTTTCCGTCCGTCTTGGCCAGCCCCGCCGCCGCTGGAAACAAGACGAAGAATCGCGTTCCTTCTTCCAGGGCGTTCAGGATTTCGTCGGCCGCGGATTCCGGAGAATCGCGGTACACCTCGCGGCCGCACACTCGGCAGATGGTTATGCCCACACGCGCATAAAGCAGACGCAGATAATCGTAGACCTCGGTTTGCGTGCCCACCGTCGAGCGCGGATTGCGCGTCGAATTCTTTTGCCGGATCGCTATGGCCGGCGAGATGCCGCGCACTTCGTCCACGTCGGGCTTGTCCATGCGCTCGAGAAACTGGCGGGCGTAAGCCGAAAGCGATTCGACATAGCGGCGCTGGCCTTCGGCGTAGATCGTGTCGAACGCGAGCGATGACTTACCCGAACCGCTGACACCCGTAACGACGGTCATCTGGTTTATCGGGATCCGAAACGAGATGTTCTTGAGGTTGTTAACGCGGGCGCCGCGGACTTCGATAGCTTCCTGGGTCATGGCTGGGTCGTTGCCGGAGCGCACAGTCAAGAATTTGTCTGCTGCGGCAAACCATGAATTTTAGCGCGAAAGCGTGAGCAAAGCGAAGCAGCCAGAGCGCAAATCCTGTTTAAGCCGCCGGCATGGCAACAGCACGCGCCAGATCGCTCATCTGAGGGGATTGCAGGCGAGCAGTCGAACGTTGGTATAATTCATCGCCAAACCCGCAAGCGGCGGCTGCCAGTCCAGAGAGCATCAGGAAAACGAGAGGATTGATAATGAGATTATCGATTGCCCGGCTCAAATCGTTCGCGTTAGTTGGGTTGATTCTGGTGAGCGCGAGCGCCGCGAGTGTTGCACAGCAGAGCTCGCCCGCCGCAAACACCTCGCCCGAAAAGCTCACCAGCGGCGCTGACAGCCTCACGCCCGCGCAGGTTGACAGCATCATCCGCAGATTCACGGCGAAGGAGACCGAGTTTCGGCACGCGCTGAACACCTACGCTTTCAAGCGCGACGCCCTGATTCAGGAACTCGGCATGGGCGGTCAGGTGGTCGGCGAATATCATCGCGTCTCGGATTTCACGTTCGACGATCAGGGCAATCGCTACGAGAAGATTAATTTTTTCCCGATGCCGACGTTCCAGGCGATGCAAATGACGCAGGAAGATTTGGAAGACCTGGGCGGCGTCAATCCGTTCGCGTTGGAAGCGGCCAAGCTCAGTCAATACAACTTCAAATTTGTCGGCAAAGAGCGGATCGACGAACTTGATCTGTTCGTGTTTGACGTGGCGCCGAAAGTGATGCCCAGGAAAACCACGGATCGGATGTTTGCCGGGCGCATCTGGGTTGACGATCGCGATCTGCAAATCGTCAAATCGAAAGGCAAAGGCGTTCCGGAAACCAAGAACAACAAATTTCCGATTGTGGAAACTTATCGCGAAATGATCGATGGCAAGTACTGGTTTCCGACCTATGCGTACGCCGACGATGACATCATCTTTGACAATGGCAATGACCTGCGGCTCAGAATGCGCGTGAAGTACACGGATTATGTGATCGGGCATGGCAAGGTGACGATCACCGAGATCGGCGAAGCACCGCCTGCAACTGACAAGCCTGAATCTAAAAGGCCCGAGTCGCAGAAGCCACAAACGCCGACAAGCCCATCATCGACGACTCCAGCCGGCGATCAGACCGCGCGACCTGTCGAAGGCGGAATAGTCAACGACAGGGCCATAGAGTTGCCGGTGCCAAAGTATCCGGCCACCGGGACAGGAGTTCGCGTCGCCGGACAGGTTCAGGTTAAGGTCTTAATCGATGAAACCGGCAAAGTAATTTCGGCGGAGGCTGTATTTGGTCCGGAGTTGTTAAGAGCGACTGCGGTTGAAGCAGCCACGCGAGCGCGATTCAAGCCGACGCTGGTCGGTGGAGTTCCGGTGAAAGTTAGCGGAATAATTACGTATGACATTAAGCCGTAGTCAGCGCTTGCTGAGTTTCTCGACTCCCAGCTCTTTCATAATCAGGCCCTGGACTTGTTCGACCAGTTTCCGCAGATCGTCGTCGCTTGAAACCCAACTGGTTTCTACCGGCGGCAGCAGGACCATCTCGATCGTTCCCGGCAAGGCTTCGCCGGTTCCTCTGCCCATCAATCGGTCACTGTTTCTTATAGCCATCGGCACTACCGGCACGCCGGCCTGCACGGCCATGTGAAACGCACCCTTCTTGAACGGCAGCATTTCGCCCGGGCGCGCGCGCGTGCCCTCAGGACAAACCCCAAACGAAATCCCCGAGCGCAAGCGCCGCGTCGCTTCCTGGATAGACTCTACGGCCCGTTCGCGATTTGATCGATCGATCGCGATCACGTTTACAAAGCCCATGCCGTAGCCGAGAATCGGCGCTTTCAAGAGTTCCTTCTTGCCTACCATGCCCATGCGCCGGCCGGTGTAGGCGAACAACGGCACCGCGTCGTAGTAGGACCGGTGATTCGCGACGAACACGTAAGGCTGTTGCGGATCCAGGAACTCGCGTCCCGTGACGTTTACTTTTACACCGCTCAGCCGCAGCCAGTTGCGCGCGCCCCAGTTGGCCCACCAATAAATCCAGTTTTGCCGTTTTGCCAACCCGCCAATCAGCAACACCGGCGGCGCGAACAGAAGCAAGAGCATAGCCGCCACGAACCACGACCAGCAGAAAAGCAGGCGGCCAATAATGCGGGCTCCCGGTCTTGTGCTAGACTTCGCCGCGCCGTTTTTCGCCGCTACCTGCTTGTTCACCTCTTGAGAAGGAGCCTCGGAATGCATCGTTATCGTTTTGCCAATCGTAAACTTGGTCAAGACCTCGAACTCGGCGGATGGGAGAGCCGCGCTAGCGGCGAAATATTTATAGTACCGGCGTCCTCATTGGAATTGAGTTCGCGCGAAGCCGGAGGAAATGCCTCTGGCTTTGCGCGACACAACCTGGCAAGAACCCTCAGTTTCTATAAACATTTCGCGCCTACGGCGCTGACAATTCTGCTTCTTGCCGGGTCGGTCTTTTCCCATGCCGCTCTCGCCCAGCGTCGCGCACAACCCGCGCCTTCCGCCGCGGCAATTCCTTCACCGAGTTCCGTCCTGGGCTTCAATCCCGGCGACGATCGCACCATCGCCGATTGGAAGCAAATCACGAATTACTTCGCGGTGCTCGGCAAGACCAGCAATCGAGTTTCGGTGCAAACGATCGGCCAATCGACGCTCGGCCGGACGATGATCGCGGCCTTCATCAGCGCCCCTGAGAATATCCACAATCTGGAAAAGTATAAAGACATTCAGCGTCATCTGGCTGATCCGCGGCTTAATGCTGCTGATGGCCGCGTGAACTTTGGCGAGCTGCTCGTTAAAGAAGGCAAGACGGTCGTCGCGATTTCCTGTTCGATTCATTCGACCGAGATTGTCGCTTCGCAGATGTCGATGCAACTTGCGTATAACCTGGCGAGCGCAAACGACGAAGAGACCCTCTCGATTCTGCACCACACAATCTTGATTCTGATTCCTTCGCCCAATCCCGACGGCGTCGACATTGTCGCCAACTATTATCGTAAGACGCTCGGCACGCCGTTAGAAGGACGCGACCCGCCGGAACTCTATCATCACTACGCGGGGCACGACGACAATCGTGACTGGTTCATGCTTGATCTGAAAGAGACAAAGGCCGTCACGCGGCTGTTTTGGAAAGAATGGTTTCCGGAAATCGTCTACGACATACATCAGCAGGGCTCGAACGGATCGCGATTCTTTGTGCCGCCGTTTTACGATCCGCCGAATCCGCATATCGCGCCGCTCCTGCTGCGACAGGTTGGCTTAATCGGACACAAGATGGCCGCCGATGTGACGGCCGCGGGCTTCAAAGGCATCCTGACGAACGCGCTTTACGACACCTGGTGGCACGGAGGCTTTCGCACCGCGCCCTACTTTCACAACTCAATCGGGATTCTCACTGAAGCGGCCAGCGCCCGCATCATGACGCCGAGCACCGTCACGCGCGAACAGCTTTCGCGCAGCGGCACGCGCGGGATGCGGACGGCGTTGGACGTGACCACGAACTTTCCCAATCCCTGGCCGGGCGGCGCATGGCATCCGCGCGACATCATGCAAATGGAGATGATCGCGTGCCATTCAGTCTTGTCGCTGGCCGCGAACTATCGCGCTGATTACCTGCGCAACTTTTATGAGCTTGGAAAGGCGGGTCTTTCATCACCGGCCGAAGGCGCTCCCGTCGGTTATTTAATTCCGGCCGGCCAGGGCCGCGATGAGAATGTCGCGAAGATGATCGGCGCGCTGGTTGAGCAGGGCGTCGAGGTTTACCGGCTTGATAGTGAGTTGCACGCGAGTTTCGGCGCGCAGACTTTAAAGCGCTCTGGAACAATAAAGTTTGGCTCGGTTACAGCTCCGTTCTTCCTGAACTTAGGCGTTGACGCAACTTCGCAGGAAGTCCCTGCGGGAAGTTACATCATTTTTCTGAATCAACCATATCGGCAAAACGTGCTGGCGCTGTTCGAGCCGCAGCTATATCCCGATCGGATGACCGCAACTGGAGAGGCTGAGCGCCCATACGACGTCGCAGGTTGGACGCTGCCGATGATGATGGGCGTCGAGAGTCCCGCAGTGCTATCGATCCGCGAAGTTGCAAACGAAAGAAAGCTAACCCTGATTAAAAGCGAGCACGACGTGCGTCGCGATCTTGGCTTGCCGCTTTGGACGAGCGACAAGTCCCCGATCGCAAATCCCATCAAGCCGGGAGTGCGCGTCGGCATTTATCAAGGTGCACGCGGCAACATGGACGAAGGTTGGACGCGTTACGTCTTTGACACTTTCAACGCGCCGTATCAAATATTGCGCGACCCGGCGATCAACGAGACGAACCTGGACAGTAAATACGATGCGATCGTCTTGCCTTCTGACCGCAGCCGCGAGCCGGCCGACAGCGGCGCGCCGGCGGCCGAAGGCGGAGCCGGCATCAGCGACAAGGGCTTTGTGAATCTCGCGCGCTTTGTTGAAGACGGCGGCACCCTGATTTGCTTTGATGGTTCATGCGGCTCTCTGATCAGGAGATGGAAGCTGCCACTGCGAAGTGTGCTCGAAGGCTTGCGTTCATCTGACTTTTATTGTCCCGGCTCAATCCTGCGCATCGATGTCGATACCTCGAATCCGATCGCCCGGACGATGTCAAAAGAGACGGACGCGTACTTCATAAACAGCTCCGCGTTCGAGCCAACCACCGTCCCGGAGTCTGGGATGAAGGATGTTTCGGCATCGCTCGCCACCGGACCGGCTAAGATTATCGCGCACTACGCAGAGGCAGGCGTGCTGCGCTCGGGATGGCTGCTGGGCGAGGACAAAATTAAAGGTCGCGTGGCATTGGCGGAAGTCCCGGTTGCCAATGGCCGCATCGTTTTGTTTGGCTTCCGCCCCCAGCATCGCGGTCAAACCTGGGGTACGTTCCCATTCATCTGGAACGCGATAAACTCCGGGCGCTAGGGCCCGCGACCCGTTGCCTTGCGATGCAGGTGTTTAGAGTACCAACTTCAGTTGGGCTTTTTCGCTGATAAAGACCCGACTGAAGTTGACTCTGAAGGCTTGTCGTCGCGAAACCTGCCGGCACGTTCTTGCATAGGTAACTGCCAGGTGCTATCTTCGCCTCGTCAGATCTGACTCTCTCCCCGTTTTCTCTCCTCGGAAAAATTGACCGCCGGTGCGGCTTAGGAGTTGCGCCGTGCGGAGCATCTTTTTCGGCTTACCGGCATCAAACCGAAGCAGCGTTTTGGCGCCGCAAAGCCGCGGTCGGCATTCTCCCCGACAGGAGTTCATCTGATGCAAAGAATTATCACCCTCGTCCTGGTCGGTACCTTCGCCGCCGTGCTCGCGCAGACAGCCGGCGCGCAGACGCGTCCGCGCCGCGTCGGACGGACGCAAACATCCCCGCCACAGACTCAGCAGTCGCAACCGCAGCCAAAGCCGGATGCTTCGCAGGCCTCGCGCCCGTCGCGTCCGCCGGTTCTTAGCGGCGCTAATCGGAATCCGAACGAGCAGCAACCCGCGTCAACTTCGACGCAGGACTCCGGCCCGGAAGAAGTCGGCGAAGGCGACATCGTGCGCGTTAACACGACGCTGGTCAGCATTCCCGTGAGCGTGATGGATCGCGACGGCAAATACATTCCCAACCTGCGCAAGGAAGACTTTCGGATTTGGGAAGACGGCGTCGAGCAGCAGGTCGCTTATTTCGCTTCGACGGAAAAGCCGTTCACGGTGGCGCTGGTAATCGACACCAGCGGCTCGGTGCGAGAAAGGCTGCAGGAGATTCAGGACGCGGCCATGTCGTTTGTAAATGATCTGCGCCCGGATGACCGCGTGATGGTGGTTTCGTTCGACGACAGAATTCGATTCATCCTGGCAGAGCCTACCAACGATCGCTACGCTATTCGTGGCGCCATTCAACAAGTGCGGGCTGGCGATGGGACACGCCTTTATGACGCCGTGGATCAGGTGATAGGTAAACTGAATAGAATCGAAGGTCGCAAAGCGATCGTGCTGTTCACCGACGGCGTCGATACCACCAGCAAACATCAGACTTACGAAAGCACCGTCAGCGAGGCCGAGGAACTGGATGCGCTGATTTATCCAATTGAGTTTGATACTTATCAGGACATCGCTGGTTGGCCCGGCTCAGGTGGTTCGCGTCGCGGAGGCCGCGGCGGCGGTGGAAATTATCCGAATGGCGGAGGAGGTTCTTCGGGTGGCGGTGGCGGCAATCCGAATGGACGCTCCAGCGGAAGTGTTCTTGGTGACATTCTGGGCGGCATTTTCGGCGGCGGCGGAAGCTATCCGAGTGGCGGCGGTGGACGTGGCGGGCGTGGAGGCGGGTGGCCGGGCGGAGGTTCCGGAAACACTCGCGAAGAATACGAACGCGGTGATCGCTATCTGAACGATCTGGCGCGCGTTAGCGGAGCTCGTCTCTATAAGCCCGACAATGACAATCTTAACGTTGCCTTCCGGCAAGTTGCGGAAGAGCTGCGTCGCCAGTACAGCCTTGGCTACTATCCGAAGAAGGCTCCTCAGCCCGGAGAGCGGCGCTCGATCAAAGTGCGGGTGGACCGCCCTGAGTTGGCCGTGCGCACGCGCGACAGTTATGTGTTCCAACCGGGTGCGAATAACACCGCGCAGGGACAAACGAACTCGCAACCAAAGGCGCCGGTTTTGAAGAAGGAATTGCGGGGAAGCTTCTGACAGGCCTCTGTGCCCTCCGTGGTTGATACTTGCGGCGCATGAATTCACCACGGAGGACACAGAGAATTCACACCACAGTCCCATCCGCAATCGTCCCATTT
>WNFC01021254.1_pt1 | contig 11469 bp, 17 predicted proteins | sample 5400541 | NCBI WGS metagenome assembly WNFC01 (sample SAMN13153342, study PRJNA577476) | soil metagenome | isolation source: 120 cm saprolite under Douglas fir tree site 2 hole 2 replicate 1 | place: USA:California | collected 2015-04-18
TGATACATACTTGTGAGTCCCACAAAATTTAGGGGCTTGACAACGTGACAGGGGTTTTGCTACTCTGAAGATGTCTTAGGTCTTCAGAGGCTTTCCCGTCAAGGTGTAAAGCCTTTTTTTATGCTTCTTTTTTGTGAGTAGGTTTATTATAGAGGGATCGGTTACGTTGCAGTCAAGGACTAAATTGCACCGTGGTTGCTTAGTTTCATGATACCGTGGTATCGTGGTGTCATGGTATCATGCATTGAGGCTTCTGAGTACTTTCACCAGTATGCTATTCTCGCCGTTCTTCTGATAGTCCAGGAGAATATAATTCGTCGCAATTCGCAAGATTTCATTGCCGCTGGTGATAATCCCCTGTTGTCCGTAAGTGAATTCAATCGAGCGTAAAGTATGTTTTTCTTCTAAGGTAAGCCGTTGTGTGGCTGGCTCTTTTCCTACTTGCTTGACAGCCCTGCGAACCTCTTCAATCATCCCGTCATCGCCCTGCGATACCATCGTATCGTGGTTGCTTGATACCTTGGTATCATGGTGTTTTGGTATCGTGGTATCACGATACCGTGGTATCACAGTATCATTAGTCTTACCTCTTGGCTTGTTTTGCTCCACAAATGGGGAAGTGGGTGGCTGTTGCACATGGTCGCCCTGTTCCTCTCGATCCTTTGGGAAGAATACCGACTGCCCGCGTAACTCATTCATGACTCCTGATGTGTCTAATTTCTTTTTCATACAAATAATTCATTGATGAGCTTATCGTACGCAAGTGCGCCTTTTGCCTGGGGATTGTACCCGAAAATATCTTGCTTGTTAAAATGAGCGTTCCGAAGATCGGTATTTTCTGGAATAATAGTAGAAAGAAGCTCTTTCGCGTACATTTGCCGGAGTATGGCTAAAGACTCCCTGGTATTAACGGTGGGATCGCTTCGTGTAAAGAGAATGCCTCGTAATTGGAGGTTAGAATTAAAATACTCTCGCACCTCTTCTAGTGTCTTATAAAACTGAACAATTGAGTCTAATTCAAAGTAGCCTGGGGCAACAATGATAATGACTTGGTCTGAGGCGGTCAGGGCGTTAATCGTGAGCCAGCCAAGATGAGGAGGGCAATCAATAAAGATATACTCATAATTGTCTTTTACTTTATCCAACTCACGCTTTAATCTATCTTCGCGGCGGTCTTTGGCGATAGTCATCTCAACGTCTGTATTGGAAAGCAGAATATGCCCCGGCACAATATCGAGATTGGGAACGTCCGTCTTATGAATGGGAAGTGGTTTTCGCTCAATGATAGTCGCATGAACGCTTTGTTCCTTTGTAATTGATGGGTAGTGCCGTAAGAGCACTTTTGAGGAATTGGCTTGCTGGTCAATATCAACGAGAAGAACTTTTTTCCCTTTGCGTGCGAGTCCAGCAGAGAGCGCGATACTTGTTGTTGTTTTTCCCGCTCCGCCTTTTTGTGTGGCTATTGAGACTATCATACGATCAGTCAATATACTGAAAGCCACCTTGTGGGTTTTCCAGCATATTTTGAAACTGCGTCTAGTATGGCAAAAAGAAAAAGCGGGTGTCAAGAGGCAATTCACAAGTAATCTCTTCAATACCAAAACGCCAATGTTCAGCAGGGGATACAAAGATATGTCTTCAACGAAAAACACGGCTAAATTGTGATCCTGGCGCGTTTGCGGGGCATTTGAAAACGTAAGGTGTTCCAGGTGATATATACCCAGTTACAATGATCCGTTCACTGGCATGAAGCATATGCTTATGATGCCGGCTTGTGCGGATTGACAATACCCCCCGGAAAGGAGTAAGATTGTATCGTACGATACAAAATAAAGAGAGGGAGCACATTTTTATGAACAATCCGACAACGCAAACATACACCAGCCTAGCGACTGCCTATGATTTCTTCAACAGAGAACTCTTTAGCGGCGGTTTGCCGCCGTGCCTGATAACGATGCAGCGACATAAAAATGCGTACGGCTACTTTTCCGGCGAACGGTTTGCCAATACTGCCGACCCGAAAGAAGTAACCGATGAGATTGCGCTGAACCCGTCCCACTTTGCCACTCGGAAACCCGCTGAGGTGCTCTCAACCCTCGCGCATGAAATGGTGCATCTGTGGCAGCACCACTATGGCAAGCCACCGCGAAAGCGGTACCACGATAAACAGTGGGCGGGAAAGATGCGCGAGATTGGTCTTATTCCTACCTCTTCCGGTGAGCCGGGAGGCAAAGAGACCGGCCAAACGATGTCACATCTGATTGAGGAGAACGGGCGCTTTGCCCGTGCTGTCGCAAAACTCCTTGCCGAGCATCCGGCCATTCTCTATTCAGACCGCAGTGATAACAACGCAGCCCGTAAGAAGAAAGCGGCCAGCAAGACGAAATATACCTGCCCCGGCTGTGGGTTAAATGCCTGGGCGAAACCGGAAGCGCCGCTCGTCTGCGGCAATTGTCAGGAGCAGATGCAGGCTGAGAACGCTGAGGAAGAAGAAGACGAATGACTGCAATTTGGCATATTTTAGCCGCAAGTGCTGCCCACTGACATAAACGTTGGTACAGGGTTCTATACGGGTTATAAAAGACTGGTTTTCCCAGCAAGGTTTGAGCTTCGCTTCTCTGGCCTAGTGTGCTGCGTTTATCCTCCCGTTGTCGAGGCCTTGCCCTCTATATTCTCCGTGGCCGCTCCTGCGCTGGTCTTAGGTATGCGCTTTCCACACTCGCCAGCGCCTCTTTTGAGGTATACGGGCTGTGCTCCTGGGGGACCCGGTTGGCATAAGAAAGCAAGATCTGTGTGGTCTGCGCTTTGGGAATGTCGTCATTTCTAAGCATCCGGGCGAGCCAGAAACCGACAGAATTGCGGTTGCCCTGCCGGGCTTTGTCCAGAGCCTCGGCAAACCACTTCTCGCCAGAGGAAGAGGCAGCGCCCCAACCTTGCTGGGAACTGTGTCTCTGCTCTTCAGCCTGGGTTAACAGGGTAAGCAGCCAGTCCGGTGCTTTGGCGACTGCCTGCTCCGGTTGTGACCACTGGTAGTATTTTCGTCCTAAGAGGCGTGAAGGCGGCAGGACAACATAGTTGCCCTCAGCCCGGACATCAATGCCGATCAGGCCTGCGAGTCCGACTGCGCCGGGGTAGCGTTTGCCATCCCGGGGATACTGAAAATAGTAGTGCAGGCCTCCGTTTGCGGTTCTGCTCATTCTGGTGTGCGGCAATGTTCCGTAAGATTGTCGCAGCTCCTTCAGATTGAAGTAACCTTCAGGCACATCCATGTCCAGGACAATCACCCCTGAGACTACCCCTGTCGGCAGGCCGATATTTGCTTTCGGGTGCTCGCTCCACCAGGTTTGCAGTTGCTCGGTGTCAGTCGTTGCGTCTTTGTGGCCGTGGCTCTCCCTCTCAGGCGTGAGGAATTTATAGGGAACTTTACCGGCCAGAGGGAAGACAGGCCAGCCATAAGTTGCATAATAAAGGGCTGCGTCTTTGAGAGGAAGGGTATTGAGTGTTTCCTGCATGGGTCTGCCCTGATCCTGTTCACGGTTTGCCATTGTCGTTTCTCCCGGTTGTCATTCTACCATACGCCACGCCTATCCCTAATCTCAGGAAAGAAATTGGCCTGGGTTAAACATCACATCGCTAAAGCGACAGTGAGCCTACAGCCAGGCCAGGGAATGACAAATGTTGCAGAGGTACGTATACTTACGGATTGCTCAGAAGCAATTGATGCTTCAACCGCTCATGGTTGAGCCGCTTCTGTTGCATCCGGTACTGATAGTCGTATTTGCCGTGACAGGTAGGGCACAAGCAGAGTAGGGAGGGGTTCGGGTTGCCGATATCATGGTCAGCGTGGGCCGCGTGCAAATACACATGGTACCATTGTCCAGTGCGTTTGGATTTCCGCTTTCTGCCTTGTTTGATATGGCAATGCTCGCATTGTTTTCCTGCCCGCTCCTTACACTGCCTGGCTAGTTGTTCCCAATTTTTGGGATACAACTTCCTCCTTTCGCGTTTCACATAGAGACCCCGTTTGGTCGGGAAGTCAACTGCTCAAGAAACTGCTTATACTGCTCAAGTACGCCTGGCAGCAGGGTGTAATACGCATACGCACCATACTGCTCGCGTGAGACCAGCTCAGCAGCCAGTAACATAATCAGATGATTAGAAATCACAGATGGATGTTCGTCCAGCACATCTGCGATCTCTGCCACGCAGAGCAATCCTCCGTATTTTTTGAGTAGGTCGAGGATGCGAAGCCGGGTTTTGTTTCGCAACACGAGAAACTTTTCAGCCTGCACTACTGCGGCATCTTTGGACAACTCTGATACGAAGTTGCTCATAGGTTCGCCTTTTTTCGTAAATTGGCGGGGTTGCTTGTCCACTATGATATTTCCTCTCTTTTTGGTAGGGGAGTAGCCGTAGGTGGTAGAATACCTTCATGCGGTACAGCCGCTACGATCAAGGCAAGTGCTCTGTACTTGGGTCGGCAAACTTCAGGACAGAGTGCTTGCTTCCTTATTCCTTACTCCGGCGGTATTCCTCGTTGGCAATCTTTGCCACCATGTACCGTTGCCAGTAGCTTTCCATCTGATAGAAAGTGTTGCCGTCCATGTGGAAGCCGTGACCGTCGTTTGTTGCCTCAATCCGCTTTTTGGCAAGCAGAAACAATCGTCTGCCTTCACCTTTCCGGCGGTCAATCTGAAGCGTTTTGTCAGTGCCTTTCCAAGTCAGAAAATCAACACTGCGGGTTGAGCCGTACGAAAGGGAGTTGGTAATCAGCAGCACCGCGTCGGTCTTGGGATTGCCGTACATTGACCAGTGCCAGTGAATGATCTCCTTTGTCACTCCGTCATCCTGCCAGGTTTGGGGAACAGGGAAGTTCCAGTACAGAAGCGTGTAGTGATCGCTCTGCTGCGGTTCCCTGGATGTGGAGTTGGTATAGTGGACGGTGTTCTGCGGGTCGAGAAACCAGTAGATCGCGTCTCCGTCCTGACGGACTTCATAGAGCTTGAGAAACGTCAAATTCTTGTTCTCGTAGTACCTCAGAAAACACCGTAAACAACGGTTTAACTCGACATTCGGGTTGTCCGTGGTATACGGGTTTTGGCATCCTTCACAAATCATGCTGGCTCTCGCAATCGTTGTGATCTGCTCGAATGCCTCATCAGAGATGGCAATTTCACGGCTATAGTCAAGCTTGACGTGTTTCATCTATTACTCCTTTCAGCCAGTCTCAGGGCTGTGATAAACTGTACGCTTTCCTCAAAGCCAGGGTAGAGGCTCTGAAGCACTTGCGCGATACGCACTAAATCCTCATCAGTCAGGCAGCTCACCTGCTCGTAGGTAAATCCGAGCGATTTGAGTGTCTGCCTGCTGAAACTGAGGACGACATACGGTTTACTGTACGGGTCTTGCGGAACATAGATGTCAGCCGTCTCGTTCATCGGTTTCCTTTCTCGTGGGCGGGATCGTGAGCGAAACGTTCCACGTCTCGTTGGCTGCGTTGTCACGCATGACAATATCGACCAGGTAAACGCCTTCTCCCGCCGGAAAAACGGCAATGCCCTCGACGTTATGCTGCACGCTCAACTTCTCAAGCACCTTGTTGATGGCGCTGGCGCTGATCCGTGCCACATCATCGCGGGTAAATTGCCCTGCCTGCTTTCCGTGTGGTTTGTTGTGAACCACGTCTTGTTCCTCCTGTTTGCAATCTAACTGCAACAATTTGTCAAAGAGCTAAAGCGAGCAAACACTGCTACCTTATCGCCACTGATAAAGCTTTACTGCTTGCTTGGTCTAGACCGTTACAGTATATGGAAGAGGCGTGAGAGCGGGGTGAGAGAAGGGTAAGAAAATACAGGTTATAGGGGAGCGGGGAGTCAACCTGATCGGTTGCACGGAATATGGTTTTTACTTGAAAAAGGATACCGTTTACTTTATAGTGTCCCATGCTTCCTATGTCTGCCCGCATCGAACAGGATAACCACTATTCACAGCCGGCACTTGACGGGCTGATGCAACCGGAAACCAAAGAGCTTGTCTCCTCCAAACATGCTCAGTCAGGCATCTTTCAGGCCGGTGTGCATCAGGGTACTGAATTTGCTGAAAGGCTGGTACGCATTGAGGGGTGCCAGGTGATTAACCCGCCGGTTGTCCGGGAATGGGAAGAGAAAAAGCAAAAGAGAAAGGAGTGGATATGCACGTTTGTCGCGCCGCCTGATTTGTGGAGCCAGGAGCGCGATGAGTGGATACAGGCCGTCACGGAGAATAAAAAAGACATACCGGTGCTCAATAAGCTTAGGCTCAACAATGGCGATATGTGTACGATCATTGGCATCCAAACCGGGGAACGGGATGAGCCGATGGCAAAAGGAAAAAAACAGCGGCACATCACGTTTGTGAAAGTGACAGAAGTAATTCCGGGCATCCGGGGAACAAGCAAGAAAGCAAATGTCCTGCAACCCAAAGCGCGGCATGGGTAAAATGGTTGCCGGGAGAGATGATTTTTGCAAGCATTTGAAAAGTCGGAGTTGGCCTGGTCGGTAAAATTTGAGCGTGAAATAAGACGATCTGCAAACTGCTTTTTCAAGAGAGTTGGTAAATTTCATCAATCCGTTGAAAATAGCTTGCCATAGAGAGAGGGAGTTATAGGATAGGAGATTAGCTTCCTGCTCCCGGTGATTTATTAGCCTGAATGTTCAGTTGTTTCCGCTCTCCGTTTTTCAGGGTTACTCTATTGGCTTCTACATACCCAGGTCTTCGATCTATCACAACAGGTCTTCCAAATTTAGTTTGCTTCACCGTGCCTTCAACCCTCGCGTGTGCCCCTCGCGGAAAGGATGCAATACTTTCTCCTGCGGCAACAACACGGGTCACTCTCCCGTCACGATTATGGGGATTTCGCTTTGTCGGATTGCCTTCTTCAACAACCTCAAACTCTGTTCTCTTTCCTCCTGGATACCCCCCGTATGCTCTACCACTCTTAGGGAGCACGTTTCTTATTATCCCGAAAATACTAATAGTATTTCTTCCTTCGTTTTCCTCAGTTTCTTTTGCCATAAGAAGGATGTCAGTATATATCTCTGCCTGGCTGGTTGTCAAATTTTCGTTTTCTAAACTGAAACTGGTGCACTTCGTTTGCGAACTCAAGGAAGTTTGCTTTTCAAAATGGCTGAGGTCTTGATGTTCGTTTGCGGTGAGACAGGTGAGGGGTTTGTCTCACTCCTTCTAGCGTCTCTTTGTTCCATAGCAATCGTCGCTTCTTCTTTGGGGTTAAAGGTTTTTCTTTCCCTCTTTTCCCTGTCATCAATTCCTCTTATTCTTTCTTCCATATAAGCGGTATCCTATGCCTCAAGGCTGTTTGCGCGGGCTTCCACTGTGGCGTTCTCTCCCTGTCCCTTGGGGCGCTGCGCCGCTGTGACGCTCTTTGGGTGTCCCGCGCCGTTGATGACCGCTATGTCGTTCATGACCGGTGCCCCGTGGGGCAAATCCGGTTGTCTTCTCCTTTTTCGTACCTTGTGGATTGGCGCTATGAGACTCGATTGTCCTGCCACTTCCTTTATGGCGAAACCTCTGAGCACTTCTGCGTTCATCTTCCACTCCACGTGGTTTTGCGCCGCTTGTCCGTTCCTGTTCTCTCCCCATATAGGTTTAAAGTGGGTAGATTATAGACACTCTATGTCAAGAATACAATTCCTCTAGGACATGATTTTTTGCTTTTTCACCGCCTACTTGCTACAATCCCACCTTACGAGTCAAAAGTACCTTGAGGAAGGAGTATTACATGCCAAAGCGTGACAAACAACAGACTCCCAAGTTTGAACGGAACAGCGTGGCGAAGGTTATTCCCACGCAAGGCTTGGTTGCCTCAAACGTCCATGCATCTGATTTGGACACTGCGGTAGTCCTTGATCCCAAGCCCAAAGAGGGTAAGCATTTAGCTAAGCTTGCCTTCATTGAGGGCACTGAGGGACTAATGAACAAGAGCGCCCTTGAGGTGGTGCCTGAAGAAGCGCTCAACCCCGAGCAGAAGCGAATAGTCACAAACATTCGCAGGAAGCATGGGTTACCCGATAAACTGTAGTAAATCCTCTCTCTCAAAGAGCGGACTAGTATTATTGAGATCTCGTAGTGCGTCCCTGAGTTTCGGCAACAATGCGTTGCCATCATAACCACAACCACTATAAAGGTTGCTACTTGACTCTGAGGGCAGGTATTCAATATTTTTAGCGTGCGATCACACCACCGCTTCTGCGGTTCAAAAATATATTGCTCTGCCTGCCTCTCCTTTATGCTCTGTACTCCTCACCGTTCTTGAGCATCCCGTAGATGAAACAGGCTGTCCGTTTCATGACGCATCTGAGCGCATGCTTTTTGGTTTTGCCTTCGTTGACCTTCTTCTCAAAATACGCTTTTGCTTTCGGGTTATGTGTCAGTTGATTAAGCGCAACCATATACAAGGCGCTATTCAGGTGTCTGTTACCTCGTATATTTTGGATATGGCGTTTTGATCTGCCGGAACTTCTCTCAACCGGCGCGATACCGGCATAGCTTAAAAACTTATCAATAGTTGCAAAGCGTTCAATACCGCCGGAAAACGCAACAATCTTTGCTGCCGAGATAATGCCGATGCCTGGAAAGGTCGTTAAGTTTTTTCCTTGCCCTTCAAGCAATTTCAGGAGTTTTGTCTCAAGCAGCTTTTGCTGCTTCTGTATATTTTTCAACTCAGTCGTTTTGCTTTTGATAATGAGTCCCAGAACCTGAGCTTCTTCACTGTTCTCGCAGAGGTCTTTTTCCCGTACCAGTTGATGCAATTGGTTTTTCAGCCGTGTCCCGTGTGCTGCTATCTCTTCATAAAAGCCCACTGTTTTTTGCAAACAATGCATGGAGGGAGCAAGCTGTCTGGTACTGATCTTTGATAAGTCTTGTATATTTCTGGTCAACACGCCTGCAATGAGTTTAGCATCAACCGGATCGGACTTCACGCCTTTTGTCCCGAAAACTCTGCGCTGTCTCGTATAGAGCGGATTGACTTCATAGACATTGGGGTAAGCTGCGACCAGTCGCGACACAAGGGCATGGCGCGTTGAAGTCCCGCCCTCTATCCCGATGATGACGTTGTTTACCTCGGTATCAACCGCTTCGAGCCAGGAAAGAAATTGTTGAATGCCTGTTTTGGTATTCTCAAACCGTAAGTGCGCCTTTTCTTCTTCAAAGCGGTTCATGGCAAGAGCAGTATGTTCTGAAGGGTGCGCGTCAATCCCGACATAGGTTGCAAGATTAGGATTAAGGCTGTTGTGCTGCTGCATAGCTTCTCACCTTCTTTCTTGCCAAAATGTGGCAGTATGCTACGATTGAATGAAGCCGAATGCTTATGTGATCAGGCAACTTCCGCCGAATGGCGGAGTGCAACACTCTATTTGTCAGTCTTCACTCAGGAAAAGACGGGTAGGTGGCAGTCTATAATGCGTCGTATCCTAAATTGGTCGAAAGCAGAGCCAAAACCTATCCTACCCTCTTTTCCAGCATACCAAGAAATGATTTCGTTTTGATACTATGGGAAAACGAAACTAACAGAAGATTAACACATAAGCACTGCCTAGTTGGTTGTCAAATTGGAGGGATGTTACCAGCCTTCTTTAGTTCTTTGCGGAAAGTACTTTGTTGTCCCGCTGCCTGCCTGGGGGAGAGTGCCGGAACTCACATTATTCGTTACACTGATGCGTTTCCTTTTTCCGTCTTTGACTCTCTGCCTGTTATCTTCTCTTGCATCTGCTCTCGTCTTTTGAAATTGTTTAAATCGTTGCATTGATACAGGAGTAGCTTGATGTTGAAGTAACGCTTTCTTTTCTTCCTCGTACTGCCTTGATGCCTGCTCTGTCATTTCCGCTTGTATTGCATTTCTCAGCTTTGGAGGTAACGCTTTAAATGGTACTCCATGTTGTTGCATTGCAATTCTGTCTTTTTCCTCATTCAGAGATACGTTGAGTTTGTCCGGCGTATAAGGCTGTTTGTTCTTTTCCTGCTGTGGCGGTGGTTGGCGTTTTTCGTGCATAGAGCCTCAGCATTATATTGATAAGGTGCGTGGTTGTCAAATTGGAGTAGGGAAGTCGTAAAAGTCCTCATTGTGCGAACTCAGTTGAGGATTGTATCACTGGATGGTTGGTTGTCAAATACATGAGGGTGTTTGTCTCAAAAACGTTCCAATTTGTTACATCGCAGGGGAACACTTGTTGAGAAGCTTTATAAGCGCGGCTTCTTATTTCAAAATTGCATCTCATAATAAACGTCTTCTTTTGGAGAGCAACGGCGGGTTTTCAAACGCCCGGATCAGCAGTGAGTAGTGAGTAGCTTATTTTACCTTTGTGGGATTGTACCCAAAAATACCCTTATTAAGAATATTACGGACAAATCTTGGCGTTGCTCTAGATCAATAGCTCCTTGACAGTTGTGTATTTTTACTTTAAAAATAAAGTATAACTTATAGTGAAATTATTATTAAAAAATACACGAAAAAACCCTAGCGCTAACTAGGGAAAAAGGTTTACTTTTTTTAGACTTTGAATTGACAAGCGTTCGCTTGTATTTCCTGTTTCCAGACTAGTTGATCGAAGGTGCCTTGTCAATAAGTAAAGTCAGAGGAAAATATGAATAAATTGACCAGGTACAACCAGGAGAAACTTCGGTTCTGGTTTCTGATAATGGTAATGCTGGATGTTTTGTTCTATAGCATTTTTCGTGAAGCTATCAACTCATTCATTGGAAGGGTGTACACATATATCTTTGCCCAATATCAGCAATCCAACGATAAACTTCAGCTAATAATACAATTCTTTATACTAGTAGCTACTTTCCTGGGAATAGTGGCTGCTTACCTGGCACTTCGACGCAAGAAGTAACCTTCAGCAACACATCGTAGCATTCGGCCTTATTGTCTCTGTTCACACGATCCTTTTTCGTATTCTGGGATTAAAGACAATTACAAAAGAAGCGAATAGGGGAGAGTTTTGACGAAGTGGCCGCGCTGCCGGAAGAATGTAGCTACGCGCTCAAGAATATGAGTGATCCGCTCTTTTTTGTTTGTTGTCTCACAAATCAGTACACCCCGTCCGGGGAGGTTATTGGCAATGGTCTGGTACTTGTCTTTCCGGGAGAGGAGAGAGGCGGGGACGAGCGCAATGTTGTCAAGCCGCGCTTTTTTCACGGCTTCGGGTGGTTCAACAATATGATAGGGAAGACTCATTTGTTTCATAAGCTGGTCTCCTGCATCAGTTCCCGAGCGTCCCGTGCCATGTGCACGTAGATCAGGCTAGTCTCAGGTTTCTTATGTCCCAGGAGGTCTTGCAGATCAGGCGGGGTATAGCCTTTCACCGCTTTATACGTCGCGCACGTGTGGCGCAGTGAATGGCAACTAAATTTCTTGTTGATCCCGGCGAGCTGCCGGTACTTCTCAACAATATCCATCACGCCGCGCAC
>WNFC01024757.1_pt1 | contig 11468 bp, 13 predicted proteins | sample 5400541 | NCBI WGS metagenome assembly WNFC01 (sample SAMN13153342, study PRJNA577476) | soil metagenome | isolation source: 120 cm saprolite under Douglas fir tree site 2 hole 2 replicate 1 | place: USA:California | collected 2015-04-18
TCGAGCGAGGGGTCTATCTGGTGCAGAATTGCGCTGCTGGCGCGCACGTTGAAGGGCAGCTTGCGCACCGCGTAGGCGATCACGAGGATGAGCCAGCCGCCGGTCAGCACGAGAAATCCGGCATTGAAGGCGATGACGATGAGCGAGCGGGAGGCGCGCATGGCCCTCGAAGCCGCCGGCTATACCTCTATCCGCGATCTCAAGGCCGACGAGGACGGCTACACCGCCACGGCCACCAAGGACGGCAGGACGATTAAACTCGGCGTCGACCACGAAGGCGCAATCGAAATCCTCAGATAGAGGACGGCATTCGGCTCACATCAGCGAGGCGCCCTGGCGGCGCAGCAGCCGATTGACCACGGCGAGGGGCAGGATGGTGACAACGATGAGCACGGTGGCGGCGGCCGAGGCGACGCCGGCGCTGGTGCCTTCGAGGGCCTGGAACATCACCACCGTCATCGTCGACCACTTGCCGCTGTAGAGGACCACCGTCGACGACAGCTCGGCGGCGACGGTAACGAAGGTCAGCACCATCCCGCCGACGATGCCGCCGAGCATCAGCGGCACGGTCAGCTTGACGAAGGTCATGGCAGGCGAGACGCCGAGATTGATCGACGCCTCCTCGAGCGAGGGGTCTATCTGGTGCAGAATTGCGCTGCTGGCGCGCACGTTGAAGGGCAGCTTGCGCACCGCGTAGGCGATCACGAGGATGAGCCAGCCGCCGGTCAGCACGAGAAATCCGGCATTGAAGGCGATGACGAGGAGCAGCGTGTTGGCGAGCGGCCCCGGCGCACGGGCGAAGAGCTGGATGAAATTGCCGAGGCTAAACTCAGGCGTCAGCACGGGGCCGCGGAAGCGCATCAGCGAGATCACGATCACGGCGCAGAACGGCACCAGCGCGGTGGCTACGATGCCCCACGAGAAGGCAATGGCGAGGGCGCGCAACGGCGCCGACGCGGCGAGCAGCGGCGGCGCCGTGCGCGCCCCGGTGGCGAAGCGCCTGCGCGCCAGGTAGTGGCGTTGCGCGAGGAGCGCCAGCGTGGTGCAGACGATGAGGAGGACGCCGAGCACGCCGGCGGTCGCCGGGTTGCCGCCGGTCTCGCCGACGAACTGCTTCCACGCCTCGACCGACAGGATCGGCATGTCCTCGGCGAGGACGAAGGGCACGCCGAAATTCTCCAGCGCGTCCATGAAGACGAGCAGCGCGCCGGCGAGCACCGAGGGCATGACGATCGGCAGGATGACCGTCCACCAGGTGCGCCAGCGCGAGGCGCCGAGGTTCTGCCCGGCCTCCTCCACCGAGACGTCGACCGCCTTGAAGGCGGCGAGGGTCGGCAAGAGCACGTAAGGAAAGAGCGTCAGCGCGTAGACGGTGACGAGGCCAGGCGCACCGTAGATCGAATCGAAGGGGATGCCGATCGCATGCAGGGCGTGCGTCACGATGCCGGCGCGGCCGAAGAGGAGGACGAGCGCATAGGCGCCGACGAAGGAGGGCAGCACGAGCGGCAGCGTCGCCAGGGCGAGGAGAACCGGCTTGCCTGGGATAGCGATACGCGCGAGGCAGAAGGCGAGCGGTACGCCGATCAGGGTCGTGACGATGGTGGCAGCCGCGCCGATGGCGAGGCTGTTGCCGAGCGCGCGTTGATAGAACGAGCGGCCGAGCACGCGCAGGTAATTGTTTGCGGTGAAGTGGACGCCGGTGGCATCGAGGACGCTGGCCTTGAAGATGCCGAACAGCGGGTAGAGGAGAAAGAGGCCGAGAAAAGCGAGCGCCAGCACGGTGACGGCGAGCGGGAAGCCGGCGCGCCGCATCATTGTGCCGCGAAGGCGGTGACCCGCGCGGGATCGTAAGCGAGCTCGACGGTCGCTGCCTGGCGCACCCAGCCCTGCGGCAGGTCGAGCGCCGCGACGCGCAGCCTGGTGCCGTCGGCGAGCTGCATGTCCATGCGGGTGAGCGCGCCGAGGAACTCGACGCGTTCGAGCCGCGCGGTGAGAAGCGCCCAGCCCGCCGGCGGCGCGGCGCCGGACGCGACCGGACGCAGGCTCTCCGGGCGCAGGGAAAAGGTGATCGTCGCGCCGGCCCGCGCGCCGCGCGCGCCGAGCAGGAAATCCTGGCCGCCGACTTGGACGCGAACCCAGGCGCCCGCCTCGGCGGCGATGGGGCCGCCGGTCACCGCGCCTTGCAGCAGGTTGGTCGTGCCCATGAATTCGGCGACGAACGGGCTCGCCGGATGATTATAGATCGCGGCGGGCGCGCCGACCTGCTCGAGGCGGCCGGCGCGCATCACCGCGATGCGGTCCGAGATGGCGAGCGCCTCCTCCTGGTCGTGGGTCACGTAGAGGGCGGTGATCTTCAGCGTCTGCTGGAGCTGGCGGATCTCGCCGCGCATCTCGACGCGCAGCTGGGCGTCGAGATTGGACAACGGCTCGTCGAGAAGGAGCACGGCAGGCTCGATGACGAGGCAGCGGGCGATGGCGACGCGCTGCAACTGGCCGCCCGAGAGCTGATGCGGCCAGCGCTCGCCGTAGCCGTCGAGATGAACGAGCTTGAGCGCGCGCGATACTTTCCCGGCGATCTCATGCGCCGGCACCCGGCGCGCCTTCAGCCCATAGGCGACGTTGCCGGCGACGGAGAGGTTGGGAAAGATCGCGTAGTTCTGGAACACCATCCCGGCGCTGCGCCGGTGCGGCGGCAGCGTGTCAATGCGCCGCTCGCCGAAATGAATGGCGCCGCGGTCGAGATCGCAGAACCCGGCGACCATGCGCAGAAGCGTGGTCTTGCCGCAGCCCGAGGGTCCGAGCAGGGTGAAGAACTCGCCGTCCGCGACGTCGAGCGAGACGCCATCGACGGCGGCGACGGCGGCGAAATTGCGGCCGACATCGGCGATGCGGATGGCGGTCATCGGCGCGGAGCGGGGCGGGTGGCGGCAACCCCCCACCCTTCCCTCCCCCGCAAGGGGGGAGGGGACGCACCTTGAAGGAAATGGACTTCCCCCTCCCCCCTTGCGGGGGAGGGTTGGGGTGGGGGGAAGGCGGCGTGTGGGATGGTTGAAAAAGACACGCTCACCGCGTCTTCTCGACGATCTCCTGGATCTTCGCCATCGTCGCCGGGCGCTTTTCGGTCCAGCCCGCCTCGTCGTAGGCGGCGATCTTGATCGTCGACAGGGCGGGCATGTTGCCCGGCAGCTTGGAGAAATCGAGGTCCTGGCGCGCCGGGCGGCGGAAAGTCTTGGCGAAGATCAGCTCCCGCGTGTCCTTGCGGTTGATGAAATCGACGAAGGCCTTGGCGCTCTCGGTGTTCGGGCCGCCCTTGATGACGGCGACGCCTTCCATGGCGACGACGGTGCCGTCGCTGGGGTAGATCACCTTGATCGGCGCACCGTTGCTCGCCCACACATGGCCGGCATATTCGAGCGAGACGCCGAGCGGGTACTCGCCGTTGCCGACACCGGAGAAGACGAGGGAGGATTTGTTGAGCACCTTCATGTTGGCGTAGAGCCTCGCCACCTTGTCCCAGGCGGCGTCGTTGTCTCCCCACAGCTGGGCGAGCAGCGTCGTGTTGGTGTAGGCCGAGCCCGAATTGGCGGGATCGGTGAAGGCGATCTTGCCCTTCCATTTGGGGTCGAGCAGATCGTCCCAGCTCTTCGGTCCCTGCCCCTCCGGCACCAGCTTGGTGTTCTGCAGGATGACGAGGAGATGGAGGTTGTTGCCGATCCACAGATCGTTGGGATCGCGGTACTCGGCCGGGATGGCGTCGACGTTCTTCGAGTGGTAGGGCGCGAAATACTGGGCGTTGCTCTGCAGCAGCGAACGGCTGACTCCCCAGATGATATCGCCTTGCGGGCGCTCCTTCTCCGAGCTGATGCGCTTCATGAGTACGCCAGAACCGGCGGAGACCGGCTGGACCGCGATGCCGCTCTCCTTGGTGAAGGTCGAGAAGACGAGCTCGTCGAGCACGCTCTCGTTGGCGGAATAGATCACTACGCTCTTGTCGGCCGCGCGCGCCGCGGCGACGGCAAGCAGGAGCGCCGCGCCGATGACCGCGAAGGCGATCGCCGTACGGCCGAATTTGCGCATGTCGTCCTCCCCCTGAAAGCTGCGCGAAAGTTAGGCAGAGCCGCCGAGAGGCGTCAAGGCGGCGGGCCGCTGCCCCTTGACGGCGACCGCGCCCGTCCTATCCTCGCGCCGCGACTTGCTGCGGAAGACAAGGTGAGGAAGCGACATGTTTGAGGTGGCGATCCTCGACGACTACCAGGGGGCTGCGCTGCAGCTCGCCGACTGGCAGAGCCTCCATCCGCAGGCGCGGATCAGCGCGGTCGACACGCATATCGCCGATTTCGAGGCGCTGACGACGCGGCTGCATGGCTGCGACGCGGTGGTCGCCATGCGCGAGCGCACGCCGTTCCCCGCCGCGCTCTTCGCCCGCCTGCCGAACCTCAAGCTGCTGGTCACGTCAGGGATGCGCAATTCCGCCATCGACCTCGAGGCGGCGAGCAAGCACGGCGTTACCGTCTGCGGCACGGACATGCTGCCTTACCCGACCGCCGAGCTGACCTGGGGCCTCATCCTCGCTTTTGCCCGCAACATCGCGCGCGAGGATCGTGCCATGCGCGAGGGCAAGTGGCAGACCTCGATCGGGACGGGGCTCAAGGGCAAGACGCTCGGCCTTCTCGGGCTCGGTCGGCTCGGCGCGCAAGTCGCGGCGATCGGCAAGGCCTTCGGCATGGAGATCATCGCCTGGAGCCAAAATCTGACGGCGGAGAGTGCCGCCTCGGCTGGCGCGCAGCTGGTCGACAAGGAGGCGGCGGATCTCGCGCGCATGAAGCCATCGGCGTTCCTGGTCAACACCTCGCGCGGCCCGATCGTCGACGAGCAGGCGCTCATTGCCGCGCTCGAGAGCCGGCGCATCGCCGGCGCGGCGATCGACGTCTACGATCACGAGCCGTTGCCGGCCGAGCATCCCCTGCGGCGCGCAGCCAACACTGTGCTGACGCCGCATCTCGGCTATGTCACGACGGAGAACTACCGCCTCGCCTATGGCCAGGCGGTCGAGGCTATCCGCGCCTATCTCGCCGGCACACCGATCCGCGTCATCGCCCCCGGCAAGGCGACGTGAGAGCGTCGATCACAATTTCGTGAGCGAAGCAGGCCAGAGCCGGCTTCCCCCTCTCTCCGCCCCATCGACAGGAGCGAGAGAGGGTTGAGGTCAGAGCGGGAGGCGGATCAGCCGACCGCGGAGATCGTGGCCGCCTCGCGGCCCTTCATGCCTTCGACGACCTGCATGGTGACGCGCTGGCCTTCGGCCAGATCGGCAATCCCGGCGCGTTGCAGCACGGAGGCATGAACGAAGACGTCCTTGCCGCCATCGCCGATGGCGATGAAGCCGAACCCCTTGTCGGGATTGTACCATTTGACCGTGCCGGACATCTCGACCGCATTCGAGAGATCGGGAGCCGCGCGCTGCGGGCGCGGGCCGAGCGGGCCGGCGCGCCGCGCCGGTTGCGCCGGGGCGCTGCTCTCATCGACCTCGATCACCTCGGTGACCTGGGGACCTTTCTGGCCTTGGCCGACGCGCACCTTGACCTTGGCACCCGCCGCCACGCTCTTGCGCCCGGAGGATTCCAGCACGGCGATGTGGAGGAAGGCATCGCCCGTGCCGTCGGCGAGTTCGACGAAGCCGAACCCCTTCTCGGGATTGAACCATTTGACCACGGCATCGACGATTGGTCCGGTCGCGGCCGGGCGCGGCGGGCCGCCGAATTGACGGGGCATCTGGAACCCCGGGCCGCTATCGCGCGCGCCAAAATTGTCGTCGTCGAAACCGCGCCGGCGCGGTTCGCGGAAATCCTTGCCTCTGCTCATTGTGGGTGTCGACTTTCTCGGATAGGGTTCGTCTCAAAGGGGCTCGCTGGCGCCTAATGTTATTCGTTGCGCCGACGATGATCAATCGGCGAAAATGGACTATGCTCGGAATCCCCCTGAGCTAGGGGTGGTTTCCCGGCCCGGCCGGCGCGCGGATTTAGCCTACCGCGCCACAAGCGGAGCCGATACACCCGGCTCGGCGCGGTCCCCGTAGCTCAGTTGGATAGAGCACAGGATTCCTAATCCTGGGGTCGTGGGTTCGAATCCCGCCGGGGACGCCAGCTTTACGCCGGAGCTTCGAATGGTCGACCCAAGGCGATGGCGGCGCACCTCGTTGGTCATTCCTCCCCGGCGCCCAGAGTGAGCCCCGCAATGAATTAGCGCTGCATTAGAATGAAGATCACCGCCGGTGTGACCGCCCGCAGCTGCGGCACGACGACGTAGCGCAGCATCACCCAGCCCTTCGCGCCGTCGATCCGCGCCGCGCGGACCGGATCGTCACCAGCCCGCTAAGATAAAGAATCGTCCAATATGCGCTCGGCCTCGCGGAGCATAGCGGCTAATCCCTCGAAGATTACAGCCGGCGCCCGGCCCGAGATAGGTCGAGCCCGATCGTCCCCTGGTCCCGGCGACCCCCGCACCGCTGATCGCCTTCCCGGAATTTGCACCCGAGTCCGACGATCGTTCGCGCTACGGAACAGCGGGGCAACCATGGCGTTATTTCTCCCATCGGAGGGAACTGCGCATGGCTCGGGGTCGTCGATCAAATTCGGATCTAACCCGCGCGGCGCGTAATCTCATCCTCGCTCACGGCGCGCGGGCGTCGGACGTGACGGAGATTCGCGCTCGGCGCCTCGACGAATGTGGCGAGGACGAGGTCGCACAAACCTGGCGCGAGATCGGCGCCTGCGTGCGGGCGATTGAAACCGGCGTGAATCCGTGCGCTCGCAATACGGCTGCTTCTTCCCGACAAGACGGTATGGCGCCAACCGCCATTGCGGTTCCGGCCACCCGCAATGTGCCCGACAGTGCCATACGCACGCATGCGGGGGCGAGCTCCGCCCCCGAAGTGCCGGGCAGGGAATACAAGGCCGGCGACATTATCCACGGGACCTCCGATCTCGAGCATTGGGTTGGCGGGAAGCCGAACGAGTTCGCACGGTCGATCGGTTCGGCCGCGTCGAAATAAATCCCGCCCAATTGCGTGCCACCTTAAAGACACATCATTGCCGGCGGCGAGCGCGGAAGGCCTCAAAAGCCGCGGCGTTTGCCGCCATTCCCTTGTCGAGCATCGCCCGCATCAAATTGTCGCCGAGCCGTCCGGCGCCGACCAGGATATCGGGCGGAGTGCCGAGAAGATCGGCCAGCAAGCCGGCGCGGATCTCCAGGCGGGCCGCGTCGAAGGCTGCTCGGCATTTGGCGATCGACAGACCTGGGATGAGGTCCCGATCGTCCGCCTCGACGACGATCCGCGTGGCGACGGTAAAGGCGGTGAAATCGAGCAACCCGGGCGAGAGACGTTCACCCTTGGCAAGCAGGTGCTGGCAGGCGGCTGGGTCGAGCTTCGCCCGCATCTCGGTGTAAGCGCGCGACTGCTTCAGCCGGTCGTGGACGAGGTCGCGCCGCTTGTCCGATCGGGCCTGCCATTCCGCCTCGGTCAGCAATACCGCCTCGGGAAACTCACTCTCCGCGCCGCTCGGCAGCGAGCAATAGACGACCCCGTCGGCGACATCGTCGACGACATAGGCAAGGCCGTTCGCCGCGTACGCGGTAACCCCGGGGCGAAACTTCGCCATAGAATTCCTTCTCCCCCGCACCAGCGCCGCACGGCACCAACGAGGCTTAACGGTTGCAGCCAATCCCCGGGCCGACGCCGAGCGCCGCCGTCTAATGCGCGATCAGGATCGGCAGGGCGGCATGGTTGAAGACGTACCCGGTGACGCCCCCGAGCAGGAATTCCTGCAACCGGCTCTGGACATAGCCGCCCATGACAAAGAGATCGGCGCGGAAGGTAGCCGCGCTGCGCAACAGGTCGGCACCTACGGCGTCGCCGGTCCCCTTGAGCACGCTGGCGCTCGCCTTGATGCCGTGCCAGGCGAGATAATCGACGAGCCGCTCGCCCTCGCTGGAGCGCGTGCGCGGCGTCTTGACGGTGAGGACGCTGACAGCATCGGCGCTGGCGAGGAAAGGCAGCGCCGCGGCGACCGCCTGAGCCCCGCCCGAACTCCCGTTCCAGGCGACGGCGATCCGCTGTCCGATGCGCGGCATGGGCGTCTCGGCGGCGAGCAGCAGCGGTCGACCGGCCGTCACCAGGGCGGCGCGGCGCACGGCATTGGGGCGCGCGTTGTCGTTGCTGTGCTGCGGCCCGACGACGAGGAGGTCGGAAAGCCCGCCGTCGCGCACGATGCGTTCGGCCGGGCGCACGCCGAGCCAGCGCGCCGAAAGGCCGAGCGGCCCCGGCGCCTCCTCGGCGAGCGGCGCGGCAACCGCAAGGCGCGCCTCGTCGAAGCGGCGATGCGCCTCGATTTCCGCGGCATCGTGATCGGCAAGCAGGGTCGCGACCTCCTCGAAGAGGCCGGGCGGCAGTGCCTCGCTCAGCTTCGGCCGAACATAGCGCTGATCGAAGCGCAGCAGCGCCGCATCGACATGAGCCGCGAGCTGGCGCGCGACCGTGAAAGCGGCGGCGAGCGCCGCGACATCGCCGTCGCCGTCGGTCAAAGGGACGAAAATCCTGCGGATCATTTGCATGGAACCAATTATACGATCGCCTCCTGCGTGCCGGCCAACCCGCCCAAACCGGTTTATCCTGCCGCCTCGATGATCCAGCATAGCATGACGAAACATTGAAAAGCAGGGAACACTTTCCCAACCGCTGACCCAATGAACAGTTTCCCAGCGGGCCAAATCCGATCGTATTGCTGCGCGCGGTCCCGGCGGTTTCCTTTCCTGGCGGTGCCCGGCGCTGCTAGGCTCCTAAGACGCAGCCGCGCCATAGCATGGAGGGACGATGAGCGGAACCGGCGCGCCTCCGCGAGCGGGCGACAACGCGCAGCGGATCGGCATCATCGGGCTCGGCTCGATGGGCATGGGGATGGCGCGCCGCCTCGTCGGCGCCGGCTTCCGCGTCGCCGGCTACGACGTCCGCGGCGAGGCGAGGGATGCCTTGACCCAATCCGGCGGCAGCGCCGCCGAAAGCCCGGCAGGCGCGGCGTGCGAGGCAGCCCTTCTCTTCGTCATGGTGGTCGACGCGGCGCAGGTCGAGGCGGTGCTGTTCGGCCCCACTGGCGTGATCGCAGCGCTGCCGCGCGGCGCCGTCGTTATCCTCAGCGCGACCGTCCCGGCAAGCTTTGCCGCGGCCACGGCGGCGCGCCTGGGCGCGACTGGACATCTCATGCTCGACGCGCCCGTGAGCGGCGGCGCCGCAGGGGCGGCGAGCGGTAAGCTGACGGTGATGGCGTCGGGCCCGGCGGCGGCGTTCGACAGCGCCGCTGAGGCCTTCGCCGCCATCGCGGGCAAGGTCTATCGCCTGGGCGACATCGCCGGGATCGGCTCGACGGTCAAGACGGTGAATCAGCTCCTCGCTGGCATCCATATCGCCGCCGCCGCCGAGGCGATGGCACTCGGCGTCCGCGCCGGCGCCGATGGGAAGACGCTTTATGAGGTGATCAGCAACAGTGCCGGCGCCTCGTGGATGTTCGGCAACCGCGTGCCCCACATGCTGGCGGGCGACTACACGCCGCTCTCCGCCGTCGACATTTTCGTCAAGGACCTCGGTCTCGTGCTCGACACCGGGCGCGCGCTGCGCTTTCCGCTGCCGCTGACCGGCGCAGCGCACCAGCTGTTCCTGATGGCGGCGGCTGCCGGGCTCGGCCGCGAGGACGATGCCGCTGTCGTCAAGGTCTATGAGAAGCTCGCCGGCATTAGCGTCAGCGGCGACAAGAAGCCATCATGAACAAGCTCGGCATCGCCACCGCCTGCGGGCTCGGCCTGGCAATCCTGGCGGTGGCTATCTATGCCTGGTCGTCGATGGCCGACACGGCGCTCGATGCCAATGGCTATATCGCGCTGACCCTCGGCATCGTCGCAACACTGGCGCTTGCCGTCCTGCTTGTCGGCCTGATGCTCTACAGCAACCGCGGGGGCTACGACGACCGCGTTGGTGGGGCAAAGTCGAAACCGCCGCCGGAGCGATAGGGTCGGGGCGGGCATGATGGGAGGACAGCGAGGCATGGGAGTTCTGTGCCGGCACGGCGCCCGTTACCCGTGCACCCTCCTCGTCGCGATCCTTCTCATGGCATGGACGGGGCTGTCGTCGATCAGCGGGGCATCCGAGCGCCAGGTAGACCTGCAGCTCATTCTTGCGGTCGACGCCTCGGGCAGCATCGATGCACGGCGCTTCGAGCTGCAACGGCACGGCTATGCGGAGGCCCTCGCCGATCCGCGCGTCCTGCAAGCGATCCGCTCCGGCCCGCTGCAGGCAATCGCGGTGACGATGTTTCAATGGACCGGTCCAAGCCAACAGGCGCGCATCCTCGATTGGATGGTGATCGAGGACGCCACCTCGGCCGCCGCCGCCGCCGCGGCGATCGCAACAACGCCGCGCCAATTGTTCCGCGGCGGCACCTCGATCAGCGGCGCCCTCGACTACGCCGTGCGGCTGTTCCCCGATAGCGGTCTCGCCGGCGAGCGCCGCGTCATCGACGTCTCCGGCGACGGCGCCAACAATATCGGGCGTCCCGCCGCCGATGCGCGCGACGCGGCGGTGGCCGCAGGCATCGTCATCAACGGGTTGCCGATCCTGGCCCTCGAACCCGATCTCGAGCGCTATTACCGCGACAACGTCATCGGCGGACCCGGCGCCTTTGTCGTCGCCGTGGACAGTTTCGACCATTTCGGCGCCGCCATCCTCAACAAGCTGATCAGCGAGATCGCCGCGATGCCGGCGCCGGCGTTCCGGCAGGAGGTCCGGGCACGTTAACGCATTGCCGAGGCGGCGTTCATGCGGCGGACGTTAACCGATGCGGTGTTGACGAGACTTGCGAGACGCGGAATCATGGTCGCCGCGCTCGGACAGACTACCGCATGGGGTCAGGGTCATGGCCTATTATCGCTGCTACTTGTTGGATGAGGACGGTCACATCCAAAGCCGCGAAGAATATGAGAGCGAAAGCAAGACGGCCGCGATCGAGGCTGCCCGCAGGATGTTCGTCCAGCGACCGCATCACAAGGCGTTCGAGGTCTGGCAGGGCGCGCGTCGCCTCCATGACGAGGCGAGAGAGCCGACCAAAGCGCTGGCGGCATCGTTCCCGTTTGACCCGCGATCCGCACGACCCTGGTCGGCGACAAAGGCCACCTAGAGACGAACAGGAGGCAATTCGCGCCGTGCCCAGGCCTGCCTGACCGGCCTTGCGCGGGACGCATTGCCGTGGCGTTCAGCCAGCCATCTTCAGCTAAGGCACCGTAAGGCAATAACCGAATCTGAGATTCATGATTTAGTGGTTGCGATGCCGATTCGGCTACCGTATGTAGATTCATGTTCGATGAACGTGGGATCGCTGAGCGGTACGCGAAGCTGGCGCCGCATCTTGATGAGCGTCAGCGTCGTC
>WNFC01034181.1_pt1 | contig 11468 bp, 9 predicted proteins | sample 5400541 | NCBI WGS metagenome assembly WNFC01 (sample SAMN13153342, study PRJNA577476) | soil metagenome | isolation source: 120 cm saprolite under Douglas fir tree site 2 hole 2 replicate 1 | place: USA:California | collected 2015-04-18
CTGTCGCTGGGAGTGCCACCTATGCCAACGGAGTTTTCACCGTGCAGGGGGCTGGCCAATACGTTTGGAACACTGCCGATGGAATGAATTTCGCATATCAATCCCTTTCGGGCGACGGCACCATCGTGGCCCGGATCGTGAGCCTGCACGGTGGGTCGACTTCCTCCTCGGCAGGCGTGATGATTCGAGAGACGCTAGACGCCGGGTCCGCACACGTGGATTCAGTATACGAGCAGGGCGCCGTGTACGCCGTCTACCGCACGAGCGCCGGGGGAAACACTTCCGCCGATTCAACGGGCAATGCGTCGCTGCCCTATTGGGTGAAAGTCGTTCGCAGTAGCAACAGTTTCAGCAGCTACTCGTCGTCGGATGGCGTGAGCTGGGTGCAGATGGGAACAACCCACACGATCAGCATGGCACAAAACGTATACGTCGGGCTGGCTGTCAGCGGTGACAACTGGACAACGAGCAACCCGCCCCTTGCTGACCGTTGCCGGCGCGAATTTTGGCTCCACTCAGGGCACCAGCACTCTCACGTTCAATGGAACCCCGGCAAGCCCGTCCTCGTGGAGCGCAACGAGCATCCTCGCTTCCGTTCCAAGCGGCGCAACCACAGGAAACATCGTGGTCACGGTGTCGGGCGTGGCCAGCAACGGCGCGAACTTCACAGTCCTGCCAACTCCCAGCATCACCAGCTTGTCCCCAAATTCCGGTTCCGTAGGCTCCTCGATAACAATTACAGGAAGTGCTGTCAACGTCACAGTAACCGGCATCACCAGCAACGCCGTGAACTTCTCCGTTCCGAATTCCGCGCCTTCCATCACTAGCGTCTCGCCCGCGATAGGTGAAATTGGCGCCACGGTTACGCTCGTGGGAAGCTACTTCGGTGCAACCCAGAGCGGCAGCACGGTCACCTTTAGCGGCATTGCCGCCCGTGCCACGAATTGGAGCGATAGCATCATTACGGCGAGGGTGCCAGCCGGGCTAAGTCCTGGCATTGCAACGGTTAACGTAGTCGTGAACCAAATGGCCAGCAACGGTGTCCAATTTACTGTGACTAAGCCACTATTCGTTACGCCCAACCGGTCGACTTTGCTTGTCGGAAATACTCGGGCTATTCAATTGCTTGACGAAAACGGCGCACTCATCAGCAACCCCACTTGGTCATTTGACAACAGTTCCATCGCCGAAATCATTCCCCCGCAGAATCCCGGGGCCCCCACACTTTTACAAGCCGACGCCGTTGGAACCACGACGGTCACCGCCATTTATGGCGACCGCACCGGCATCGCCACGGTTTCCGTTTTGGCCGCAGGGGCTTCTTTTCCAATCGGGACCGTGCAGTGGTCCCTGCCATCCTTGGGTTCGTACGGCATCTCTAGCAGCGTCCAGTCCTTGCGCGTGGACAACAATACTCCAGACTTATACGTTGAGGATGACGGAGCATATAACGGGAACGGCGCTATCCGCGCATTGAACGCGGATGGCTCTCAGAAATGGATCTGGCCCCCTTCTTCATCGGGCCAATTCCCCACACTTATCGCTGGAGACGATCAGGGCGGAGCTTTGTACTTCGTTAGCCAAAACTCCCCTGGTCCTTTTGACAGCTATTGCTATTTCGGGCGGGTGGATCAAACCGGCACTGAATCCTGGCAATATCAGGAGAGCAACTGTGATGAGGACTATACCATCGCCCCCGACGGAACCATCTTCTTACTTGAGCCGTCTTTCCAGAACACATCGAGCACCGTCGTCACAGCGCTCGACCCAACGACCGGGCAGGTGAAGTTCACCATTCCCCTCCCGAGCATATACACCGGACTCATGTCCAGTTCTTCTGACGGTAGTGTCTACCTTCCCTTTAACACAAATGTCGACTTTCAATTGATGGTCATGCACTCCGACGGTAGCTACAGCACGCAGCAATTGGATTCAGCGCGGGCAGGTGCCATGACCCGCGCCGTTCCCGACGGTCAGGGCGGCGTGGTGCTTGCCGCAGCTGATGCAACTTCGTCGACGGGCGCTCTTTATCACATGTCCACATCTGGAACGTCAAAATTCAGCCTGCCCTTTAACCCAGCGCCACCGAGAGGTGATCCGCTTACCACTGACGACACCCTGTTGCTGGGCGAAGACGGCACCGCCTACATGATCACCTCGAGTTCCTACCGCACAGTCGGCGACGGCCTAGCCGCCGTGGATACTAACACCGGCGCGGTGAAATGGACGGTCGCCTCTCCCGGCGTATATTCAAACGTAGGGGCAGTGACCTCGGACGGTTCTTTGACTTTTCAGTATCGCTTGCTCAATGACTTCTCCCAACATCAAGCGCTCGCTAATTCGACTGGGCAAGTGTCGCCGCTCTTCGCAAACCCCGACGGCTCCGATGGCGGCCCCGTGATCACGAGGTTAGCGTTCCCGCTACTGCCATCCTATTGGACCCTAGGCACCTGGCACGCGTTCCAAAACGACGGCAGCCTCGCCGCTATCACAGGCCCCAGCTCGGGACCAGGCTCAGAGATAGGGAGTTCCGCTTGGCCATCTGCGGGGGGTGAGCCTCAGCGACAACATGGCGGTAACCCGACGGCAACAATAACCGTTAACTTTTCGGGTAATAAATCCCAAGGTGATCAGCTGACTTTCTCTGGCGCGGGCACGTGCGGTGAAGCTTTGGGCCTCAGGTATTGTCCAAACGAAAGCTGGACCTTTTACATCGAAGGCGTAGCCACGGTCAGCGACGATGCCTCGAAATGGAAAATTAGGCAAAATGCCGTGATCACAAGAGCAGGAAACACGAAGGACGCTCAAGGAGTGTTACATGCCGTTAGCGATAGCTTTAATAGCAACCGTATTCCGGGTGATGACGATCCCTGCGTCTTAAATGACAGCCGCCCAGGATGTGCGGGCATAGTCAGTGTTCAGCAACCATCTGGTCAAAAGACAATCTATTGGCTGGATCATCCCGGGTCGCTTTACCAGGCCAGTGCTGACGCGGTCTGGGACTCAATCACATTAAACGGGCTGTTCACTTCAAAGGCTTGCAACCGGTTCGGGATCTGCGCGACAGTAAAGTGGTTCATCAAGCTGCAGGTAGATTCCGGTTCCATTCTGAACTGTGCTCAGTCCTTGGACGGCCTTCTTGGGCAACCCAAAACTTGTCCTTGATTTCTATCGGGAGGATAAACATGCGGATTTCATGCAGAATGATCGCGACCATGGCGGTACTTGGGTGCTGGAGTTGCCTTAACGCAACCGCACAGAATCATCTAGCACCGTCGGAGCTTGTTCAAAGACTCCAGTCGGATAAGACGACGGATGAGGCTAGGAAACAACTGGTGCAACTGGCAAAGTCCGACCCCGACGTCAAGCATCATTTGGCGGTTCAGCTGCCCCCGATGATTGAAATCGGTCCCAAGTCTTGTCCGCCGAGTGATCTTGTGGATGTCGTCGCCAGATGGCACGCTTGTCCTTGGTATAACGCAGTGGAGTTGTCCGGGAATTTAAAAATTGCCGAAGCTGCATCCGCTCTGGCCCCCTGGATCAATTGGAGAAACGACGGCCCCTTTTTGCCCACATTGGAGGTCCAACTCATATTCCATCCAGCAGCTAAGGCGCTGGCGGAGATCGGAGACCCAGCCATCCCGGTTCTTCAGCAAGTGCTTATGCGAACGATGATCAAGAACTCCTTACGAGAATGAGCCGCCCGTCCGAGTAGACTTGCTTGCGCGCGAACGATGGAACCGGGGGACAGACGGGACGTTTTCGGAACAAGAACCGTTCAACCCGCCCCAACGACCGTTCAACCCTAAAATTCTACCGTTCACTGCAAAACATTTAACAACTTGATTAGGCCATGCTATCCTCTCCCCGTGTTCGCAGCCACCCACCCTCGCCGATCTCTTGATTCTTTCTCTGGCCCAGCCCTTGTTCCCTGCTCCCACAACCTCCTACGTCCTTTTAAATGCGCAGTTCCGAGCCATTTCCTTTCTTATAATCAAATCGCGCCCGTAACCCCTTTAGAATGCGCACTTACAAACCACTCATGCGCACTTACAAACCACTCCCAAACCACTGAAAACACAGCCACTTTAAGTCTTTTAGAATGCGCAGTTACGAGGAATTATCCCGTAAGTTCTTTAGAATGCGCAGTTCCAAAAAACATCGGGGGTGGGGGCCTATCCTTCCCAATTTGGAACTCGCCCCTCGTTCACCCTGAGCGGAGCCGATGGGCCACTACTCACTCGCCACTTCACTCAAGTTCTTTCTTTTCACATTCTTGCGCACTCTTTTGCACTTTTTTGCATTTTTTTGCGCTCGCGCAAAACTTAACCCTTTTTTTTTCAAGCGTTTCCGCGCTCTTTGCGAAAAACCACCCGGGGTGGGGGCAGGGGGGTAGCAGTGCCATTCTTAAAGAAGAACTTTAAGTGCCTGGGAATTGCGACGGACTCCAGGCATTCGTCCGCTGATCAAATGACTGAGGTATCGCTGGCCGTCACCACCACCAGCGCCCTTACATCCTATTCACTGACAACTGAAAACTGCAAACTGACCACTCTTTCAGTCCAGCGCCGGAACCGCGCTGCGCTCCTGCCGCCGCCGGTGCAGGTAGTGCATCGCTATGTTCAAGTACACGCTCCCACACGGCGTCTCGATGCAAATCACCAGCGCTTCCGTCTCGGCGCTGCCGCCCAGCCCCGCTTCATCAATATGAATTTCCGGCGGAAACACTTTGAAATGAAATCCCTGATCGTTCAGCAGCGTCACGGAATTCCCGATGACCATGTTCGCCATCTCGCAAACCGTCTCCCGCACTACCTGGTCGCTCGCCTCGACTTCCGTCCCCGCGAGCACGCTCGCCACCTTCATCGCCACTTCTGGCGACAAATCAAGAATCACGCGGCCTTCAATGTCTCCCTTGATGGCGATCAGCGCCGCTACGCCCTTCCGGCGATAGGTGTCCTCATCCATCGAAAGATCGACGATTTTCGTCGGCGCTTGCAGCGATTCGGCGAAAACCGCATCCGCGGCGTTGATAAACGGCTGGATCAGTTCCATTCTCATGAGCGCTGCTCTCCTGCCATGGCCACCGGCGAGCCAACGGCGTTGGGATCGTCGCTGAGCACGTACCGGAGAATCTCGTACAGCACCTCCGGCTTCACCGGCTTTTGCACGAAGTGCTTCGCGCCTTTCTGGAGCGCCGCCAGAATGTTTTCCTGGTACCCGACCGAAGAGACCATGACGATGCGCGCGCTGGCGTGCTGCCGCACGATGCGCTCCACCGCCTCGATCCCTTCCATCTGCGGCATGGTGATGTCCATGAGCACGATGTCCGGACTACTCCGGTTGAATTCCGCGATGGCCGTCAGGCCATCTCCGGCTTCGCCGGCCACTTCGCCGCCGAACATCTCGATCATTTTGATCAGATTCTTGCGCGCGAAGACGGAATCGTCCACCACCAGGTAGCGAACCGGCTGATTGTCTTTGCGAAGTAGAGCGGCAAATTGTTTCATGGCCTTCTCCTTGTCCCCGCACTCGTTTTCACAAGCGATGGGATGAAACGGATGTCTTTTCAATTTTTTCGTTCTTGTCGTTTTTTTCGTTCTTTTCAAGCTTTTCGTTCTTCTCATTCGAATAGTTCTTGTCGTTCTTCTCGTTTTTCTCGGCGCCGTAATTGCTTATCAAGTACGCACTGAGTCCCTCGAGCGGAACAATCTTGTTCGCATATCCTTTAAGGATTGCCGCGCGCGGCATCCCGCTGACCACGCACGTATCCTCACTCTGCGCGATGGTCATCCCGCCTGCCGCCTTGATCGCGCCAAGCCCTTCCGCCCCGTCATCCCCCATGCCGGTCATCAAAATTCCCACGGCAGTGAGCCCAAACTCCTGCGCCACGGAATGAAATAAAACGTCCGCGGATGGGCGATGGCCGTTCACGGGCGGCCCATCGGATAGAACTACCATATTGCCACGTAACATGTGACGTACCATCATGTGGCGATGTGAACTTCAAGAGCGCAGCATTCGTCGAGGCGCTTGGCGAACATTTCGGTGAAACCCTCGGGCATGTGCTGCACGACCAGAATTGTAGAATTGAAATCGGCGGGAATTTGCGACAAAACAAACTCCAATGCGTTTGGACCGCCGGTAGAAATTCCGATGGCGAGAACGCGGCGTGGAGGCAACGCGGAGCGGGTTCCTTTTTTCGGCGCGGCTGTTTCTTTGATTACGGCGGGGGGGAGTTTGCGGCCGGCGGCGCGCTTGGCGACTTTAATTTTTGCAATGAGCTGGTCGGCGATGTTGTCGAGGTGGCCGGCGGCAGCGTCTTTTGGTTTTGCAAGGAAATCGACGGCGCCGAGCGCGAGGGCTTTCAAGGTAGCGTAACCACCCTCTTTCGAATGAGTGCTGAAGAGAATGACCGGCAAGGGAGCGCGCCGCATGATGAGGCGCAGGGTCTCGATGCCGTCCATGCGCGGCATCTCGAGATCGAGGGTCACGACATCGGGCTTGAGCTCTTCAATTTTTTTCAACGCGAATGCGCCGTCCATGGCGGTGCCGACAACTTCGATAGAAGAGTCGCGCGCCAGGATCGCGGGAATCAGTTTCCGCATGAGAGCGGAATCATCGACGACGAGGACTCGGATGCGTTCGCTCATGCGATGGCTCCAAGCGGGTTAGCGCGAGAGAGGCGCGAGAGAACCGCGGGAACATTCAGGATGAGGACAACCGTTCCGTCACCGAGAATGGAAGCGCCGCTGACCAGGTCGCTGGAAACGATTTCGGCGGGAAGAGCTTTGATTACCAGCTCTTCTTCTCCGACCAGGCTATCCACGAGGAGGCCAAAACGTTTTTCAACAGCGCCAATGACGATGACAAAATGTTTCTTTCGAACCGGCTGGGTGTCGATGCTGCGCAAACGGCTAAGGTGATCCAACCGAACGAGAGTGAGAATCTGGTCGCGAAGACGCAGCACTTCACGTTGGTCGATGCGGTGAATCTCGGGATCGGTGATGCGAGTGATTTCCACAACCGAAGAGAGCGGGACAGCGAAAAGACGGCCGCCAACGCGGAAGAGCAAAGTCTGAATGCTGGCAAGCGTGAGCGGCGCACGAAGTTGAATCGTAGTGCCGCGGCCTCTTTGCGAAGAAACGTGAACGGTTCCCTTGAGGCGGTTGAGGACAGTTCGAACGACATCCATGCCGATGCCACGACCGGATACTTCAGTTACTTCGGAAGCGGTGCTGAATCCCGATTCGAAAATGAGATTAAGGGTTTCCTGGTGGGTTAGGCGCTTGGCCTCCTCGGGCTTCAAGATTCCTTTTTCAACGGCGCGAGCGCGCAATTGAGCAGGGTCGATGCCCCGGCCGTCGTCGCGGACTTCAATGACGACTTGGGTACCCTGGTGATAAGCGTTGAGATAAACGGTGCCGCGAGCGGGCTTGCCGGCAGTCAGGCGTTCGTCGGCCGGCTCGATACCATGGTCAACCGAATTGCGGACGAGATGCATAAGCGGTTCGGCAAGAGCGTCCAGAATGCCCTTATCGAGGTCGGTGTTCTGACCAGAAAGTTCCAGGGCCACATCCTTGCCACACTGTTTGGCAACGTCGCGGACGACGCGAGGAAAACGGCGGAAGAGCTGCTCGACGGGGACCATGCGGATTTTCAGGACGCACTTGTGAAGCTCATCGAGGATGCGGGCCTGAAAGGCCATGGCGTCGGCAAGCTTGGCGCGCAAGGGATCGCGGGCGTGCTTCTGGTCAAACTCGGCGAGAGTGCGATTGAGCATGGACTTTCCGATGATCAATTCGCCGACAAGATTCATGACCGCGTCGATGCGAGTGGCATCCACGCGAAGGGTGCTTTCGGCAACGGCGGTTGCAGCCGAGCCGGGAGTAGCGGGATTGATCGCAGCGCCGCTTTCGGGGGTTGCGGCGCCGTCGGCCACAGATTTCGCGGCCTGCGCCTCCAACAAATCGCCGAGCAATTCATGTTCTGGTGTTCCCGCGGTTGCGGCGTGTTCGAGGCGCACATCGGAAACAATCGAAGGAATGCGGCAGCGCTGGAGAATTCTTTCTTCCGGCTGAGAACTGGCCAAAGCCGCTTCGACAATTTCCACGGTTGCGGCAGCCAAATTGTCTTCGGGCCGCAAAGCAATGAGGGTACCGCTGCCGTGAAGAACGTTGCGAATGAGCTGGAACGCAGCGGCGCGCATCAAGCTGTTTGGATCGATGCGAAGAGCGACGTTGTAAACGGTTTCGCCGCGGTGCACGGCTTCCGAAATCATGAGCTGTTCGTACTCCGTCCAGGCAAATTGCGCGGGCAACTGAGGCGGCGCAAAGTCTTCCTGCATCGCGGAGGCGGGCGCCTCGAGCAATCTGCGAATCATGGCGTGGAGCGCTTCCACAGCGGGCGGCTCGGCCTTGCGTTGGTAGGCGGCGAGCATGGCGCCAAAACTATCCGCCGCGGTGAGGACCAACTCGGCGAGGTCCGCGCCGCGCGCCTGGGCCACCTGGGGAGTGAGGACATCCTCGAGTTCGTGCGCCAACTCACTCAGCTTGTGGAATCCACAGGCCGCGGAATCGCCCTTCAAGGTATGCACGGCGCGACGGACGCGACGGATCACTTCCTCGTCAGCGGGGCGCGACTCCAGTTCGAGCCCAGCCTCGTTGAGCGATTGAAGCAGTTCGCTGGCGGTCTCGAAGAAGAGAGCGCGCAACTCGCCGCCGCGATCCTCGGGAGGACGACTCACGTATTGACCTCGTTGCGCTGGTAAGCGGTGCCGTTGTTTTCATGAATCATGCGGAATTTCTGGGTCAAGCCGAACAAACTTTCCGCGTGTCCAACGAAAAGATATCCGGAGGGATTCAAGCAATGCCAAAACTTTTCAATCAAGCGCTTTTGTTCGGCTTCGTCGAAGTAGATCATCACGTTGCGACAGAGAATGATGTCGTTGCGGCGAGGCAAGAATTCCGTTTTCAAATTGTGAAAGTCGAACTGGACGAGCTCCTTCAGTTGCGACTTGACTTTGTACTTGTCACCGGCTTTTTCGAAATAGCGGAGGCGGCAGGTGTAATCAACGGGTTCCATCTGCTGCTCGGTGTAGAGGCCTTCCTGGCCGGTGCGAAGACTGGCGTAGCTGATGTCCGAAGCGACGATTTCCACTTTCCAGGGAGGAGGAATGAGCGGCTTGGGCGAAGGCATATCGAACGGAAGCGGATTCCGCAGGTAGTAATAAGCGAGCGCGTCGGAGATCAAGATGGCGACGGTGTAAGGCTCCTGACCGGCGGAGCAACCAGCGCTCCAGACCCGCAGGGTGTAATCGCGGCGCTCCCGCTTGCGGCGCAGGATTTCCTCAAGAACGGATTTTTGGAGGAGATCGAGCTGCGGGCGATTGCGATAGAAACTAGTTTCGTTGACGGTGAGATTCTCAAGCAGGAGAGCGAGTTCGGCGCGTCCCTCCCTGCTGGTGAGCAAGCGGTAATAGGCATAGAAAGATTCGAGCTGGCAGGCTTTCAGGCGGCGCTGGAGGCGATCTTTGAGGAAGTGCGAGCGGCGTTCATCGAAGAACATGCCGCATTCCTGGTAGACCAGCGTCTGGAGTAGCTTCAGCTCCGCTTCGGTGAGTTGGACCTGGGCAGTAATGGTTCCCATTATGTTTTCGTGAAGCGGACCCGCGGTCCGGCTCGCAGTTGCAAGCCGGAAAAACCATTACCTTGCGGTGGCGACGGGTTCCGCGGCCTCCTCGAGTTGTTTGTATTCCGGGCGATGCAAGAGTTTCGAGATGTCCAGCAGAATAATGAGACGTCCCTTGAGCTTGCCGACACCGGTGACGTATCCGGATTCCCCTTCCGCAAAGACACTGCCCGGGGCTTCGATCTCGGAGGGCGGAATTTTGAGCACTTCCGAAGCCGCGTTGACGATGAGGCCGAGCAACTTGTTGTCCAGCTCCACGACGAGAATGCGATTCTTCTTATCGGGCTGAATGTCGGTCTGGCCGAAGCGTTTGCGGAGGTCCATCACCGGGATGATTTTCCCGCGCAGATTGATGACGCCCTCGATCAGATCGGGAGCGCTGGGAACCGCGGTAATCTCCGGAACGCGAACAATTTCGCGCACGGCAGCGATGCGAACGCCGTACGTTTCATTGCCGATGCGGAAGCCGACGACTTGAAGATCTTTTTCCATCGAGAGGTCTCCGGCCCTCTAGGAACGCGCCATTTCGGCGTATTCAAGTTCATTCTCGCGGCCCGACTCCGGGCCCCGGCGCTTGCCGAAGGAGTCCCCGCGACGCGGGCGCTGCTGGCTGGCGCGGTCGATAACGAAGCGGTCCATGCTGTCGAGCAAGTTGCGGGACAGCTTGAGCATCTGCTCGGCGGCGGCGGAAAGCTCGGTGGAACTGGAAGCGGATTGCTGAACCAATTCGCGCATCTTGTCCATGGCGCGAACGACAGCTTGCGCACCGGAGGCCTGCTCTTCAACGGCGGAAGTGATTTCCTGGGTAATTTCGGTAAGGCGGCTGGTGGCCTTGGCAATCTGCGAAGAACCAACCGATTGTTCGTTAGTGGCAGCGCCGATCTCCTGGGAGAATTTGTAAACTTCGGTGACGACGTTGGAGATCTTGTGCAGAGCGGAGCCGAGGTCGTTGCCGAGGGTGAGGCCTTCCTCGACGATGCGCGTGCTGCGCTCCATGTTTTCGACGGCCTGGCGCGCTTCGCGCTGAATACTCTGGATGAGATCGGCGATTTCCTTGGTGGATTGGGTGGACTTCTCGGCGAGTTTGCGGACTTCGTCGGCAACGACGGCGAAACCCAAACCGTGCTCGCCGGCGCGAGCCGCTTCGATGGCGGCGTTGAGCGCGAGCAAGTTGGTTTGTTCGGCGAGGTCGTCGATGACTTCGATGATTTTTCCGATGTCGTCGGCGCGATGACCCAGGATGTTGATGATCTCCGCGGAAGACTGGATGGCCTGGTTGGTGCGGTTAAGGCCATCGGTGGCCTTTTCCATGGTCTGAATGCCGGTGACGACTTCTTCGCGCGAGCGGTTAGCGATATCGAGCAAGACTTTGGCGGTATCGGCCACGCGCTGAATGGAAGTGACCATCTGATCGATGGAAGCGGAGGTTTCCGCGACGCTGGAAGCCTGGACTTGCGTATTCTTCACCACGTTCTGCACGTTGATGCTCATCTCGTGCATGGTGCTGGTCACCTCTTCGATTGCGGAAGAGGCCTGGACGCTGACCTTGGCGGACTCGTCGGCGGCGCCAGCGACTTGAGTAGAACCGGCGGAGACCTGGCCGGCGGACTCGCGGGTGGTGCGAACGAGTTCCTGCAAACCGTGGGACATGCGAAGGAAGGCATTGCCGAGGGTGTCGCGCTTGGATCGCGGCACGACCTCGATAGTCAGATCGCCTTCGGCGACGGACATAGAGACGCTAGCCATTTCCTTAAGGTAGGCGACCATGTTGTTGAAGG
>WNFC01009659.1_pt1 | contig 11467 bp, 9 predicted proteins | sample 5400541 | NCBI WGS metagenome assembly WNFC01 (sample SAMN13153342, study PRJNA577476) | soil metagenome | isolation source: 120 cm saprolite under Douglas fir tree site 2 hole 2 replicate 1 | place: USA:California | collected 2015-04-18
CTGTCTCCGGACACGGTACCGCTCGAGATCGACCGGTTCCGGTAGAGGTTTCAGCGGCGCAGCTGCGCCCAGGGAGCGGTGTGGCCGGTGCTGATTGTGGTGGATCTCGTACGCGCGCAAGATCCGCCGCAGATGGGCCCGGTTCCAGCCGAGCGTGCGGTCCAGCAGCTCGCGCCGGCATCCGCCGATCCAGCGTTCGGCGATCGCGTTCATCCGGGGCGTCCGGACGCTGCAGAGCACGGTCCGGATCCCGGCATCGGCGAGGACCGCGTCGAACGCAGAGGTGAAGTTCGAGCCGCGGTCGCGGATCATGAACTTGACCCGATGTGCCTGCTCGCCGAGGTCCATCAGCAGGTTTCGGGCTTGCTGGGCGGTCCACGATCCGGTGGGATGCGAAGTGACTCCGAGAATCCTGATGCGCCGGCTGGCGTGCTCGATCACGGCCAGGACATAAGCCTGGGTGCCATCGAGAAGGCCGGCTGTGAAGAAGCCGCGCGCCACGATCGCCTCGGCCTGGGAGCGCAGGAACAGCGACCGCTCCGGCCCGCTCCGCCGCGGCGCGGGATCGATGCCCGAATTTTTCAAGATCTCCCACACTGTCGATTCCGAGACTCGTACCCCCAGCCCGGCCAGTTCGCCATGGATCCTGCGGTAGCCCCAGTCGCGGTTCTCGCGGGCGAGCCGGAGGACTAGGGCCCTGATGTTCCGGCGGGTAGCTGGCGATCCTGGCGCCGTCGGCGTGCCATTTGGTGATCCACGGCACCCAGCCGCGGTTGGCCGCAAAGGACACCGCGAGGTCGTCGTCCAGGCCGGGTACGACGACCAGGTCCGGTGTGGCGATCTCGGCCGCGGATGCGGACGGGCGGAGGATGACGCCGTCGCGGCAGCTGACGTAGCTGTGGCCGAGCCCGGCCAGCTGCACGTCGAACACCCGGGGGGTGGGCCGGTCGGCCGACAGCTGGCCGGACATGTCGGCTTTGTTGAGGGCGTCCATCAGCCCGGCCGTGCCGATCGAGGCCGTGCCGGACAGCGCCGCGATCAGAACCTTGATCATTGCTCGGATTGTAAGAGCGAAGGCGCCGGTCCGGCTGGTCGTGGCTGATCGGGCACCAAGATTGACCGATCGGACTCTCCCGGCCCCAGCGGCCCGGCCCTAGCGTTGCCGGTGGTTCCGGCCGCACGGGCTGGACCGTCATGCCAGCCAGGAGGGCGGACAGCGATGCCGCAGGAACCGAGGGAACTCGCCGCCACGCGGTGGGGCACGATCACCCACTACCCGCAGTGGAACACCCTCGAGCTGAAGTGGGGTCCGCAGACCCGGTGACAGGATCGTCCGCCCAGAACCTGGCGCCAGCGTCGCGGCCTAGCACTGGCCGGCGCAGCGTCTGACCCGCGACGGTGAACAGCATGCCCGGGCTGGTATGGCGCGCCTGGTCCAGGCGCTCGGCGGTTTCCTTGCGCGCGCGGTCCACGGCGGCGGCCAGGGCGGGCAGGACCGGCATGCGTTCCCGGGTCCGCTGATCCATGCGGGACTTGCGCTGCCGGTGCTCCTTCTTGCGGGTCAGGTCTTCGTCCCGGATCGGGCAGGGAGCCGCCCATTGTCCCCACCGTGCCGGGTCTTCCATTGCCCACTGGGCGATGTCGAGGTAAAAGGCACGCACGGTCGCCAAGTGGTTCAGCGCGCTTGAGCGCTGGCTGTCCGCTTCTACGATCTCTCCGGTTCCCGCCCGTGTCCGGGTCGTCTTGGTGGCGATCCGCCGTTTCCACCCGGCTGCCACCTCGGCGGGCAGCCGCAGTGAGCTGATGCCCGGATGATGAAGCTCGAGGTCACGCCAGAAGAGCTTGCCCAGGCTCAGGGAGAGGTTCTCCAGCGTCGAGTAATCGACCGCCGGCTGGCGTTCACGCAGGTATTCCACGATCAGATCGCGGATGGGCTGGCACGCGATCGCGTAACGGCCGATCAGCTGGCCGGCGGTCAGCTGGCCGCGGGCGTCGAAGGCACGCATGGTCGGCGGTGCCGACGCGGGGAACACGCCCATCGTGTGCAGCAGCTGGTAGAAGCGCAGGCTCGCGTGGTGGCTCGCGGTGCCGCCGGCGCGAAGGAATTGCATCAGCTCCAGGCAGTCGCCGGCGGTGATGTCGCCGATCATCCCGCCTTTGGCCGCCACGATGGTGGCGACCTGATACCTGGCTGTGCACGTTGCCGACTGCCCGAGCGGTTCGGCGTCACACAGCCTGGTCAGTGCCGAGAACCCGTCCGGGTCGCGGGCCCGGGCCAGTTCGGCGACCAGATGCCGCGGGGTGCGCGGCGTGATGAGCCACATCAGGCCGGGCCGGATCACCTCACCGCAGATCAGCGGCAGCACGCCGCTGCCGAACATCACTTGATCATGCCTCTGGTCGCGGCATCCGCGGCCGGTTGCGTTGAGCCACCGGGCCGCCAGCATCCGCCAGCCGGCGTTGCCGGCCGCGTCGGCGCCGCTGGCGATCCAGCGGTCCTGCCAGGTGCCGCCGGGCTGCCGCTCAAGCCAGTCCAGGACCCTGATCAGCCCGATCCTGCGTCCCGCCTGGCTGGCGGGATTGACCAGCGCGAACGGCGGCTCCAGCAGCAGGGCCTGCACGCTGCCGCGATCCAGCTCGGTCGCCGGCCAGGCCCGCGGCACCGGGCGCGGCGGGAAACGCTCCAGCCAGGCCGGCCCGGGGAAGCGGGACCCGCGGGGCACGCCCGGCCCGGTCATCTCGGCCTGCGGGCCTGCCACGCCGGCTGCCGCGGCCGTCACCATTTGCCTTCCCCGAACAAGATGTCCAGCGTCTCCGGCCGGTAGCCGGGACCGGGATCGGCCGGCGGCGGTGAGGCCAGCTGCCGGCCGGCCATCCGCTCATGATGGGCGAGCACGCTCTCGATCACCTCTCCGGCGGGGCCGACAGGTAAAGCTGGGTCGTGGTCAGATGGGCGTGGCCAAGGACCCACTGCACGTCCGTCAGCGGCATCGCCGGGTCGCGGGCCATCCGGTAGGCGGCCAGATGCCGCAGGTCATGCAAGGACCAGTTCGCTCCCAGCAAGACATTGGCGCGGTGGAACATCCGGTAGGCGGCGTGGTAGCCCAGCTGGCGGAACGGGCGCCGCAGCGTCCACCACAACGGGTCATCCGGCCCGGCCGGGACCAGGCCGCTCGTCTGCTCCTGATACAGCCGCAGCCACACGAACGCATCCGGGGAAGCCGGCAGCTGCTGCAGGTGCCGTGTCCCCTTGCGGACCACGGTGATCAGCTGCTGCCCGGGGTCGGCGTCCCGGCAGGTCACGCCTAGTAGTTCTGAAGCGCGTGCTCCCGTGGACACCCAGAAAGCCACCAGCGCACGGTCCCGGTCCGAGCCCAGCCCTGCGAACAGCTCCCCGAACGCCTCATCCGGTATGTGGTGCGGCGCCTGACGGGCCAGCCGCGGCCGATACAATCCGGAACGCTCACCGCGGTGCGGCTCCATCGGGTTGTGGTGCGCATGCGCCCGGCCGCGCCTGCTCCTGGACAGCGGGAACGGGTTGACCATCGGCCCGCTCCCGGCATCGCGATGGAAGTCGTAGAACCCGCGCAGAACGTTTTCGTTGTGTGTCGTTGTCGCCGCCGCGTAGGTACGCCCGGGCGCGGCCTTCCCAGTCACCCGGTTAGGTACCCGGGCACCGGCGCCGAGCGGGCCCACGGCGGACCGCGCCAGGCCAGTGGCGGCGCCGCCGTCATCCGGCCGACCCGCGCCGGCGGGCTTGACCGTGACCTGAATCCAGCAGCAGAAGTCGCGGGCCTCGATCCTGGTCGCCTGATCCCACCCGCGCTGGCCGCCCGGTTCGCCACCGCCTACACCAGCCACCGCCGCGGGCAGACGCCGGGCGCCTGGCTGGCCGGGCTACGGCCGATGGCCACCGCCCAGCTCACCGCCGTCCTCGCCCGCGCGGCACCATGGCAAGCCGCCCAGACTGCGATCGGCCAGGTGACCGGCGAGCAGATCCGCGACCTCACTCCCGGATCGGTCACCATCACCATCGAGATCCGCCAGTCCGTGACCGCGTCCGGCGGCCGGCGAGCGGTCGTCTTGAGTTTCGCGGTCACCCTGACCCGCCAGCCCGGGGACGGCTGGGCCGTGTACGACATCGAGCCCGCCACCGCCGGGAACGCCGGATGACCGGCCTGAACGCCGACCGGGGCGATGTCCGCGTGCTGCTGGCCGCCGGGGCCGCAGTGGTGCTGCTCCCGGTCCTGCTGCTGGCCGCCGTGACCGGCCTGGTCAGCCAGCAAGCCAGCGCCTGCGCCAGCCAGCCACCGGCATCCGCCCAGGCGCTGGCCATCCCGGCGCGCTACCTGGCCCTGTACCGGCAGGCCGGCCGGGCCTCCGGCATCTCCTGGAACGTCCTGGCCGGGATCGGCGAAGTCGAATCCGATCACGGCCGCTCCGACGCACCCGGCGTCCACTCCGGGGCGAACAGCGCCGGGGCGGCCGGGCCGATGCAATTCGGCATCGGCGGCGCCGCCGGGAACACCTGGGGCGGCCCGCCCGTCCACCCCGCCACCATGCGCACCGGCGGATCCGGCATCGACGGCGACCACGACGGCATCGTCGACGTCTACGACCCCGGCGACGCCATCCCCACCGCCGACGCCTACCTGCAAGCCAACGGCGCCGCCAGCGACCTGCCCGGGGCGATCTTCGCCTACAACCACTCCGCGCAATACGTCACCGACGTGCTCGGCTGGGCCGCCCGGTACGCCCGCGGCGGCGCCCAGGCCGTCGCCGCCGCTGCCGGCCCCGCATGCGCACCAGGGGCCGGCGAGCCGCTGCCGGCTGGGGTGGCGGGCAAGGTGATCACCTTTGCCCGGGCCCAGATCGGCAAGCCGTACATGTTCGGCGCGACCGGGACGGACGCCTTCGACTGCTCCGGGCTGACCATGATGGCCTACCGCGCCGCCGCGATCATCATCCCCCGCACCAGCCAGCAGCAGTGGGCCTACGGCAAGCAGATCCCGCCCAGCCAGGTCCGGCCCGGGGACCTGGTGTTCTTCGCCGGCGCTGACGGCACCATGACCTCACCCGGCCACGTCGGCATCGTCATCGGCAACGGATACATGATCGACGCGCCCGCCAGCGGCATGAACATCCAGATCCAGCCCTACACCGGCCAGCCAGATCTCGTTGGCTTCACCGACCCGGCGGCAAGAACAGACTGACTGTAGGTTCTCGCCGACGATGTCGCTTTCTCAGATCACACGTCGCCCATGTGATGCTCGCAACGTGGTCGTGAGAAAGTGACCGGCGTGGCGGCGTGTCCCCGGGATGTGGCCGCGCGAGGTGCTCATCGACCACCTGGTGGGGCTGGCGTCTGCCGCGAGGCCCACCATATGTGCTGGCCAGGTATGCCCATCGCCGCCATCCTGACCAGATGGACGAAGTAGAAGACCTCCTCAACCTGCCCAGGCCGAAACGGCAGGTGAGCGAGATCGCCATCCTCGGGGGCCACGAAGACGACCTCACAATCGCGGGCGGCTACCTTCGGGTCGCCGAGATCGCCGCACGCCATTGGATCGCCCACGGTCCAGACGACGGCCTGCCCATCCCGATCCTTTTCAACTACAGGCATGGCATTGAGCTCACCCTGAAGTGGCTGATCCGGCTGACCGCACGCTGCCTCGTGCGCGATGGCTACATCCAGGAGGACCTCAGCCCCGCGAAGCTGGACGAGAAGCTGCGCACGCACAACATCAAGAAGCTGCGGGACTGGCTCGACCGCTACATGCGGCACCTGCGGATCGACGCCCCGGACAACCGCATCGACAGCGCGTCACGACGGCTGCTCGACTGGCTCGACAGCGAGGACCAGACCGGCGAGGCCTTCCGGTACGCCATCGTCGGCCACGGACCTGGCAGGACGGCAGCCCGGCCAGACCAGGTAAGTATCAACTCTACGAGCAAGTCAACGAACTCCACAAGCTCGCCAACTTGCTGTACAGCGGCTACTCGGGCTTCCTGGACGCCCACGAGGAGATACAGATCGACTACTACGCCTACCTGGACAGCCAGGGACCGTAATCCCCGGAGGTCACCCGTTTAGCGGAGGTGATTTTAGTACATGGCAGATCGAGAGTGGAGCGGGCGCTGGTGGCTGCCGGACAAGCCAGATGAGGTTATGCAGGGCACGCTCATTCAGCGCGAAAAAGACGGCGAAGTCCTGCTCAAACTGATCGGTGGATTCAGCAACGTCGTGCTGACCCCTGTTAGCCGGAGCGGGTCGACGGTCTCGCATGAGCCCGAATTTATTGATGAATTCCCGATGATCCTGGGCAACAGCGCAGGAGTTCTTTTCACGCTTCTGCAGTGCAATCCCCTCCACACCGGCGGAGGGCTTCAGGATATCCGGGTGTTGCGAGCCGTTAGCGGTATCCACCTCACTGAACCGGATCAGGAAGTGTTTGACTCGGCGGTGCTCAAAATCGAATACCTGCTCGGCTGGATGCGCGCAACCACCTTGAAAAGGACGATTGAGCTGGGCAATGGTAACTGGACCGGAAAGCAGTCAGCCACGACCGCACCCGTTGATGACCTGACCGCAGCCTATGGCGGCAACGACTACACGTTGAGCGTGGTGTTCAACCAGTTCCAGGTCCAGGATCGTCCTCGCGCTAACGAGCGGTCGCTCGCTAACGGGGAGTGGGCCGAACTGACGGTGACGTCGCCGCAACCCACGAAATTCCGCGATTTCGACCGCATAGCGAAAGCAATCATGGATCTTATGACTCTGGCGGCGCACGCGCCGGCCGGAGTCATCAAGGAGACGCTCAGGTTCACCTCACCCGATGCCCATTCCACGCCCGGGCACCGGGCATCCATAGATATAGACGTGATGGGCCGCCAGATTCACCACCCGAAGCCTGGCCCAAACGAGACAGCCCAAGCCGAGTACCTGTTCACGCTGGATCACATCCCGTTCGCCGATGTGCTGCCCCGCTGGCTCGATCTGCACGAACGCACATGGCTCGGGTGCAGCACCCTGTTCGGGCTCCGCTACATCCCAGAGGGCTACACAACGGCCCGGCTCCTGGCCGTGGCTACTGCTGCCGAGGCGATGCACCGTGGCCTCTTCCCGGAGGCGGCGCGCTTGCCGCCTAAAGAATTCGAGGCGATGCGCGACCGGGTGATGGACGCCTTCAAGGGCAAAGACGACGAGGCGAAGGCGACACGCGCGTTCTTGTACGACGTTCTCTACAACGAGATGAAGTATAAGGAGCGCTTGCTTGCCCTTGCCGCAATACCAGACCAGGACGCGGTCGGAGCGCTCATCGGTGATGTGCCGAAGTGGGCTAAGTACATAAAGGAGCAGCGGAACGGTATGGCTCACGGAGACCGGGACCGGCTCGGTTCCGAGGATGCGGGCATGGTCTACGACACTCTGGAAGTTACGTTTGCCCTGCTCGGACTGGTGCTGCTTAACAAACTGAGCCTATCCTCTGAAGTGCAGCGACGGGCCGCATCAGCGCAATACCTCCATCTGATCGTCGAGCGGTTCAACAAGGCGTTGACCTGAAGCGTATAGCGGCGAGCCCAAATCGAGGTCGCTTCGCCTGACGCAGACACGCGAGGCGCAATGCAAGGCATCGCTTCAGGCTGCGATGATTGCTGCGCACATAAAGTCCGACCAGCGCGCTAGCCAAAGCGTTAGTGCACTCGGCCTGTTCCTATCGGCGGATTGGGCATCCCAAGGGCTGCCTCACGGCCCAAGCGGGTGACACCTAACTGCCCGCTGGCGGTTCGGGTGTGAGCGTCAGTGGGAAAGGGTCCAACGACCGCCGACGGATGAGCCATCCGGACGGAGCGCCGACACAATGAACGGCTTCGCGACAACGAGGGTTATTCACAAGATCATCAACTTTGAGTTGATCAAGCTCTGACCAGCAGCGAGGCAGCTCGTGATGCTTGATGATCATGATCGTGAATAAGCCTCAACGTAGGCGGCAACTCGGGAGATTCGGTCCGTACCTATCTGTGTGTGCGCCTGCAGTGTCGTGCCATCATCATGGCGAATGACGCGCAGCAGCCGTACGGATCGAGGAGTTCAGTCCTCAGGCTGGGTTAACTGACTTCTCCCTCGCCCGGCCACTGGGGCAAGTCGCGCAATGCGCTGCCAGCGAGCGTCCATGACCGGAGCGGGCTGAGATAGCCGAGCTGCCCGTGCACGTCAAGATGCTGCGCCAGGGCGCGTCGCCAGGGCGTCGGCTGGGTCGTGGGTGGCAGCCCAGCTGGCGAGGAACCGGAGGGCGTCGTCGGCGGGTGAGCCCGCCTCGGCACTGAAGGCGACCAGGGCCAGGCCCGGGTCGGCGGTCAGCTCCATCACCTCGTAGGACAGGTGCAGTTCGCCGACGACGGGGTGCCGGATGTGCTTGACCCCCGTGCGGTGCAGCTGGACGTCGTGGGCGCCCCAGCGGACGCGGAACTCGTCGCTGCGGGTGGACAGCTCTCCCACCAGGTCGGTCAGGTCCTTGTCGTGCGGATCGCGGCCTGCTTGGGTGCGCAGCATGGCCACGGTGTCGGCGGCGGCGCGTTCCCAGTCGCCCCAGAACGTGCGGGCGTGCGGGTTGAGGAAGTTGAACCGGGCCAGGTTCGCCGGCCGGGACGGGCCGGCGAACACCGGCGCGTACAGCGCCCGCGCGAGGGGATTCGCGGCGAGCACGTCCAGGCGCCCGTTCTCGACGAACGCCGGCACCTCGGTCATCCCGTCGAGGATGCGGGCAACGCTGGGCCGCACCTGCCGGGCCGCAGGCCGGCGGCGGGCGCGGCGCGCAGGGCCGGCGGCGCAGGCGAGATCGCGCAGGTGCTCCCGCTCGGCCTCGCTCAGATGCAGGGCCCGGCCGAGCGCGTCGAGCACGGTCTCGGACACGCCGGCGAGGTCGCCGCGCTCCAGTTGCGCGTAGTACTCGACACTGACTCCGGCGAGGTCGGCGACCTCACTGCGGCGCAGACCGGGCACCCGGCGGTTGCGGCCGTAGATCGCCACCCCCGCCTGCTCGGGGGTGATCTTGGCCCGACGGGAACTGAGGAAGGCCTTGACCTCGGCACGGTTGTCCACGCCTCCAGGCTAAGCGCAGTTCCCAGGACCAGGGATGGGCTGTCAGTACACCGTCCAGCAGCAACTTCTCCGCGCCAGCGCCCAGGCGTTAGCTGGAACCCGGGAAACAACGAGAAGGAGCTACCTGATGAAGCACGTGACTCTGGGCGGGCTGGACGTCTCCCGGATCGGCCTCGGCGCCATGACCATGGCCGGGACCTATACCAGCGGCGGGGCCCTTGATGACACCGAGTCGATCCGCGCCATCCACCGCGCGCTGGACCTCGGCGTCACCCACATCGACACCGCCGAGATCTACGGCCCGTTCCACAGCGAGGAACTGGTCGGCGCGGCGATCAAGGACCGCCGTGACCAGGTCGTGGTGGCCACGAAATTCGGCCTCGTCTCCCACTCCGGCGGCGGACCCGGCGTCACCGACAGCAGCGCAGCCAACGTCCGCGCCGCGATCGAGGGCTCACTGACCCGGCTGGGCACCGACCACGTCGACCTGTATTACCAGCACCGGGTCGACCCGGACACGCCCATCGAGGAGACCGTCGGCGCTCTGGCCGAACTGGTCACCCAGGGCAAGGTGCTTCACATCGGCCTGTCCGAGGCAGGCCCCGGCACGATCCGCCGCGCCCACGCCATCCACCCGGTCGCCGCGCTGCAGACCGAGTACTCGCTGTGGACCCGCGACCCCGAGGCCGAGCTGCTGCCGCTCCTGCGCCGGCTGGGCATCGGCTTCGTCCCCTACTCCCCTCTCGGCCACGGCTTCCTCACCGGCCAGATCCGCACGGTCCATGACATCCCCGACGACGACTGGCGCAAGACCAACCCGCGTTTCACCGGGGAGAACTTCCAGCGCAACCTCGCCATCGTCGACGAGGTCGCGGCCATCGCCGCCGAGGCCGACGCCACGCCGGCGCAGATCGCCCTTGCCTGGCTGCTCGCCCAGGGCAACGACATCGCCCCGATCCCCGGCACCAGGCGGGTCGCCCGCGTCGAGGAGAACACCGCCGCCGACGGCATCCGACTCAGCGACGACCAGCTCAAGCGACTCAACAACCTGACGCCGGCCGCCGGCGAACGTCACAACGAAGCGAGCATGGCCGCCATCGACCGCTAACCACGACCTCGGGGCGCACTGCCTCCGCAGGTGAATCCTGGCGGCGCCGACAGCCACCTCGGGAGAGTACTACCTCGGACAACACAAACGCTGACACCCGGCAACACGACCAGCCGCAACACGCTCACCTTCTAGGGAAGCACAGCGAGCGGAGCCGCCGTGCCCGGTACTGGCGGGCAAGGGCCTGGCCTCCGCTGTCGCGGGGGAAGTCGTTGAAGGCGGCGTTATTCGGGGTGCTGAGACTTGTCCGCTGTCCGTTCGCGGAAGAACTGCCTGAACGACCTCATTTTCGTCACGTAACGTGATCGAACCCTGATCGAGCCGACGCACGTAGCCGCCGATATGGCTCGTTCGGCGCGCTCTAAATGGTGGTCCCGGAGATCCCCGACCCGACACCGATTTGGCATTCTGCACGCCTTGGATGTGCGCGCCGCCAGCGGCTGCAGGAAGGCCTGAGCGGGAGCTGTCATTCCTGCAGGCGCTTCTGAGGTAGGTGATGACTGCCAGGACTCGCCGGTGGTCGTCGGCGGCCGGTAGCAGGCCCAGCTTGGTGAAGATGGCTCCGACGTGGGTCTCGACCGTCTTGGGTGAGAGGAACAGCCGCTCGCCGATGGCCCGGTTCGAGCGGCCCTGCGCCATGAGGGCGAGGATCTCGCGTTCGCGGCCGGTCAGGTCGGCGAGCGCGCTGTCTTCCCCGCGGCGACGGAGGAGTTGCGCCACGACCTCGGGGTCGATCACCGACCCGCCGCGGGCGATCCGCCGCACGGCATCGGTGAATTCTGCGATGTCGGAGACGCGGTCCTTGAGCAGGTAGCCGATCCGGTGAGGGGCGTTTTGGAGCAGCCTGACCGCCTGCCGGGTCTCAACGTACTGGGATAGGACCAGCACGCCGGTACCGGGATGTTCGGCGCGGATCCGCTGCGCGGCCAGGAGGCCTTCGTTGGTGTTGGTCGGCGGCATCCGGATGTCGGTCACCACAAGATCGGGTGTTTCCCGCTCCACCGCCGCATGCAACCCGTCCGCATCGCCCGCCTGCCCGGCCACCATAAATCCGTTCTCGGCCAGTACCCGGGCCAGCCCTTCGCGGAACAACACCGAGTCGTCGGCCAGTACGACCCGGATCGCCGCCGCGGACGCGGGACCAGCGGTGGCCGCCGTGCCGCCAGGTTCCGGCACGATGGGCTCCTTCCCATGCTTGCCCCCTGATGGCGGGGGCTCAGGCATCGCAGGGGATCTCGGCCAGGACGCGGGTCCCG
>WNFC01052081.1_pt1 | contig 11467 bp, 10 predicted proteins | sample 5400541 | NCBI WGS metagenome assembly WNFC01 (sample SAMN13153342, study PRJNA577476) | soil metagenome | isolation source: 120 cm saprolite under Douglas fir tree site 2 hole 2 replicate 1 | place: USA:California | collected 2015-04-18
CCCGTTGCCATTGGGCAGGGGTAGCGCTTCAGCAACCGTCATGCCGAGCTACGCCGTGCGGGCCGGCGTAACGTTTCCCGACTGGTCTGTTGTCGCGTCGCCGGTGGCGAAGGAGGCGTTGCTGGCGATGGTCGGGTCGGATCACGTTCTGAACCGCTGGAGTGGCTACGCACCTGCCGCGGACCGCGTGCGTACGGCGCTACTTCACCTCTACGCGGAGGAGGGCCGCGCGCCGCTTCTGGATGCGCTCGCGAGGCGCGCAGGTTTGACCGCGGCAACAGTCCGGCCGCTACTGGAGGGCCTCAGGCAGCGTGACCTCGTCGTTCTTGATGCTGACGGCGAGCGGATCCTCGGGGCGTATCCGTTCACTGACCGAGACGCGGGCCACCACGTCAGGCTGAATGGCCGAACCGTCAACGCCATGTGTGCCGTCGACGCGCTCGGCATCGGTGCGATGTTCGACCGCGACATCGTGATCGATTCACGCTGTCGCCATTGCGGGGTGCCGATCCAAGTCACGACGCGAGACCGCGGCCGGACCTTGGCAGCCGTCGAGCCGCGCACGTCTGTCGTCTGGCTGAGCGTCCGCTATGAAGGTGAGTGTGCCGCGAACTCCCTGTGCGCGGCGACCGCATTTTTCTGCACGGACGACCACCTCGCCGCCTGGCGCCGCGAGCGTCACTCCGATGAGCCGGGATTTCGTCTGTCGATCGATGAAGCGCTGGAGGTCGGGCGCGCGATCTTTGGGCCAAGTCTTGCTCGTGTAGATACCGCTGAGCGCCAGAGCCTCGACGCTGACGAAGCACGAGGCGCGTCTCGACCGCGGATCACCCCACCATCGAACGACATTCCAATGGCGGGCCGCCGCTTCGGCCCACCCCGCCGGAACGGTGGTGCGTACGATCTTGTAGTCATCGGCGCCGGCTCGGCCGGGTTCTCAGCAGCGATCACGGCGGCCGATCAGGGCGCGCAAGTGGCCCTTATCGGCAGCGGGATCATCGGTGGCACGTGCGTCAATATCGGCTGCGTGCCTTCGAAGACCCTGATCCGAGCGGCCGAGACGCTTCACAACGCCCGCGCCGCGGCGCGCTTCGCCGGCATCACCGCGGTGGCCGAGGTCACCGATTGGCGGGCCACCGTCGGCCAGAAGAATGCGCTGGTCGCGGAGTTGCGCCAGGCCAAGTACACAAACCTTCTGCCCGCCTACAACGGCATCGCCTATCGCGAGGCGGCGGCACGTCTCGTGGAAGGCGGCGCGGAGGTGGACGGCACTCGCATTGCCGCCGGCAAGACCATCATTGCGACCGGCGCGCGGCCGGCGGTCCCCGCCATCTCGGGTATCGAAGGCGTGCCGTATCTCACGAGCACGACGGCGCTTGAGCTCGAGGATCTGCCGAAGTCGCTCCTGGTGATCGGCGGCGGCTACATCGGGGCGGAGCTGACCCAGATGTTTGCACGGGCGGGCGTCACGGTGACGCTCGTGTGCCGATCGCGCCTGCTTCCGGAGGCGGAGCCCGAAATCAGCACGGCGCTGACGGGATATTTCGCGGACGAGGGGATCACCGTGGTCTCCGGCATCGCCTACCGCGCGATCCGAAAGACCGGGGATGGTGTCGCGCTCACCGTCACACGTGACCGCCGGGATATGACGATCGCAGCGGATCAGGTACTCCTCACGACCGGCCGCGCGCCTAATACCGAGGGTCTTGGGCTCGCCGAGCTCGGGATCACCGTCTCGCCGAAGGGCGAAGTCGTTGTCGATGATCGCATGCGCACGACACGGCCCGGCATCTATGCCGCCGGAGACGTGACTGGTCGCGATCAGTTCGTCTACATGGCCGCCTATGGCGCGAAACTCGCCGCAAAGAACGCGCTCAATGGCGACAGCCTGCGCTACGACGATGCCGCGATGCCGGCGGTGGTGTTCACCGATCCGCAAGTGGCGAGCGTCGGGCTGACGGAAGCCGCGGCGCAGGCCGCGGGGCACAGGATACGCGTCTCAAAGATCGGTCTCAATCAAGTGCCCCGTGCACTCGCCGCCCGCGACACACGCGGGCTCATCAAGCTCGTCGCCGAGGCTGGCAGCGGCAAGCTACTCGGCGCACATATCTTGGCGCCAGAGGGGGCGGACAGCATCCAGACCGCTGTCCTAGCGATCACGTGCGGCCTCACGGTGCAACAGATCGCGGAAACGATCTTCCCATATCTGACCACCGTGGAAAGCCTCAAGCTCGCTGCGCTGGCATTCGAGAAGGATGTTGCCAAACTCTCTTGTTGCGCTGGATGAGCAGATGGGGAGTGATTTGTCCTCCATGCCATCGAGTTCTCGGATGGTTGCGGCGCCACGTCATGCTTGCGATCCGACCCCGCCTGAGACGGGCAAATAAGATCAAATAGGGTATGGTGTTGAGCCACACCGAAGATGCCGAACTCGTGCTCGATGCGATGGCCTATGTCGAGGAGATCCATCGCGAGCTTACGGCCGAGAACACGGCGCCGCCGCCCGGCGTCGAGGGCCGCGTCGTCAGCACGATCGTCGCCGATCCGGCCCTGGCGCAATACGTGCGCGATTGGGCGACCCGCAACCGCGTGCTCGAGGCGAGCACCGAGCCGCTGCAGCGGCCGCCGATCGACGATACCTATCGTCGCTTGCGGAACCTGCTGATCGCGGCGGAGGGAGGCGAGGTCAAACCGCGGTGAGACGCGGAGGCAGCGGTGCGAAGCTCCTCATCCCTCGCCCCAACGGGGAGAGGCCCTTCGACAATCGCTCAGGAGGACCCGCGCTGCAGGCGCGGGAGGGTGAGGGGGTCGCGCCGTTTTCACATTGTTGCCTGAAGCAATCGCCGCTGCCGATAGTCCCCCTCGCCTTCCCATCGCCGAGGCCCCTTCGACAAAAGCTCAGGAGGGTCCCCTCCTCTCCCCGCCCTTCGACAAGCTCAGGGGAGAGGACGCAAGGCACAGTGTCGTCAAATGTGATAGTCCTACCCTTCGTAGCGGCTGGGCTGCCGCAAGGGCGGCCGCTAGCTAAGCCGCCTGCTCGAGAGTCGGGGCGACGTCGGCGACCGTCGTGCGGTGGAGATCGCGCACCTGCGCGATATCGTAGCGGCGGCCGCGATGCATCACTACGCGGTTGTCCCACATCACGAGATCGAATTGCCGCCAGCGGTGGGCGTGGACAAATTCGCGCTGCGTCGCGTGCTCGACGAGATCGCGCAGCAGGGCGCGCGCCTCGGGCACCGGCCAGCCGATGATCGTGCCGGCATGCGCGGAGAGATAGAGCGAGCGGCGCCCGGTGACCGGATGCCGGCGCACCAGGCGCTGGCGCACCGGCGCCCATTTCAGGCGCTCTTCCTCGGTGAAATCGGTAAAGCCGAGGACGCCGCGCGAATAGATCTGACTGTGCTCGCAGACGAGATCCTGGACCAGCGTGCGCGTCTCGGCGTCGAGCGCGTCCCACGCCGCCCGCATGTCGGCGAACTCGGTATTGCCGCCGGGCGATCGGAGTGCCAGAGCATGTTGCCGAGGCTGAAGAGCCGCGCGCGGTCGTCGCGCGCCAGTACCTTCTCGTCGCGATCGACGTTGGAAATGTCGTTGACCTCCATGCGCAGACGCCGGTCGGTCTGCTGGATGTCGCCGGTCGCCAGCTCGAGCGGCCCGAAATTGCGGGTGAATGCCAGTTGCTGCTCGTCGTCGAGGCGCTGGTCGCGAAAGACCAGGACGGCGAAGCGATCCATCCCCGCCTCGATCGCGGCTACCGTCTGGCGATCGACGCTCCGGCGCAGATCGATGCCGCTTACCTCGCCGACGAAAGCGGGGTTCGCCGGGTCGGCGGGCTTGATGGACAACGTCATTTCGTCTCGCTCCCTCGCACCAGGCCCTCGCGTCGGGGCCTCTCCGAGGGAAGATAACCCCGGCGCCCTTGCCCTTCAATCCGCTCGGGGCAGCGCTCGGCCGACGGTGGCGCCTTACCGGGGGCCGCCGGCGAACAGCTCGCGAAGCTTGGATTTCAGGATCTTGCCGGTGGCAGTGTGCGGCAGGCTGTCGACGATGACGACCTCGTCCGGCACGCACCATTTCGCCATCTTATCCTGGTAGAAGGCGCGGATCTCGTCCGCCGTCGCGGCGACACCCTGCCGTAGCACGACGACGAGCAGCGGCCGTTCTCCCCAGCGCTCGTCATAGCGCGCGATCGCCGCAGCCTCCCGCACGGCAGGATGGGCGATGGCGATGTTCTCGATCTCGATCGAGCTGATCCACTCGCCGCCGGATTTGATGACGTCCTTGGTGCGATCGACGAGTTGCACGAAGCCGTCGCCGTCGACGGTGGCGACGTCGCCGGTCTCGAACCAACCAGGCTCGGCATGGGCGGGCGAATCGTCGAGCCCGAAATAGCTCGCGCAGACCCAGGAGCCGCGGACCTTGAGATTGCCGAAGGCATGGCCGTCCCAAGGCAGCTCGCCGCCGTCGCCGTCGACGATCTTGAGCTCGACGCCATAGGGTGGACGGCCCTGCGTCAAGGCAATCTCCTTCCGACGTTCGCCCGACAGCTCCAGCGTCCGTTGCGTCGGCCGGTTGATCGTGCCGAGCGGGCTCGTCTCGGTCATGCCCCAGGCGTGGATGGCGTGGACGCCGAAGCTCTCGATCTCCGCCATCATCGCCGGCGGGCAGGCCGAGCCGCCGATCACGACGCGGTCAAGGCGGCCGAGCGACTTGCCGCTCTCGCGCAAATAGGTGAGGAGACCGAGCCAGACGGTCGGAACGCCGCCGCTGATGGTGACACCTTCCGCCTCGATCAGGCGCTGCAGGCTGGCGCCGTCGAGATGCGGGCCGGGCAGGACGAGCTTGCAGCCGGTCATCGGCGCCGCGTAGGGCAGCCCCCAGGCATTGACGTGGAACATCGGCACGATGGGGAGCGCCGCGTCGCGCGCCGTGAGCGCGAAACAGTCGGCAAAGTTTATCGTCATGGCGTGGAGCACGGTCGAGCGATGCGAGTAGAGGACGCCGCGCGGATTGCCCGTCGTCCCCGACGTGTAGCAGAGCGAGGCGGCGGTATTCTCGTCGAGCGCCGGCCAGACGGCGAGCGCCGGCTGATCGGCGATCAGCTCCTCATAGCAGATCATTTCGGGCAACCCGCTCGTCGCGGGCATATGCGCCCGGTCGGTCATGATGACGACGCCGCGAATTTTGCCGAGCCGGTCGGCGAGGCGCTCGAGCAGCGGCACGAAGGTAAGATCGACGAAGAGGTAGCGGTCGGCGGCGTGGTTGATGATGTAGGCGATCTGCTCGGGGAAGAGGCGTGGGTTGATGGTGTGGCAGACGGCACCGATGCCGGCGACGCCGTAGTAGGTCTCGAAATGGCGGAAACCGTTCCACGCCAGCGTGCCGACGATGTCGCCGACGCCGATGTCGAGGGCGCGCAGCGCACTCGCCAGTCGGCGCGCCCGGCGTGCCGCGTCGCGGTAGCCGTAGCGATGGATCGATCCTTCGACCGTGGCCGAGACGATCTCAGTGTCACCGTGGTGCCGTGCCGCGAAGTCGAGGATCGATGGAATCGTCAACGGCGTCGCCATCATCTGTCCGAGCATGATCCCTCCCTTTCCTTGGTTGATTAGAACGCGGCGTCCTCGAAGCTGCGGATCGCTTGCCCGCCGGCCAGGATGGCGCTGGCGAGCCCCTCGCCCTGCGGCAGCAGCCGCTGCATGAAGAAGCGCGCGGTGTTGAGCTTGGCGCGGTAGAAGCCCGCCTCGGGCCCTGCGACCTGCGGCAAGGCGACTGCCGCCATCCGCGCCCAGATATAGGCGAGCGCGACGAGGCCGAAGAGGCGGAGATATTCGGTCGCCCCCGATGCCGCCTCCTCGGGCTCCCTCTCGCCGGCACGGATCAGCCACTCGGTGACGTGGCGCAGGCGCGCAAGGACCTTGGCGAGCGGCTCGACGAACTCGGCAAGCCGGGTCTCGGCGCGCTGCGCCGAGATGAAGGCTTCGAGCGGGCCGAAGAAGCGGCGCAGCAGGCCGCCCGTCAGTTTGCGGCGGACGAGGTCGAGCGCCTGGATACCGTTGGTGCCCTCATAGAGCTGCGTGATGCGAACATCGCGCAGGAGCTGCTCGACGCCGTGCTCGCGGATGTAGCCGTGACCGCCGAAGATCTGCACGCCGAGCCCGGCGCACTCGAAGCCGAGATCGGTGAAGAGCGCCTTCACCACCGGGGTCATCAGCGCGACGAACTCGTCCGCCTCGGCGCGGCAGGCGGCGTCGCGATGGCGATCGCGGCGATCGAGCGCCTGGGCGACCCACTGGCCGAGGCCGCGCATGCCCTCGGTATAGGCGCGCAGGGTCAGCAGCATGCGCCGCACGTCGGGATGAACGAGGAGCGGGTCGGCTGGCAGCTCGGGATGCCGGGCACCGCTGAGGCCACGGCCCTGCAACCGTTCGCGCGCGTAGTTCACGGCGCTGCGATGCGCGGCCTCGGCGACGCCGAGTCCCTGGATGCCGACACCGAGCCGCTCGGCGTTCATCATCGTGAACATCGCCGCCATGCCGGCATGCGGCGCGCCGACCAGCCAGCCGGTGGCGTCGTCGAAATTGATGACGCAGGTCGCCGAGGCCTTCATTCCCATCTTGTGCTCGAGCGCGCCGCAGGCAACGCCGTTGCGGCGCAGCGGGCGCCCCTCGCCATCGGGCAGCAGCTTGGGCACGACGAAAAGGCTGATGCCGCGCGTGCCGGGAGCGGCGCCGGGCAGCCGCGCCAGGACGAGATGCACGATGTTCTCGGTCAGATCGTGCTCGCCGGCCGAGATGAAGATCTTCGTGCCGCTGATCCGATAGCTGCCATCGTCCTGCGGCGTCGCGCGGGTCCGGATGAGGCCGAGATCGCTGCCCGCCTGCGCCTCGGTCAGGCACATCGTTCCCGACCAGCTGCCATCGAGCAGCTTGGGCAAATATTGGCGCTTCAGCGCTTCGTCGGCATGCGTCGCCAGCGCCGCATAGGCGCCGACGGAGAGGCCGGGATAGAGCGCGAAGGAGAGATTGGCGGCGCAGATCATCTCGTCGACGAGGACGGCGACGGCGTGCGGCAGGCCCTGGCCGCCATAGTCGGGGGCGCCGGCGAGCGATGTCCAGCCGCCGGCGGCATAGGTCCGGTACGCCTCGCGAAAGCCCGCGGGCGTGCGGGCAGCAGCACCTCCTCGCTGAACCGCGCGGCCTCGTCGAGGATGGGATCGATGAGGTCGGCGGCGAGATCGTGACAATCCGGCAAGCTGCGCAGATCCTCGATGCCATGCAGCTCGTAGAGCACGAAGCGCATGTCGCGCAGCGGAGCCTGGTAGGTGGCCATGGTCCCCTCCTCGGCGTCGGGTGCGTAAACATGTACCAAGCGTCATATGGGAATGTCAAGTGCACTTTATATTTCGATAGTTCGCTTCCTAATTCGCCTAGTCGACCGGCGACTTGATCATGATGACTTTGGCTTTATGAAGTTGACTTTGCTGGCGGCTCCCGCGAGCATGATGCGATGAGCGACGATGCAGAGAGCGACCGCGCGAGACTGTGGAGCGTCGCCGAGCTCGCCGGCGAGTTCGCGCTGACCGCGCAGGGTATCCGCTTCTACGAGGAGAAGGGGCTGCTGTCGCCGGCGCGCGTCGGCAAGACTCGCGTCTTCAACTATCGCGACCGTGCCCGCCTCATCCTGATCCAAAAGCTGCGCCGGCTCGGGTTCTCGCTCGATGATATTCGCGAATACCTCAGCTTCTATCGCTCCGACGCGACGGGCGCCGCGCAGTACCGATTGGGCTTGGAGAAGATCGGCGAGCGGATCGCCGATCTCGAGGAAAAGCGGCGCGACATCGACGAGGCGCTCAGCGGGCTGCGCGCCCTCCGGCGTGAAGCGAAGGAACGGCTCGGCGAGGCGCTTGCGCGGGGAGCAGCGAGGCGCGCAAGGGCGCCGGCGCGCGGCGCCGGCTCGGCCTGACGATCAACCGCCTTACCCTTTCAGCCCGGTCAGCGCGACGCTTTCGATGATGCGGCGGCGCAGGACGAGGAAGATCACCAGCATCGGCACGACGCTGATCACCGAGCCGGCCATCAGCTTGCCGTAGTCGCTGCTGAATTTGAACTGGAAGGCGGTCAGGCCGACCTCCATGTTGAAAAGGAGCTGGTCGTTGGCGACGAGCAGCGGCCAGATGAAGGCGGCCCAGCCCTGGATGAAGGCGAAGATGCCGATCGCGCTCAACGCGGGGACCGACAATGGCGCGATGACGCGAATGAGGATCCACCACTCGGAGGCGCCGTCGATCCGCGCCGCCTCGAGATAGTCGCTCGGAATCGCCGAGGCGACGTGCTGGCGCATCAGGAAGATGCCGAAGCTCATGAACAGGGTGGGCAGGACGATGCCCTGATAGGTGTTGATCCAGCCGACCGCGATGAGCTGGATGTAGAGCGGGATCATGTAGCTTTCGAACGGTACGATGGCGGTCGCGATGATCAGACCGAAAAGCATGGTGCGGCCGGGGAAGCGGTACTTGGCGAAGACCGCGCCGGCGACCAGCGAGGTGACGGCGACGCTCAGCGTGGCGGCGACGGAGAGGCCGACGCTATTGAGGAAGAACCGCGCGAAAGGTGCGACCTCGAAGATCCCCGTGTAATTGGCGAGGGTCGGCGCGACGGGCAGCAGAAGCGGCGGCCAGATCGCGATCTCCGAGGCCGGCTTGAACGAGGTCGCCAGCATCCACACCATCGGCAAGATCATGAAGACGGCGCCGAGCATGAGGATGGCGTGGACGACGAGATTGCCGATGCGCGCGCCGACGCTGCGCGGGAAGTGGTCCGGTGTCTTGCTGCGCCGCCGCATCTACGCCTCCTGGCTCCGCGCGAGGCGGAACTGGATCCAGGTGAAACCGAGCACGATGAAGGTGAGCATGACGGCCTCCGCCGAGGCGTAGCCCATCTTCAGATACTGGAAGCCGTTCTGCCAGATGTCGAAGACCAGCACGCGCACCGCCTGACCGGGCGACGCCTGCGATCCCACCGTCATCACATAGACCTGGGTGAAGACGTTGAAGGCATTGATCGTCGCCGTCACCAGCACGTAGAGGAGGATGGGCTTCAAGAGCGGCAGGGTGATGTAGCGGAAGCGCTGCCACGACGAGGCGCCGTCGAGGCTGGCCGCCTCGTTATAGGTTTCCGGGATGTTGCGGATGCCGACGAGGAAAAGGATGAGGTTATAGCCGAGAACCTTCCACACGCTCATGATGATGAGCGCCCACAATGCGATGTTCGGGTCGGTCAACCACGCCACCGGCGGGATGCCGAAGAGGGACAGCACATAGTTGAAGAGACCGTAATTGTAGTCGTAGATCCACTTCCAGGCGATCGCCATCGGCACCATCGGCGTGATCACCGGCAGGAAGTAGACGGTCTGGTAGAAGACCGAGAAGCGCCCCTTGCGGGCAAGGAAGACAGCCAGCGGCAGGGCGATCAGCGTGCTGAGGATGACGGTGGCGATCGAGTAGATTGCGGTGTTCTTGAGCGCCAGAAGGAAATTCTCGTCGCTCAGCAGGTTCTCGTAGTTGGCGAAGCCGATGAACGGCTTCAGCGGGCGGATGAGATCCCAGCGATAGAAGCTGATGACGACGCTCCAGACGATCGGCACGACGCGGACATAGGCGAAGAGCGCCAGCACCGGCGCCAGCGCGACATAGCAGAAGAGCACGATGCGCCAATCCCACTGGCGGAGCAGCCGCCACCGCGAAAACCAGGGTTCGACGCCGACGCGCTTGGTCGCGATGTCTTGGGCAAGCATCTCCACGTCCCGGGAGAGAGAACGGGACGAAGAGCCGCTTCTCGGCTCTTCCTCCCGTCAGCCGCGCCGTACGGCCTAGCTGGTGCCGTAGAGGCCCGCCTCCTTCAAAAGCTGGTCGGTCTGCGCGGCCATCGCCTTGACCGTCTCGGCGAGCTTGGCGGGGTTGCCGTTCAGGCTCGGATCGATATAGGCGGCCACCAGCTTGTCGGCGAGCTTGCTCTCGATCTCGTCCCACGGCGACAGGATGGGCTCGACGTAATATTCCATATCTTTCGGCGGCGAAACGAAGACCTGGAATTGCGGCGTCTTGTCGAGGAGCGGTTTCCAATCGACATCCTGCCGCTCGGAGATCCAACCGGTCATCTCGGTGAGGCGCAGCGAGTTCTCCGGATTGGTCAGGAACTTGACGAATTCCCACGCTGCCGGCTTGTTGCTGCTCTTGCCGTTGACATAGACCCCCCAGGGCTGCAGCAGCATCTTATTAGGGCTCGACGCGGTCCATTTCGGGATCGGTGCGACGCCGTATTCGAGCGACGGGTTCTTGGCCTGGATCTCGCCGATTACGTAAGCTTCGCGGAACAGCATCGCGGTATTGCCGGCGACGAAGGCATCGGAGTCGTGCTGGACCTTCGGATCGTCGATCTTGTGTTTCTGCACCGCGTCGACGACGAATTGCAGGGCCGCCCGCCCGCCCTCATTGTCGTAGCCGTTGTGATATTTGCCGCTCGGCGCCTGGACGATGGTGTCGGCGCCGGCGCCGGTCAGGATGTAGCGGAACTTCTCGGCGATGCCGCTGCCTTGGCCCGACAGCCGCAGGCTGATCCCGCTGCGCGTCATTTTGCCGGATGCATCGACCTTGACCAGCTTCTGAGCGGCGGCGACGAGGTCGGGGAAGGTCGCCGGCGGCTCGGCGATGCCGGCCTCCTTGAACATCGCCTTGTTGTAGAACATCGACGCCTTGCTGCCTTCCCAGATCGGCAGCCCGTACGAGTGGGCCTTGAGCGTGAAGAAGTCGACGATGAACTTGTTCCACCCGCCGCCACGCAGATACTGGTCGATCTCGGGCGGATTGGCATCGATGAGCCCGGCTTCGATGAAGTTGACGGTGATGTTGGTGCCGATATCGTAGATGTCCGGTCCCGTCCCGGTCGGCACCGCGGCGGACAGCTTTTGCTCCATCTCGCGCAGCGAGGTGCTGAAGAAGGTGAATTTCACCTCGGGATGAAGCTTGGTGTAGGCGTCCGCGACCGCCTTATAATAAAGCTGCACGTCGGGAAACCCGGTCCAGATGGCGAGGGTGGTATCGGCGGCGCGGACGGGGCTGGTAAGCCGCAACCCGGCGGCGCCCGCGAGGCCGGCGCCGGCGGTCAGCTTCAAAACGCTGCGACGATCGATCCCGGCTCCTCTAATCCTGCCCTTTGCCATCTCGTACCCCCTCCTTCGGATTGCGGCGACGCGAAGGATCGCGCCTGCGCGCGGTGGGAACCCTACGAGCCTAGCACTGTTGGGCCGCCTCAGCCATCCGTCCGCCACCCCCCTAAAGGGTCTATTCAAGACCCAGAGCGTCGCGGTGCTCCTCGGCGAAGACATGGGTGTAGAGGTTGGCGGTCCACTGCTTGCCCTCTTGCGTCACCCGCAGATAGCGCAGCGCATCGCCGATGAAGGGCCTCAC
>WNFC01008265.1_pt1 | contig 11466 bp, 11 predicted proteins | sample 5400541 | NCBI WGS metagenome assembly WNFC01 (sample SAMN13153342, study PRJNA577476) | soil metagenome | isolation source: 120 cm saprolite under Douglas fir tree site 2 hole 2 replicate 1 | place: USA:California | collected 2015-04-18
TGGACGCGGCCGGCGACCCGGCCGATCTGTCCGAGCGCGAGCTGCAGGTCCTGCGCCTCATCTCCGAGGGCCGCGACAACACGCAGATCGCTCAGGCGCTGTACATCAGCCCCGAGACCGTCAAGGACCACGTCTCCCACATCCTCGCGAAGCTGGGCGTCGAGAACCGCATCCAGGCCGCGGTCTACGCGGTCCGGACGGACCTCGTCTGAGCTGGCTACTGGCTCGCGCTCCCGGCGTGCTGGCGCAGCTCGGCGATCGCCCCGCGCACCGCCTCGAGCTGACGCCTGGCGCGCTCCAGCTCGGGTGGCAGCCGACGCAGCCGCTGCGCGACCTCGGAGTCCAACGCCGCGGGCGCAAGCTCGGCGATCTCGCGCTCGAGGCGCCGGCACGACGCCTCCAGCGCGAGCGCGAGCGCGCAACCGCCCGTCAGCAGCTCGTCGGCGGCCGCCGGGGACGGCGGCGCGATCCACGCCTGGGCCACGAACTCCCGGACCCGGATGCCATAGGAACCGACGTCGGCGCGGGCGCTCCACCCCACCGGGCCGTCGGGCGCGGTCATTTCGTCAGCGTGACGGTGATGGGGCGGTTCGAGCCGGGCACGGTGCCGCCGGTCCCGCCACCGTCGGCGTAGCCATCCGTGGCGTCCGACGGGGCGGGTCCGCCGTTCGGGAGGAGCAATCCATCCGAGACATGCAGCATGGACGCGGGCCCGAGCGGGTTCAATGGCCCGTCAGAGGGGAATTGCGTTCAGTTCTATGAACGCTCGGCGTTCAGGAAGCTGAACGCCGGCGGTCCGCCCGCGAGCGCCGGTCAGGCAGCCGGCGCCGGTCGATCAGGCGCACGGCGGCGGCGCGATCGCGGACGCGAAGTTTGCGCACGATCCCCGACACGTGCCGGCGCACGGTCACCGGCGATACATCCAGATCCCTGGCCATCTCGGCCGTCGAGCGGCCCAGGCGCAAAGCCTCGAGCACCTCCCATTCGCGGGTGGTGAGCTTGACGCCGTGGCGGCGCTCGAGCAGGAGGCGCCGGCGCCCGTCCCGGCTGCGGAACTCCTCGATCACGCGCGCGGCCAGGGTCCGCGGTAGCGCCGCCTCGCCGTCGAGCACCCCCTGGAGCGCGAACGGCAGGCGGTCCGGGTCGGTGTCCTTGAGCAGGTAGCCGTCGGCGCCGGCGCGCAGCGAGTCGAACAGGTCGGACTCCTCCATCGAAACGGTCAGCATCACGATGGCGGCCGAGGGCACGCGCTCGCTGATCTCGCCCGCCGCGCGGATCCCGCCACCGGCGGGCATGCGCACATCGAGCAGGCAGAGGTCGGGTTCCTCGCGCAGCGCGGCCTGGACGGCCTCCTCGGCGTCGCCCGCCTCCGCGCACACCTCGAAGCCGCCCTCCTCGAGCGCGACCCGGATGCCGGTGCGGGTGGCGGGGTGGTCGTCGGCCAGGAGGATGCGAGCCAGGGGTTCTATGGGAACACCACCTCGATCTGCGTCCCGGCGCCCGGGCTGGAGAGACACTGGAGGTCGCCGCCGGCGGCCCGGGCGCGCTCGCGCATGCTCGTGAGGCCGAAGCCCCCGTGGGAGGCGCTGGCCGGGTCGAAGCCGACGCCGTTGTCGACGATGCTCAGCCGGATACCCGGCTCGCCCGTGAGCTCCACGGTGATGTCGCTGGCCTGCGCGTGGCGCACGGCGTTGGTCACGCCCTCGCGCACGATCCGCACCAGCGCGTCGCGGGTCGCGGGTGGCAGCACGACGCCGTCGGCGGCGGCCACCCGCACGGACGCGCCGGTTCGGTGCGCGAGCTCTTCGGCCGCCTCGACGACGGCGATGTCGATCGGTCGGTCCTCGCCGGTGCGGAGGCCGCCGATCAGGGTGCGCGACTCGTCCAGGGCGCGCTGGGCCGCGCGCGTGATGGCCGCGAGCGTCTCGTCCCCGGGGTCGTCCTTGGCCGCGACGCGACGGGTCTGCGTGACGATGAAGGCGAGCTCCTGGGCGAGCCCGTCATGGAGGTCGCGCGCCATTCCCTCCCGCTCGCGCCGCACCGCGGCGCGGCAGGAGCTTCGTGCGAGCAGTGTTGCGCCGAGCCCGGTCACGAGCGCAGCGGCGATCACGATGGCGACTTCGGTCATCACGGTTCCGGTCGGTCATTTCGCGCGCGCACGCGAGTCTCACCGGCGAAACTGGCCGCTTTGCCATTGGCCGAGTAGGATCGGTTTGGGGAGCCTTGAAGGGCGGCGCTACGCGCGGAAGGCGGCGCGGCCGGGGTAGGTCGCGCGCTCGCCCAGCGCCTCCTCGATCCGCAGCAGTTGGTTGTACTTCGCCACGCGGTCCGAGCGCGAGGGCGCGCCGGTCTTGATCTGGCCGCAGCCGGTCGCCACCGCGAGGTCGGCGATCGCGACGTCCTCGGTCTCGCCGGAGCGGTGCGATATCACCGCGGTGTAGCCGGCGCCGCGAGCCATGTCGATGGCCTCGAGCGTCTCGGTCAGCGTGCCGATCTGGTTGACCTTGATCAGGATCGAGTTGGCCACGCCCGCCTCGATGCCGCGGCGCAGCCGTTCGGTGTTGGTCACGAACAGGTCGTCGCCGACGAGCTGCACGCGATCGCCCAGACGCTCGGTCACCGCCCGCCAGCCGTCCCAGTCCTCTTCGTCCATGCCGTCCTCGATCGAGACGATCGGGTAGCGGTCGACGAGATCGCCCCAGTAGCCGGCGAGCTCGTCGCTGGAGAGCTTGCGGCCCTCGTGGTGCAGGTCGTAGACGCCGTCGCGGAAGACCTCGCTGGTGGCGGGGTCGAGCGCGATCGCCACGTCGTCCCCCGGCCGGTAGCCGGCGGCCCCGATCCCTTCGACCAGGATGCGCAGGGCGGCCTCGTTGGAGTCGAGGTCGGGGGCGAAGCCCCCCTCGTCGCCGACGGCGGTAGCGAGCCCGCGGTCGTGCAGCGTGCGCTTGAGGTTGTGGAACACCTCGGTGCCGACCCGCAGGGCGTCGGAGAAGCTCGGCGCCCCGACCGGCACGACCATGAACTCCTGGAAGTCGACGGCGTTGTCGGCGTGCGCCCCGCCGTTGAGCACGTTCATCATCGGCACCGGGAGCACGTGGGCGTCCTCCCCGCCGAGGTACCGCCACAGCGGCTGACCGGCCGACGCGGCGGCGGCCTGGGCGTTCGCCAGCGACACCGCAAGGATCGCGTTGGCGCCCAGTCGTGACTTGTTGGGCGTCCCGTCCAGCTCGGTCAGCGCGCGGTCCAGTCCGGCCTGGTCGGTCGCATCGCGTCCCTGCACCGCGTCGGCGATCTCGGCGTTGACGTGGCCGACGGCGGCGCTGACGCCCTTCCCCAGCCAGGCCTCGCCGCCGTCGCGCAGCTCGGTCGCCTCGAACTCCCCGGTGGACGCGCCGGACGGCACCGCGGCGCGCCCGCGCGCGCCGTCGGCCAGCGTGACGTCGGCCTCGACGGTTGGGTTGCCGCGCGAGTCGAGGATCTGGCGGGCGTGGATGGTCGCGATCGTGCTCACGGGCTCCTCGTGGTCTTGGGGGTGGACTCGACGCGGGCGCGGAAGCGGTCGGCGGCCGCCCGCAGCGCGAGCTCGGGGTCGATGCGTTCGCGGCGCGCGAGGTCCACGAGCGCGAACAGAGCGTCGCCGAGCGCCGCGGTGCGGGCCGCGCGGTCGGCGGTGTCGAGCCGGGCGAGCGCGTCGCGCGGGTCCTCGGCGGCCTCGTGCCGGCCCGCCGACGCGGCCCGGCGCTGCAGCTTGCGCGCGTACAGCGGCCCGGGGAGGTTCTCGGGCACCTCGCCGAACACGCCCGGCTCGCGGCCGGTCTCGGCGCGCTTGATCTCGTCCCAGTTCGCGAGCACCTGGGACGCGTTCTCGACCTCGACGTCGCCGAAGACATGCGGGTGGCGGCGGATCAGCTGCTGGCGGCAGTGCTCGGCGACGGCCGCGAGGTCGCCGGCGCCGCGCTCCTCCATCAGCAGCGAGAGGAAGTGGACCTGGAAGAGCACGTCCCCGAGCTCGTCGAGCAGCTTGGCGTCGTCACCACGCTGGGCGGCGTCGGCCAGCTCGTAGGCCTCCTCGACGGTGTGAGGGACGATCGAGCGCTCGTCCTGTTCGCGATCCCACGGGCATTCCCGGCGCAGCCGGCGGGTGATCGTGTCCAGGGCGTCCAACGCCGCGAGGATCTCCGGCCGCGTCACCGGCCGAACACTACGGCTGCGCGGGAACCTGCTGGGCGCCGCCCTGCTGCGGCGTCTGTTGCGCGCCGCCCTGCTGCGGCGTCTGCTGCGCGCCGCCCTGCTGCTGGGGCACCGCGCCCGGCGCGGCGGTGGACGTCGTGTTCTGCTTGGGCGCGTTGTTGCACGTCTGCACGACGAAGCCCTTGCGGCAGTCCGTGCGGCCCTTCCACTTCTTCTGGAACTTCTTCACGAAGGCCTGGAGCGCCTTCTGCTGGTTCTGGGTGGTGAGCAGGCTCTTGATCGACGCCCGCGCCTGGTCCAGCGTCTGTTGGGTGCCGGCCGTGTCCTTGGTGACCTTGAAGACGTAGTAGCCGAACTGGGTCTTGACCGGTCCGGCGACCGCGCCGGGCTTGGCGGCGAAGACCGCGCTGTCGAGCGCCGCCTCCTGCTGCCCCTTGCTGACGGTCAGCTTGCCACCCTGGGCCTTGGAGGCGGAATCGATCGAGTACTTCTTCGCCACGCTGGCGAAGCTCTGGCCGCTCGCGATTGCCGCCTTGGCCTTGTTCGCGGTGGCCTGGTCCTTGGTCAGCACCACGAGGAGGTCGCGGCGCTGGGGCTGGCCGAAGCGCGACTTGTTGGAGTTGTAGTAGGCGGCGATCTGCTGCTCGGTGACCTTGCCCTTCCCCTTGGTCACCTTGTCGCGAATCTTGTTGGACAGCAGGTCGAGCTTGACCCGGAGCAGGATGTCCTTCTGCGACATACCCGAGGACTTGAGGAAGGCCTGGTAGTCGGCTTCCTTCGGGAACGACTGCTGCTTCTGCTTCTGGAACTCCTTCTGGACATCCTTGTCGGTGACGTGGATGCCGAGGTCCTTGGCCTCGCCCTGGATCCACTGAGCGGAGATCAGGAACTGCATGACCTGCTGCTGCAGGCTCTTGTAGTCCTGCTCGCAGGCGGCCTTGAGCTGCGCGTCGGTCTGCTGCGGCTGACCGGCGGCGGGCTTGGGCTGCTGCGCGCGCTTGGCCGCGATGCACTTGGTGTACTTGGGCGCATCCGGGACCGTCGCTCCGCCGGTGCTCCCGGGCGACTGCGAAGACAGCGCGGCCACGCCGAGCCAATGGTCGAAGGTGGACTTCTTGATGACGCTGTCGTCCACGCGCGCCACGCCGTTGCCCGGCACGCCGCCGCAGGCGGCGAGCAGGAGTGCGAGCACAAAAAAGGCGCCGAGCGCCGAGATGATGCGACGAGGACTAGCCACGCGAGGCGCGGATCGTAGCGATATCGGCTAAACGAGGGGTAACCACCCCGACTGCGGCGGATAAAGCTACGCGGCGGCGGCCTCCGGCTCGCGCAGGGCCTCCAGCAGCGCATCGGCGAGCGCCACGACGGCGGGGAACCGCTCGGCGGGGGCGTCGGGTACCCGCAGCGAGACCTGGGAGCGGCCGGCCTCGTACAGCGCGTCGGGGATCTCCGCGCGCACCCGCTCGGCCTGCTCGCGGTCGAGCTCGATCGGCGTCACGGCCAGGCGGCCCTGGCGGAAGGACACCACCCGCGCGCCCGCGCGGCCGAGCTTGATCCGGGCGCGCTGGAGCGCCACCAGATTCGTCAGCGGCTCGGGCGGCGGACCGAAGCGATCCTCCAGCTCGGCCGCCAGCTCGTCCAGCTCAGGCACGTCGCGCGCGGCGGCGATGCGGCGGTGGACGTCGACCTTCGCCTGCTCGTAGGGAATGTAGTCGGCCGGCACGTAGGCGTCGACGTCCACGTCCAGGCGCACCGGCTCGGGCTCCTCGGGGTCGCCCCGCTTGCCGCGCACCGCCTCGTCCAGCATCTGCATGTAGAGCTCGAAGCCCAGCGCCGCCACGTGCCCCGACTGCTCGTCGCCGAGCAGGTTGCCGGCACCGCGGATCTCGAGGTCCCGCAGCGCGATCTTCACGCCCGACCCCAGCTCGGTGAAGTCCGACAGCGCGGTCAAGCGCTGCGCGGCCTCGGCGGTCAGCGCGGCCGCGCTCGGGTACAGGAGGTAGGCGTAGGCACGCTCCCGGCTGCGGCCGACCCGGCCGCGGATCTGGTAGAGCTGGGCCAGCCCGAAGCCCTGCGCGTCCTCGACGATGAGCGTGTTGGCCTGCGGGATGTCGAGCCCCGACTCGATGATGCTCGTGCACACGAGCACGTCCCCGTCCCCGCGCAGGAACTCGAGCATCCGCCGCTCCAGCGTGCGCTCCTCCATCTGCCCGTGGGCCACGATGAAGCGCAGGTCCGGGCACAGGCCCCGCAGCCGGGCGGCCGTCTCGTCGATCGTCTCGACCCGGTTGTGGAGGAAGAACGCCTGGCCGCCGCGGGCCGCCTCGCGCTCGAGCGAGCCGCGGACGAGCGCCTCGTCGTACTCGCCGACGTACGTCCGCACGGGGCGCCGCCCCTCGGGCGGAGTCTCGATCACGCTGAGATCGCGCAGGCCGGCCAGGGACATCTGCAGCGTCCGCGGGATCGGGGTCGCGGACAGAGAGATGACGTCCACGCGCAGGCGCAGCTGGCGCAGCAGCTCCTTCTGCTTGACGCCGAAGCGCTGCTCCTCGTCCACGATCAGCAGCCCGAGGTCCTTGGCGCGGACGTCGCGCGAGAGCAGGCGGTGCGTGCCGATGAGGATGTCCACGCGCCCGTCGGCGAAGCCGGCCACGACCGCGTCGCGCTCCTTTGGCGGGCGGAAGCGCGAGACCTGGGCGATCGTGAACGGGTAATCGCGCAGTCGCTCCATGAACGTGCCGTAGTGCTGCTGGGCGAGGATGGTGGTGGGCACGAGCATCATCACCTGCTTGCCCTCGGCCGCCGCCTTGAAGGCAGCCCGCAGCGCCACCTCGGTCTTGCCGTAGCCGACGTCGCCGCAGATGAGCCGGTCCATCGGGCGGGGGGCCTCCATGTCCTCCTTGACCGCCTCGATCGCGTCCCGCTGGTCCGGAGTCTCCTGGTAGGGGAAGGCGGCTTCGAACTCGCGCTGCCAGTCGCCGTCGGCCGGGAAGTGGTGGCCGCTGCGCCGACGGCGCTCGGCGTACAGGTTGAGCAGCTCCCCCGCGAGCTCCTGCGCGGCGCGCCGGGCGCGGGCCTTGAGCTGCTCCCAGCGCGTGCCGCCGAGCTTGGACAGCGGTGGGTGCTCGGCACCGGCCCCGACGTAGCGGGAGATCTTTGCCAGCTGCTCGGTGGGCATGAACACCCGGTCCGAGCCCTGGAACTCGAGGTCGAGGTAGTCGCGGGTCACCCGGCTCACGGTCTTCGTGTCGAAGCCGGCGAAGCGCGCGATGCCGTGGTCCTCGTGCACCACGATGTCGCCGGTGCGCAGGTCGGCGAACGAGCGGAGCGCGCCCCGGCGCGGGCGCTCCGGGCGCTCCGCACGGCGACGGCGGACCAGCCGGTGAGCGGGGATCACCGCGAGCGACAGCCCCGCGGCGATGAAGCCGTCGCGTAGGCCGGCCGTGGCGAAGCTGAGGCCGGGGCCGGGGGCGACGTGATCGCCGAGCCATTCGGGCGTGAGGCGGTCGAGGTTGAAGGCGGCGCGTTCGCCCTCGCCGCGGCGACCCCATGCCACCACGGTGCGGTACCCCGAACGGACGAGTTTCTCGAGCTCCGGCTCCGCGTCTCGTACCGACCGGGCCGCGGTGTCCGCCGCCTGGGCCGAGAACTCGACCGGGTGATCGCCGGGCACCGACGTCAGCCGAACGTGCGTGCGCGCGTCCAGCCCCTGGCGAACGGCGTCCGGGCTGACGTAGAGGTGATGCGCGTCCTCGTCGTGGAAGGCCGCGGTGACGTCCTGCCACAGGTCGTCGAGCGCGGGATCGACGTCCTCCTGGGCCGCCACCAGCACGCGGGCCGACGGGGGCGCGAGATCGAGCACCGCGCGGAAGCTCTCGACCGGCAGCAGCTCGGCGACGTCCGGGCGCTCGTCGGCATCCTCGAGCGCGGCGATCTCGGCCAGCTCGCGGTGCTCGGGCGCGAGCTCGGCTGCGGGGGCGATCTCGACCGCTTCGGCGTCGCCCAGCGAGCGCTGCGTGAACGTCGAGAACCAGCGCAGCGACTCGATCTCCATGTCGAAGAGATCGATCCGCACCGCGCGCTCCTCGGTGGCCGGATAGAGGTCGAGCAGACCGCCGCGTACGGCGAACTGCCCGCGATCGTCGACCTGCTCCACGCGCTCGTACCCGGCGGCCACGAGCTCGTCGGCCAGTTCGTCGAGGTCCACGAGATCGCCGCGGGCGAGGCGCAGGCCGTGGGGCCTCAGTCCGGGGTCGGGGACCTTCTCCGACAGGGCGACCGCGCTGGCGACGACCACGGGGGCGCCCTCGCCGCCCACGAGTGCATCCAGCGCCGCGACCCGCAGGCCGACCAGGTGCGGCGGCGGCGCGAGATGCGACTCGTAGGCAACGCCGCGCGAGGGGTAGAAGCGCACCGCGCGGGGCTCCAGCCAGGCCCTCAGGTCCGCCGCGAGGTCGCGGGCGCTCCGGTCGTCGCCGGCGACCACGATCACCGGCTCGTCCGGCGCGGCGTCGGCGACCGCCGCGATCAGGTACGCGCGCAGGGACGGGGAGACGAAGGCGCCGCCCCCCTCGCGCGCGAGCGCGGAGGCGGCGGGATCGTCGGCGGCGTGGGTGAGGAGAGCTCTCAGGGGCATGTGGGCACGCAGAGCGACCGCGCGGGGCGCGGCCGGGCTCCATTCCATTCTAGGCTCGGGCAGGCGGGGCTCGGAGCTGAGATTTCGCTCAGGCGAGCTCGAGGCCCTCGAAGCGCGCGACGTCCTCGCGCTCGCGCCGCAGCGCGGCCTCGGCCCGGGGCGACAGCGGCGCGAAGGGCTCGACGTCGAGCGCCAGCCGGTCGCCGCGGCGTACCGCCCGCCACGTGCCGACCACGCGCCCGTCGACCGTGGCCGCGGGCCCGATGAGGCCGCCCATGTACACCTTCGGCACGTGCTCGGGTGGGACGGCGAAGGTGCGGTCCTTCCATCCCAGCAGATACGCGTCGAAGACCGGCAGGAGGCGAGCGCCGGTGCGGCGGGCGCTCTCCCCGCCCGCCGCCAGGTCCACCAGGCCGTCGTCGAGCACAGCCAACTCGCCGGCGATGGCCTGCAGTCCAACCCGCGCGTCACGCAGCGAGAGGCCCGCCCAGTAGGCGAGGTCGCGCTCCGTCGCGGGGCCGTGGCCGGCGATGTAGCGACGGGCGAGCTCGGCCAGCGCGGCGTCACGCTCGGGACCGGCCAGGCTCGCCGGCGGCGCGGCGCCGAGCCAGTCGCGCGCCAGCGCGACGGTCTGCTGCGCACCCCGCATCGGGCCGAGCACTGCGATCCCGCCCAGCACCGCGCGCCGGAGCAGGTGCGGCATGGCCTGGCCCTCGGTGCGGATGCCCTTGGCGGCCACGCGCTGCGCCAGCTCCCGGCGCTTGAGCGGGCCCTCGTCGGCGAGCGCGTCCTCGATGGTCCGCATCGCGCGGTCGGCCTCGGTCTCGGAGACGCCCTCCTCCTCCAGCCGGCGCCGGCCATCCGCGATCTGCGTCGGGGCCGTCAGCGCCAGCATCCACGGGTAGTCCTCACGAGCGACGAAGTGCAGCGTGCCGCGCCCCAGCCAGCCCCTGATGATGGAGCGCTCCTCCGACAACGCCGCGTTCACCGCCTCGGCAGTCAGCCCGCGGGTGCGGGCGCGGACGGCCCGCCGGGCCGCGGGCAGGTCCTGCGCCTGCACGGCGAGCAGCCGGCGCACGACCTCGCCGGGGGTCAGCCCGGCCGGCCGGTGGAGGAGCTGCCTCGCGGCGCGCGTGCGGCGAAGCGAGGGCACGCCGCCTACGTCACCGGCCGGTGCAGCAGCTCGAGCTTGATGCCGTCGGGATCGAAGAGGAACACGGCGTAGTAGCCCGCCGTGTAGTCGTATTCGCGCGGGCCGCTCTCGACCTCCGCGCCCTGGTCGTGCAGCCACGCCGCCCGCTCGTCCACGACCTCGCGCGAGACGACGTCGAAGCAGAGGTGGTGCAGGCCCACCGCGTAGCGGTCGAAGGGCACGCCATGGGTATCGGAGCGCTTCTCGCGCAGCCCGAGCGCCGTGAACGAGCCGGGGACGGAGCGGTAGACGACGCGCTCCCCCGCCTCGCCCACGATCTCCCGGACGCGCGTCCACCCCAGCGGCTCGAGCAGGCCCGCGTAGAAGGCGAGGCTGCGCTCCAGGTCCGAGACGACGAGGTCGACGTGGCTGAATTTCGATCCGAGTGGGCCGGCGGCCGAGCTCATGCCGGTTCGGGGCGCCGCGCCGACAACGTCAGGCGCACGTACTCCACCGTCACCGGCTCGCCGAGCTCTGCGAGCACCCGGTCGACGAAGGTCCCGCGCTGCTCGTCGGGAAGCCGCTCGAGGTGCGAGCCGAGCATGATCGTCTCGAAGTACTCGCGCGGGTCCTCGGGCCGGACGGGCTCGTCGTGCAGGCCCGCCCGCGCCTCGACGAACCCGGCACGCTCCAACCGCGCGACGGTCTCCGCGGGACCGGCGTAGTTCCACGGCCCCCGCCAGCCCGCGAAGTGCTCGGCGAACGGCGACTCGGCGAGCACCACCTCGAGCGCCTCCACCACCGTCGCGATGTTGCCGGCGCCGCCGCACTGGGCCAGCAGGCGGCCGCCCGGCTTCAGCGCGGCGAACAGCCGCGCGAACAGCCGGTCGTGGTCGGCGATCCAATGGAAGGTCGCGTTGGAGAAGACGACGTCGACGGGCTCGTCGAGCTCGAGATCGAGCAGATCGCTGACGCGCAGGTCGGCGCGAGTTCCGAGTCGCTCGCGGGCGCGCTCGACCATCGACCGGGAGCCGTCGACGCCGATCACCCGGCCGTCCGGCACGCGCGCGAGCAGCTCCTCGGTGACGCCGCCCGTGCCGCAGCCCGCGTCGAGCACGCTCTCCTCGCCGCGCAGCTCGAGCCGGTCCAGCAGCCGGTGGCCGAAGGCCTCGACCGGCGCGGCGGTGCGGGCGTAGGAGGAGGCGTTCCAGTCTCGCGTGTGTGTCATAACAGACATTCGTACGCTATCACGGATCGGTGCAGGCGAGGGCTCGGAAAACGGCGGGCATCGAGGAGGGCGGGTCCGGGGCCGTGCTTTGCCCGGACAAGTGCAACCGGTCGCGATTGTGCCCCCTATGAGCACTCAACCGCGACCGGTAGCGATTGTGCCCCCCAGCTCGGACCCGCACCCCCGGTTCCTCAGTGCCCGCCGTTCACCGCGCATCAGTCCGCCGGCGACGCCGAGCCCTCCGACACGGCGCGCTCGGCGGCGTCGGTGGCTCGCTCG
>WNFC01008267.1_pt1 | contig 11466 bp, 14 predicted proteins | sample 5400541 | NCBI WGS metagenome assembly WNFC01 (sample SAMN13153342, study PRJNA577476) | soil metagenome | isolation source: 120 cm saprolite under Douglas fir tree site 2 hole 2 replicate 1 | place: USA:California | collected 2015-04-18
AAGCATCAAGAGAATTGAGCGTCGCCTCCTGGAACTACGCAGGCGGCGCTGTTGGTCTTCCTCGTGCGTCGAGCCACATCTTTCGCTGTCGGTCCCAAATCGGAAGCGAAAGCAAATTATTCAGGCGTGTGCTGTCGGGTGTGGTACGGACGTAGTCAGCTCGGCCATCGCGATCGTTATCGACGGCCTCAATCCACACTACCCGCCCGTCGCTCGGCACCTTGCACCAGAGTAGCCGGGCCAATGCCCATTCAATACTTTCTTTCTTCGACAAGATGTACCAGTCCCCAGTTGAGGCCACTTGGCGGATCACGAGCCCATCGATTTCGCCCTTCAGGTCACCGTCTGGTATCCGGACGCTAGCGAGCACTTCCGTCTGCTGCTTCACCGCCGCCATTTTGCCTCGAGACTAGGATGCGCGAGGGCGCACTCGCATTGACAGGATAGGCTGCAGCACTGACGCTGTTCACCGACCCGCCGCCGGATTTTCCAAGGAGTGCGCGCCGACGGGCGATGCTTCGGCGCGCGGTTTCGAACAGTCACGGCAGACAGCGCTAACACTGTGAAATTACGCGCCCGGAGGACCGCAGACCTTCGGATTCGAAGTCCTCGCGCGAATCTGGCCAAGCCCACGGGATTACGAAAGAAGCTCGCGTCGGAAGCCTTCGGCTGTCGCGCCGGTGCAGTAGGCTGCGAGCGCACCGGGCGCGGAAAGCCGCCCTGGCCGCGAACGAGAGCCGCACCTGTCGTTATCCAGCGCTTTTTTGTCTACTACCGGCGTGTTCTACGCTCGGCAAATGGCGCACTCTCTAGGTGAAGCGATCGCCTTGCTCCAAAGCTGGGACAAGAAAGACCACAAAACCCGTGACGACCTAGGGTGCGCGAAGGATTTGGTAGAAGAGTTCGAGAGATTATGCGCCAGATTGAAACTTGAAACCGCGAAGAGGTCTAAATTCGAAAGGCTACGACTGGAAATAGAACCCGCAGTTTCAATCAGTTGGACTAAACGAGACGACGTGATTTATTTCGTCCACCCGGTGCGTGGCGGAGAAAGAATTTTTCAGCTGAGTTTCTTCCCGCCCGGCCGCGTGACGTGTCTAGAACGCGGTGGCGAAACCCTTTTAGGAGAGCCGTTGGAAGTGCTCGTTGATCACGTAATTAAGCAGCTGCAGAGCCTGCGCCCAAACCCGTAGCCAGAAAACGAAACGAAACGCGCCGAACGTAACTGGAACCGAGCGACGACGAACCGGTCCGACTACGGTTTTCTGTCGAACATCGCTTTCGCCACCTTGAGTAAAGCGTCCAGCTCTTTCCGGTCAAGACGCAAAGTTCCGAGGTACGCCATGAGGGGAAGCTCTGGTGCCTGCCCGATGTCCGCCCGCGGTGCGTTCAGTCCGGCGAAGAGCTGGGACACCGTAATGCCCAAGGCGTTGGAGATCGCCAGCAAAGTCTCGAGGTACGGCGTGCGTTGAGCATTTTCGATCATCGAAAGATACGAAACGCTGATCTTTGCTCGTTCGGCGACCTGCTCTTGAGTGAGAAAGAGCTTCTCGCGTAGAACGCGGATGCGTTGACCTAGCTGCGAACTTACCGTAGGAGCCCCCTGCAGCGGCGCTTTGTAGTGCCGGCGCGGAAGGCGTGCAAGAGATTTCCAGGTGTCCCGCCCGGCCCCGAGAGCGCGTACTGCTGCTGTCACCGGGAACCTCGCGACCTGGGTACCTGGATGCGCGCGCGGTAGGCCTCCCGTTCCACCTCTTCGTCAGTCAATGGCCGAAGCGCGCTCATGTCCACACGCACCGATCGCCGATTTCTCCGGACCGGAAGCAGGTGCTGCTTGATATGGCGGCGAATGGTCGATTCGCTCACGCCCAACATCTGGGCTGCTTCGCGGACCGGGACGAGCGCCGGCGGAAGGCTCCGTCTCATGGACTCGATCGCCTGCGCAAGGGTACGCACGTCCGCGCGCAGCGGGGCGAGCTTCCCATCGATGATTGAACCGAGGATTTCCTCGAAAGTCACTGTTTCACACCTGTACTTGGAAAGTTCGACTCAAATCTTCCGGTCCCGCAACTTCGCGATGTCCTCGAGGATCGTCTCACGCTTGGGGTTCCAGTCAAATAGGGCGAAGGCGTCCTGCACCAAATCCGTAGCAATGTGTTCCCAGCCCGCAGCGAGGTCTGTCGAATGGGTGACGCGCTCGATGTTGATCGATTCCACCTCACAGACGAAGGTGCCGTGGAAGAATCGCATGAAATCCGTCAAAACTAGCTTACGACCCTTACATCCGAGGAGTTGTATCCAGAGAACCACTCCACCTTCGTAACGCACTGCCTCGCACAACCTCTTCGCGAACAACAAGAACTCTGCAATGGTATAGATCACTTCGAGAATGTTCAGCTCAGTGCCGGGTATTTCTTTCGGCTGAAGATAGATCGTGTCCTCCAAGAATGACCGGAAGTCACCGAAAAGCGCACTGCGGAAAAACTCCCATCGATCGATGAAGCGATCGAATTGGCTCTCGCAGGAAATGCGGTCCGCAAGAATAGAGATTTTCTCCCCTTCATGATGCGGGAAAGTCCACGCTCGAAGAGAGACGGCTGCCGTCGCCACCGCATCCTTGAGCTCTGCGTGCTTAAGGTCGGTAGCTGGTCGGGCGGTAGGCGCCACCGAGAACACCCAGCCGCCGTACTTCGCCTTAGCCTGCATATTGGCCACGATCTTGGCCCAGTCGGATAATTCCTTCGCATAGATCGTCCGCCAATCATGCTTCTCCAGTGTCAGGGGCGGGATGCCTTTGACGATGTGTCGGACCTGCTCTAGTAGCAAGTCGCCTTTCTTCGTAACGGCGCGCGCGAGTAGATCACGAAGCTCCTGCGGGCCGGCCACGGTGGACTGTGCCGCCGCAGTTCGAATGAGCAGTTCCCCCGGCTTGAAGTGGACTTTCTCCTGATACCGAGCTTCTTTCACGCAGATATGGGGTTGGTCAGCGAACTCGCGGACCACGATGGCAACAAGGGCGTGCGCTTCCACGATGGGCTTCTCGACGCTAAGACGGATGTCTGGCTCGAAGCGTCCGCTCACATATTCAGCAACTTTCGTCGGGTCGAAAGATGCGAGCTGCTCGGGCGAGAGTCCGGCGAGCTTTGGTTTGCCTCCGGTACGGTCGTCGTCGATCCCGATGATGAGGGTTCCACCATCTCGCGTATTTGCCATCGCGACAATAGCCTTGCTCAGTCGAACTCGTTCTTCACCCTCCCACTTGCAGGCCGCTTTGAACTCCACATTCGTGGTCTCACCCCGCTCTATGAGCAGTTTCCAATCCATGGTTCTCCGACACCTTGGCTCGACCGCTTAGATTAGACGCCTATGGCTGACAATCGACGGGACAAAGGTCTCGCCTAAACGAATTGTCTTGTTCAAGTCTTGATCACCGGGTGGAGCGGGCCAGGACCCCGAACGACCGGCTGAGACCTATGCTCTGATAAGAGCCACGGCGTCTGCCTGGCAGTGGCGAATATTTCCAGACGCAGCGCGTTACCCTCTGAAAATGAAATGGAGACCATTAAGAATGGCCTCAGCTGCTCTTCAAAGTTTCCGTCGAAAGCATTTCGTATGCCCTATTAAGGCGACGGATTGTCAGTTCGGCGATCTGCTGAAGCTCAAGACCAAGATGCATTGTTTTATCCGGATGATACTGAGCTGCCAATTTGTGATAGGCGGACCTAATTGTGGCTTGGTCCGCGTGCTCGGAAATTCCCAAAACTTCAAATGGATCAAAATAACTCGGGTCTTTTCTCCCTGAGCCGTTCAAGTCAAGTTGCTCAAACCATTCATGCGGCGCAAGTCCTGATTCTCGACAAAGCACTGCATAATATTTCGCAGCCAAACAACAAATAATTTCAGCAATTCTGTTCTTTGCGGTCAGGCTTTTACCCTCCTCACCCAAGAGCTCTACAGTAAGCGCCCTTAGACCAGCGCTCTCAAGCTGAATCCCCTTTGTTTCACACAATTCTGCTACCTTTGCGGCAAGCCTGCGATAATGATCCGCATACCATTGTAAGTAGTGGACTAAGCGCGGTAACTTATCAATACCCCCTCCGTAAAGCTCAGCATTTATGAGCTTAGCTTCTCCCTCTAATTCTTTAGCGCTGATGTTTACATTTCCGACTATGAACGCGGCTGCAGCCATTCGCGCTGCATCAAGGATTTCGTCAACGACTACTGGAATAGGTGCGTCTCCTGCCGTCAGAAGTTCCAGGGCCCGCTGTCGGACGACGACCAAGAACTCCTCGCTATTGCTCTTGATCTTCGACTCTTCGCTTTCGGCAAACGAGGACCGCTCAGGAGCCACTCCGGCCAAACGAGCGGTTAGCTTATCGGCAAAGTAGGGCCAGAGTTCCTCGAAAAAACCCAGTCTTGCTCGCGAGGATATGTATTGAGCAAGGACGAGATGAAGGCGCGTGCCAATTTCGTCGGCTGTTTGGGCTTCCAAAGCCCATTGGATACCGCTCTCAATTGGGTTTCTCGACGGCATAGATAGAGCGCGATCTACTCCTGACTAACGGCGATGTAGCGCCTCCTTCGTTATAGTGGGGCTTTCAATAGCGCAGCGATTGCTTGGGAATTGTACTCCAACACGGGGCGGCGCCGCTACAACTAGCCTCGCGCTCGACTCGCACACTGGCAACGAGGGCGCAGTCGCATCGCCAGCAGGCGGCTTTGCGCGGATGGCGGAGGGCTTGGGGTCGCGCCATTCGCGAGGTCGAGGCCTGGTAATGACCAGCGACGCGCCGTCGGCAAGATCATTGGAGGTTGCTTTTTTCTCTCGGTTCCAGTTCACTTGCGCGAGGTGCCAATGCCGAGCGCTTGCCGGAGCCAGAGAGGGAAAAGCGCTCGTTTTCCTATTTTTCTTCCTCGATTTGGGGCCATCGTTTTGCTACAGGGACCGGAAGTGGAACTCAACATAGTCACTGTCCAGTTGGTGCCAGTCATCCACGAACGGCGCGTGATCGCGTGGTTTCCGCGCTAGGCCATATTTCTCTTGCAGCGTATCCCAAGCCTTGCTGTACTCGGTAAAGCTGAGGGCGCTGTCCGGCAAGTAGAGCAGCATGGTGAACTCCCGCACCGGGAATTCCCCTAGCTTTACTGCGGGCGGGGACCCCGGTTCTTCCTCGCGGTCTCCTTCCAACACACGAGACGCGCGCAACACACTCCGGCGACGTGGCGGCAACAAGTTCAACTCCTTCGCGTCAAGCGGTTCAACCGGCACCAGCAGGACGGTAATGACGCCGCGATGCTCCTGGATGAGGATAGACGGCTCGATCTGCGCTTCCACACTCTCCTCGAGGCCGAGCACGTCACCGTAGGGCCGGCCGTCAATGCGGACCTTTTCGACGAAGGTCCTGTGTTTTTCCGACCAGATGAGCCCTTTGTGATACAGGAGACGGATACCAGTTGTGCGGCTGAGGCCTGAGGAGATGCATCGTTCGAATTCGATCTCTTGACCGGCAACCTTCATCTCGTCCCGCTTCTTCAGCACAGCTTCGTGTGCCGCCTTCATGTACGGGTGCTCGTGCAGATTCTTCGGTGTGTCGCAGTAGCGGACGTTGATGTACAGCTCGAACCCTGCGGCTGAGTCGTAGTTCCGAAAAGCCTCCATGAACTTCAAATACACATACCAGCCGATCGCGGCGGGCGCAGCGACGATCCAGATGGCGAGCGTCCCGTAGTCGCGCCGAAGCGACCAGGATACGCACAGGTACAAGAACGCCAAGTAGAGCAGCGGCTTCAGTCGACGAAACCACATGCGCATCGGAGCCTCCCTTCGCTGTTCGCCATTATCCACATGTAGCAGCTTTTCCCTTCTTGAAACGAGTGATCTCGCATCGAGCCACTCCCCAAGAGAGGGAAGTCCGAGATCTCGCTCGAACGAAGTCGGGTGGTGCCCTCGAGTGTCTCGAGGAGTTCCACGGCGCGATTCAGCGGCAATGCGCGCCACGAACGTGAGATTTGGTGGATAAGCGATGCGTGACGGGATTCGCAGGCCCCCGGGGGGCTGACCCGAGCCAATTCCCTGTAGACAAGTTTCTCCAGTTCGCTAGTTTGTCTACGCCGCTGGTTCGGCGGGGAGGTTTGATTCCAGTTGCGGTTTGGCATTCGTCGCTTTTCTCTCAAGAAACGCATCGCGGCGCGTACCTCCGTGAAGCGATACGTGCGTCACAATCTGGGATTGAAGGCTCCTCGCGGTTGGGGATGGCTGACCAATCCGAGGAAGGCAGCGTACAATCGGATTTACAACCGGACCACCATTGGGGCAGACAAAGTAGCTGCGCTGGTCGCTGTCGCTGTTGGCGCCCTTGTGGTTGGAATTTACCGGTTTTTTCACCATGCGATCCGAAATCGTCGTTGGGGGCGGCTCGTCCTAATTGGCATCTTTGGTCTTGGCCTTCTGATTGTGTCCGTCATGAATCAAGCGCCCCCGCCCGCTCCGAAGAGCGAGCTCCCGCCCTTTCAGGCGATACGATCCCCTCCCATTCCAAAAGCCGAGCGCGCGGATCAGCGAATTCTACCAACGGTCCAGATGCCCCGTGCCTGTGTGCTAAGATCGCAACCAGAGGCGACGAGTGTGGAGATCAGTAGGGTCGGAGCAGCCTCAGCCGTCGGGCTCCTAGAGGTGAAAAGCGGTTGGCGCAGAGTCCGGCTAGCCTCGGGAATTGAAGGATGGATGGGGCCGAAGTGCTGGCTGCGCTCGGTCGACTCGGGACTCTCTTGTCGCGAGCACAGTGACTGCGTGAGCGAATACTGCGTTGAAGGGGTTTGCCGCTAGACCGTTTACTGGCGGGTCTTGCGATCATTCATTCCCTGAGCCGAATGCCAATCCTTGGCGCCCCGTAGTTCGAGTCCACTCTTTAGGTTCGTCTAGCGCCCGTCTTCACCGGTTACCAAGCTCTTGATCGATCCAGAAATGGGACCACGATTCCCGCACCAGCCGCAGAGCGCGAGTTTCAGGTCGCGCGGCCCACACGAAACTTTTCCACATCTCCCGCATTGGAACAAACCGCGAGCGCCGCAGCGCGGACAATTCGGAAATGTCGGCCCGATGCTGAAGGCTCCCTCGATTCGGGCCGACTCGTAACCCTCAAGCTTGGACGTTCTGTCGTCGGTCCGAAAAGCCCAGGTTGCAATCCAGAATGGTCGCTCGTGTTCTTCGAAGCGTATCCCGAAACCCTCTCGCGTCTCCTCGCAACGCGCCGGTACTACACCGAACGTGACATCAGGAGGTATGGCGTAATATACACAGTGGCCCCGACTCACGGGAGGGCGGACGTCTGAAGGGGGAACTGGGAAATTTGCCGCCTATCTGATGGGAGACGCGATGTCTTACTCTGCGGAGATCAGCCGAACAAACCCAGCCTGCCTGTTCTTCTTAATCGATCAGTCAGGGTCGATGGCCGACCCGTTCGGCGGAATTGGGGAATCGCAAAAGAAGAAGGCTGAAGGTGTAGCAGATGCGACCAACCGCCTCCTACAGACTCTCGTGCTTCGATGCGCGAAGGAGGAAGGTATCCGCGACTACTTCCACGTCGGCGTACTCGGATACGGAGGGCAGGTCGCTTCGCCGTTTGGCGGTTCACTCGGTGGTCGAGACCTGGTTCCGATCAGCGAGATTGGTAACTCGCCCGCTCGCCTCGACGAGCGAACACGCGAGCGCGAAGACGGCGCCGGCGGACTGGTGAAGGAGACCGTCAAATTCCCGATCTGGCTGGAACCCGTAGCAAATGGCGGCACCCCGATGGCACAGGCTCTGAACCGTGCGAAGGACATCATCGCCGGCTGGCTCCGACAGCATCCCGACTGCTATCCACCGGTCGTCGTGAATATTACGGATGGCGAGTCGACGGACGGCGATCCGAACGGTCCGGCAACCGGCCTACGACAGCTCCGAAGCACGGATGGCGAAGTGCTGCTTCTCAACGTCCACCTTTCGTCAAGCCGCGCGGCTCCGATTGAATATCCGGACACTGATGCAACACTGCCGGATCAATTCGCGAAGCTCCTATTCAACATGTCGAGCCTCTTGCCCCCGGGGATGCGGACTGCGGCTCAACAGGAAGGCATCAAGACTTCCGAGGCGATGCGCGGGTTCGTTTTCAACGCGGACATGGTGTCCGTTATCAAGTTCCTGAATATTGGGACGCGCGCCAGCAACCTGCGGTAGAGGTGCGCCAACCTTGGAGATCCATGCAGAATCCTTCTGGCTTCAGAAGGACGGCAACAGCGCGTTCGAATATGAGGACGCCTTCTATCCGGAGGATGTCGTCCTAACACGTCAGGACCGGTTTCGGTTCGCGATCGCGGACGGCGCGACCGATAGTTCATTCTCCGGGATCTGGGCGCGCCTCCTTGTCAGAGCCTTCGTCGAAGGAGGAGGAGATGACATCGAAGCCATCCTCGCCGACAGTCAGCCTAGGTGGATAGAGCAAGTGGGGAAGAGGCAGCTCCCGTGGTACGCGGAGCAGAAGGCCGAAATGGGTGCGTTCTCATCCTTGCTTGGCTTCACGATTTGCGATGAGCCAGAGGTGGCAGGCGGGTATCGCTGGCGAGCCATTGCAATTGGAGACTCGTGCCTTGTGCAGGTCCGAGAAGAGCAAGTGTCCGTTCGTTTTCCTATGGAACATTCCTCTCTCTTCGATTCCTCGCCATTCCTGTTGCCGAGTAATCCTCGCTACAACCGCGCTGTCGCTGAACATGTTGCTGCTTGCTGCGGAGACTCTCTAGCTGGCGACACGTTCTATCTCATGACTGATGCCCTCGCCTGTTGGTTCATGGCTGAGGACGAGCAGGGGCGGGTTCCTTGGCAGATTCTGCGCGACCTTAGCACGCTTGATGAGCGCGAGCCTTTCCACGAGATGATCGCGCGACTGCGCGCCCAGGGCGATTTGCGAAATGATGACTGTACCCTAACGCGAATCGACGTCTTCTAAATCCAAACAAGGCCCAGACTGATGGCCCTGCCTACCGACACCGACTATCAGGAGGCAATCCAGAACCCTCGCCAGGTGTTCCTAGACCCTGAACTTCAGGGCGGCAAAGTCGAGCTCATGAGCTCGGCACTACCCCTTCCCAAGGCGAGGTCCGGAAACTTCGCGGTTGCCTTTCGAATGGACTGCGATCATGGCTCCTATGCCGTGAAGTGTTTCACGCGAATGCCCCATCCAGATCTGAGAATCCGTTACGAAGAGATCAGTAAGCATCTGCTGGCCAAACGACTTCCCTATACCGTTGGCTTCAGATTCATTCAAAACGGGATCAGAGCGAGGTCAGCGTGGTTCCCCATTCTGAAGATGGAGTGGATCCATGGGGCGTCCTTGGGTGACTATATCGGGCAAAACCTTCGAAACCCAGGTCTGCTTATTGATTTGGCTACGAAGTGGATCGAGATGGTCCGCGCCCTTCAGCAAGCCGATATCGCGCACGGAGACCTGCAGCACGGAAATGTCCTCGTCCTTGCTGGCAATCTCCGGCTTATCGACTATGATGGCATGTACGTCCCAGGCTTGGCCGGGCGACTAAGCCACGAGAAGGGCCACCAGAACTATCAGCACCCGCAACGAGAAACTGAGTTCGGGCCGAGCCTCGACAATTTCTCGGCCTGGGTAATCTTTGTATCAATCTTAGCCCTAGCATACGAGCCACGGCTTTGGTCGCAGTTCAAGGGCGGAGATGAGTGCCTACTCTTCCGAAAGCACGATTTCACCGAGCCGGACAAGTCGGATCTCATCCAAGCTCTTGTCCACTCTCGCGAGCAGCGCATCCAGTCGTTAGCGTCCTTGCTTCGAAAGGTGATCGACCTCCCACCTCAGCAGGTCCCGTCGTTGGACGGTAAGTTCCTTCCCTCGGGGCCGGTAGGTCCTGTGTCACAGCCCGTTCCTAGCTGGGTAGCGGCCCACCTGCGAGCAAAATCGTTAGCCCAGCCAGCATCGCCGAATTCAGCATCACCACTAAGCGATCTACATTCAGAGGCCTCCTGGATTTTCGATTTCGTCGAGGCACAACCAGCTACGCTCGCGCACTTCAACAACCGACCGAAAGTCGAGAGAATCGTTATGGTTCTGTCGGTCGTTTTCGCATCAATGCTTGGATTTGGCGTCTATGCGGGGTATTTCGCCCCGCTTGCCCTGCTGACCGTGGCGATGATCACCTTGGTCAACGCGGTTGTCTGGCTCTTTCGCTACCGCGGAGAGGTCGTCGTGAAGGACCGCTCTGACTGCGCCCAGAAACTGGCAGCAGTTGATCGCGAGATCGCTCAGCTTGATTCTCATGTACGCATGATTCAACGAGACCGGCGGCGAACGGAAGCAGAGACCGTCACGACGCATTCTAGGCTATCGCAAGCCCACGCCGCCATCGAAGAGCGTGAACTCAAGGAGATGCAGAAGCCTCGCCACCGGCAACAGCTCGAGATGAATGCAATTGCGAAGCTGCGGGCTAAGCTCGACGAGCAAGAGAACGAGGCTCTGCGCGTCATTCAGAACGGCAGCGGAGCAGAGCTCGCGTCAGTAACTCAGCGGCTCTTGGCTTTGGGGCAGGCCGAATCCACTGACATCGCGCAAGCGCTTGCGTCGCTACAACAGCAGCACATCGGCGCCGTCCTCCAGCGTTCCACGATCGACGCTGCAGACATCCCGGGTATCAATCGTGGGCTCAAGTTCAAACTGCGAGACAATGGCTTCCACACCGCTGCTGACATCGATCAGTATCGTGTTCGGGTAGTGAGAGGTATCGGCCCCAAGAAGGCAAGTCAGCTTGCCTATTGGCGCGTTCAGGTTGAAAGCATGGCGCGCGCGACCATGCCAACCGCTCTACCACCCGCCATCGCCGTGGGCATCCAATCAAGGTATCGGAGCCATCGCACCTCTCTTGAGACCGAGCGAGATCGGACGCAGCAACTACACACGAGTGAGATCTCTTCCGTTCGAACCCGCTTCAATACATTGCGAGAGCCTTCGACGACTCAAGAAGCAGCAGTCAACGATGAACTTCGACAAGCGGAGGCTGCGATTCAGGCGCGCCACGTGGTCGAGTACTCGCGGAACGCTGCAAACGTCGCAAAGGCAGCCGCCGACGCGAAGGTACTTGCTGACCGTTTGGAGAATCAAATCCAGGAGGCGAGGACAACGAGTTTTGCCTTACTTTGGAAGCGAGCACGGCTCCGACACCAGCTGGCAAGTTTCGACGCCGTTCGGTTCCGAAGGTATGTGCGGCGGATCGTCCCTGGGCTAGGCTGACTTCTGCGTCGGACGCTAGCTGCTGCAGTCTGCTAGCAGCAATGCCGATCGTTTAAGGCAAACGATCGAGATCACTGAAGAATCCGTCGGCGGATGAGTGAAAGTGTGTGAGTGGCCGGCATGAGATCATGATGGCGCGATCGCAAGGGAGGCGATCGCATGAGCCGTCAGAGAAAAC
>WNFC01008268.1_pt1 | contig 11466 bp, 11 predicted proteins | sample 5400541 | NCBI WGS metagenome assembly WNFC01 (sample SAMN13153342, study PRJNA577476) | soil metagenome | isolation source: 120 cm saprolite under Douglas fir tree site 2 hole 2 replicate 1 | place: USA:California | collected 2015-04-18
ATGAACTCCGTGCTTGCATATGAACTCGACCAAGCATTCGCGATCAATGCCGCACGCGCCAAGTTTAGTCCGCTGGGTACTACTGCTCACAGTAGCAGTTCGGGGGTGATCGGCAGATTGCGGATCCGCCGGCCCGTGGCGTGATAGACCGCGTTGGCGTCCGCGGCCGCTTAACGGCCTGGGCGGACGCGTGCTGCGATTCCTGGAACGCCACCTTTGCCCGCGCGGGGGACACACGCAGGTGGACTAACCCCGCATAGGATGGTGTGTCCGCGCTTCTTCGACGGGATTTGACCACGGACGCCACTCCGTTTAGCGCCAATTGATACATGCGCCGCCCGCAGAACAGCGCCGCCACTCGCCCTGGTTGTGCCGATAGTCCGCTCGGGCCGGTGCTGCTGGACGTACTGATCGTCGGTCTAATCGAGGCGCAGTCCGTTCCTGAAAGCGCACTTGGCTGGGCTGGCATGGTCACGCCGACGATCGGCGGTACGGCTCGCCGCGGAACAATGAGCCTTAGCCCACGCAGTCGAGTGGCGGAAGGCTGATCATGCCGTTGGATACCTCAGGCGCGACTGAAGACTCGAAGTCGCCGGTCAGGCAGGAAAAACAGAAGGCGTCGGAGCTCACCAATCCTCCAGCTAACCAGGAGCATGCCGGAGAAGAAGATCGACGAATAACCGCCTACCGAGATCCCCAGCAGAATCGCCAGTACAAACGGCCGAACGCTCGTGCCGCCAAACAGCGTCACCACGAGCAGCGTCAGAACTACCGTGAGGGTGGTGTTGAGCGATCGTGTCAGGGTCTGCAGGATGCTGTGATTGACGATCTCGCCAAACGGTTCACCCGCGCGACGCACCAGGTTCTCACGCACTCGATCGAACACAACGATCGAGTCGTGCACTGAAAAACCGATGACGGTCAACACCGCGACGATGAAGGTCGACTCCAGCTCTATGCCGAAGATTCGGCCGAGAATGGAGAACAATCCCAGCACCGCGAAGGCGTCGTGCAACAGCCCGGCGATGGCCGCGGAGCCGTAGCTCCATGGGTCCGCCGATGCGCGGAACGCCCACCACAAGTAGAGCAGAATGAACGCCGAAGCCGCGCCTACCGCCACAATGGCGTCGCGCACGATCTCGACGGCAATCAGCGGCGAGACCTGATCGAGGTTGAGGACCTGGAGTGGGCCAAACTCCTGGGTGAGCGTCGCCTCGAGTTGTTGCTGCTCGGAGAGCCCGACCGACCCGTCGGATGATTGCACGGCCTGGACGAGCGGTCTGGTGCGGACCACGAAGTCGTTCGTACCAGGCGTGTGCTGGACCACCGCTTCGGCGTGGCCTGACCGACTGAATGCGTCCCGCAGCGCATCCTCCTGGACCGGGTGCTCGAAGCTGAGGGTCATCACCGTTCCGCCGGTGAAATCGATACCGGGCCGCAAACCGCCCGGCAGCACGAGCGAAATCAGCCCGGGCACAATGATCAGTGCCGAGACGAAATAGAACAGCGCCCGCTGGCGTACGAAATCGAACATGGAGGTTAGGTAGCTCCCGCCACGCACTCAGGCAGTAGGTGGCTGCCCTTCGTCGGCTGGCCTCGACCGCCTGCCTGCCATCCGTAGAGCCGTGATTTCCGCCTCGGCGTTCGTGATCCGCCGTGGATCTCCACTCCGCCTGGCGGCGGCCAGATGTCGGCGAATGTATCGCGCCAGACCGCGAGACGTGCGTCCACGGGATGCCTGGGCCATGCCTGCATCTATCAGTTCAGGCTTTTCGCTATTGCTTCGCATGTCGTTCAATTCCTGTCATTACGTCGGTTCTGCACGCGCGTCATGGACGCATGGATAGACGAGTGAGAGTGAGCATCGCGTGCGGATTGCACGTGACTGGCGTTGGACCCCGCTCGAGACGTCCTCGGAGTTGGGGCGCTCAGTCGGGTGGCGGAAGCCCGATCGTGCCGGTGGAAGGCCAGGCGACACTTACGACAATGTAGTTTGGCTGTCTGTTTACGCCCATGATCGTGCCCGGCCCTTCACCTGAGTGACCAAAATTATCGCACGCCACCGCTAAATACGTTCTCAATGAAGGGTCGTTTTCGCTCAAAATCCAGTCAACGCCCAATACGATCGGGAGATTGGTTTCAGACGAAGGCCGCTGCTCGCGTTGGGCGCTTGTGTGCTGGCGCCAGTCAATACGAAGCGATCTTCGTCCACGGCGAGCTGACCCTGGAGCCATTCGGTGCTCGGTGTCGCGCCGATAAAGACGAACAGTCCGCCCACTGCGAGGGTTGAGGTCGTGCCATCGGCGTTGGGCGCGGAGCACGTCAGGTGGTATCACTTGACTCAAGCCTGAGACGGCCGAACCCCGCCGGGCTGACGCCGCTCCGCTGCCGAATCTACTCCGAACGCACCGTCGGAGTAAACGTGGGCTGCGGCGCCCGACTGTGGCTCGGCTCAGGGCAATGCACCCGAACGACGCCAAAACGCTGCGCTGTCCAGCCTGCATTCGGGCAAGCCCGTCGTGGATTAACCCGCTGCGTTTTGGCTTGTGAGTCCTGCCGGGGCCTCCTTCGAGAGCATCGGCAAAACCTGCTCGCCGTAGAACCTGACGACTCTGTCCTGGTCGGGCTGGGGGGAGTGCACGAAAATGTGCGTAACGCCCCTGTCTATCAGGTTCTGAAGCGACTGAGCGTGGGCGTGCGGATCCTCGCTGATCAGCCAGCCGCTGTGGGCCTGTTCCAGGGGAACGTCTTGCTCGGCTCGGCGTTGGATGTGGCGCGGGTCGGGATCGGATGCGTACCTCACCCCCTTCGCCAAGAATCGATAGAGCGGTGCCCAGCGCTCGGCTTCCTTCCGATCACCGACCACCACAAAATGCCCGACCACAACAGGCATTGATTCTGGTTGCTTGCCTGCGGCGCGCGCACCTTCCTCAAAAGTGTGCCGTAGTTGTGGCTGACTTGCCGGCTCACTGAAAGAGACCAGGCCATCGCCGATCTTGCCCGCCAGCGCCATGCTTTTGGGTCCGACGGCAGAGACATAGATCGGCACAGGCGGGTCGGGCACGTCGTAGAGACGGGCCTGCTCCACCGGATAGTAGCGACCCTCATTGCTGACCCATTCGCCCGTCCAGAGCCGGCGTATCAGCGTCACCGCCTCTTCCATTCGTGCCGCGCGTTCCTCGTAGTCCCCCCAGCCGCCACCGCCTGGAATCTCGTTTACCGCCTCGCCAGTTCCTACGCCTAGAAACACCCGCCCCGGATACAACAGACCCAGCGACGCAAACGCCTGCGCCACGATTTGTGGACGATAGCGATACGACGGGCAGGTCACGCCGGTGCCCAACACGAGCCGCTTCGTGCGCTGTCCCAACGCGGCGAGCGTCACCCACGCCAGGCTGCAGTGGCCTTGATTGTCTTGCCAGGGCTCAAAGTGATCGTCAGCTCAGACGGCGCCAAATCCAGCTTGCTCGGCCTGCACCCCGAGCTCCACCAACTGGGTGATAGGAAATTGCTCGTGCGAAAGCTCCAGGCCGATTACCGCCGGGAGACGCTGCGACGACGGTTCGGGGTGTCCATTCGTCCGTTGCTGTGTCATCAAGGCTCAGCATCAAAGCGTGGTCAAGTCTGAACCTTGGCCGGAGACCAGCGCCAACCGGCGATTTCCTGGCTGCACGAGAGCGCATTTCCGGCCCGAGCGGCCGATCATGATGACCCGAATCAACCGGTTCACGCTCAAGGCGGCAGAGGATGCACGGATTGAAGCACTGCACGGCGACAGCCTGAATACGCCTTGCGGCACGCTGGCGTTTGCCTCTGGTCTCAATGTGCAACGGGACACTACGAGCGGAAGTTTTCGTCTGCGCAACCCGCACGGTGATATCAACATCGCCGTCTGGGAGGGCAATCTGGCCGACTGCTTTCATGCTGTCGGCCATGGTGCGCCGCGACGACGGCGCCAGCCTGGCCAGGTAGACGGCGACGGGATGGCGAGCTCGTGCGCCGGCGGGTCGTCGTCAGCCTCGGAAAAGTCGTCGGCGAGGGGAATCGCGGTGGATCCGTCGCAAGCACGTCATAGCATGCGGAAACCACTCTTTTCATAACCTATCTACGCCATGTCAGGGTCAGCACAGCGGTTGTCCCGCTAGCACAAGCACGCATAGTACCCACGCATACAACCCCCGTATGACGAATGGAACTTTTACATTACGGATTGACATCCAACGATCTGGGATCTATTCTCGTCATAGTGGCGAACAAGGACAGGGACGCGGCCGTCGGCCTGACTCAGAGCGTCGAACGCGCCCTCGGTTTGCTCACCTGCTTCAGCGACGCTCACCCGCGCCAGCGTGTCTCTGACCTCGCCCGCCAACTCGAGCTCTCTCAGAGCACCGTCTCACGTTTGCTCGCCACCATGGAGTCGCTCGGCTTCGTCGAGCGCGACCGGCTCACCGGTCAGTACGGGCTCGGACTCGAATTGGTGACGCTGGCTGGCATCGCTCTCAACCAGCTTGAAGTGCGTCGCCAGGCCGTCGAAGAGCTATCCGCGGTCGCCGCCGACCTGGGCCTGGCAGCCAATCTGGCGGTCCTGCGCAACGACGAGCTCTTCTATCTGGCCACTGCCGAAGGACCGCAAGCGCCCAAGCTCTTCACCATGATCGGCAAACGCGCGCCGCTGCATGCCACTGGTATGGGCAAGGCCTTTCTGGCGCATTTTCAGCCTGAAAACCGAGAGGCCATTCTGGCGCGTCTGGCTTATCCCCGTTTTACTCGCTTTACCGCCGGCACCGCCGACGAGCTGCGGCCGATGCTCGAGACAGCCCGCGCGCAGGGGTACGCCACCGAACGCGAGGAGCTGGCCTTCGGTCGCGCGTGCGTTGCGGCGGTCATCCGCGATGCCTCAGGCTCAGTGGTCGCGGCTACCAGCATCTCGGGACCGTTGAGCGTCATGAATCTCGACCAACGCGAAGAGAAGCTCGCAGCACGTGTGATCGAAATGGCTGACAACGTTTCGCATCGGCTCGGCATGGTCACCGTGCCGCTTTCCGCCGCTCTCGACGGGCGGGTCCTGGCGTACTCGACGCGCTAAAGCAACTTCGGGGATGGGCACGATGGACAGCAACACTCCGCAATCTGGACTCAACGACCGGCGTTTCAGCCGCCGAGTCGCCCTGCGATTGGGTGGACTGGTCGTCAGCCTTGGACTGGCCTCGGCTTGCGCGCCCGGCTTGCAGGCCCCATCGCCAACCGTGGCACCGGCAGCCGGAGCCGCACCCGCCGGCGCAACCAAGCCGACCGCGGGCGGCGCCACGCAGCTCAACAACGGCCAACCCGCCACGCTGCGCCTAGCTTCGTGGCAGTGGGATGACCCGGCCTACAAACCGTTCTGGGACCAGACGACCGCGGCCTTCAGCCAAAAGTATCCGAACATCAAGTTCGACAAGTATTCATTCCCGATCGATCAGCTGTTCGACAAGCTGAATACCGATTTCGCAGCCGGCAGCCCGCCCGACGTCGTGGAGCTGACCGGATTCAACATCTTCGACTACGCGTCGAAGGACGTGCTGGAACCGCTCGACAGCTACTGGGCGGGCACTGACATCCCGACCACCGTTAAGGACCAGACGACCTATCCGGTGTGGCAGGGCAAGCAATATGCACTCAACCTGTCCGCGCGAACGCTCCAGCTGTACGTCAACACAGCGTTGTTCGATGCCAAGAACGTGCCGCTACCGACAACGCTCGACGAATTTTCCGCAGCCGCCAAAGCGCTCACCGACCCAACCCAAGATCAGTTCGGTCTGGTGCTCGTGAATGTCGCCCACAGCCGGCTGTACGAGTCGATCCTTCTGCTCACCGCGGGTGCCGGCGGCCACTTCTCCAAGGGCGGCAAGCCGGCCATCAATTCATCCGAGGTCGTCGGCGCGGTCGACTACTTCAAGAGCCTGTTCGACGCGGGGGTCATGCCCAAGGGCGTCAAAGATGCGAACGGCCAGTACGCGTATTTCAACACCGGCAAGGCGGCGATGTCGATTGACGGTGCGTGGTACATCGCGGTTCTCAAAGGCCAGGGCCCGGACGTGCTCAAGACGACCAAAATCCTGAGCATCCCCACCCAGACACATGCCAGCACGGGCGGCGTGAACAACGTCATTGGAATTGCCAAAGCCTCGAAATACAAGGACGCCGCCGCAGAGTATCTGCGCTTCATCACCGATCCCAAATGGGCGCAGCTGTGGACCGCCAGCAGCCAGACGATTTCGGCCAAAGCCGGCGCCGTGACGCCGGAGTTTCTGGCGCAAAACCCGCTGTTCGACATCTTCAACAAGGACATCAGCAAAGCAGTCCAGCTTCCCCCGCCAGGACTGGAGACGTCCTACAACGCCGTCCAGAAGATCATCAACGACAACGTCGTGTCGGTCCTGTATGACAACAAGCCGACAAAAGAGGCGATGGATCAGGCGCAGAAGCAAGTGGAAGCACTCGTCGCCAAGGCGTAGTCCGGTCCAACCGCCTCGAGCGCTCAAGCGTCATGTCGCACTCATCGCTGTCAGCCCAGACGTCGCTCCCCGTAGTCGCTGTGCGCAGGCGGCCCCGACACCTGCGCCGGCAGCTAGAGCCCTACATCTACCTCTTGCCCACCGCGGTCGTTGTGGCGGCAGTGGTGGTCTACCCGCTCATCTATACCGTCGGGCTGAGCCTGTTCGACGTTAACCTGCTCCAGCTGGCGAGGGCGCGCTTCGTCGGTCTCGGCAACTACGCCGACATGCTCGGCGACGGCACGTTCTGGCACTCGCTTGGTGTGACCGCCGCCTACACCTTCGCCACTGTCGCGGTCAGTCTGGGACTTGGACTCGGCACCGCATTGCTGCTGAATCGTGAGTACCGCTTCCGCACCCTCGCGCGCGCCGTCATCATCCTACCCTGGGCGACGCCCTGGCTGGTGGCTTGCCTGATCTGGTACGTGTTGCTGAACCCACAGTTCGGACTGGTCAACTCGCTGCTCCGGATCGTCGGCGTCGTACACTCCGGATCGCCATTGCTGTATCAGAGCTCGACCGCGCTGTCGGCGGTTGTCGTCGTCACCGCCTGGCGGCTGTTCCCAATGGCCACGCTGCTCCTTCTGGCCGGCTTGCAGGCCATCCCGCGCGACCAGTACGAGGCCGCTAGCGTCGACGGCGCCGATACCTGGAAGCAGTTCCGACACATTACCCTGCCCAACCTGTCGACGGTCGGCGTGGTAGTCGCGGTACTGCTTACGATCTGGTCGTTCAAGCTCTTCACCGTTATTTACGTGCTGACCGCCGGCGGTCCGGCGGGCGCGACGGAAACGCTGGCGATCCTCAGCTACGAGCAAGGATTCAAGTACTACAACCTGGGCACCGGCTCCACCATTGCGGTGTTGATGGTGATCGTCAGCGCGATACTCGTGGCGGCGTATTTTTCACTGCTCCGCCGCGAGGCGACCTAGCTCCACATGGGCGCCACCGTCTCGATCTCCACTCGCAAAACCGCGACGACCGGTGCATCAACCAGGTCGCTCAATCGGATTGGCCTCGGCGTGCTCACCCTGGTTACCGCGATCGCGGTGGGCTACCCGGTGTACTGGATGGTCATCGCCTCGCTACAGCCGTCTGGCACCGCTCAAATCGACCAGGCCTGGCTGTTTCCGGCGCATCCGAGTTTGCAAGCCTATGTCGAAGTGTTCACGCAGCGGCAGATGGCGATGTGGATTGCCAACACGCTGCTCGTCACCGGCGTTTCGACAGTGCTGGCGATGGGTGTGGCTCTCCTGGGTGCGTATGCCATCGCCCGATTTCGCTTTCCCGGACGCAACAGCGTCCTGTTCTTTCTGCTGCTCACGCAGCTGGTGCCAGCCTCGTCGCTGATCATTCCGCTGTTTCTCACGTTCCGCGGCTATGGCTTGTACGACAGCCTGCCGGCGATCGCCGTCGCCTACGTATCCTTCACCGTGCCCGAGGCGTTGTGGGTTCTGTGGGGATACCTGCAGAACCTCAGCGAAGATTTCGAAAACGCGGCAATGGTGGACGGCTGCACTCGATTTGGGGCGTTCTGGAGAATCACCTTGCCACTGACCTTACCGGGGGTGGCGGCCGCGGCGCTATTCTGTTTCCTCGAAGGTTGGAACCAGTACCTGCTCGCGTACGTGCTGACCAGCTCGTCTGCCAACTGGGTAGTCTCGCTTGGGTTGTTCTCCTTCGTCGGCGAGTACATCACCAACGTCGAGCAGATGATGGCCGCGTCGGTGGTGGCCTCGATTCCATCGGTATTGTTGTTTGTCATTCTGCAGCGCTACCTGAAGGGTGGCCTGACCGTCGGTGGACTAACCGGATGAGCCGACCACGTTCGCGGATCGCGTCGGTGCAGGCATATGTCCTGGTCGGCGATAAGGATTACGTCGGTGGCGCCGGCCTCGAGTCGATTGCGACAACCGTGGACGTGGGCGATGCGCCCGCGCAGTCCCCTGGGTCCAGGCGAGCACTAGCCGATGTCGGCGACCTGCACATCTGCGCTTACCCACCCCAAGCCCAGACGTGCCTGGTCAAGATCACCGCCGAAGACGGGACCATCGGCTGGGGTGAAGGCCACGCGCCGCTTGGTCCACGTGCCACGCAGGCGGTGGTCGAGGACGTGCTCGCGCCGCTACTAATCGGGCGGGACGCGCTGGCTATCGAGCGTCACTGGGAACGGATGTATGGCAGCATGCGACTCCGCGGGCATAACACCGGCTATCAGCTTGAAGCCATCTCCGCGGTCGACATCGCGCTGTGGGATCTGGCTGGCAAGTTGCTCGACGTGCCGGTTTATCAACTGCTCGGAGGACCGTTCCACACCGACTTGCCGACGTACGCGTCAGGCGTGCCAGGCAACACCGCCGACGAGCGAGTCACCGCGGCGCTGCAGTTCGTCGCCGACGGCTATACCGCCGTGAAAGCCTCTATTGGCCGCGGAGACGTCGACACGGATCTAGCCGGCGTGGCGGCGATTGCCGAAGCCATCCGCGGCAAGGCTGATCTCCTGGTCGATGCGCACGGTGCGTACACGGCCGACAACGCGCTGTACGTTGGACTGCGTCTGCAACAGCTCGGGGTGTACTGGCTGGAGGATCCCCTGCCGCCGGAGGATGTCGATGGCTACGTGCATCTGGCCGCGTCACTGGACATGGCCGTAGCCGCCGGTGAAACCGAATGCACGCGCTGGCAATTCGAGGAACGCCTCAGTCGGCGCGCGGTGGACGTGATTCTGCCGGATATCTGTCGCGCTGGGGGAATCAGCGAGGGGCGCCGCATCGCTACTGTGGCCAGTCTGCACAACACGCGCTGGGCGGCGCACGTGAGCATGGGAAGCTCGGTCCACGTGGCCGCCGCGGCACACCTTGCCGCCGCCAGCGCCAATTTTTTGATCTTCGAATTCTCCAGTACGCCCAACCCGATCGGCGACGGGCTGCTGACGGCCCGGCTGCGGCCTGAACACGGCGTATTGCACGTGCCCGACGGCCCGGGCCTGGGGATCACCTTCGACGAAGCTCGCCTACATGCACACATCGGCGGCGATCGGCTGTCACCGGCCACGTCTTTCACGACCTGAGAATTGAGAAAGCAAACCCCGATGAACGATGTCTCTGTCAACGGCGCTGCCAGATCACGCTTCCGCGGCGTCTACGCCATTCCGCCAACCCCATTTGACGATGCGGGCAATGTCGACGAGGCGTCACTGCGGCGCTGCGTCGATTTCTGCGTCGAAGCTGGCGCGCACGGCATCGTGGCACCCGTCAATGCGAGCGAAAGCATCGCGCTTACCGACGCGGAGCGCTTGCGGGTGACCGATGTGCTCGTCGAACAGGCGGCCGAGAGAGTCCCGGTCGTGGTCGGTGTGTCGGGCGTCAGCGGCGCGACCTCGGTGCTCTACACGCGACGGGCGGTGCAGGCGGGAGCGGCGGCCGTCATCGCCATGCCGCCGTACGTGAAGCACGCGCCAGCAGATGAGATCTACGACTTCTACGTCGAGGTGGCGCGCGCGGCGGACCCGCTGCCGGTCTGGATTCAGGACTACGTGGGCCCCGTCGGCACACCAATGGCGCCGACGCTGCTAGCGCGCATGCTCAAAGAGATCGCCGGCGTTGACTACCTCAAGGAAGAAACCGCGTTCGCCCCGCAGGTGATGACCAGAGTGCGCGAGCTGGCGGGCGTGAGCCTGAAAGGCACGATGGGCGGTATGGCCGGTCGATACCTGCTGGAGGAGTACCGCCGCGGAGCGGTTGGCACGATGCCTGCCTGCGAAGTGGCCGACGCGCATGTGCTTGTGTGGAACGCACTGGAGCGCGGCGACGACGACGACGCGCGTCGCCTGCACACCCAGCTGCTGCCGCTGCTGAACTACGAGGCAATGTACTCGTTTACCGTCTACAAAGAGGTGTTGTTGCGGCGCGGGGTGATTGCCTCGGCGCGCACCCGCATGCCCGGAGCCGGGCGACTTGACGCGGAAAATCTGCGCGAGCTGGACCTGCTGTTGCGTGACCTCGCCCCGCTGCTAACGGCCGGCCGGAGTTCGCCGGCGCCCGCGTGATCGACCGGCTGAGCGCGGCCACCATGCTCTGCCCGCTAAAAGTGTGGGGGTTCGGCGAGAGCATCGTTATGCACGCGCTGCTGGGCGCCGATGGTGACGCACGGACATACGCGGTCGATCTGCTGCGGCGCTGGGCGAAGGCCGGCGCACCCTTGTCGGACGATCCACTGGCGCATGTCGCACCGGGCGTGCCATTGCTGGAGTTGTTTGTGCAAATAGGTGAAGACCGTCTGCTGGACCGCGCCCTCGAATTGGGCAGCGTGCTCGAGGCGACGGTGACCGGCACCCATGGCGCGCGGTTGCATCGTCCCGACCTGCGCGGCTGGGAACACGAAGTGTGGGTGGATTGGATGCACCTGGATGGTCCCTTTCTGGCCCAGCTGGCGCTGGTCACGGGCGAGGAGCACTGGCGGACCTGGCGGCCAGTCTGCTGCTCTCACACGCGCGTGTCCTCCAGGACGACCGCAACGGGCTGTTCTCGCATGGCTTCGACGATGCGAGCGACCAGCCCAACGGTATCTTCTGGGGCCGCGCCCGGGGCTGGGCCCTGCTCGGCCTGGGCGACACGCTCCAGGCGCTGCCGGGCAACCACCCGGCGCGACTGGAGATCGCTCAGCGAGGCCGAGCGCTTGCAGCCGGCTTACGATCCACCGAGGCCGAGCCGGGCTGCTGGCACACCGTGGTCGACGCCCCGTGGACGTATGTCGAGCACTACGCGCAGCGCGGCCGCGGCGTGTTTCCCTGGGCCAGGGCGCGGCACTCCTGGCTCTGCAGCGCACCGCTGGCAGGGAGTACGCATGAGCATCGACAAGGTCGCGCGCGTAGAAACGTATGTCCTGAAGGCGGCTCCGTTGCAGACGTACTGGGGTAATGCCTCGTGGG
>WNFC01008273.1_pt1 | contig 11463 bp, 8 predicted proteins | sample 5400541 | NCBI WGS metagenome assembly WNFC01 (sample SAMN13153342, study PRJNA577476) | soil metagenome | isolation source: 120 cm saprolite under Douglas fir tree site 2 hole 2 replicate 1 | place: USA:California | collected 2015-04-18
AAGCTTTGCGTGCGGTGGTATCACCGTGATGCTGCCGGCGGCCTGAAGACGTTCGCGCGCCCCTGAAACCACAAGCATGGTCGGCTCCGTGGCGGGTAAGAGAAAGATCGGGCGCTGGCAGCAACCTTCGATTTGGCTAATTATGCTATCGACAAATCGTTCGAGTTCCACCAGTGGATCCGGATACTTGAAACTGGCATAAGCGAACCGTGAGCGAGCGGCCTTGCACCACACCCACCGGTTCGCAGAGCCGACTGTAACTTCGTGACCGGCCTTCGCCAGCGAGCGAACACATGCAACAGCGGCATTGGTCTCGCCATCCAGAAGAAGAATTTTCATTCACCCTCGCTGTCAACAAGATCAGCCAAAAAACCTCCGCGCCCATGTCTCGGCAATCAACGCGCGGGAGATTTCGGAGGCAGCGATGTGATTGCCGTGGCGAAACCGCTCGTAATGCGCGAGAAATGCCATTTCGTTCAGGTACCCGAGTTGACTGAGGATGCTCTTCTGGAACCGCGCACGGATCAGGTCGGCAAATTCACGCTTTAGCCAGCTCTCTTCCGGAGTGATGAACCCCTGTTTTTCTCGCCGCCAGCGGATGGCGGCCGGCAATTCCGGCAGGTTTTCTCGCAGGATATGCTTCGTCCAGCCATTGCGAATCTTGAGTTCCGCGGGAAGGTTCACGAGAAAATTCACCAAACGATGGTCTAGGAAGGGGAGCCGTATCTCCAGCGAGTAATTCATCGAATTACGGTCTTCATACCTCGCCAGCGCAGGAACCGAGTAGTGGTCAATATCGGAAATCTGGCGCGAACGCATCTCCGCGCAGTTCCAGATCGGTTCGGGCACATGCTTTCGGATAAAAACCGGTCTCCCACGCCAGTCAGAGCGCTTGATATATCGTTTTGCTTCCCCGACACTAAACTGCGTTACTACGGTGCGTCGCAACAGGCTCTGCGCGATTTCGGATAACGCATGCGCGTATTGGTGAGACTTGATGAGCGTTCGAATGTAAAAGAAGAAGAATTTCAAGTACCCCAGGAGAACCTCGTCCCCACCTTGGCCGCTGAGCAGGACGGTTGCGTCCGTCACCTGCCGGACGGTGCGGAACAACTTGTTTTGTGCGAGAACACTGAGTCCTCCAAAGGGTTCGTCGTGCTGTTTAATGGTGGCTTCAAGATCCTCGAGCACATCGTCAGGAGTGAAGACGATCTTAACGTTTGGCAGGCCTGTGGCCGCCAGAGCATCAATGAACTTTTCTTCACTGTACTGCTGCCAGTGGGAAATGATCGAGTACGTCTCGATATTGCCGTTGGTCAGTTCCTGGCACGCGACTGCGATAGTCGATGAATCGAGACCACCACTCAGGAGAACGCCGACTTTGACGTCGCTGCGCAGCCGTATGCGGATGCTGTCCAGCAGCAACTCTCGGAAGACTTCACCCACAGCTTTGGGAGCCACCGCCGAATCATCGTAATCCCAGTACTGTTCCTCACGACGCTGCCCGGTTTGGAGGCAGACGGTTAGATTTGTTTTTGGCGGCAGCTTGGTTATTCCGCGGAAAAACGTATGCTGGTTGTGGTCCACGAGTCCCTGGAGCAGGAACGCTGACATCACCTCGGCATTCGGTTCCAGACGGGGTAGGAGCGGCAGCAATTGCTTGATTTCGCTCGCGAAGTAAAGGCGGTGGTCAGTCGAGAGCAGGTATAGAGGTTTTATGGAAAACCGGTCCCGGCTCAGCACCACCCGTTTTCTGGGCACATCCGCAATGGCGAAGGCCCACATCCCATTCAGCTTGTCGAATCCAGATTCGCCGTACTCACTGTATACGTGAAGGATAACCTCGGTGTCTGTGCCGGTCACGAACTTGTGTCCCTTGGCCTCAAGTTCGCGTCGCAGCTCAACGTAATTGAAGATTTCTCCGTTAAAGATGATCCAATGCCCGCACCCATCTCCCATCGGCTGGCGTCCCGCAGCCGACAGGTCGAGGATAGAAAGACGGCGGTGCCCGAGGAACAAGTCGTACCGATTTTCTTCAGCATATCCAGGATTAGCCAAATTGAGTACCAGGCAGTCCCCATCATCGGGGCCACGATAACGGACAAGGTTCGTGAGCGCAGAGAAGCGCTCACACTCCACGCCATCAAAGAATCCCGCGGTGGCCACTGCTCCAAAGATTCCGCACATCAGGAAAGCTGCCTCTCTTTGGTTTCATGCTGACCGGCGACGCCATCAACCGGAACATTTGCCCGCACTTTGAAGTGTTTGGCATACGTCCCCGCGGCGCGCTTTTTGAACAGGTGAAGAATCGCCCCTTCGACCTGTGCGACCACTTGCTTCAAAGGCTGAGTTGCGTCGACAACTAAGACTGACCGTCGTCCTGCGATAGTCGCGCAGTAGCCTAATCTCTGGCGGATTGTTTCTGCTAAGTCGAACTCAGGCTTGCGCGCCCGCAACACTTCCGGTGGAGCGTCCAGAAGTACCCAGAGGTCAGGCTCAGCCACGACGGCATCGAGCATGCGCACAACCCAGCCTGGCCCACCGTATCGGTATCGTGCCGGATCGATCAGGAGATCGTGGAAATAGCGGTCATAAAGCTGCACTACAGTGCCATTCCGGGAGGCGAGAAACGTTCCTACCCAGTACTCGGCACACCAAATGATCGCCCGTAGTGTGGAGCCGAAAGCTGAATGGGGAGCAATGCTGTGCGGGTGAACGTAGGGCCCAACCTCTTGTGGTGCCCGATCATAGAAGATTTTTGGACGAAAATTCCGACGCTCAACGTCGTATTCAAGCGACCGCAAGGCTTTTTCAACTTCCGCCAGTACTGTTGACTTACCCGCACCATCTACACCTACAAAAGCAACAGTGATCACCTTTGCTGGCGCGAGCAGATTACGGATGCGCCGCCAGTGATGTACGCACAGTCCCGAAAGACAGGAGACAGGGTAGCGAACCAGGTTTCGCAGGAGCAGACGCCAACGAACCGATTGCAGCGACCTGACAGCGCCGTTGTAGTCCATTGCAGCAATGCGCGAGACCAACTGCGCAGCTATTTTCTTACCTGCCCGGGGCGATAGCCGCGCAATCACTTGCTCCCGCCCTGTGCCGAAGACGGCGCTGATTTCGCCTCGGTACTGTTCTTTGATTCGTCCCGTTGCGATGTAGCTGTGAAACAGGGTGATTACGGCTTTGTCGACTTCGTCCGGAATGGGCAACTGCCTCCAGCGCGACCAGTTGGGATTTCTGGCCAACACGTGGTCCACTTCAAGATAGGGTTGTCCTTGCCATGAAAGTGAAGAAATGAAATCCAGTTGAACGTCATCCGCGCGCAGACTAACCCCACACGCCTCAGGGACCAAATGTGTCACGGAGACGTCCGAACCGTCGTAGACAGCTTGAACGGCGGATAACAAATCATTCGGATGAATCAGAATATCGACGTCTCGCCCGAGCAGGGCGGCTGGAAAACCTTCGTATCTCCGCAAAACGCACCAGCGGACGGAGGCGCTGTCAAGGGTCGAGAAGAGCCGGTCCAGGAAGCGCGACAGCGTGCTTGTTCCAGTGCACGCTCTTCCGCCTCTATCAGCCTCGGAGAATGCGCTCTGATTCTGCGGAACGGCAGCCAAATGATCGTCCAGTTTGGTTATGTCCACTGCAACCGGCGAGGCCGACAGGGATCCGGGGATGCCATCCGTCTGGTTGCTTGGAATGCGGCTGACTCGGCACTGTCTTGCGTCTGGCTACGTTCGAAATTTTTGCTTATGCCAACTTCGATCGATATTTCGGATCAACAGCGTTGATCTAAACGGTCGCAGACGCTCCTCGTGCCCTGCTAATAGAAAACCCGATCTGGGCAAAAGGACTGCGCGTTGCCGCCGCAAGTACCTTGGCCACGGCGTTGACGGTATCCCTCATGTCCTGTTCTGACAATGTAGGATGGACCAAGAACATCAGGCTCGTTTCGCCCAGTTCACGAGCGATTGCTAGGCGTTCGCGCGGCCGCATCTCCCGGGGAAACGCCTTCTCTAGGTAGATTTCACTGCAGGCCCCACTTGAACACGGGACGCCCTCGCCGCAAATCGCTGACACGGTCCTCTCTCGATCCCAGCCCTCGTGCAGCATCTCCGGCCTAAGGAAAACGTAATATTTATAGTATGAGTGGCCGATCCCGGATGGCGGCACGGTCACTCGAAGAGCAGGTATTTCGGAGAAGTGCTTGGTCAGTAGAGCCGCATTCCTGCGGCGAAGCGCGCCTTGGGTATGGATCTTGCGGAGCACCACACGTCCGATTGCAGACTGCAATTCTGTCATGCGCCAGTTCGTGCCAAAGGATTCGTGCAGCCACCGGAACGTCGCGCCATTGTGAGTCTGGTGCGCTGCCTCGTAACTCTTGCCATGATCCTTGAAGCTCCATGCGGCATGGCACAACTCGTCGTTGTCGGTGACGAGCATGCCTCCTTCGCCTCCGGTAGATATGATCTTGTCCTGGCAGAATGAAAACGCTGCAACGTCGCCCATCGAACCCACAACGCGCCCCTTATAAGTGGCGCCGTGCGCCTGTGCGCAATCCTCGATCACGCGAACATTATGTTCTCTAGCAACCGCAAGGATGGGATCCATATCGCATGGCCAGCCGGCGAGATGAACCGCAATGATTGCCCTCGTCCTAGGCGACAGCGCTGGACGAATCGTATCGACGCTCATGGTCTGGCTGACACGATCGACATCGACAATTATGGGTGTTGCGCCTACCATGACCGCACAACTGGCGGAAGCGATGAACGTGCGGCTCGGGACGATGACCTCATCCCCCGGACCGATTTTCAGGACGCGCAGGGCCAGTTCCAGTGCGACGGTGCCGTTTGCAACTGCAACCGCATGCTTCCGAGCTGTGAATGACCCGAACTCTCGCTCGAACTGAGCGCCTTCGGTCCCGGTCCAATAATTGATCTTTCCTGATCGGAGCACCGCAAGCGCGGCAGCGATTTCGTCTTCGCCAAGACACGGCCACGGCGCAAAGGGCTGGCTCCGAACCGGCGTCCCGCCGTCGATCGCGAGTGTCGAGCCGGAAACAGCAATGTGCGGTGCCAATTCGGCCGGCGGGCTTGCAGGGATGTTGGGTGGTGGTGTGATGATTGCTCTCAGAGTGGCAAGGATGATTTGACAATCGGTGAGCAACGAATGGTTGTGAACGTATTCGAGTGCCAGCTTAATCTTCTCTGGTCGCACCCGTTCTTCGTGCGCACGATGAGGGTCGGCGCTTCCTCGTAGAAGTTCCTCTTCCCAACGAAACTTCACCGAGGCCCAGTCTGTGATTCCGGGCTTTACTAGCAGCAGTTCCCGCTCACGCTCATTGTGTAGAAGCACCTCTTGCAAAGGTAGTGGCCGGGGACCTACCAGGCTCATTTCGCCCTTGATCACGTTCAACAACTGCGGGAACTCGTCTAGCTTGTAGCGGCGCAAGAAACGTCCGGCACGCGTGATTCTGGGGTCATCAGCGGCGGTATCAGTGCCGCCGAGCTTTTCCGCTTCCGCCCCCATGGTGCGAAACTTGTAAATTCGAAACGGCTTTCCAAATCTCCCTCCCCGCAGGCCGCGATATAACACAGGCCCGGGCGAGTCGAACTTGATCCAAATTGCTAACAGCAGGAGGACTGGGGAGATGACAATCAGGGCGGGTAGGGACAGCAGGAAATCAAAAATGCGTTTTCCTGCTTCGTGCCCGAAGCAGCGCCCAGCCGGTGCGGACGCGAATTGGTCGAAATGAACGTTTCTAAATTTAGAGGATGAGCTCATTTTGCGGCTCGTGATTGCTGGGCGGGAAGTGCACTTCTCGTATCATGCGCCACCACCAACGCCCCGCTCAAGCGAGAGCACTGGGTTGCCCGCGCATTTCGCCACGGCATCGCTGGTCATTGTGGGGAAGAATGCCGTGGAAGCTCTATGCTGAGATACGCGATCAACGGGTCATGCTCCCATCCGCATCTGGGCAGCGGGGGTCGGCGCATGGATCAATCGATCCTCTCGCAAAAGCCGCCGCAGTACATACGAACTGGGATTGTACTCGGGCACAATCTCTTTGAATCGCAAGATCAGATGCGGTATGTCGCGCGCGGCACAGATGTACCGCAGGCTCTCAATATGTCCTCTCATCTCTTGGTCGCCGAACGATGGCCCAGTGAAGATCTTGACTCTCTCGTGTTGAGTGGGCAAAGTTGATTCTTCGAGCGTGTGTAACTCTTCGTGGAGTTTTTCGCCCGGACGGACTCCGGTGAACTCAATTCGAATATCCTCATCGGGGCGCAACCCCGAGAGCAGAATCAGATTTCTCGCCAGATCCACGATCTTCACCGGCTCGCCCATATCCAATGCGAAGACTTCCCCGCCCACTCCCATAGTGGAGGATTGCAAGACAAGCTGGGAAGCCTCGGGAATGGTCATGAAATAGCGCTTCATCTCCGGATGCGTAACCGTCACGGGCCCCCCCGCTGCGATTTGGCTTTTAAAAAGTGGAACCACGCTCCCATTACTTCCCAGGACGTTGCCGAAGCGCACAGACACGAAACGAGTCCGGCCGTTTTGGAGCGAGCTTACCGCCAGTTCCGCCAGCCTTTTGGATAGCCCCATGATGCTGGTGGGGCGAACTGCCTTGTCCGTCGAGATCATCACGAAATCCGTGAGCCCGTGCTCCGCCGCCGCCAGAGCCGTCACGTACGTGCCGAACAGGTTGTTCTCAAGTGCCTCGAAGATGTGAGCTTCCATCATCGGCACGTGCTTGTACGCGGCCGCGTGGTAAAGGATCGACGGTCGGTGACGCTCCAGGACTTCGGCCACGCGCTGGGGGTCCTGAATGCTTCCCACCTCAGGGTGGAAGGCCACGCCCGGAAACCGGCTCTTCATCTCCAGGTCGAGGTGGAAGAGAGCATTCTCCGAAATATCGAAACCGACAAGCGCCTGCGGGCGAAAACGCGCCATCTGTCGGCATAGCTCCGAACCTATGGATCCGCCCGCCCCGGTTACCACCGCAACCTTCCCTACGAGTTTTTCGGCAATCTCCCGCTCGTTCAGTCGCACCGGGCTGCGCCCAAGCAGGTCCTCTACCGCTACGTCCCGGATCTGCTTAGCCAAGCCGTTCCGTTTGATCATCTCCCCAAGGCTCGGCACCGTCTTGTACGAGACTCCGGCATCCAGGCATTGGCGTAGAATATGCGTCATCTGAGTACCGGAAGCCGAAGGGATGGCGATCAGGACCATCTCTATCCGACATTTGCTTACCACGTGCTTCAGGCTCCCCCTGTTGCCCAGAACTCTGGCACCGTGCACCACGAGGCCGACTTTCCGGGGATCGTCGTCCATGAATCCGATCACTTGGTAAGGTAGGCTCCGGTTGCGCCGAATCTCCGTGAGGAGGGATATACCGGCCTCGCCGACGCCATAGATGAGGGTGCGTTCCTTGTCGATTGAGGCGTGGAGTCCCCACGACTCAACTACCATCTTTGCCGCCAAGCGTACGCCGGCGGTCATCAGCGAGCAGAGCAACAAATCGAGGGCATAGATAGATCTGGGGAATCCGGGCGGTGCGATTGAGAAGATCGCCACGGCGCCTACGCAGGAACCAAATAGATTGCCGATGGCCAAGCGCGGAAGGTCGTGCATGGAGGCAAAACGCCACCAGCCGCTGTCCAGCCTTGCTATGCGGAACACGATGCTCTTCACCAAGATCCAGACCGGCAGGGCATAACCCAGGTGCGCCGTTTCACCAGGCGGGAGTGTCAGGTCGAATCGGAGGAGGAAAGCGCCGATTCCAGAAACCGCGAAGATTACCAGTTGCACCGCCCAGATCGTCGGCCGACCCATCCTATCAACCACATGCCTGGTCTTGTGCAGCTTAACCGCACCCTTGAGCAACAACTTGCGAAGGCCGATTGTGATCGCCAAGTTAAACCTCTTTGCAGGAACGAAAGAAAAGATCGCGTCCGAAGAAGCAGTTAACGGAGAGGTCTATCACAAGCACTAGAATTTATGCGGGAGGGGGCAACAAAACGGGGAGCTGACGCGTCGACTGCCCCTTCAAATAAATTGTTTTGCAACCCAGCACTTCGCTATTTTCGGCGTTGCTCAAGAACAATGAGGGGATCGCTTCCGGCAGAAACTCGTATCGCTCACAATCACGCCGCCACCCCCGCGTGCTCCAGAATTTCCTTAATGCTGACTTCCGCTACGCTGACGTTATTCAGCGGATCAACGCTCGCGTTGGAAAGCGGGATGACTCCCCATTCCGGCTCCCGACTGATTTTGACGGAATTCCCAGCATCGTCACGGAATCCTCCGGCCAGCGCAATCATCTCGACAAGCGTTTTTCGGCCCTCTAGCTGGTGCGTGCCAAGCGACTTGACTGCACCGACCACCGAGACCGGCTGACTACGAAATTCCACAGTGGTGACCACGATGTGGGGCTCCCGAACGTAAGTGCTCAGCCGCTTGTCCAGAACCTCTTCGAACTGTCGGATAGTTAGACCTGCCGCGCGTAGACGCCCAACCATTGGCAAGTTGACGCCACCTTCGGGATCGATGCGGAATTGCTTGTTCACAATTTCGTCGGCATCAATTCCTAAAAACAAGATCTGGTCGTTCGGTCCCAGAGTATAAGTCGAAGGGAGATGGATCGCCGGGGGTGAGTCCTGACCCGCCGTTCGCTCGGCAGCACCCAGCAGACCTGTGCCGATCACCACAATGAAAATTAGCTGCCACGGCAGCTTTGAACGGGTGCTCCACATCGGTTTCTTGTCTCCAGTCTGCTGCCTGATTCTTTTGTCCAATCTACTCAAGCCCGCGCGGACAAATTCCTGGACTTCGGAAAAACACTCGAGTTTTGAGTTGGAGGAATCCGGGCCAGACTAAGGGGGCGGATCCAATCACGGTCCACCTCGACCGAGACTCCTCGCTGCAGAAGCGTGACGCACACGCAGATTCGATCGCGCATTCCCACTTGAATAACAACCCCTTCCAACCCGCAAAGAGGCCCGCTTTCCAGTCGAACTCTTTGACCGACCGCTAGCGACGGCCACGGCATCGCAGGGAAGCCCGAACGAACGACGAACTGGACCGCAGCTATTTCGCCTTCATCAACTGGCACGGGTTTATGTCCTACGCTGACCATGTAGAGAAATCCAGGTGTCGTCATGAGAGTTTGGCGGCGATCGAGATCGAGCCGACAGAACAGATAACCTGGAAAAAGAGGAACGTCTACCGTCTTGTAACGGTCCGACAAACGCCGCCGGCTCTGATAGAGTGGCAAAAACTCTTCTATCCCTCTGTTGCGGAGGCCAGTGGCCACCCTTTTCTCAAAGTTCGACTTGACTCGGATTGCAAACCACGGCGGTCTGCAGAATTCCTGCGTTTCACCTGGTACCCGATTTGGCATGGACGTATCCACGGGCGGCAGCCAAACCTGTCGTGGCCGCTTTCTCGAGTAAGTATGAATCCGCGCGCGCTACCGCCCCTTCGCCTCCAAATCGGCTCTGCTATCAGAGGGCACCCCGATCGACCTGGCATTCCCAGTGGCCTTAAGACCCTCAGCGGTGTTGCTCGTCGGCGTTTTCTTCTTCGCCACCGCGCAGGACGGCACCTTCGTAGCGAACCGCAAAACCGCTGTGCACCGGATCGGCCGGATCTCTCTCGACGCGTACTACGCGCGCTTTGACGCGCACCCGAATGTGTGCTTTTCCTTCTTCAAGCGGCGGCAGCTCGAACTCCATGCGGACGGGAACCTCTGCAGTCGGACCGATCGCCGCATATATAAAGGCGCCGCTGTCACTCATATCTCGTGTAATGCCTTCGGACCTCTGTTGGATTCCACGCTCGTCCTGCCACACGAAAGTGGCGGTTGCGACAATTGCGTATCGAAATGCCTTTCGTTGCTCCACTAAGGCGCTCCTACCCGGAGTGTACGCCACGTAGCGGCTCTGAAAGACATTCGACATAGTGCACAATTACCGACGACCCGTCACACGCTACGCGTACTAGCATCGCCGAGCAAGAGAGCGAAAGTCATCGGGACGCGAAGCCCGGCGCCCCTGGGGAAGTTCGGACCGCTGTCTGCAGACCTTTCAGAGATGTTTGGCGAGGGAGAATTCTTACTCCCCGGCGCAGGTCGTTCGTCTTCAGCCATTACCCGCTTGACAGAGCTGGCGCAATGGCTTATCTCTTCGTTATGTCCGCAAGTACGCCGTCCGTTAACCAGAAAGCCGAGTCCCTCCATGGGCCGTTCTACTCAGGTGCCACGCATAGTTCTTGGTGACGCTACCCCTATGCAATGCGAACTGTTGGCGAATGTCCTAAAAAAGGACCACGAGTTTCACGTCCTTGCGACGGGCGCTGATTCCAAGCAGATCCTTCGCCACATCAACGAATTCGAACCCAACATCGCCGTCGTCAGCGTCGACTTGCAAGACGGCCCCCGCACTGGCTTGAGTGTCGTGGCTGAGGCTCATGCCAAATGTCGGCGCACGCAATGCGTCGTCCTGCTGGATCGATCGGATCGCAACTTGGTGGTCGCTGCCTTCCGGAATGGTGCGCGTGGTGTCTTCTTTCGAGCCCAACCCATCGAGAAGCTTTGCAAGTGCATTCGGATTGTTCATCAAGGACAGATCTGGGCGGATACCAGGGAAATGAATTACATCCTTGAGGCTTTTACCCGCGTTGGCCAATTGCATTTATTTGACCGGGATCGAAAGTCCGTGCTAACGCATCGCGAAGAGGAAGTGGCTCGCCTTGTGGCTGAAGGCCTTACTAATCGCGAGATAGCGGTAAAATTGCATCTAAGCGAACACACGGTAAAGAACTACATTTTTAACATCTTCGAAAAGACCGGCGTCTCGAATAGGGTGGGCCTGGTCCTCTATGCATTCAGCCAGCAGGAAGCCGCCCAAATGCAAATGGCCTAAGCGCGAGATTGCTGTCTCCGGTTTCCGGAATCCGCTTCTCGGACATGAAGTCGTATTTGTGTCTAGTAAGCGCAAACAGGGCAGGCCGAGCCCTTAAATGAATTGGGTTCTGAATCGTTCGGAACATTTTGCAAAAAGGAGCGGGACGAGACCGACGCCGTCCGCCGCATGACTCGCTGAAAGGTGCATTATCCGCTAGTATCCTGTCCCGTAAATAAGTGGCAATAGTATTGCTGGGAATATAGGTATCTCGAGTGCAGAATGGGGGTGCCTATGGCCATGGGACGACCGAAAGCGGCGTTGGTTTTGAGTCCGCAGCAGCGTGAACAGCTCGAAGGCTTGGCGAGTTCGCGATCGCTTCCTGCGGGGCTGGTCCGCCGGGCCAGGATTATTTTGCTGAGTGCTGCCGGAAAGACGAACCGGCAGATTGCGCGCCAGATGGGACTGACCAACGCGACGGTGGGCAAGTGGCGGCGGCGATTCCTGGACCAGGATGTGTTCGGGTTGCATGACG
>WNFC01011754.1_pt1 | contig 11463 bp, 11 predicted proteins | sample 5400541 | NCBI WGS metagenome assembly WNFC01 (sample SAMN13153342, study PRJNA577476) | soil metagenome | isolation source: 120 cm saprolite under Douglas fir tree site 2 hole 2 replicate 1 | place: USA:California | collected 2015-04-18
TACTGTGGCAGAACAGAAGAGCCTCCTGGTTCTGACCAAAAAGGCAGGGGACATGAAGCTCTTCTTGCATGACCTCGACGACCTTCATCAATTGGATTTCGTCCATAATCAGATAATGGTGAAGGAGATCGAACGATTGCGCGTGCGATCGACCACGATCGAGCAGCAGCGCGAGAGCTGGAAGGTCCGTGCCTTGATAGCGGAGGCGCAATTACTCGAAGCGACTGCCAAAACGACCAACAATGATCGCTGTCAAAATGTCAGTGACGTCAGGTACGCTTCGCTCAAGCGCTATCTGGCAAAGCGGTTCCACCCTGATTACGCCCCCGGGGAAGGCATCGAGAAGATCGTTCGAAACGAGATCTTCAAGGAAATCTGGAACGAGATCGAGCACCTCGATCAAGGAGTGTCGGCCACCCGCTTCGCGACGGCGCGATCATCTTCGGCGGCTTGATCGGCAGACTAAGGAGCCCGCGAGGGGCGGGACTGAGGCGTCGAACCTGCGGGCCGATCTCAAATCGACTTGATCCGCTCGATCGCGGTGATAATCAGCCCGCCATTCGAGGCGCGCGCGAGGGCCGCGACCCCGCGCTCGATCTCCCCGGCCTCGCGCGCGGCAACGAGCGTTGCAGGCGTTCACCGAAGGGCATATCGCCGCGGCTATTAGATCAACAACTGGCTGGCACCGCGAAGAATCCTCTCCTCATGAACAGACGCGAAAGTCTCGCGCTCATCGGAGGCGCAACAGTGATGACCGCAGGCGCCATCGCCGGCAGCGCCATTGCCCAGACACCGCCGGCGTCGGAGCATAAGCGCGCCGCCGACCCAGGCCATTCGCACGCTGTGCTCTTGCTGACTCCCTTCTGTCTTGATGATCAGATAGGTCGCGCCCAACAGGACGTAGCCGAACACCACGCCGAGCGCGACGAGAACGGAAAACGGCGAAAACCAGTCGAAGGGTCCACCGGCGAAGCGGCCGTTCGCCACAGTCGGCCCTCCGATCAGGCCGCCGAGCGCAAAGCCTTGGCATAACGCGGCGACGAGGCTGCCGAGCCCGAAGGCGAAGTCCCACAGCCGCGGCACCCGCAAATGCTCGCGGAACTCGAAGGCGACGCCGCGAAAGACCAGCGCAAAAAATCATCACGATCAGGTAAAGCGCGTGGAGGGCGATCGCATACACGCTCGGGAAGGCGCCGAAGAGCGCGCCGCCCAACACCACGAGCCAGGTCTCGCTCGCCGCGGCCCGTCGCTCGGCTGGTCGATCGGCCTCACAGTCCGCCTCGTTATCTTTTAAGCAAGAACTCGCAAACGATGGCAAGCCGCGGCAAGCGACGGCGGTCGATATGCTGCAGGAGAAGCAATTCGCCAACCGTGAGGCTGACCAGTTCGTCGAAAGGCCGCGGCTGACCATTGATCGACACAACTCTCGATCGAGAATCCGGTCGTGGCCACGTTGGCGAGACTGGGCTAGTGACTCAACCAACGTTCACGCTGCGCAGCGTCACCTTTGCCATCGCTCTTCTGATCCTTCCGGCGACAGCCGTGGATGCGTCGTATTGCGGTCAGTCCTCCGAGCTTGCTGCCGCGCGAGCGCGTTGGGCGGCGGTGCGCCAAAGTCGCGTCGACCCTGCCGACGCCGAGAAGGTCTGCCGTGCCTACGGCAACCATTTCTACGACGCGGTGGTGGCGCGCCAGGCCGCCTCCTCGTGCGAGGACAGCGTCAGCCGCCAACGGAATCTCGAGATGCTCGACGGAGAGATCGACGCGTTCAACAACCTCATCGCAGGCCAGTGCATCGGTTTGTGACGTGCTTTCACCTGCGTGCCCAAGGAGACCCGCAAGATAAATCCCCCGCGTTGCAAGCTGTTTGATTTCCTCCTCGCTCAAGCGATCGAGTCAGTTGACTTGCTGACCGGAAATAGCTCCGGGCGAACGTCACGCAAGCTCGATCACGTCGCCGCGCCGGATTGTTCCTTCCACCAAGATCGCGCCATAAACTCCGGCCTTGTTATCGTGGGTCTGATTGACCGTCCGCAGGAGCTGCGCGTTAGGCTTAGCGGTATCGGGATCTAGCGTGATCATCTTGCAGCGCGGGTCGCGTTCGAGAACCGAAACCACCACCTTGGATCCGATCCGCAGCGTTCGGCCGACATACGCGTCCTCCGCGAAGCCGCCGGCAGACCCGAGATCCATGTAGATGTTTGCCCTGAACCGCCGCTTATCGATGGTGGTTCCGATCTCCTCGCCAAGCCGGCGCCCGGTTTGAATCGAAAACAGCGAAATTGGACGACAATCCGTCATCGCGCGCTCGGATCGCAACAAGGTTAGGACATGCTCATCTCCGATCCGCTTTTTGAGCAAGCCGATCAATGCGGGATCATCGACCCGGAGCACTTCTCCCGATGGCGTCTCGACATCGACGGCGAAAGCCGCTGCGTCGGCAAAAAGCGGGTTTATACCAGGCGCCATGCTCTCAGCCTCCCTCAAATTGGGAGGTTTTGCAGTTTTGTCCGCATGACGGAAGCGAGGTCGATACAGCAGCATCTCTTCCTGCTCCCGCCCGGTCAGGTAAGGAAAGCCCTTGGGCGCAGCGGTGCTCCTGAAAGCAAAGAGGCGGTCACCGTAGACACCTGAAAACCCAACGAAGGCCTCTTCCAGTTCCTCGCCGCGCATGCTCTTAACCGGATAGCGCCAGAGGCTGTCTACCTTTCCCGCGACACTCATTTGTGAACTCCCCCGACGCCGTTTGTGCTCTCGGCACCTAACCTCATACCGATTGAGATGCTCCACGCTAAGCCGGTGGAAGCGGTCGGCGCAAGTCGGGGACCTTGCCCTTCCGCTCGAGAGTCCCTGCGGAACGTCAGGCGGAAGAAGTCGCGCAGGCTTTCGCCATAGCTCATCAGCCGCCCGCAGCGGTATATTCTCGTTGCACAAAGATACTGCGCGCGCGCGGCAAGCGGCCACGCGGCCGCCGCGCCGCCGAGCAGCGTGATGAAATCGCGTCTGGCTCGACGACGCTCATCGTTCAGCCTAGCCCGTTCACCTACCGGCAACGCGGACGGATCATCGCATCAGCGATGAAGAATGGACTGGGGACGATATTTGGTTTCCCGGTCGCCGCGCAGGAGGGATCATTAATCGCGTATGGGCCCGACTACCTCCACATGTACCGTCGAGCGCCGTTATACGTGGACCGTATCCTTAAAGGAACCAACCCAGCCGATCTCCCGGTTGAGCAGCCTGCTAAGGTCGAGTTCCTCATCAACCTGCAGACCGCTAAGACGCTTGGGATCGAGGTGCCGTTGTCTCTGCTCATTCGCGCCGACGAGTTGCTCGAATGAAACGCCGCGAGTTCATCACGCTGCTCGGCGCGGCATGTGCTTGGCCGCTCGGCGTTACCGGCATTACTGACGTTAGCTTTCCGCCAGACGACGGTAACGGGGGTAACGGCATTCTCAGGTAACAGAGAGAGCGGTGCAGAACGCCGCCAGCAGGCTCGCAAGTTGATCCTGGCGAAAGCCGATGTGCTGACCTAGAGGAAGCTACCTAAGAGGCTCATTCCTCCGGCTCCTGACGGCGTTCCGTTCACGTATGCGCTGCGGCGAAGCGCCGCTTGACACCGACTTTGAAGGAACGAGCGCAAATAGGGCAGCGTATTGTGCCTCTCTAGAGAGACTTCAGTTCCGCGGGCGGTGCGCCCTTGCCCGCGAGGTTCTCGACCGCCACCAGCGCCTCGGCGCCCACGCTCGGGTCGTTGTCGTTGAGCAATTCGCGCAGGTACGGCACGGCGACCTCGATTCCGGGGTGTCGCGGCCCGAGGCGCCCCAGGTGCCAGACGGCTAGACTGCGGACAAAGGAAATCCCATCGCGAGTCCCCGCGACCAGAGCGGGGATGACGTCGGGGTGCTCCGGTTCAACTCGCGCCAGTGCAGCGGCCGCCCACACACGGACGAAACTCTCCGAGTCGCGCAACGCCTCGGTGAGCGGGGGGACCGCCTCCCGTGCCATGCGGCCAATCTCCGCGAGCGCGTGCGCAGCCAGGCGCCGCTCCAGCGAATCGCTGCTCTTCAGTGCTGCGACCCAGCCTGCGGTCGCAACTCCCAGATACGACGGCTGCCTGGACATGCCTCCCTCAGTGGCCCGTTCAGGTCTCCCCCTTCAGTCGACGGTTCAGGTTAAATGCGGCGCTGATCAATCCCATGTGCGTGAACGCCTGCGGGAAGTTGCCCAGCGCGTCGCCCGACGGACCCGTCTGCTCGGCGTACAGCCCCAGGTGGTTAGCGTAGGTAAGCATCTTCTCGAAAATGAAGCGCGCCTCCTCCACCCGGCCTGCGCGCGTCAGCGCCTCGACCAGCCAGAATGTACACATATTGAACGTCCCCTCGCGGCCTGTCAGCCCGTCGCCGGCGCCCCTACCGATCTCATAGCGATGCACCAGGCTGTCGGAAACCAGCTCCGCTATTGTGCGATTGAGCGTTCCGATCATGCGAGGGTCGTTCGGCGAGATGAAGAACACCAGCGGCATGATGAGGTTCGCCGCGTCCAGCGCGTCAGTGCCGAAATACTGCACGAACGTCCGCCGCTCCGCGTCCCAGCCGTGCGTCATCACCGCTTCGTAGATGCGGTCGCGCTCCGCGAGCAAGCGGGCACGATCCAGCGGCAGACTGCGCTTCGTTGCCAACCTGATCGCGCGGTCGAGTGCCACCCAGCACTGCACCTTTGAGTAGGTGAACTGCTGCTGGCCGCCGCGCACTTCCCAGATACCGTCGTCGGCGTTCATCCAGTTGTCTGCAACCCAGTCGATCACCCGGCGGACGTGGCGCCACGAGTCATATGCCATCGGCGAACCGTACTTGTCGTACAGGTAGATCGAATCCATCAGTTCGCCGTAGATGTCGAGCTGCAGCTGCTCGCAAGCGCCGTTGCCGACGCGCACCGGGCGCGAGCCACGGTAGCCTTCCAGGTGGTCGAGGGTTTCCTCCGGCATTTCGTGCCGACCATCGATGCGGTACATAATCTGCAAGGGGCCAAGACGCGCTCCTTCGATGCAGCGCTGCTCCAGCCAGCCCATGAAGTGCTCGGCCTCGTTCGTCATCCCCAGGCGCAGGAAGGCGTACAAAGTAAATGCCGCGTCGCGGACCCAGGTGTAGCGGTAGTCCCAATTGCGCATCCCGCGGATCTCCTCGGGGAGGCTGCACGTCGGTGCCGCGACGATCGCCCCGGTCGGCGCGAAGGTCAGCAACTTCAGCATCAGGGCCGAGCGGTTGACCATCTCACGCCAGCGGCCATCGTAGCGGCACTTGCTCACCCAGCGTCGCCAGAACTCGAGAGTCTCAGTCAGCAGCTGGGTGCCGACGAGCCGCGCCTCCAACAACCCGGAGTCTCCATCACCCTCAACCTGGCGGAGGATGAACGTCGATGGCTCGCCCGGGTGCAGCAGGAATTCGGTAGCGACCCCCGCGCCCTGGCGCGCCAGCGGAAAGCGGCTGACCAGCGAGAAGCGCATGCCGGGAGCCTCAAACACTGCGCCGCGGCCTTCCAGAGTGACCTGATGCGGCCGCCGCGCGTAGTCGAAAGCAGGTTGACATTCGAGCCGGAAGCGCACCGCCCCGCGCACCGCCCGTACGACGCGAACGATCTGGTGCATCTTCTTGCCGCGGCTCGGGTCCTGAACCGGCATGAAGTCGACCACTTCGCCGACCCCCTCGGGGCTAAGAAAGCGCGTCAACAGCACGTTGCTGTCGGGCAGGTACATCTGCTTGTGCTGGGCCTCGTAGAGGCTCGCGATCTTGAAGAAGCCTCCTTTGCGCTCATCAAGAATCGCGGCGAAGATGCTTGGCGAGTCGAACTGCGGAAGGCAACACCAGTCGATCGAACCGTCCATGCTCACCAGCGCGACCGTGTGCAGGTCGCCGATGACGCCGTAGGACTCGATCGGTTTATAGGCCATTTCGACACTCGCCGTTCAAAGAGCGGGATTGAATGCGGTGAGGGGCTCATTCTCGACATTCAGGCCGAGAATCTCAATTCAGAAAGATCGCGCCGGCGTCCCGCCTACGATCACGATCTTGGCGGCGGTCCGATCGGCAGCATCATCTTCACTACCTCCGGCACGACCAAGGCGCCGAAATTCGTGCTGCACGACCATTACAGCGTCGTCGCCCACGCCAATGCGGTGGCGCGCAGCTTCGGCTACGACGCGCCTGGTACCGTGCTGCTGCAAGCATTGCCGCTATGTGGCGGCTTTGGCTTCTGTCAGGCGATGGCGGCGCTTGCTGGCGGCGCCGTCATCGTCATGCAGCCTACATTCGAGGCAGAGGAGACGGCGCCGCATAAGCCCGGAGGCTTAAACGCGGCAGCCGCGGCACTGCCGCTGGATGAGGTTTTGCGATGGCGATTTGGCCCGCAGTGAGATTTTCCGAAAAACAATGGCTATTGCAGCGGTCAAATTGAATCACGGGAGATCGGTCCGCACAAGGCGGTCGTTGCGCCTTTGCTAGGCTCACGAACCGTTCTCACGAATAGCCCTTGGACGTTCGTAGCCCCGTGGTTGCGACGGAATCGTAAGCCGGAGGCTCTTTTCTATTGGGAACAGGCACAGGAATTTCATCAGGTGAGCGACTGGAGTCTGCGTACTCACGTATCGGCCGACTAACGGTAAAGTCTCACAAGGCCGCAGCGCGCAAGTTTCTTCGCAAGAAGAACTGGAAGCGCCCTCGCAAGAAGGCAAGCGGCTCAAGGAGATGAAGATTGTTACGTTCAATGCGCCCGCTTAGACCATCACCGATAAGCCCATGTTCCGAGACGCCTTGGGCCGACCCGAGATCACTCCCCATAACGTTGATTCCCGTCACCAATTCGGACGAGATGGAAGTTTCGAGAGCAGTACCCGCGCGTGCGCCGCGGTAGTACGCGACAAATCGGCCTTCCATAGTAGCCCCTTGGCATCCTCAAAGGATAAAACGTCAGCTTTGCCTGCTGCTCCGAGCATTCTTGCTTATTTCATGATCGAAAGGGGCGGCCACGGTTCGCCGGATTCGATCATCGGGTGGCGTGGTTCGCCGCTCGGCCGTCCATGTTCGATGCGCCAGACCTCCACCTGTCCCAACATCGCGAACGCCGCCTTACGGCGGCTTGGGTCATCCAACACCATCCGAAACAGCTCCGCGCGCGCCCGCTCGGCATTGCGCGGAACTGGGACAAAGGCGCCTGATCTGCCATAGGGGCGGCGCTCAAGGAATTGAGCCTCGAGGTCACGCTGGAGGCCATAATTCCACATGGCGCCTTGCAGTAGATTGACTCCCGCCACCCTCGTCTCGTCACTTCCGAGTTCGCCGTAAATCGCCGAGAGCAACTGTCGCTGCGTAGGCGTAAGCGTGCCTACGCTCAGGGCGACGAGCCTCCTCTTGAGCGCGGGGTCGTGCCGCGCCCATTCGCCGACAAAGGAGGCGAATCGCCTACTTCAGGAGCCTCGGCATTACCGTCGAACGCGTCATGACTGATGTCCGGAGGGCGCCCATGGCTCAAAAGGGAATCGAAAATAGGCGCTTCTCGGAAAATGTGATCAGCACAGACAAGTCGGCCCTGCTGTGGATGTATTGTAGAGAGATTGCGCCGTTTGAAACTCCGGCCTTTAGCAAGAAGGTCGGCAACCTTATCGCTCGCGCAACAAAGCGCCCCTCGGAAATGCGCAACCGAACAGCGGCAAATTAGAACATTGAAGATTCGGCGGCCCCAGGGCAGCCGCTTTCGCACTATCAACACAAAACAATGGTCGCTGTCGGTCGATTCCGATTCGTATGGGTCGCACAGTGGCACGAATGATCGGCCGTATTCTGCTTACGCTGGCCGTCCTTGCGGTTGCCGGCTTTGTGCTTCTCGTGCTGATTGGTCTCTGGGACCGTTACGAACAGGAAACCGCAGCATTGGGTTTCAGCGGGATTTACGAGCGGTATTTGGCGCCGCAAGCCGGTTTTTCCAGCGACCCGAAGGCCCGCGCAGCCGCCGAAGCTGAGCGCGCGCGGCAAGGGGCGGTTGCTCGAGAGCAAGTTGCGCCGCCGCAGTCCTTCCAGCAGCGACCGAAGCTGGTCGGAACCGGCGCGGTGGGAAGCACCAACCAAGGCATATCGGTCGCGCTGTCCGCGGATGGCAACAGCGCTATCGTGGGTGGGCCTGGCCCCAACAATGCGGATCGCGATCGGTCGCCCTTGGTCGGCCCTTCTGGGGCGGCGTGGGTGTTCACGCGCAGCGGCGGTGCCTGGAGGCAGCAAGGCAACAAGCTGGTCGGCACCACCAGCGAATATGGAGGGGGATTGTGGTCCCAAGGTGCGTCGGTCGCCCTGTCTGGCGACGGCAACACCGCCATCGTGGGCGGGCCTAGCGACAATAAGACGACGGGGGCGGCGTGGGTGTTCACCCGCAGCGGCGGTGTTTGGACGCAGCAAGGCAACAAGCTGGTCGGCAGCGGCGCTTATTGGGGGGGTGAACCGCCATTGCCGCCGGGCCAAGGCATGTCCGTCGCGTTGTCCGCCGACGGCAACACTGCCATCGTGGGTGGGTGGGGGGCCGAGGCGGCGTGGGTGTTCATCTGCAGTGCCGGTGTCTGGACGCAGCAAGGCAAGCTCGTCGGCACCGGTGCGGCAGGAAGGGCCCGCCAAGGTGCGTCGGTCGCCCTGTCCGGCGACGGCAACACCGCCATCGTGGGCGGGTGGTCCGACAACAGCAAGACCGGGGCGGCATGGGTGTTCACCCGCAGTGGCGGTGTCTGGACGCAGCAAGGCAAGAAGCTCGTCGGCACCGACGCTGTGGGAAGCGCCCGCCAAGGCATGTCCGTCGCGTTGTCCGCCGACGGCAATACCGCCATCGTGGGTGGCCCTGCCGACAACCCGTGGGATCGATCGGTGCCCTTCGGCCTTGGCGCGGCCGGGGCGGCGTGGGTGTTCACCCGCAGTGGCGGCGTCTGGATGCAGCAAGGCAATAAGCTAGTCAGCACCGGCGCTGTGGGAAGCGCCCGCCAAGGCATGTCCGTGGCGCTGTCCGCCGACGGCAACATTGCCATCGTGAGCGGGTTTGCGGACGATGGGGGCGTAGCATCAGTGTTCACCCGCAGCGGCGGTCACTGGACGCAGGACAAGAAGCTACTTGGCACCGGCGCTGTGGGAAAGTCCGCACCCTCCATCGCGCTGTCCGCCGACGGCACCATCGTCATGCTCGGCGAATCTAACGACAATGGGGGCATCGGCGCGGCGTGGGTGTTCACGCGCAGCGGCGGTGGCTCCGATTATCAAGAACCGCTGACACCATCCACTCCGCCGCCTAATCCGCCCTCGCTGACGCCATCCACTCCGCATATTCCGCCCCCGAACTTGGAGTAATGACTGATGCATAGGATGACGCGTCGCTGACCACAGCATCTCGAGCTTTCACGGCGATCGGGCTCCTGCGCGCGCCCCGCGAGCGGCCAAGCCGCCGCGCCACCGAGCAGTGTGATGAACTCGCGGCGCTTTGTATGACGGGAAAGGAGCATCGTGAGGGCTGAACAGAGGCTGAGTCGTCATGGCTCAGCCCCCGTCGCGACCGGAAGCCCGCAGACGCTTCGGATCCGAAACCGCGAATGAGCTTGGAGCTCCAGTCGCTTCTTCCATACCCGAACAGTTGCCTGGGCGCGAGCCCGCATCAACAAGGAAGGGATACGAAGATGGCAATGCTCTCTTTCGGTGGTATCGACGTGTCGAAGGATCGTTCTACGAGCGTGGTGTTGTCCGGGCGCCGATCCCTCAACGATCTGAAGACCGAGCAGGTGAAGCGACTAAAGGACCTTGAGCTCGAGAACAGCCGGCTGCGCAAGGCGCTCTCCGATTTGACGCTGGACAAGCTCATTCTGCAGGAGGCCGCCCGGGGAAACACCTAAGCCCCGCGCGTCGCCGTGCCTGCATCGAGCAGGTGCGAGCGCAACTGCATGTCTCCGAGCGTCGTGCCTGTGCGGCGCTCGGGCAGCATCGCTCGACGCAACGCAAGGTCCCGCACGGTCGTGACGACGAGCAGCGTCTGACGGCCGACATTATCGCGCTTGCCCGGCAATACGGCCGCTACGGCTATCGCAAGGTCGCCGAACCAACGGCCAACCTTAAACTAACATTCCACCTGGACCACTCAGCGGGGGCTGATCAGCGATGCGGGCCTGAACAACAAAACTTTCTTCACGGCCGACTCATTAGCCTTCCCTGACATACTGCCGTTTCCACTCCTCAGCAGACATCGGCTCAGCGCTGATCTGCTTGCGCTCTTGTATCTGCACGCGGTCGACGAACATGCCGAGGTGCTTGCCGATCGAGACCAGCGCCGCGTGCTTGTCGTGAAGCTTCACGCGCAGCGCTCCAACAGGTAGACGGGCCTCGGGCGCTAGCGTCGCGCTGTCGAGCACCATCACCCGGCTCACCATGACCTGGCGCGCCGCCTGGTCGGGGTTCTCTTCGTCCTTGATCTCCTCGAGGATGACCTCTGGCCGCCAGCGGACAACCTTGCCGATGTCGGAGAAGCCGAGCACCGCTAGCTCGCGCAGAACCTTCTCGACCGTGATTTCCGCCCGCTCGGCGCCGGCAGCGAGGATTTCGTCGACGCGAGCCGAAATGTTATCATTTGCTATCAAGCGGGCTGCGTTCGCGACTAGGACAGTCATGCCGAGAAAAACAACAGATAGTTGGGCAGGAAACGAACTCATACCATCCTCCCCTTGTTGCTGACCTTCGCTGCTTCAGCGCGCCAAGCGCAAGGCCAAGCACGCCGAGCAGAAAAAGCCCCAGCCATTGCTGGCCAGGGCAAGTTAACAGAGCGGGTCTAACGTCGGAGTTCGGCCCTTCCGCTCTGCGTTACGGGTAGGGGCGAACATCCCTTAGTCGCTTGGCCCACATCCGTAGACTTGTTCATCTGCGCCAAAGATTTGTTCGTTGAAGCCATGATAGCCCAATTAAGCCGACCAAAAGTGCCGAACCCATGCAAGCGACGTTATCAGGTCGGCAGGTCGGCACGCTTGGTCCGCTGGAGGCAGCCATTTGCTTCATCCCTACTTGTCCCGTTGAATCGGATGGATCTGGTCGTAGTATTTCCTGACCAGTTCGATGTTGCTGGGATATTGAATGGGCTGCGCTGCGTTGAGCCGCTTTTCAAATTCATTCAGCAGTTCCTTCTTCTGGCGTTTAGAGATCTTCTTATCGGCGATGATCTCCGCAATCTCTTTTTTCGTAGCAGTCTGCGGATCTGTGTATTGTTTGCTCTGCGGATCGATACCGGCAAACACCATCAAAATGTTGGCAGCGACCTCGTCATACTCGGCGAAGTCCTTGAAGCCGTTCTTGTTGGCTACAGTATCGGACTCGGTCTGGAGCCGCGGGTCTCGCTGACCAAATTCAGCGACCACCGCCATCTCCTTCTGCGCGGCGATGAAACCTTGAATTTGCCGCTCGG
>WNFC01008275.1_pt1 | contig 11462 bp, 19 predicted proteins | sample 5400541 | NCBI WGS metagenome assembly WNFC01 (sample SAMN13153342, study PRJNA577476) | soil metagenome | isolation source: 120 cm saprolite under Douglas fir tree site 2 hole 2 replicate 1 | place: USA:California | collected 2015-04-18
CACCTGTGTCAGGGTAGTGTGGTTCGTGGTAAGCTTGATTGTCTTCCCCATCACGACATCATTGAGAAGCATTGCCTTATTCGGAGACGCGCTCCCAAGGTAGTAATCGTTGGCCTACATGCATCGTCACCTCGTCCACGCCCAGATATCCAACGCAAACCGACCTTGGACGAGGTCGCGGACGTATAGATACCCGCTCCAAATCGACCAAAGTTTGTGCGCTGACCTACCCAGGCCAGTTGGAAGGAGCTCTGGAGAACAAAGGCGCATGAGTCCACGAAGAGCTAGACATATATTCGGGTTGCACCTTGATAATGCTGCACATATTACAATTACTGTCGGGGCACAGTGCGCCGTCGAGCGGGGTGTCCCCCAAGCAGCATGCCCGATTAGTCCCGTGAAAGCGGCGACGTGTGTTCCCACCGTCGATGCCCGAGCGGCGTTCTACATCCAATCTATTGCATTCGTCAGCGATAGCTTCGACCATGCTCGAACATTCAAACTCACTGATAGCGAGAGAATCGGCCAAAGACAGCCGGATCCCCGTAAATCCTCCAAAGCTACCATACCTCGTCAGACCGGAAGAAGGCCACCATGAAGCAGAACAGAACAGCCAGACCCTAATCACAGTTGGCACTGGCGTCTGATGTTTCCACTGGTCAGTGAACTGCTTCACCACTAAGAAATCATCAGTTCCATCAGGTGTGGGTGGTAAATCTCCATTAAGATTTACCGTCCTGGTATTTCGCATTCCCGCTGGGAACTTCCAAGATTGTTGGCGCTGATGAACAGTTATAATAATCTCAAGAAGACGTAGACCCCCAGTAGTTAGCTCACTAACCTCTGCCGAGCGCGACCGTACTGCAGTGTTTAGAACAAAATTCGCTTTGTTTACCGCCAACCTCAACTGTTGGCATTTCCTTGCAACTTTATAGACTCATTGATTACGCGCAACGTCTGACAAGTCTCGTGAAGCCACGCACAGCAGACAGGCTTCCGCTATGCCACGTTCGACAGCCGCACTGGCAGGTGCCTGCTATTTCAGCAAAACTCTGGGGCAGCACCCACGGAAAAAAAACATACCGTCGATGACGATGGGAGCAGAATTTTGTCGCAGTTCCGTCTGCGTCGACAAATGCTCGTTTTCGACATCCGGGAATGATACACTTATTTTCGCTAGGTGGCGGGCTCTCCCTCGGCTGACTGGGGCGCCGACCGTTGTTATTGAACTGTTCGGCGCACCGTCGCCCACAAAAATCGTGCACTAAAAAAAGCGAGCACCTCTTTGTATCGCGCCACAGCTAGAATAGACAAATCACATACCCCGCCCATTCTCGATGTAAACGGGTTTTGTATTGCAGTTCTTTGATCTCAGGGTCAGTACGGTGACAAATGCCTGAGAGCCTGAGACGCTGCCTCACCGTGCACAAGCGAGATTGTGACCTACGATCGCTTGCCATAGCGAGCCGGTGGGTGTTTCCGCAGAAGGAGGAATACGATCCGTCTGGATCTTGCCAGACAGTTTTCGTACAACCTGGATACTGACACGGCGTTGACGCACTTCGCTGAGTGTCGGAACACATCGATACAAATCAGCGACGAGATGAAAACGATTCACATCGCGCCTTGCCCCTTTTCGCATCACGTGAACTGTTCACACGGCACCTTGGGTGCGACGACCGAGAAACGAGAAACATCGTTAAAATCACAGTACTTTAATATCAGTACCTTCGACGAGCTTGCAGTCTCTCTCGCAGTCGCATCAGCGCTTTACCGAGCTCGTTACGGCCTCGACCATCGCTTCCAATTCCCCAGAACCAGTCGATCTGTGGACATGCTGAGCATGTGAAACCAGGGCTCGGAGTTTGACACATACTGGGCTGTCCTCTATGAGTTCGCGAGAACCACTGTTTCTCAGCAGGTGACGAAGGGAGCGATGTTGCGAAAACTTTGCTGCCAGTACTTTATCCATCATAGCGACGTTGACGTCCAACCAGTCGGTGCGCTGTCGATGGGCCTGTTTCTTTGCCTCCTGTTGGGCCATGCGGGCGTTAGGCAGGCCCCTGATATGCTCTGCGAGTGTCGGGTCCGTTTCCATGAACTTGAACGCTTGAAAGACTGCGAAAGTATATGATACACGTCAATCACTTACTATAGCAGAAAGCGTACGGTGCTCCGCAGTTGGATAAATGAGCCCGTGATATTCTACGGCATGGTCGGAGAAGCTTGTAAACCTGGCGACGTGGGGTGAAGCACCCGAGCATAAGCAATGAAAATAGAATTGCTAATGACAGTTTCGCTGACTCGAAGTATGGTTTATCGGAATCGTAGAAGTAGATGGGGTCCTCCGCACCGCCCGCACCTCCAGTGGTTGGGTAGCTTCCAGCCTGTGCACGCGTTGGCCGTGCAGTTTCCGGATTACTGAAAGGAGGGAATACGACTAAAATGTTCTGAAAGAAAGAGGCCATGACTAGTCGGAGGGACCGCCTGCCTGCCTGCAGGCTGGGCGCAATGGCATGTCGATCACGTGGATCTAGATAAGCGAGAAATCCCTGGATTGTCGGCTCCGACGACGGACTTACTATGGCTTGCTAGCTCAGCTTGCTTGTAACGACCGTGGCAGCATGTCATCTTTTCTTCCTGGCATCAACTGGAACACTCTTTCTTCGGAAAGAGAGAATTATGAAGCAAGACTGGGGAAAAGGAGGCGCAGAGCCATCAGCGAGCCAACGCCGATGGACGTCGACGGCGAGGAAGGAAGTCAATCGAGGTGTTCGTTATGCAACGGTACTCGCTTCTCCCTTCGACTTCAGGATCCATAATTTGATATTGAATCATCTGACGCAAAAAGACGTGATTGCAAGGTCGTATCCAGATACCTCTCCGATATATTTCTACCACCGTGGCAAGCCGTTTTTCGAGTGCGTCCATACTTCCCCCTATGTTCGTAACTTCTAGGAATCCTCATCTTACTTCTGTCTTTTGCCCAGGTTTACTAATTTCTCCCTGCATTCGGTGGAGCATGATGGAAAGATCTACGCCACCGCCGAACACCGTGCGTGGGGAAGTTACCCCTGTGGTACTCATTAATACCAGTGACGATCCGTTAAGCAGTCTTTCAAGCATTCAAGTTCATGACTACCGATTCGGCACTAGCCGAACTTATACGAACGCAACCTAGTGCGCGTTCTGCGCGCTCGGAAGCAGGGTTTCAACGCGCCCACCAACGACCAGACTGGTTTGAAGTGAACGTCGAGGCGATGGACGTGGTACTCCAGGCAAAGTTCACGCAACACGAGGATTTGCGAGAGAAGCTTCTCAAAACGGGCAATCGAGAGCTCATCGAAGATAGTCCTGTGCGTCGCTCGGTGGTGTCTCGGTGCGATTCCTGGTGGACTGAATAAAAACAAAATAGGACGACGTGTTTTGGGGGATCGGAAGGGATGGCCGGGGGCGTAATGAGCTTGGGAAAGCGTTGATGCGTCTGCGAGAGCGACTTCGAGAATATATGCATTGTTCACCCAGAGTCCAGTTACCCTCGGTGCCGATCGGACCTCCGATTCTTGCTGCTGGCGAAAACATCGGTATGTATCCAATGCTGTGTTGCGCGCATGGCGTTGTAACGTGTCCCACAACCAGTAATTTCGCCGCCCTGACTTCGGCCTCGAGACATTATCTGGAAGCAAACAGACTTTGTGTACCACGCATGTGTAATATTCATGATCAACTCATCAGATATGCCCAAGACTACTGTCCGAGGGAGAGTCACACTGAACCTATCCTTCCTTGAGTACAAAACCCGACTACCGTTAGAACCCTTTCACGTGAATAACTGCGCTGCTGTAATCAGACTGAAAAGCGAACGTAAATGCAATCAAAAGAAATAAAAAATCAGACCCATTGAGCATAACAAATAATGAGGTGCCAAGCATTAGACAGACAGGATACAGGAAGGTCTATGAGGTAGGAGATCTCGGAAGTGGACCATTCAGGTGGTGGTATCCGGTGTTTCGCTGACATGGCAGCGCGTATTTCAAGACCGACTCACTATCTGTGATTTCCCCGTATGCAAGGTTCACGGCCAACTAGCAACGAGATCGGAAGGAAGGAATCACAAATGACCGTGGTGCCACAACTGCCAGCGTGAGGGGGGACCCATGCTAGCGTGCACCCAGCATCCACAAATTTCCCGAGCCGAGACCTGGACGTCCTGATCTGCTCCGTATGCAAGAGTGGTCCACTATAAAATTGAGCGTGCGACTTCCAGAAACGTAGACTCGTCATAGATACCGGACATAGCGGCGCCAGACATCGGGTCGATGACCGAGTGAGGCGTGTCTCAAGCCAGCAACCGGGGTGACGATAGTAGACCTCGGGCAGTCGACCAGCTTCTTTGAAGGAGAGTCGGTCTCAGTGCTGGGCCACCGTGACGTCATTACGCCTGCCAGTGGCGCGGATGTCTAGATTTTGCCCCTGTCCGCAGTCTCCGTGTGCAGTCGGAGTTTGCTGGTTTGAAATCGGAAGTACGGTCACCGGAGAGGACCACGAAACGGTAGCAAATTATGGCCCATGGTTCCCAGAGCATCCGGCCAGCAGTTGTCAACCTTTAGGTCATCACAAAGGTGGCATAGCGTCGACAAAGGTGCATTCACACTCACGTCATGCATAGCAATGAGTAGAGCCCGTGAAGAGGCTGTTACGGTGAACGTGTGAACAGATCTAACCAATAGTTCCGTGTTAGTAAGCGCGGTTAGTAAGCGTGAGAGAGAACGGTCTTTATCAGGATCTTCACGTGCGTTTCGCGGACACGGTCCAGGGAAAACTGATCCAAAGCAGTGTAAGAGAACAGGTATCTTGTCGTACATGAAACATAACCTAAGGTCAAGAGGTTGCGCTAATCTGGTTTCTACTGCCAGTGGTGGTCACAGTACTACGAACGTGCCCCACTCGGACACCCAGATGGCATATATTCTGGCCGGATAGATCCGGAGCGTGGTATATTATCCGGCGTGGACGGGGGCAGTCACTACCCATCTCCAACCTTCAAACAGTCATCATCATCCCCTCATTAAACATTAGACATGACCACCTCCCTTGACCAGCTTAAGCAGACAGGAACAGTCGTCGTCTCGGACTCTGGTGACTTTGAAAGTGCGCCTTGGACCCTCTCAGAGCCCGTCACCCACTTAACCTGTGCGAAATAGCTATTGATGTCTACAAACCCCAGGCAAGCTCATAGTGACCGGCGTTATCGCATCGCATCTAGGGCTTATACAGCCATAGGACGCAACGACGAATCCGTCGTTGTTACTTGCCGCAGCGAACAAGCCCGCATACGCCCGCCTGATCAACGTCGCAATCGCCTACGGCAGGCAGAAGGGTGGTTCAATCCAAGAGCAGGTCGATGCCGCCACCGATCGCCTGGTGAATTCTATGGCATAAATTTCCCCTAGGGATTCCCACTCACGTGGACATTGTAGCTCGTCGAATTCGGTAAAGAGATCCTTGCTATCATTCCCGGCCGTGTCTCCACCGAAGTCGATGCCCGTCTCTCCTTTGACAAGGAGGCCACCAAGGCCAAGGCCAAAGAGCTCATTGCGCTCTACGAGTCCCTCGGAATCAAGAGAGAACGTGTGCTCATCAAGATCGCATCGACCTGGGAAGGTATCCAGGCTGCGCGCGAGCTCGAGCGCGACGAGGGCATTCACTGCAATCTCACCCTCCTCTTTGGCTTTGCCCAGGCCGTCGCATGTGCGGAGGCTGGCGTGACTCTGATCTCGCCATTCGTTGGTCGGGTGCGTCATCCCGCTCCGTGGCTCCGTCATCTTACATAATCTGTCCGTCCACCTCCATCAGATCCTCGACTGGTACAAGAAGTCGACCGGGTTGACCTATGAAGGTGACGATGATCCGGGTGTCCAGTCTGTCAAGCGCATCTTCAATTACTACAAGCAGTATGGGTACAAGACCATTGTCATGGGCGCATCATTCCGTAACGTCGGTATCAATTCACATAGCCTCATCCCCCATTAAGCACCTGCACTTGTGACTGATATCCCACGTATCTCACTTAGGTTGGGGAGATTAAGGCACTCGCAGGCGTGGACTTCCTTACCATCTCGCCTGCACTCCTCGAGGAACTGAGGAACAGCACTGCTCCCGTTCCCAGGAGGCTCGACGCACGAACCGCCGACCCAATCAAGAAAGTTTCCTATGTTGACAATGAGCCAGAATTCCGCTGGGAGCTTCTTCAAGACCAGATGGCTTTCGACAAGCTCCATGAGGGTATCAAGAAGTTTGCTGAAGATGGCCAGACCCTCAAGGCCGTGCTCCTTAAGAAATTCCAGGGGGCCTAAATTATTCGATGTGCCGGTTTGTTGTAATTTTTAGTGTACGGAAAGAAAAGCGTAGGGATGTAGTCGCAGTTTCCAAAAAATGACTAGGGTTGTTGCGTTCTCGCGTGAGATGTACTTCATGCGTCCCATGTCCTGGTCTCGCAATCAGCAGGGGCGCCGGACTTTCTTGTATCGCTGCTTATTTTCTTTTCATTTAGACGATGTGCCCCGTCAAATTGACATGTACAAATTGAGCATGCATCAACCCAAATAAATAGCTTACAAGGGTCTTACAAGTGATCTCCGAGGGACATGTTTGCCACAAAGCTACTAGTAAATCAGGCTGTGGGAGCTGGCACATGCGTACGTTGGTGGACGTCTCTCCACTGCTCAAAGCCCTTGAATGGCACCTCACCACACAAGTCGCGCGTGATGCTGTGCAACTCGTCCAGTAACTGTATGATCGATCGTGATAAACAGCCGTTCTTATCTCGGGCAAAAACCACGCGCACCTCTGTAACTTGAAGTACACTGATCACCGCCGTCGCATAGAATAAGTAATTCATCGATCGCAGTTCTCGTGTGGGTTCAACGCTCGGGGTCGACGGAATGCCATAAGCTACTGCGTCGTGGTAAAGCAGTCGATCGAGCAAGCTTTGCGGAAGAACAATATGCATAGGCTCTCCAGTACGGAGCGACTGGGCCACCAGTGAGAATACGGAGAGAACGTCGGAGATCTGGAAGTAAACTCAGCCCTTTAGTGTGGGGCATAAAGTAGGGAGTCCATCAAAGAGGTACGAACGAAGTTCGGGTTGACGACTTTGGTGTGATGTAAGAAACCTGATCGCCATTCGTCTTCGAGTTGGGAGAGTGCACCCGCGAGCTTTCCGAAATCATCAAAGGTACGCAACCAAATGGAGACCCCGACTGACCTGTGCTAACGCGGCGATCATCTCTTGCTGCACATCAACTAGTCTGTTATATTCCTCGTACGGCCAATAGCCGCGCACATTTCCTTCCCATCTCGCCCATCTGGCTGTTTCTTTTAAGTTACGGAGCTGTAGCGCAACAGCGGCCAAGTTCTCGCGGAATGAAGTGGCCCGTGTTGACAGACCAGACCTCAGCTCTTTCGAGGAGGGGTTATTCGTAATCCAGCCGGACATAAGCGACGCATATATGTGGGACAGCGATGTGAGGGTCTTGGAGCAGCCGAGTCGCACCGCCTTACGGGCAGATTTAGGGGGTAGCATCATCAAAATAAAAGACGCAGCGGAGCCTGGCTTTGTGTTGGTGGCAATAATGCAAAGCGTCGCTAATGACATACCAATCATGACGAGCACCGAGCGCTTCCAAGCGACGGGCCAACCAACCCCAACATTGGAAATGACCTGGAGGTGGCCGTCAATCCAGGAATATCCTACAATGAGGATAACAGTGGCCTGGAGGACAAATAGGATTCAGATATTTAACGAACGAAAGATAACCGCATACCTCCATGAGAATGACACCCTGGAGGTACTGCTGAGGGGCGAATAGCCGGATGAACATGAGAGCTACAAGGAAGACACCAACGCTCGCCGCCGTCCCATACGCATTTCCGTTTGAGCTGCCATTCCCTGAATGAAAAGCGCTAGAGCTGAGGGAGGGATGAGAGCCTGAGGTAGTGATGACACCCACCAATATACCAAACCAGCAATCCAACGATGAGTCCAATAAATGTCCCAGTCAGCCGGATGAAGTAGCTGTGGCATTTCATAGTGAAAGAAGGGAAAAGCGACGAGGAGATCCACCGACTTATACAACTGGTCGCCCGCATATATCGTCAACGTCGTCTGTGCCATGATAAGTGCCCTACGACACCATGCTCAGAGTTGCGATAAATACGACCTGAGCTTGTCATACCAGACTCCTTTTTGTACGTAATAAAAGTCTACCAAAGGCAGATCACTAACTGAGATGTGCAAGTACATCGAGGGTCACTTACGCGCAGTCGTCTTGACTACTGCAGGCACCCAAAGGGCAACTGTGATGAACACATATCTGAAAATAAACTGGGCGGCTATCGTTAAGCCCTCGATTATTAAATTAACAAAGTGGGTCTCACCACAGCCTCCGGCGTTTTGGTCCAGTGATAAAAGAGGTGTAAGCCATTCAGAATCCTTTGCAAGAAATTCGTTGGCGGTCGGCTATCGGGATCACGTCCTGGTGAAAACTGAATTGAATGAATACCCACAAAAAGCCTTAATAAATACTGACGAAATTTCCCTGCATCCCCTTCGGGGTCGATCTCATTTACCTCTTCAGTTTCCCCATAAGCACGCAAATCTCCCTCAGTACTCTTTTCTATGAAAAACGCATGCACGAGTTGGCGCAAGCCCTTCGGAGCCCACAGCCGATTCTTTCTGCGCTTGCCAGTGATTTCCCGCACAGTCTCCACGACTCTTAGAATAGCCTCGGAGACGACAACGATAGATGCGCTGAAAACATAGCACACGTATAGACCGCGCAGCGGGGCGTCGGAAGTACCCAGGTGGGGCTCAAACGGCTCCAGGAGACGCAGACGTCCAGTAGCCTTGAATTCGGCCAGCGCATCTCGGAGGCCGTCTGCTGCAGAGTCTAATCTCTGCTCCTGCTCAACAAATGCATCCGCAGTGCTGCCCCAGCTCCAGCGAGTGGAGTTCACCAAGTCAATAGTACTGCTAACTGCGGCGAGTGCATTAGATGCGGCAGAACGAAGCTCTGATGTCGCCTCGCGAAGTAGCGGCAAGAGATCCACGAGGCGTAGAGAGTTCTGACGTTCACTCGCCTCGTTGCGTTGACACATCTGTTGCACAAGGAGGGTATCCGTCAACCCTGTGCTCAGCGAAGTCACGGTCTTCTCGACGTCTGGCGCCGTGGGAATGAATGTGTTGCGACCGAGGTACTTTATGAAGCTCATAAGGCCGTCTGGAGGAATGAGGATCTATGATAAAGGGGGCAAAGCACTACTTACTCATGCGCGAGATTACACTAAACAATGGTTCTTCGAGTCGCTTTGCATCGTCACCGTTCCAACGGCCCCGGCTAAACTCTGCGTTTATGAACTTGCCCTGCAGCACCACTTCGGATGGACCACGGTTAGGTTCAATCAATGATGCATAGGACATATAGGTTAACAAAGACGTACGTCCTTGATGGATTGTGAACATCAAAATTCTGGTAGCACGCAACTGCAAGAACTTCGGAGTCCCGGGGGAAATTGACCCTGGGACTGCAGTAAGTAAATCCTCTTGTGCGTCAAGCAGAAGTTTCATCTGGCCGAGAAGTCGTGTGGCGGTTCCCAAGAACGCACTATGGGCTGTTTGAGGGAAAATGAAAATAGTGACAACGATCGCGATCGCCGTATATATCGAAACAGGGATGAGCAGGCTGTTAAGAAGATTGAACTGGGTAAAAGGGAAAAGAGGACCAATGACACAGAATATGTCAATCGCAATGGTCCCAAAGATGCTCATAAAGACAAGGGGCTTATAGTAGGCACGGATAATAGCGAAGAGAAATGTCCCGATTACGAGAAAGACACCGTAAACGGCCGACGACCTGGGATAGGTGAGTAAGGATACCAGACCTTCAGGTAGATAACTGACTGAGTTTCAAGGAAGTCTCCTTGGAATATCTCTGATTTAAACACTTGTTCCGGGTTTGCAGAACTTGCAGCACTGCATGTGACAAGATAAACTTGTGCGGGCAGCATAGCGACAGTAAACATACGTTTCTTGTGCCTGCTGGAGGGATGACTTGAGGAAGACCTGATTACGGGCTGCTGTAGCGGCTTTCATGCCCGCTGCACCAATGCCCCATCCCAGCAAGACACCAATTATCAACGTCGATATGGTCTGGTTTATGTGTGATCATAGTGGTCGTAGAGGAGGTATAGTGACGCCTACGTAGAGGAAGAACTGCACAGGGAACGAAGGCGGCAAGAAAACGGATGTAAGAGCGGCAAAGAATGCCCTGAAAATGTTGAGAGGTCAGCATTCAATCCAATCACTGGAAATGATTTGCACGAAGGAAGAACTGTAGGACCGAGACGGGACGGTCGCGAGTCCTATCACAGACTGTGGGAAGACAAGGATTCTTCCCATTGATAATGAGAGGGAAGCGTCAAAAGGTGGTAAGAAGAGTACCACAGTCACCAACAAAACCATGAAGACCGTCCAACAGTCTCCCCGGAAAGAACACGACACGTACGCATTCCCCATTGTCATTAGGGTCTTTTCAGGCAGTATGAGAACGAAGGCTGCCCAAGAGCCCAACCAGCACCGAAAGAGCATCTTACGGCTCTGCTTTGAACGAATGTTTGTGGCCACCCATGGAGGAAAGTGATCAAGGAATCTTTTCTTAGGCTGGGATGGCGTTGCAGGTAGAGATGCGACTTGAGAGGAATTTGGGGACGGTGGCGCTTCAGAAGGGTGAGATTTTGGCTCGGACGACATGAAAGAGAGAAGCGATCAACGGTTGTTGATCGCTTTGCAATTGGCGTCATTTATAACCCATCACGCGTCCCGGCCAAATCAGGCCCACCTTTCCAATCAATACACGAATCGGGTGCTTTTGGTTATGGGAGCGTCACACGAGTGGAAGAGAGGGGGAGGACCTATATATTCACGGATCGCGGAGAACATTACTGTATATGATATGAGGACTAGACTGAGTAAAGTTAGCATCCGAGTAGATATTTGTGTCTATTTGTCGGGATTAGTCAAGTCATCCGAATCCCAACAAGTAGTGAGAATAAGGAACCGGAGGGGAAATGATGCTATGGTAGGTGGGGTCATCTTGGATTCGGACTGGACGGGGGCCGGCGGCCGGATCAGGGGGATAACCTGGAGGCAAAGGATTGAGACCAAGCCCGAGGGTCATATGATTGCATGGATGCGTTGCATAACTATAACTATTTGTACGCTCCGCTGATGGCAGTGAAGAAGAGCAGAAGGAAGTTCGACTCAAATGTATTGGACATAGAAGACTTAACGAGTCGAGACTGACAATGACATCGGCCAATCGAAGTCACACCTACTAATTCGCAGGGCTGGCAAATGGCATGATGTGGTATTGATCGTGTGGTTATAGGAGTATTGTATCGAG
>WNFC01008280.1_pt1 | contig 11458 bp, 7 predicted proteins | sample 5400541 | NCBI WGS metagenome assembly WNFC01 (sample SAMN13153342, study PRJNA577476) | soil metagenome | isolation source: 120 cm saprolite under Douglas fir tree site 2 hole 2 replicate 1 | place: USA:California | collected 2015-04-18
GCGGGGTCCTCGGCATGACCGACGGGCCCGCGTCCCGCACCTGGCTCTACCGCCACACGGCGGCCACCCGCCTCTCGCACTGGATCACCGTGCTCTGCCTGCTCGTGCTCGTGCCGAGCGGGCTGCAGATCTTCAACGCGCACCCGACGCTCTACTGGGGCGAGCGCTCCGACCCGGAGCACGCGGTCTTCGCGCTCCGCGCGATCGAGACCGACGACGACGAGATCCGCGGCGTCACCGAGCTCTGGGGCCACCGCCTCGACACCACCGGGCTGCTGGGCGCCTCCACCGAGGACGGCGAGCGCGTCGCGCGGGGCTTCCCGGCGTGGATGACCCTGCCCGGATCTCAGTGGCTCGCCATGGGCCGGCGCTGGCACCTCTTCTTCGCCTGGATCTTCGTCCTGAACGCGCTGACCTTTGGCGTCTACGCGCTGCTGAGCCGCCACCTGACGCGCGATCTCCTCCCGGGCGGGCGCGACCTGGCCGGGCTCGGCGCCTCGCTGCGCGATCACCTGCGCTTCCGCTTCCCGGCCGGCGAGCCGCGCTACAACGTGCTACAGAAGATGGCCTACGTCACCGTGATCGTGGTCCTGGGCCCGCTCGTGGTGCTCACGGGACTCGCCATGTCGCCGTGGGCCGACGCGACGCTGCCGCTCCTGCCCGCGCTCCTCGGCGGCCGCCAGTCGGCGCGCACCGTCCACTTCGCGCTCACCTGGGCGCTCGTCGGCTTCACCGCCATGCACGTCTTCATGGTGGCGGCGACCGGCGTCCTGAACAACCTGCGCGCGATCCTCACCGGCTGGGCGCGCGTGCACCACCCCGGAGGGTCGGATGGCTGAGCCGCGTCCGCTCGACCGGCGGCGCTTCGTGCTGCGCGGCCTGGCCCTGGCCGCGGCCCCGCTCCTGGCCGGCTGCGACCGCCTCTCGGGCACGCCGTGGATCACGCGGCTCCTGCACGCGGGCGAGGCGGTCACCCATCGGGTGCAGCGGACCCTCACGCGGCGGGGAGCCCTCGCCCGCGAGTTCCCCGAGTCGGCGCGCTCCGCGGTGTTCCCGGGCAACGGCACCGTCGATCCCGGCACCGCCGCCTACCAGGCCATGGCCGCCGCCGGCTTCGCGGACTGGCGGCTCGAGATCCGCGGCCTGGTCGAGCGCCCCGCGCGCCTGTCACTCGCCGAGCTCCGCCGCCTCCCGGCCCGCACCCAGGTCACCCGGCACGACTGCGTCGAGGGCTGGAGCGCGATCGCCAAGTGGACCGGGGCGCGGATGAGCGCGCTCCTCGACGCGGCCGGCGTGCGGCCCGAGGCCCGCTACGTGGTCCTCCGCTGCGCCGACACCATGGGCTCCGGCCAGCCCTACTACGAGTCCGTCGACCTCGTGGACGCTTACCACGAGCAGACCATCCTGGCCTACGAGATGAACGACCAGGCGCTGCCGGTGGCCCAGGGCGCCCCGCTCCGCCTGCGCGTCGAGCGGCAGCTCGGCTACAAGATGGCCAAGTACGTGATGGCGGTCGAGCTGGTGGAGCGCTTCGACCACATCGCGCGCGGCCGCGGCGGCTACTGGGAAGACCGCGGCTACGAGTGGTACGCGGGGATCTGAATGGCGACAACGCGCGCGCTCGCCGGCCAGGCCCAGACCGTGCTCGGCCCCATCGCGGGGGAGGCGATGGGCATCACCCTGCCCCACGAGCACCTGCTGATCGACTTCGAGGTCATGTTCCGGGAGCCCGGCCACCGGCGCCGGGCGCGGGCTCTCGCGGCAGCCGGTGAGCCTGGCGAACCTCGGGTGGGTCCGCCACCACTTCAGCTCCAACCTCGACAACCTCCAGCTGCTGGACGAGGCGGTGGCCCGCGACGAGGCGCTCCTCTTCAAGCACGCGGGCGGCCAGACCTTCGTGGACCCGACCAACCGGGGCCTCGCGCGCGATCCGCTGGCGCTGGCCCGGGTGGCCCGGGCAACCGGCCTCAACATCATCATGGGCTCGGGCTACTACGTCGACGCCGCTCACCCCCCCGGCATGGACGCCCGGACGGCCGACGACATCGCGCGAGAGCTGGTCACCGACCTCACGGTCGGGGTCGACGGCACCGGGGTGCGCGCCGGCTTCATCGGCGAGATCGGCACCACGTGGCCCTGGACCGACAACGAGAAGAAGGTGGTGCGCGCGGCGGTGGCGGCCCAGCGCGAGACCGGGGCCGCCCTCATGATCCACCCCGGCCGCCACGAGCGGCTGCCGCTGGCCATCGTCGACTTCATCCGGAAAGAGGGGGCCGACCTCGAGCGGACGATCATGTGTCACATCGAGCGCACCATCGCCGACCGCGGCGTGCTGCTCGAGCTGGCCGCGACCGGGGTGCGCCTCGAGTACGACCTCTTCGGCCTCGAGACCTCGTACTACCCGTACAACCCGGCCTTCGACATGCCGAACGACGGCGAGCGGATGCGGCAGATCCTGTTCCTGATCGAGCGCGGCCACCTGGCCCAGATCCTGATGTCGCACGACATCGCCTACAAGCACTGCCTGACGAAGTGGGGCGGCTTTGGCTACCACCACCTGCTCGTCAACGTGATCCCGCGCCTGCGCGACCGCGGCGCCGACGACCGGACCATCCAGACCTTGCTGGTCGACAATCCCCGGCGGGCCTTCACGTACGCCTGAGGGCCCAGAGGAGAGCCGCCGATGCTCAGAGTCGATCGTCTCGCGGGTCCGCTCCTGATCGCCCTGCTCCTGCTGGGCGCGCGGCCCGCCGCGGCCCAGACCCCCGCGGGCGAGCTCGCGGTCTCCTTCCACGTCACCCTGGCCCCGACCTGGTTCGATCCCTCGACCGCGCCCGCCCAGATCACGCCGTTCGGCGTGCTCTACGCGATCCACGACGCGCTGGTCCGTCCGCTCCCGGGCCAGAAGATGGGGGCGAGCCTCGCCGAGTCCTGGACCGAGAGCCCCGACGGGCTCGTCTACGAGTTCCGGCTGCGCCGCGGCCTCAAGTTCCACAACGGCGACCCGCTCACCGCCGACGACGCGAAGTGGAGCTTCGAGCGGTACCAGGGCGCGGGGGCCCGCGAGTTCCGGGCGCGGGTGCGCCAGGTCGAGGTCGTCGACCCGACGGTGATCCGCTTTCATCTGAAGGAGCCCTGGCCCGATTTCATGACCTTCTACGGGACCACCGCCACCGCGGCCGGGATCGTCCTGCCCCGCAAGTACATCGAGCAGGTCGGGGCCGACGGCTTCCGCCAGCGGCCGGTGGGGGCGGGCCCCTACAAGTTCGTGAGCCAGCGGCCGGGGATCGACATCACCTTCGAGGCCTTCCCCGGGTACTGGCGGCACGCGCCCTACGTCAAGCGGCTCACCATGAAGAGCGTGCCCGACAGCACCACGCGCCTGACCATGCTCAAGAGCGGCGAGACCGACTACGCCCTCTTCCTCGACGGCCCCGAGGCGGAAGCGGTGACGCGCGACCCGCGGTACCAGCTCGTGGCCACGCGCCACGCGTCGATCTTCTGGATCGAGTTCGCGGACCAGTGGGATCCCAAGTCGCCCTGGGCCGACCGCCGGATGCGCCTGGCGGTCAACCACGCGCTCGACCGCAAGGCCACGAACGAGGCGGCCTGCCTCGGCCACTGCCCGCCCACCGGGGTCTTCGTGCCGCGCGTGATGGACTTCGCGCTCCAGGTCCCGCCGCCCGCCTACGATCCCGCGAAGGCCAAGCAGCTGCTCGCGGAGGCCGGCTTCCCGCGCGGCATCGACGCGGGCAGCTTCACCGCCATCCCCGGCTTCTCCACCGTCGGCGACGCCGCGCTCAACAACCTCAACGCGGTCGGGATCCGGGTGCGGATGCGCCCGACCGAGCGCGCCGCCTTCTACGCCGATTGGCAGGAGAAGAAGCTCCGCGGGCTCTTCCTGGTCGCGGTGGGGAACTCCGGCAACGCGGCCAGCCGGGTGGAGTCGTTCGTCTACTCCAAGGGCGCCGCCGCGTACGGCGGCTACCCCGATCTCGACGAGCTCTTCCTGCAGCAGGCGCGCGAGCGCGACCCGGCCCGCCGCGAGGTCCTGCTCCATCGCATCCAGCAGGCCACGGTGGACCGGGTGATGTTCGCCCCGATCATGGACCTGCGCGGCCTCATCGGCGTCGGGCCCCGGGTGGCCGAGCACACCATCAACGCGATCCCGGTGTTCGCCTTCCCGTCCTACGAGGACATCCGGCTCAAGGCCCAGTAGCCGGGCAACCATCAGGAGACCGCCCATGAAGCGCTCGATGACGTGCGCCATCCTCCTCACCTGGCTCCTCGCCGCCTCGCTGGTCTCGGCCCAGGGCCTGCCCACCGCCACTCCCGAGGAGGTCGGCCTCTCCTCGTCGCGGCTCGCCCGCGTGACCGAGCTCGTGAAGGGCGAGATCGCCAAGGGCCGCTATCCCGGCGCGGTCGCCCTGGTGGCGCGGCGGGGCAAGGTCGCCTACTTCGAGGCGCTCGGCCAGCGCGACCCGCAATCCCGCGCGCCGATGACGAAGGACGCGATCTTCCGCCTCTACTCGATGACCAAGCCGTTCACGTCGGTGGCGGCCATGATGCTGGTCGAGGACGGCAGGATCCTGCTCAACGAGCCGGTCTCCAAGTACCTCCCCCAGCTCAAGAACCTTCAGGTGAGCGTGCCGCGCGCGGACCCGCAGACCGGCCGCGTGTCCTACGCGCTGGTGCCGGCCGAGCGCGAGATGACGATCCAGGACCTCATGCGCCACACCTCCGGGCTGGTGTACGGGGTCTTCACGAGCCACACCGGGGTCAAGGAGGCCTACGCGAAGGAGGGCGTCACCTGGGACGGCGTCACGCCCGCCGAGCAGATCGAGCGCCTCGCCCGGGTGCCGCTGGCGCATCAGCCGGGCACCGCGTGGGAATACAGCCTCTCGACGGACGTGCTGGGTCGCGTGATCGAGGCGGTGAGCGGGGCCACCCTCGGGCAGTTCCTCCAGGAGCGCATCTTCGCTCCGCTCAAGATGCCCGACACCGCCTTCCTGGTGCCGAACGGCAAGGCCGCGCGTCTCGCGCAGCCCTTCGCGAAGGATCCGGTGAGCGGCGAGCCGGTGGCCCTGCTGGACGTCGCCGTCCCGCAGAAGAACGACGCGGGCGGCGCGGGCAGTGCGGGGACGGTCGCGGACTACGCGCGCTTCTCGCAGATGCTCCTCAACGGCGGCCAGCTCGACCGCGTCCGCCTGCTCGGCCGGGCCACCGTGGCCCAGATGTCCTCCGACCACCTGGGCGACATCCGGGTGGCCTCGCCGATCCTGCCGCGCGGCTACGGCTTCGGCCTGGGCTTCGCGGTGCGCAAGGAGACGGGCCTCAACTGGGTCACCGGCTCCGCGGGCGAGTACCGCTGGGGCGGCGCGGCGGGCACCGCCTTCTGGGTCGACCCCAAGGAGCAGATGGTCGTGGTGTGGATGACGCAGGCGCAGCCGGGCCCGCGGCGCGGCGAGGACCGCGACCTCTTCCGCCAGCTCGTGCAGGCGGCGCTCGTCGACTGACGCGTTGCCTGCCGGCCACCGGGCCGTCTCGGCCCTCTACCAGGCCTTCCTGACCGGCCTGGTCCTCACCCTGGTCACGCGCCGGGGGGAGGACCAGGCCGCGGAGTTCGTCTTCCGCCTGTTCCGCCGCCAGCACCTCGAGAAGTTCCAACCCGGGCTCGCCAAGCTCGGGCTCGACCGCCTGCCGCACGCGGTGGCCTGCGCCCAGTACCACTACCTCTCGAACCAGCTCGGCGGGGTGAAGACCGAGTACGCGCGGGAGTCCGATCGCAAGGCCTGGGTGCGCTATCCGCCGCCGCGCTGGATCTGGTACGGGGCGTCGATCTTCGGGATCCCGAGCCGGGTGAACGCGGCCATGCTCCACGGCTGGCACGGCCACAACGGGGTCACCCTCGGCAACCCGCGGCTCGGCTTCGTCTGCGCCGGGCAGACCGTCGACGGCCATCCCGGCCTCGAGGGCTACTACTTCGAGCACGAGCGCGACCTCGCGCCGGACGAGCGCGTACGGTTCGCTCCGGGCGAGACCATGCCCGCCTTCGACCCGGCCACCGCCCCGCGCCTCGATCCGGTGGACTGGCCGCCCGAGCGCCTCGACGCGGTGGTCGCGCGCTACGCGATGGAGTACGTGCGGACCACGCTGCCGGTGGCGCTCGAGCTGCTCGGCCCCGTCGATACCCGCGCGCTGCTCGGTCACGCGGCCCGGCTCATCGGCATGCAGCTCCACGACGAGACCGCGCGGCTCCTCGAGATCGAGGGGCGCGGCCCCGAGCCCTTCGCCCGCTACCTGGCCGCGCTCGCCCGCGCGCAGGGCGAGACGGTCGAGGTCGAGGCCGGGAGCGGCCGCGCCTCCGTGCGGCTGCGGGGCTGGCGTCTCGCGCGCGGCCTCGAGCCGCTCGATCCCGCCGCCTTCGAGGCGTGGTGCGAGCTGTGGCGGGGCGCGCTCGCGGCCCACGATCGGCGGCTTCGCCTCGAGGCGGCGCGGGAGCCCGGCGGCGACGTCGTCTTCCACGTCGCGCCGGCGCCGGCCGGGCCGTGATCCAACCGTAGCCGGCCGGTCATCGTGACGTCATCCCGACCGGCTACGATCCCCCGCGGAGGTATTCCCATGCGAGGCCGACCGCTCGTCCCGCTCCTGCTCGGCGCGATCATCGCGTGCTGCCTCGCGGCCCCGTCCCCGCCGGCGGCGCAGGACCGCGAGACCCGGCCGCGGCGCAACGCCATCATCGTGGTGGTGGACGGGCTCCGCGCCGAATCGGTGAACCCGACCGACGCCCCGGCCATGACCGCGCTGCGCACCCGTGGGGTGCACTTCGCGAACAGCCACGCGGTCTTCCCGACCTTCACGACCCCGAACGCGGCGGCCATCGCCACCGGGCACTTCCCGGGCGACACCGCCGACTTCAGCAACTTCCTCTTCGCCGGCTTCCCGATCTTCGACGGCCGCCCGCCGAGCTTTCCCGGCAAGAGCCAGGGCACGCTGACCCCCTTCATCGAGGACGACCAGGTGCTGGGCGACATCGACGCGCACTCGCCGGGCGGCAACTTCCTCGGCGAGGAGGCCCTGCTGGCCGCGGGGCGCCGGCTCGGCTTCCGGACCGCCGCGGTGGGCAAGCTCGGGCCGACCCTCATCCAGGACGTCACCCAGGGCAATCCCGTCAACGGCGCCTTCGCGGTCCCCGACACCGTGGTGATCGACGATCGCACCGGGACGCCGGACGGCCTGCCGCTTGCGGCCCGGATCCAGGCCGCGCTCCAGGCCGCCGGCCTTCCGCTGGCGCCGCCCGCGCGCAACCAGCCCGCCGGCAACAACGTGACGCCGGGCACCCGGGAGGCCAACCTCGCCCAGCAGCGATACTTCACCGACGCCATCACGCGCGCGATCCTGCCCACCTTCCGGAGCGAGCGCGCCGGGGCCGCCGACGGCCCCGGCTTCATCCTGGTCTACTGGTCACGGGATCCCGACGGAACCCAGCACAACCAGGGAGATAGCCTCGGCTCCCTGGTACCCGGCATCAATGGCCCGACCTCGCGCGCGGCGATCCGCAATGCGGACGACAACCTGCGGCAGATCCTCGACTACGTCCAGAGCGACCCGGCCCTGGCCGCGAGCACCAACGTCTTCGTCACCGCCGACCACGGCTTCTCCACCATCAACAAGCGCGACCTGGACGCCTCCGGTCGACGGCTCACGCGGAGCTATGCCGCGAGCCGTATCTATCGCGACACGAACGGCCGCCAGGAGGTCACCGCGGGATCGCTGCCGCCCGGCTTCGTGGCCATCGACCTGGCCCAGGGCCTGGGCCTGCCTCTCTTCGACCCCGACAGCCCGATCACGGTCGACGGCCGCCGCGTCTACCAGACGGTGGATCCCACCATCGAGCAGGCGACCGCGACCGCCCGGCCGCGGCCGGCCACCGGCCATGGCCTGATCGGGGGCACCGGGCGGATCGGGAGCCCTCCGGACGGGCCGACGGATGCCCGGATCGTGGTGGCGGCCAACGGCGGCTCGGACCTCATCTACGTGCCCGACCGCGACCCGGCGCTCCTGCGGCAGATCGTCGCGATCCTGGCCCGCCAGGACTACACCGGCGGTCTCTTCGTGGACGACGCCTACGGCCCGGTGCCGGGCACGCTCCCGCTCAGCGCGATCAACCTGAAGGGCTCGCCCGCGCTGCCCACCCCCGCGGTCGTCCTCAACTTCCGCAGCTTCGCGACCGACCCGGGCAACCGCCACATGACCTCGGTGGAGTTCGCCGACAACAACCTGCAGCAGGGCCAGGGCATGCACGGCAGCTTCAGCCGCGCCGACACGTACAACTTCATGGCCGCGGCCGGGCCCGACTTCAAGCGGGGCTTCGTGGACATCGCGCCGGTCGGCAACGCGGACATCGCGCTCACCCTCGCGCGCGCCCTCGGGATCGACCTTGCCGCCAAGGGCGCGCTGAGCGGACGGGTGATCGACGAGGCCCTCGTCCAGGGCGCGGACGCGCCCCCGAGCGTGCGCTACCTGCGCGTCTCGGCCCGCGCGCCCGGCTCGGCGTTCCGCACCGTGCTGCTCTTCCAGCGGCTCGGCCCGCACCTCTACGCCGACGAGGCCTGCTTCACCGAGCTGGGGCCGGACCGGGACCGCCAGAAGGGGGCCTTCGAGGTCGTGGTCACCGCGCCGGAGCTCGCCGCGCTCTGCGCGGCGCCGACGATACCCTAGGCGCCGCTGCCGAGGTACGCCTTCTGGATGAGCGGGCTCTCGAGCAGCTCTCCGGCGGAGCCGGTGAGGACCACCTCCCCCATCTGCAGCACGTAGCCGCGGTCGGCGATCGAGAGGGCCATGTTCACGTTCTGCTCGATCACGAAGATGGTGGTCCCCTGCTCGTTGATCGCGCGGATGATGTCGAAGACCTCCTCCACCAGGCGTGGGGCCAGCCCCATGGAGGGCTCGTCCATGCAGAGCAGCGTGGGCCGCGTCATCAGGGCGCGGCCGATGGCGAGCATCTGCTGCTCGCCGCCCGACATGGTGCCCGCGAGCTGGTGGCGGCGGTCCCGCAGGACCGGGAAGAGACCGAAGACCCGGTCGAGGTCCTCGTCCCAGCCCGGCTCGGCCCGACGGGTGTAGCGGCCCATCTCGAGGTTCTCGAGGATACTCATGCGCGGGAAGACCCGCCGGCCTTCCGGCACCGGGGCGATACCCCGCTTGACGATCTCGCTCGTGCGCAGCCCATGGATCGGCTGGCCGCGGAAGCTGATCGTCCCCTCGCTCGGCCGCACCAGCCCCAGCACCGTCTTCATGGTGGTGGACTTGCCGGAGGCGTTGCCGCCGAGCAGCGAGACGATCTCCCCCTCGCGGATCTCGTAGCTCACCCCCTTCAGCACGTGGAGCGCGCCGTAGTGGGTGTGCACGTCCCGGAAGTCGAGGAGGACGTCGCCCGGAGTCCTCACGCGGCCCGCCGCCGACGGCCCAGGTAGGCCTCGATCACCCGCTCGTCGCTCCGGACCTCGGCCGGCGCACCCTCCGCGATCTTCACCCCGTGGTCGAGCACCACCACCCGGTCGGACACGTCCATCACCACGTCGAGCTTGTGCTCGATCAGGATGATCGTGATCCCGAGGCCGCGGAGCCCGCGGATCAGGTCCATCAGCTCGAGGGTCTCGGCCGGGTTCATGCCCGCCGCCGGCTCGTCCAGCAGGAGCACCTTGGGCCGGGTCATGATGGCGCGCGCGATCTCGGTGCGTCGCCGGTTGGCGTAGGAGAGCCCGTACACCGGGTGGTCGATGCGCGGCAGCAGCCGGTTGCCGAAGATCGCCACGCCCTCGAGGGCGCGCTCCACCGCCTGCGCTTCCTCCCGTCTCACCCGCGGGGAGCGGAAGATCGCCCCGAGCACGCCCGCCTCGAGCCGCGCGTGCTCGCCGACCAGGAGGTTCTCCATCACGCTCAGGTTGTTGAAGAGCCGGATGTTCTGGAAGGTCCGCGCCACCCCGGCGGTGACGATCTCGTGCGAAGGCTGCCCGCCGATCTCGCGGCCCTCCAGCCGGATGCTCCCCGCGTCCGGCACGATGAGCCCGGTGATCAGGTTGAAGAGGGTGGTCTTGCCGGAGCCGTTCGGTCCGATCACGCTCACCAGCTCGCCGGCGTGGACGGTCAGCGTGATGTCGTTGGCCGCCGCGACCCCGCCGAAGCTCTTGCGCAAGCCCTCGATCTCGAGCAGCGGCCGCCCCGGCCCCCCCGCCGCCTCCGGGCGGGCCCACGCCAGGTCCACCACCGAGCCCCGGGAGGGCGCGGCGGTCTGCTGCTCGCGCGTGAGGGCCGAGACCTTCCGCACCGCCGGCCACAGCCCCTCGCGCCGGAAGATCATCATCACGACCAGGATGACCCCGAAGATCAGCTCGAGCGACGTGATCAGCTCGACCCGCTGGAGAAAGGCGCTCCCGACGAGCCGGCCGAGGGCGTGGACGTACTCGGTGAGGTCCTGCAGGATCACCGACTGGAGAAACGACACGAAGAGCGCGGCCAGCACCACCCCGCGGATGGACCCGAGGCCGCCCAGCACCACCATGACCAGCACCATCACCGACACCGGGAACGTGAACATGTCGGGCGTCGCGGTGGTGAGCTTGGCCACGTAGAACGTCCCGCCGAGCCCACCCACCGCCGCCCCCATCGCGAAGGCCAGGAGCTTGTAGTGGACGTGGTTGACCCCCATCGCCCCCGCGGCCAGCTCGTCCTCGCGGATGGCCATCCAGGCGCGCCCGACCCGCGATTCCTGCAGCCGGATCGAGATCCACACCGCGGCCGCCACCAGCGCCAGGCCGAGGAAGTAGTAGGGATACGGCGAGAAGCCGAAGTCGTAGCCGAACCAGCGCGGGGTGCGGATGCCGCCCAGCCCCTGGGCCCCGTTGGTGAGCCCTTCCCAGTTGCGCGCCACCACCGGCACGATCTCCCCGAAGCCCAGGGTCACGATGGCCAGGTAGTCGCCGCGCAGCCGCAGGGTGGGCGCCCCGAAGAGCATGCCGAAGATCGCGCACAGGATCGCGGCCACCGCCAGCATGGGCCAGAACGCGAAGTGGAGCTGCACGGTGTCCGGCTGGCCGGGGATCACGAGCCGGCTCACCTGCCCGGCCCACTCGAGCGGCGCCCAGAGGCTCGACCACGGAGGCTTGAGCTGGCCGGAGGCGGCGATCCCATATCCGTAGGCGCCGATGGCGAAGAACGCGGCGTACCCGAGATCGAGCAGTCCGGCGAAGCCGACCACGATGTTGAGGCCGAGGGCCAGCAGCGCGTAGGTGAACGCGTTGGCCGCCGCGTCCACGTTGCCCGCGTTGCCGCTCAGCCACGGGAACAGGAGCCCGATGCCGAGCAGGGCCGGGGTGAGGATCTGCCGCCTCCGGGAGATCGGCAGCGCGCGCCAGCGCTCCACCCCCAGGCGCGCGCCGAGCCGCCCCACGAGCGC